>Ga0136624_1000545_pt1 | contig 14828 bp, 18 predicted proteins | sample AntDrymUQ4692206_2_FD_104802 | JGI IMG/M metagenome (GOLD analysis project Ga0136624, IMG submission 104802) | Polar desert sand microbial communities from Dry Valleys, Antarctica - metaG UQ469 (22.06) | ecosystem: Environmental > Terrestrial > Soil > Desert | place: Antarctica: Dry Valley... | reverse complement strand
GAGCTCTTCCGATGGGTCGATCTCCGGGGTCCGAAGCTCGCCAACGCCGACAACTCTTACGGGCGCAGGATCGCCGAAGAGGACCCGGGTGTGGAGACGTTCGGCGTTGCGGAGGACGCGGACTATCGCGTCGAGGGTGTAAGGCCCGCGCGGGGAGGCACCGCCTTCTTGCTCCGCCACCCGGGGGGTGTTCTAAAGGTGGAGAGTCCGCTGCTCGGTGGGTACAACGTCGAGAACGTGGCCGGGGCGGCGGCGCTCGCGCTGGCCTTGGGGGTTGGTGAGGAGGCGTTGAGCCGGGCCGTGCGGGAGATGGGGCAGGTGCCGGGAAGGTTCGAGAGGGTCGTCCCCGGCGGGAGGTTCGGCTTCGAGGTAATCGTGGACTACGCCCACACCGACGTGGCGCTCGAAGCCGCGTTGAAGGTCGCCCGTGGGGTGGCGGACGCCGCCGGTGGGCGCGTGCTCTGCGTATTCGGGGCGGCCGGGGATCGGGACGTGGCCAAGCGCCCCTTGATGGGCCGGGTCGCCTCGAACCTCGCGGAGTCGAGCATAATAACGACCGACGACGCCTACACCGAGGACCCGGAGAAGATCGCCCGCGAGGTCGCCGTGGGTTCGGAGGGCGGGCGGTACGAGGTCGTGCTGGACAGGCGGGCGGCGATCCGGCGGGCCCTGGAGGCGGCCCGGCCCGGGGACGTGGTGATCGTGGCGGGCAAGGGCCACGAGAGGGTCCAGCACCTGCCGGGGGGCGACGCGCCCTTCCACGACGCGAGCGTCGTCCGGGAACTCTTGGAAGAGCTCGAACGGGAGGATGACTGATTTGCAGGATGGGGCCAAAAGCGAGGTGCTCCGGCGCCTGAAGAGCGTCGAGGGGCACGTCCGGGGCGTTGCCAAGATGGTCGAGAACGAGGACGTGACCTACGCCGACGTCGTCCAGCAGACCAACGCGATCTTCTCGGCCATCCGCCGCATCAACACGGTCCTATTGAAGGACTTCGTCGAGGAACGCGCCGAGCAGGAAGGGGTATCAGAGGATATGGTCAAAGACCTGGTGAAAGCCATAGACCGGGTGGTGAAGTAGGATGGCACGTCGATGAGGCGCATCTCTCCAACCGTTTTCCCGCTCGTACTGCTCGGGGCCGTGTTGCTGTTGTCGCTCTTCGGCGCCGGTGCGGGACTGGTTTCTTTTCTCCTGTTGCGTGCGGGGTACGGCTTTCTGGTGTGGGGGCTGTTGCCGTTTCTCGCGCTGATTCTGGTCGCCCTGGTCCTCGTCGCGGGGATCTGGTGGCTCTCGGGGGGCAACCTGCCGGGCAGCGGGCGATCCAGCGGCCCGGAAGAGAAGCCGCGCGGGGATTCGCGGCGGGGCGGATCGGGTCGTGGGGATGATGTATAGTCCGGGTCTATGGACGGTGGCAAGGAGCTAGACGTGCGGCGTCTCGAAGAGCGGCTCTCGGAGCTCGAGAAGCTCGCGGAGGAGTTAGAGGGCGTTCCGGACTCGGGTGTGGTGGGCATCCTCGACCGGGCGGTGGCGCTTCTTGCGGAGGTGAACGCGGGGGTGGAGGCCAGCCTCGCGTCGGCGGAGGGCGAGGCGCGGGAGCTCGGCGACCTCTTGGAGGAGATCGACTTCGGACCGTTCGACGCGGCCCTGGAGAACCTGGAACGGCCTTCGGGTGGTACGGGTGGCGGCTGAGCCCGTTCCTGGTCTCGCCTCCAGGGTGCGGGAGGCGGCCCTTCTGGAGGGCGACTTCGTGCTTTCGAGCGGCAAGAAGAGCCGGTTCTACGTGGACAAGTACCTCTTCTCGACCGAACCCGGGCTTTTGCGGGAGTTAGCCCGTGAGATCTCGGCCAGGCTCCCGTATGACGTGGAGAGGCTCGCGGGGGTCGAGCTCGGGGCCGTGCCGCTGGTCGCGGCGGCGTCTCTTCAGAGTGGTCTCCCTTACGGCATAGTGCGGAAGGGCGCCAAAGAGTATGGGACAGCCAACAGGATCGAGGGGCGGCCGCTCGAGGTCGGGGAGAAGGTCGTGCTTATCGAGGACGTGGTCACCACGGGTACCCAGGTGCTGCGGGCGGCGGCTACGCTGGAGGAGGCGGGGGCGGAGATGCTGGGGATCGTGGCCGTCCTCGACAGGAGGGACGAGGATTCCGCCAGTCTCGGCGGTTACCCGTTCGGGGCGCTGCTCAGGTTGGATGATCTGGGCGTAACCAGCGGGGATTGAGCCGCATTTGACCCTCTGGTATAGTCTCCGGCAGGTTGCGGGGAAGGGGGCTGGAAGTGGAAGCGACAAGGGAGGCAACAGGTAAATGAACAAAACCGAGTTGATCGAGGAGATAGCCGATAAGGCCAACGGCTCCAAGAGCGAGGCCCAGCGCTATTTCGAGGCGTTCACGGACGTGGTGGAATCGGCCCTCAAGAAGGACGATCAGGTCCAGATCACCGGCTTCGGCAAGTTCTACGTCCAGAAGCGCGAGGCCCGCGAGGGCGTCAACCCCCAGACGAAAGAGAAGATGAAGATCCCGGCCTCGAAGGTGCCGAAGTTCACCGCCGGGAACGGCCTGAAAGACTCGATCAAGTAAGCTGGAAGTCTTCTACGCGCCGCGGGCCGCCCCCCGCGGCTTTTTCGTGCCCGCGTTCATGCTTGTGCCGCAAGAACCTCGGCCACGACGTCTGGCGGGGCGGCGCTAGCGGTGGATGCCTTCGTCTCCTCCGCGCGTCGCAAGGGGAGCGCCGTCGTCGTGGGCCTCGACCCGGACCCGGGCCACCTGCCGCCGGAGCTCCTGGAGCGCGTGCGCGTGCGCGCCCTCACCGAGGCCGGGGCCGTCCGGGAGTTCTGCCTGGGGATCCTCGAGGCGGTAGAGTCTGAGGTGGCGGCCGTCAAGCTGCAGCTGGCGTACTTCGAGCGCCTCGGACCCGAGGCGATGGGGGTGTACGCGGACCTGATCGGAGCGTGCCATGCCCTGGGCCTTCCGACCATAGCGGACGCGAAGCGCGGGGACGTGGGGCACGTGGCCGCCGCCTACGCCGAAGCCCATCTCTCGGTCTACGGCGCCACGGGCGTCACGGTAAACCCCTACATGGGCGCGGACGCCGTGGAGCCGTTCCTCGACGAGGCGCGACGACTGGGCCGGGGCGGAGGCGTCTTCGTCCTCGTCGCGACCTCGAACTCTTCGGCGCCGGACGTGCAGAACTCCTCGACGCCGCCGCTCTACGAGACTGCTTCCAGGCTCGTGGCCTTTCTGGGCGAGGCCGGAGAGGCCGGCTACCTCGACGCCGGGGCGGTCGTGGGCGCGACCCGTCCCGAAGTCGGACGGCGGGTGCGCGAGCTACTCCCGGAGGCGCTCTTTCTGGCCCCCGGATACGGGGCGCAGAAGGGCGACGCCTCGGGCGTCAAGGCGCTGCTCGACGCCCGAGGCGCGGGCGTTTTGGTCAACAGTAGCCGGGGTATCCTGCGCGCGTTCGAGGGGCGGACCTCGCCCGGAGGCGACTACAGGAGCGCCGCCCGGGATGCGGCCCGCGGGATGCGCGAGGACCTGGAAGCCGCGGGGGTCCGGGTGTGACGAGCGGATGGTCTCCTTTTAGTAGGCGTTGAACTCGTAGATGATGGCGGCGATCGTGAGTGCTATCGTCGCCAGGACGACCACCACTCCTATGGCCTGCACTATGCTCTCTTTCATGCTCTCCTCTTCTCTGTTCTCCGGCGTTACGTCTTCAGGTATTGCTTGATATGACCTGGTCTAGCTCCTCCCGGAGGCGCTCTTCGTTCTCCTGATAGTAGCCGTTCTGCACCAGCTCTATGGTGCCGTCGTCGATCAGGAACAGCCTCGGCACCCTTTTGACGTTGTACTTGGCGGTAAGCTCCCCGGTGCTGTCCTGGAGCACGTCGTAGGGGACGTCCTTTTCGCTCTCGGGTGCGTTGCTCACGTAGATGACGGCGAAGGAGACCCCTTCTTCCCCGTACTCGCGGGCCATCTCCTCGAACTCCGGGCGGGCCTCGGCGGTGTCTTTGTTGAGGATGCTCCAGAAGGTGAGCACGTAGACGCCCTCGTCGGAGAGCTCGAAGCTCTCGCCGTCCTCGCGGATCGTCCCGAAGTAGGGCGCCGGTTCGCCCGTGTTCGGGGCCGGTTGGGGGAGCGTGAGGCTGCCCGTACCGGTCTCGGGCGAACCGTAGACCCGGTACCACGTGGTGGCCGCGAGCACGAGGAACGCGACGACGAGGAGACGCTTCACGGGCTCGAAGAGCGGGGCACGGTACGCATAGCGCCCATTTTAACGCTCTACGGGGGCCTTGTCCCGGTCTTCGGAGCGCCGGCGCGAGCCCGCCCCTGGCGTCGCCTGTCGCGAGGGAGTCAACCTTGCGCTGAGAGGGTATGGTATACAGCATGGAGAACCTTCAGAAGGGGATCCTGGGGAAAGGGTAGGTGTACGCAAGTGATTCTGACCGTCACCCTCAACGCCGCCGTGGACAGGACCGTCGTGGTCCCGAGCCTGACGCTCGGGCACAGGCACCGGGCGTCGGAGGGCATCGCGCTCGCCGGAGGCAAGGGTATAAACGTAGCCCGGGGGTTGCGCGCCCTCGACGTGCCGGTCCTGGCGACGGGGCTCGTCGGTGGCCGCAACGGCGACGCCATACGCGACGGACTCAGCGAAGCGGCCATCCCCTTCGACTTCGTCGAGATAAAGAGCCCCTCGCGGACCTCGACCGCCATCGTGGACCCGATGACGGACACGCAGACGGAGATCAACGAACATGGGCCGGCAGTCTCTCCCGAGGAGGCGCAAGAGTTTCAGAGGCGCCTGGAGTTCCTGATGGAGTACGCGACGGTGGTCGTCTTCGCCGGGAGCCTGCCGGCGAACCTGGACGAGGGCTTCCTCGTCGCCGCCCTGCGAAAGGCCCGCGAGGAGGGCCTGTACACGGTCGTCGACACCCCCCCGACGGTACTGAAGGCGGCGCTCAAGGCCGACCCGTCCCTCGTCAGCCCGAACCAGCACGAGGCCGAAAGCGCCGTTGGCTTCGACTTCATCGAGGGGGAGGACTTCCTCCGGGGCATCAACAGGCTCATCGAGCTCGGCGCCGAGAGGGCCTGCGTGACCTCGCCCTCGGGCCACTCCTACCTGGCGGTGGAGGGCGGTGTGATCTCGGCTATCGCCCCGGAGGTCGAGGGGCTATCGACCATCGGGAGCGGCGACGCCTACCTCGCGGGGATGCTCGCGGGCCTCCTGCACCGCAAGCTCTCGCCGATCGAGGCCGTGCGCCTGGCTGCCGGCTGCGCCGCCGCGAACGCCGAAACTCTGGGCGCCGGCGTCTTCGAGGCGCGCCGCGCCGAGGAGCTGGCCGAAGAGGTCCGGGCGGAGTTCCTCACCGGGCACAGCGATCAGGCATCAGCGTTCAGCTTTCAGCAGAGGCAGGATTAGTAAGGCCGGAGCCGAGGCCGGAGCCGCCGCGCGTCCGCACCGCCAGAAGAGTGTACGGAGGCCCGAACGAGCCCAATACCGCGACTCTTCGCTTGCGAGCAGGGGCGGTATCGGGACGGGCCGACGGCCGTAGGGGAAGTGGTAGACTGACGAAGTTGGAGAAGGTTTAGCGTACTTCTGGAGGTGTTTATGGCGGTCGCCGATGTCACGGACGCCACGTTCGAGAACGAGGTTTTGGGCGCGGAGAAGCCGGTTATAGTGGATTTCTGGGCGCCGTGGTGCGTGCCGTGCCGGCGCGTCTCCCCGATCCTGGACGAGATGAGCGAGGATCGCGAGGACGTGAGCTTCGTCAAGCTGAACGTGGACGACAACCCCGCTACCGCGATGGGCTACCAGATAACGAGCATCCCGACCATCGCCCGCTTCGAGGGCGGTCAGGTCACCCGGCAGGCCGTCGGCGCCCTGCCCAGGAACCAGCTCGCCTCGCAGCTCGGTTTGTAGCACCACCAGGGACGTGGGGGGCGCGCGGTACGCGCCCCAGCGTTGTGGCGTGCCTCGCGGCGCGCCTTTCGCGATTGCTTCCGGTAACCCGGCCGGTTACAATTCGGGGCGAAAACGGATGGTATTCGGCACGCCTGGAGAGTTCCGGGGTTGCCGGAAGCCTAGAGAATTGAAAGAGCAAAGGAGGAAGCTGAATGAGATTCAAGCCGCTCGGTGAGAGGGCGTTGGTAAAGCTCGTGGAGCGCGAGCAGACGACGGAGTCGGGCATCGTGCTCCCGGACACGGCCAAAGAGAGGCCGCAGACGGCCGAGGTTGTCGCGGTCGGTCAGTTCGAGAACGGTGTCCAGGTCGGTGAGGGCGACGTCATCGTCTTCGCCAAGTACTCGGGGACCGAGATCACGCTAGACGGCGAGGATTACATGATCCTCGACGGCGACGACATCCTCGGGGTAGTCGAGAGCTAGCCCGGGAGGCACGGGGAAAACCCCGCCCGTGGCCCTTCGCGCCGGGCATTCCTTGGAGGATGCCCGGCGCGCTATCTTTTGGCGGCTACCCGGAGTCTCTATGCTTTCTGCCGTGTGCTCTTGCCCGACAAAACCATTCGAAGGGTCCTTCTAAGTCATGCGTGCGCTGCGCAAGGGAGATAGGGGGCGGGAGGTCGAGGACCTCCAGACCAGGCTCCTGGCCCTGGGATTCGACCTGGGCAACCGGGGGATGGACCGCGTCTTCGGACCCTCGACGGAGCTGGCGGTAAGAGCCTTTCAGCAGGAGATGGGCATCCTCGCGGACGGGGTGGTAGGCGAGCTCACGTGGAATGAGGTCGTCGAGGCCGACTACAGGCCGGGTGGGCGTCTGATCTACGTGCGCCAGCCCCCGTTCAGGGGCGCCGACGTTACGGAGCTCCAACGGATGCTCAACGACCTGGGCTTCGATCCCGGCGCCGTGAACGGCCTCTTCGACGAGCGCACCGCCCGCGCCACGGAGGAGTTCCAGCGCAACGCCGGCCTCACGGAGGACGGCGCTGTCGACGACGAGGTCTTCAAGGTCCTGAGAACATACGCCGCCCAAACCCTGGGCACCCACCAGTTCCCGGACAAGAACGGAGGCTACTTCCCCGAAGACCTCTTCTCCGGCACGATCGTGGTGGACGCCGCCCACGGCGGTCGGGACAAGGGCTACGTCTGTCCGGGAGCCCCCGGCCTCACGGAGGCCGACTTGAACCTAGCCGTGGCCCAAGAGCTCGCCCAGATACTGCCGGCCCGCGAGGTGCTCCTCACCCGCAGCGGGGACGAGGAGGTTTCGAACTCCGACCGTGCGTACCTCGCCAACTCCTCGGCGGCGAAGATGGTCATCTCCATCCACCATGCCCACTATCAAACGAAGGAGGCCGAAGGCACGGCCTCCTTCTACTTCAGCCGTCTCGGCTACCAGTCGCACCGAGGTCGCATGGCGGCGGCCTACGTTCAGAAGGGTGTCAGCCAGGTTCTGGAGACGCTCGACATCGGCGAGTTCGGGCGCTCCTACGACATCCTGCGCGAGACCAACATCCCGGCCGTCGTGCTGGAGCCCCTGTACCTGACCAACCCTCGCGAGCTCGAGATCGCCTCGGATCCCTACTATCCCGCCACCGTGGCCGAGGCCATAGCCGGCGCGCTTGAACTGTACGCGGGCCGGGACGCGGCTTTTATAGCGGTTTAGTAAGTGGTGAGGTAGTGGGCCAGGGAAATATTACTCTACCAGTTGGCTATTAGCCGACCTTCATCCCTGCGGAACGCTCTAGGAGACGATCCACGTAGGCCTCCAGCTTCGGTCGTTCCGGCGGTCCGCCAAACATCCGCTTCCAGACGAACATCGAACCGATCATGATGTCGGCGGCGGTGAACCAGTCGCCAAACAGGTAAGCCCCGTCGCCCAGCTCGCCTTCGATCACGTCCTCGACCGTCTCGAAATCCGTCCAGCCGCGCTGAGCCGTCGGAGTCTCGGTACCCATCAGCTTGTCGCCCATGGCGGGTTCGAGTTGGGAGGTCGAGTAGACCATCAACGAGAGGTAGCGGCCGCGCTCCGGTGCGCCGATCTTGGGGGCGAGGTTGGCTTCCGGGAACTTATCGCCGAGATAGAGGCAGATCGCCGCAGCTTCGAAGATCCTCGAGTCACCATCGACAAGGGCGGGTAGCTTGCCGGCCGGGTTGATCTCAAGAAACTCCGGCGTCTTGTGCTCGCCCTTTTCTAAGTCGATGTCAACGATCTCGTAGTCCGCATCACACTCGTCGAGCATCCACTTGGCTATCGCCGCGCGACTCCAGGGATTGTAGTATAGCTTCATCGCATCCCCTCACAGTAGACTCTATAGTGTGTAGAAGGCTACGGACTCTCACTCGCGTTTCAAGAGTTGTTTTAGGTCCTTCAGATTGCGGGCGTTTAGACCGTCGCGATCCTCGATCCCACTTTACGTGCATGAAATCTGAGTCCAACGAATGCTCCTCACGTGACAGCTACGATAATGTCATGTAGCAGAGAACTTCCGAATCCCCCTGCTGAAGGCTGACAGCTGAAGGCTGACTGCTATAATAGGCGCGCAGTCGGGACGTAGCGCAGCCTGGTAGCGCGCCTCGTTCGGGACGAGGAGGTCGGAGGTTCAAATCCTCTCGTCCCGACTCGCTTGGGGAAGAGAACGCCCATCTACGCCATTTTATTCTGCCCTGACGCCTAACCAAATTGTCAACAGGAACAGCTTAACATCGTCTGAACGTTTCTGAGTAGGGGTCAGCGTGGGGGTCAAGGTTGTGGTCAGCACCTTTTGCCTGTAGAGGTGATGACCGACTACTGCCCTACGACAGGCGACTATTATTGCCAGAGGTACGTAGAGGATAGCGTGAGGCTAGTCGAACTGGATGCCACCAGTGTGTATAGGCTAGCCTTGTATGGAAGAAAGGGATCAGGGGCGGCAGTGGCATCATTTCGGGGTACTCTTCACTTGATGGTGTGGCAATGGAACTGTCCAAGGCTATCGGGGAACCGTAGGTGACTGCTGTAGTAGGAGGGTGGCTAACCGTATCCCTTCTATATTCCTTTGCTGCTTAAGTGGTTGCAGTCAAAGCAGGGTCTTACGGTATCCTAATAGGCAATGGATGCCGAGTCTCCTCGTATCGAATCTCGTTACTTGATCCTGCCCGCCCCAGGCTCGGTTCCCCCAGCTTCGACCTGCGTTCGCAGCACAGGCTCGATGGTGGTTATCGGAGCGAATGGCTCTGGCAAGACCCGTTTAGGTGTCTGGATCGAGTTCGAATCCGAGCAGAAGGACAAGGTCCATAGGATCTCCGCGCAAAAATCACTGAGCATTCCCGAGGTCGCATCAGTTGCTATGATTGACGATGCAAGGCTGCATCTGCTTTATGGTTCCATCGAAAGTTATGGGTACGATTCTAGCACCCCACCAGGGCAACTCATGAGTGTCAAACGCAATACGAGGTGGGGACAAAGACCGGGCACCTACCTTCTAGACGACTTCGGAAGGCTTCTCGAATACTTGGTGTCAGAGGATTACGAACAGAGTACCGCGTATCGACGAGCTTCGAAGGAATCGGGAGACCGAGTTGAGCCCCCGGAAACCAAACTCGACGCCGTGAAACGAATATGGGAAGGGGTGCTACCCCACAGAAAGCTGAAGATTAGCGGAAACAGATTTCAGGCTTCGCTTGGTAACGAGGCTAACACGATCTACGCCGCGACTGATATGAGCGATGGCGAGCGTGTGATCTTCTACCTAATCGGGCAAGCATTGTCTGCCCCTGATGACGGGCTCCTAATTATCGACGAGCCTGAGTTGCACCTTCACAGGTCAATACAGGCGACCCTTTGGGACAGGATCGAGGCCGAGAGACCAGACTGTCTGTTCGTGTACATGACTCACGATTTAGACTTCGCTGCTTCCCGGGTCCTCGCGAAGAAGGTGTGCCTGAAGGGCTATGACGGTGAGAGTTGGGATTGGTTCGTCGTCCCGGAGAACGATGAAATCCCCGAAGAAACCCTCCTGGAGATCCTGGGTGGCCGCAAGCCAGTCATCTTCGTTGAAGGCGACAAGGGCAGCATAGATTACTTCCTGTACCAAAAACTGTACCCAGGATTCACGATTGCACCTTGTGGAGGGGCCAGCGACGTCGTCCACGCCACCGCGTCTTTCTCGTCGTTTGAGAGCCTGCACAAACACACCTCCTACGGCATCATTGACCGAGATTTCAGGGACGAAGCAGAGATCGAGCGGCTGCGAAGCAAGAGGGTAATGGTTCTGAACTATTCCGAGGTGGAGCACCTGCTCCTTACCCAAGATGTCCTCCGCAAGATAGCCAAATACCAACACCAGGAGTCCGAGTTCGATGCTCGATTCGAGCAGACCAAAGAGATCGTATTCAGGGAGATGGTAAGCAATCGGGAACAGCTAGTGTCATCCATCACGGCTTCGAAGGTAGAGCAGAAGCTGAAAAACTACAACGCGAAGGCTAGGGGTAGAGCACAATTGCAAGCCGCCCTAGAAGGCCTTACGGCTTCCGTCGACGTGAGTGCTCTATACGACGCTACCGCCGCCGAAGTAGACGCTACGATAAGGGATAGGGACTACGATCGGGCACTACAAACGTACAATAACAAGGGGCTTCTGCCTCAAATTGCCCTCGTGTTCGGCTTCACGTATCAGGGGTTCATGCAGTTTGTGGAGGGGCTTATTTCTAGCGAGGAGGGAGCAGATCTCGTCGCCGCCTTGCGTTCGCAAGCACCGGCCATCTCGACCTGACTACCGTGTGAGAGAAACGTCCTACGCAGCGAAGATGGTCTAGTCACCAGGATTGTACGCTGCAGCGTATAGTCTCAACACGGCTCACTGTGGATCACGTAGGTTAGGGCTGTAAAAGGTTAGGGCTGTAAAACAAAACCGTGATATAGGTAGGATGGGATCATGGCAGAGCTACGCAAAACAGGGGAGAGCCAATACGACGTTCTGGTAGACGGGCAGATCATAGGGCAGGTGTGGAACTGGCACGGTAGCTGGTCAGCACAGGCAGCGGGCAAGACCTACCACGGTCACAAGAGCCGCAAGCTAGCGGTAGAACGCGTGGAACAGCTTCATCAAATCACGAAGTAGCGGCGTTCTTAGAGGCCGACCTCTTCGGCCTCCTCCATCAGCCCGGTCCAGTCTTCGTAGAGCCCTTCGAGGGTGCTCTTGAGCTGGCGGTGCTCGGTTACTACCTTGCGGGAACGTTCGCCGTCGGCGTAGAGTTCGGAGGTGGCGAGGTCTTTTTCGAGGCGGGCGATGCGGCGTTCGGTCGCGTCGATCTCGCCCTCTACGGCCACGAGCCGCGTGGCGACGACGTTCTGCTTGCTGTCGAGTCCGGGCCTGACCCGGCGACGAGGCGCCCTACGACCTCCACCTCCTCGACCGCCTTCTCTTACGTCCAGGCGTCGGTGTGCCCGGTAGTAGTCGTAGCCACCGAGGTAATTCGTGAGCTTCCCTTTCTCCAACTCCACCACGCGGGTGGCGAGCTTGCGCAAGAAGTAGCGGTCGTGGGAGATGAAGAAGAGTGTGCCCCGGTAGTCGAGGAGGGCGTCTTCTAGAGCCTCGCGGGCGGGGATGTCGAGGTTGTTCGTTGGCTCGTCCAGCAGGAGCAGGTTGGCGCCGCTCACCACGATCTCCGCGAGCGAGAGCCGGTTCTGCTCGCCCCCCGAGAGCGCCGAGACCTTTTTGAAGACGTCGTCGCCGGAGAAGAGGAAGGCGCCGAGCAGCTCCCGGGTCTCCGGCGCGTCAAAGCCGGTCGCGTTCATCGCCTCTTCGAGGACGGTCTTGTTCGGGTCGAGGCGGGCGAGTTGCTGGTCCTGGTAGGCCAGAGCGACGTTGTTGCCGAGGCGGACGCTGCCGACCTGTTCTACGAGCTCTCCGGCGGCCAGGCGCATTATCGTACTCTTGCCGGTGCCGTTGGGGCCGAGGAGCGCCACCCTCTCCCGGCGCTCGACGACGAGCTCGAGGTCGTTCAGGAGCGGTTCGTCGCCTTCGTGGCCGTAGGAGACGTTCTCCATCTCCAGCACCACCCTGCCGGCCCGCGAGGTCTCGCCGCCGAGGTCCACCTTCATGTTCTTCTTGCCGTTGTTCGGGCCTTCGACCTTCTCCATACGGTCCAGGAGCTTCTGCTTGCTCTTTGCCTGACGGGCCTTCGTGGCCTTTGCCCGGTTCTTCTCGATAAAGCGTTCGAGCTGCTCGCGGCGCTCGGTGTTCGCCTTCGCCCTCCTCGCGAGCTGCTCGTCGCGGGCCTTCTTCTCGGCGACGTACTTCGTGTAGTTACCCGGGTAGCGGGCGAGTTTCCCGTCGTCGAGTTCCAGGATGGAGCCCGCGACGGCGTCTAAAAAGTAGCGGTCATGCGAGACTACGACGACGGCGCTCTTCGCGTTCTTTACGAAGTTCTCCAGCCACTCGATGCCGCGCAGGTCCAGGTGGTTCGTCGGCTCGTCGAGGAGGACGAGCTCTGGCTCCGAGAGCAGCAGCCTCGCCAGCGCGATGCGGCTCTGTTCGCCGCCGGAGAAGGAGCTTACGGGACGCTTCCAGTCCTCCGGGTCGAAGCCCAAAGAAGAGAGGGCGGAGGCCGCTCGCGCCCGGTACTCGTAGCCGCCGTCCCGGTCGAACTCCGCCTGCAGCCGGCCGTATCGCTCAAGGAGATTGGGCGAGGGGTTCTCGGAGAGCTGTGCTTCGAGGGCTTTCAGTTCCCCTTCACGCCGGATCAGGGCCTCGAACGCCGAGAGCATCTCCTCCTCCACCGAACGCTCGGTCCCCAGGTAGAGGCTCTGCTCGGTCATCCCGACCTTCGCCCCGCCCACGAGCTCGACGTTACCGCCGTCCGGCTCCGAGTTGCCCGAGAGGACGTTCAGCAGCGTGGTCTTGCCGGCACCGTTGCGTCCGACCAGACCGATCTTCTCGCCCGCCTCGACCGCGAGCGAGGCTCCGGAGAGGATCTTGAGATCCCCCCCGTGGTACTTGACGATTTCCCTTGCTATAAGAACCTTCATGCCGCTGAAATTCCTACCTTAGAGAAACTCATTACGTCTCCACTTATCTCGAACGAACCGTCGGGTTCCAGGCGTGCTTCCATCCCGATCATTCTATACACCCGGCGGCGTTCTTCTGAGGCCAAGGTGTCTATCGCTTCGGCAGAAGACCGGCGTGCCTTTCCAGCAGGCTGTCTCTGTCGCGCTCCAGTTGCGCCAGGCGCTCCGTGCGATGCCGCAAGGCGCGCAGCTCCCGCTCGGCCGTCTCGCGGGTGTCTTTGAGGGCGGCTAACCGCGTCCTCAACTCCTCAAAGTTTACCAGCCTTTCGGCGGCCATCTCCTGGGCACGTTCGCGGCCCGCTCCCGAGATCTCCTCAAACCATCTCTCCGATGCAGAGGCCGATAGACGGCGTGCTGGCTGTGAATCTCTAGCGCCGGCGACGGAGGAAGAAAGAGGCGTAAGGAATAGGGTTGGAGGTAGTCGAAAAGCGTCACCGCTCCGGAGCTTTCGGTCCTTTGCTATGCCACGTCGGAGGTCTGGGCACGAAAGGGGGCCGGGGCTGCTAATGCCCCGGCCCCACGCTGGTGCGAAGGTGATTGCCCTAGTCGAGATCCAATACGTCCAAGACATCGACGTAGTAGTAGAGGAAGGGGTCGCCGAAGAAAGCCACGTCCTCATCGACGTCTATGTCGACGTCGTAACGGTCTTCGAGGTTATCGATTCGCTCGTCGACCCGGTCTTCGTAATTGTCGATCCGGTTTTCGACGCGCTCTTCGAGGCGTTCCCCCCTCCCGTCGTCCGCCATGGCGGGTACGGCCATCACGACCGACATCGCCATCATCGCGGCTACCACAACCACCAACTTGATACGCTTCATCACGCAACCTCCTTGTGTCATCGCGACCCCCGGTGGGTCGCCATTACCGAGACCCTATCCGGTGCGGGGGTGCCCGTAAATGGGATATTCGTCCTACCCCCGAGCCGGGACATGTCCCGAATGACCGTGGGACGTGTTCCCTATGTACGGGAGACTTCCCAGGGGATAGGGTCATAGTAGAAGCACCCGATAAGAAACACGAAAGGAGAAGGACATGAGAAGGCTGGCTTCGTTGCTCGTGGTCGTAGGGGCGGTGCTGGCGCTGGGGGCCGGCGCGGCGCAGGCCTGCGCTTGCGGTCCGCCGCCCCTGATAATGACGGCCAACCCCGATGCGGTGGCCGTGGGAGAACCGGTAACCTTCACCATCACGAAGACCAACTTGCTGCTTTCCGACCTCGAGTGGAGCGTCAGAGACCACCTGCCGGAGAGCATGGAGTTCGTCTCGGCGACTCCGAGCCAGGGATCGTGTGCCCTACCGGAGGGCCCGAACGTCGTCCAGTGCGACCTGGGGATCATTCCGTCCGGGGGCCAGGCCACCATGGACATAACCGCGACCCCGACGGCGCCGGGGGAGATAACCAACTACGCAGCAGACAACGGGGAGAACGAGGCCTCGGCGACCGTCATGGTGGAGTAGATCTTTCTTGCGACCGTGGTATATCCGGCCGAATCGAAAGCCCGGCCGGGTCGGGGCCTAGCGACGAGCTGGGCTCCGGCCTTTCTCGTGGCCCGCGGGCTTCGAACTCTGGCGGAGCGGCCCGCGCCGCGCTCCTTTCTCTATACTCTGATCACTTCTACCCGCGCCAGCCCAGAGTCGGCAGGCGCGAACACCCGGAACCGGAAGGACGTGTTTGCGGATTGGGAGTTTGATGCCTCACGGATTTTATCGGGAGGACCCACTTTCGCCGGAAGAACGCGAGGCGTACGAGCGAGATCTCATCTCCTTCTGCGACCGCGAGCTGGACCTACTCGGCAACATCGAGGGCCTCACCGTCCTCTACGCTGGGGGCTCCTCTCCG
>Ga0136624_1000544_pt1 | contig 14833 bp, 16 predicted proteins | sample AntDrymUQ4692206_2_FD_104802 | JGI IMG/M metagenome (GOLD analysis project Ga0136624, IMG submission 104802) | Polar desert sand microbial communities from Dry Valleys, Antarctica - metaG UQ469 (22.06) | ecosystem: Environmental > Terrestrial > Soil > Desert | place: Antarctica: Dry Valley... | reverse complement strand
GCGCGACGGCCGCGATCGCGGCGGTCGGCAAGAAGGACGGAAGGCAGGCCGAGCAGGCCGTCCTCGACGACGCGGCCAAGCGACTGAACGTCACGCCCGACAAGCTGCGCGACGCGCTCTCCGCGGCGCGGGACGCCCAGCTCGACGAGGCCGTCAAGGCCGGCCGGCTGACCCAGAAGCAGGCCGACGCGATCAAAGCGGCGCGCAAGCAGAGCGGCAGCGTGCTGGGCGGACCGAAGGCGCATCTCGGCAAGCGCTTCGGCCCCGGCGGACCGGGCGGCCCCGGCTTCGGCGTGCGCCACGACCTGCTCGACGACATAGCCAAGGCGCTGAAGACGACGCCCGCCAAGCTCTTCGAGCAACTCCGCGCGGGCAAGTCGCTCGCCGACGTCGCGAAGGCCAACGGCGTCTCGCTCGCCGACGTCCGCACCGCCGCCAAGGCCGCGATCAAGACGCGCCTGGACACGGCCGTCAAGGACGGCGACCTGACGCGGGCGCAGGCCGACGACGTGCTCGCGCGCGTCGATGACAAGCTCGAGGCGATCCAGTCCGGCAAGGCCCTGCGCCCGCGCCGCCATGGTCGCCACCACGCCAAGCCGCCCGCGGGCGCGATCCGCCCCGGCGGGCTGTTGCCCGGCGACGAGGCGCCGCGTCTCGTTTCCCCCGACGGGACGTTCAGCTGACGGACGCGGAAGCACGCCGGGCGGGGCCCCTCAGCCCGTCCGGCGCAACACGTCCGTCTGTCGAAGCGGCTCGTAGGCCGCTCAGCGCGGCACAACGTCCACCTCGATCTCGCTGAGAGCATTGCCACAGCGCACGCTCTCAGCAACTTCCCAACATTCGTGCCGACAATGTCCGCATGCGGGCAGCTGCGCCAGGTGCTCGCCAACCTCATGCGCAACGCGCTCGTGCACACGCCCGACGCGACGCCGATCGAGGTCTCCGTGCGCGCGGCCGGCGGCGCCGCCACGCTCGTCGTGCGCGACTTCGGACCCGGTCTGCCGACCGACAACCCGGACGAGATGTTCGACCGCTTCTGGCGCGGAGACGGACCCGCCCGCCCCCGCGGTCGCGCGGGCCCAGGCCTGGGGCTGGCGATCGTGGCCGGCATCGTCGCCGCGCACGGCGGTCGTGCCACCGCGGCGGACGCCGCCGGCGGCGGCGCGCGCTTCGACGTCGTGCTGGAGCTGCGCGACACGCCCTGACGCACGCTTGCATCGTTTGGCGCTAGCCTGCCGCCGGTGCTGAGGAAGGTGCTGGGGAAGGTGCCCCGTCGGATACCGAAGGTCGTCGTCGTGCTGCTCGTGCTCGCGGTCGGGACCTACGCGGTCAACGCGGTGCTGCTCTCTGACGACGACGGCGACGGCGCGAAGGCGGTCAAGCCGACGCCGCTACGCGCGACCGTGATGGCACCCGGCACGTTTGAGAGCGCGCACCCGTACGCGCCGTACTACGTCGTGCCGCGCGCCCGCTTCCGCGATCCGACGCGGCTCTCGCGCGTGGCGCGCAACAAGATCGTCACCGACCCGCAGAGCGCCATCTCCAAGGGCGGTCTGGCCGGCAGCCCGCAGATCGTGCGGGTCTCGCTGCGCTCGACCTCCGAGGATCCGGTCACCGTCGAGGGCGTGCGCTTCAACGTCATCAGCGCCGCCCGCCCGTTGCGCGGCTGGTTCACCGCGCTGTCGGGCTGCATGGCGACGCCCGTGCGACGAGCGCAGGGCAACCTCGATTCCAAGCGCGCCGCGGTGCGCTACGTCAGCGGCGGCGGCGTCGTGTCGCGCACGCTCGCGCTCGAGGTCACGCGCTCGGCGCCGCGGGTGATCGAGCTGCGCGCGACGACGAAGAAGCGCCGCGCCGCGTGGACGGCGGAGCTGTCGGTGAAGGACGGCGACGGCAACACGCAGACCGTATCCGTCGACAACGACGGCGAGCCGTTTCGCGTGACGTCGGCGAGCGCGAGCCGCGGCTACGAGCCGGTCTACGGGCCGACCGGCATCACCGGGTTCGCGCGCTCCTCGAAGGTGGCGCGCGGCGGCTCAGATTGTTGAGTTTCGCCGGCCGGTCACGCCCTCAAGCGCAGGAGCCCGACCAAGAGGTCGGCGTGACCCATGGCGTCGTCGAGCGCGTGGTGGGTCTTTGAGTCCTTCGGGCCGAGCAGAGCGCTGGGCATGCGGCGCTTGATCGCGTCGCGCACGGCGGTGTGGGTGAGCGCCGCGTAGGCGGTCTTCATGTCGTAGTGCGCCGACTGGCCGAACGGGCTGCGGCCGGCGAACTCGTGCAGGTAGTACTGGGTGAAGCTCCACACGAACCCCAGTGGATAGGCGGCCAGCACGGGCTTGGCGTCGTGCTCGGCGGCGAGCTCGTCGATCCATGCCGCGAACTCCGCCACGGCCTCCTCGGGCGGGCGGCCGTCGCGCTCCAGGGTCGCGCGGTCAAAGCCCGTGACGCGCAGCGCCTTGTCGACGTAGCGATCGGTGATCGGGCGCAGCACGGCGTAGAAGGTCTGCTGCTCGGGATCGAGCGCGTGGACCGCGCCCTCGTCGTCGTGCAGCGCCGCGGCGCAGGCGCCCAGCGAGACGATCGAGCTCGTTGCGGGCACGTGGCCGTCGGGCTCGACGTCGACGCTGAGATACAGCTCGCGTGTCACGACCCGCAAGGCTGCCATACCATCGAGCGGATTAGGGCCCTGGCCGCAGACGTCCATCAGCTGAGCGGCGTCGCGCGCAAGACGAAGCCGCGCTGACGCGCGCGGCCTACGCGCTGGCGACCGTGGTCGTCAGCGCAGGCGCGCGAGCCAGCGACTGGTAGACGACGCAGTAGCGCTCGGTCAGCTTGTGCAGCGTGGCGAGCTGCGCTTCGTCGGCGTCGGTGTCGAGCTCAAACGACAGGCGGATCGCCGAGAAGCCGACCGCCGCGTCGCGGTCCACGCCCAACGTCCCGCGGAAGTCCAGGTCGCCTTCGGCGCGCACGAGGCCCGACGCGATCGAGATCTCCAACGCCGTCGCGACCGCCTTCAGCGTCACCCCGGCGCAGGCGACAAGCGCCTCGAGCAGCATGTCGCCGGAGCACAGCAGCGAGCCGTCGCCGCCGGTCGCCGGGTGCAGCCCAGCCTCCGCCATCGCGCGCCCGGTCTGCACCGAGCACGTGAGGTCGTCGCCGAGCGTGCCCGTCGCCGACAGCGTGATGCGCGCCGCCCCAGGCTCGTCGGCGTAGCGCTCTTTCAGCGGCGCCTGGAGCGCCCGTAGCTCGTCGCGTCGCACCGGCAACAGTCTAGGCCGAGGCTGGGTCGGCGCAGCGAAGTCGGCGAAGATCCGACGGTGACAGAGCCGCGCACCGCGCACCCGGCCGATACAAAGGCGGTTGTCGGCGTCTTTCCATCCGCGCGCGCGGCCGCACTCGCCGACCTGCCGATCCTGCACACCGACGCCGAAGATCGCGCCTTAGGAAGCGTCGATCAACAAGTCCACGGTTTGGGCACACGTGTTTCTTGACGCTTCCTTATTCGGCACGCGGATCGCGAGCGGCGCGACCACCGTCGCCGTCGACGGCGCGGCGCTCGATGGTCTGGCGCGACGCGTGACGTCAGACTGTGCCGGGTGAGTCCGCCCCGCGCGCTCGCCGCGCTCGTCCTCGCGGCCACCATCCTCTGGCCGGCCGCATCGGCGCGGGCGGCGCTCGAGACGATCGTGCAGGACGACGCCTCGCTGCTGCACCGACCCGCCGAGCAGGTGCGCGCCTCAATGGCGAAGCTGCGCGTGCTGGGCGTCGACCGGGTGCGGCTGACCGCGAACTGGTCGGTGCTCACCCGCGACCCCGACGCCGAGCTGATGCCCGTCGATTTCGACCCGCGCGACCCGGCGGCGTATCCGCAGGCGCAATGGCTCGGCCTCGACGAGGCGGTGCGCCTCGCCCAAGAGAGCGGGTTGAAGGTCATGATCGATGTCGGCTTCTGGGCGCCGCACTGGGCGGCGACCGACCCGCCCGGCCCGCGCGCGCGGACGAACATCGACCCACAGGCGTTCGCCGACTTCACCGTCGCGGTCGCCAGCCGCTACAGCGGCACGTGGCAGCCGCCGCCGCTGGTGCTGCCCCCGCCGCCGCCGTCGCGCGACCAGAGCGGGCTGGACGCGGTGCTGGGCCGGCGCCCCGCGCCGCGACTGCCCGTCGTCGCCTTCGCCCAACCGCTACCGCGCGTCGACCAGTTCGTACTCTGGAACGAGCCAAACCACGCCGGCCTGCTGCTGCCCCAGTGGACGGGCAATCGCCGCCGCTTCACCCCGGCCAGCCCGGCGCTGTACGCCCGCATGGTGCGCGCGGCCTACCCGGCCGCGAAGGCGATCCGCCCGGACGCCGACTTCCTGCTCGGCAACACCTCCAGCGACGGCGGCAAACCGCCGCGCGGGTCGGTCGCGCCGCTGCTGTTCATCCGCGAGATGGCCTGCGTCGACGACAGGCTGCGCCCGCTGCGCCGCCGCGGTTGTCGGGACTTTCAGCGCCTGCCCGGCGACGGCTGGGCGCACCACCCCTACCCGCGCCAGGCCCGGCCCGACCACCCAGGTAGCGCCGAGGACCCCGACGACGTGCGCATCGGCAACCTCGATCGGCTGTCCACGCTGCTGCGCCGGCTGGCGCGGAGCGGGCGCATCGCCACGCGCCTGCAGAACATCCACATCACGGAGTTCGGCTACGAGACCAGCCGGATCCCCGGCCGCCCGACGCTGTCACAAGCCACGCAGGCGCGCTGGCTGACGTGGGCGGAGTACCTGAGCTCGAAGGTGCCCGGCGTCGTCAGCTTCGCGCAGTTTCTGTTGCGCGACCTGCCGCCCGGGCCGGTGCGGGTGAGCACGTCCCTGCGCCGCGGGTTCGGCGAGTACTACACCGGGCTGCAGACCGCCGACGGACGCGACAAGATCGCGGCGACGTCGTTCGTCGCCGGCTTGTTCGCGCAGCGCTCGCCGCGCGGCCACGTGCAGCTCTGGGGGCGACTGCGGTTGGGCGCGGGCGCCAAGGCGATCACGATCGAGCGCCGCCGCCGCGACGACCGCTGGCGCCGGCTCACCGGCCTGACCGTGGGCGGCCAGAGCGCGTTCGCGCTGCAGACGACGTACGTGCGCGGCGCGCTGTACCGCCTGCGCTGGCCGCGCGTGGACCGCCCGCGGGCGGCCGGGCTGGCGATCAAGGTCCTCAAGGCACCCGTTGAGCCGCTCCCGCGGCAGGAGTAGTCTCGACGTATGAGCGCGATTCCCGGTGAGCCACTGAAGAAGAAGCCGCACGAGCTGACCCTGAAGGACGGACGCAAGCTGAAGCTCAAGCTGCCCGGGATGCCTGATCGCATCCAACCGCTCGCGACCGAGGAACGCGGCGCCGCCGATCCGCCCCGCGACAACCCGGCCGCACCGCACAACCCCAACCACGGCTTCTAACCACGGACGTTTCGCAGAGGCCGGCGCGCAGGGTCGGTCTCACCGGGTGCGCAGAAAATCGCCGGGGTGCATCGACGCGATCGATGGCGGTGCCGCCTCGACCACGGCCGGGCAGAACTGCGTTCCGGAGTTGCGGTGCAACTCGCCGATCGCGGCCCCGTACGTCATAGCCTCGCGGTACGGGCGATCGGAGGTCATCGCGTGCAACGCGTCGCAGACGAAGACGATGCGACTGCTCATCGGGATCGCCTCGCTCGCCAGCCCGTCGGGATAGCCGGCGCCGTCCCAGCGCTCATGCTCGGCGCGGATCGCGGGCGCGAGATGCGCGAGCGCGGCCATGTCGGACACGAGATCGGAGCCGATCACCGGATGCGTGCGCATGATGCACCACTCCTCCTCGGTGAGCGGGCCGGGCTTCTGCAGGATCCGGTCGGGCATGCCGATCTTGCCGATGTCGTGCAGGAGCGCCACCTGCTCGACCTCGTGCAGCTGGACGGCGCTCAGCTCGAGCCACCGGCCGACCGCCAGCGCCAGCGCCACGACGCCGTAGGAGTGCTCGCTCGTGTAGCCGTCGCGGGCGGCGAGCGCCGCCAGCAGCGCGCGCACCAGCTCGCTGGTCATGCGTGCGCGCTCGTGCTCCTCGGCGAGGTGCTGCTGCTCGAGCTGGCCGGCGATCAGCCGCGCGATCAGCGACACGAACTGCACGTCGCGCTCGTCCAGGCGCGGGCGTGGCTCGTGGCTGACGCACCCCATCGCGCCGAACACCGTGCCGTCCAGCAGCGTGATCGGCTGGCCGATGTAGGCCCCGATGTCCGCGCGCCGGGTCATCGGCAGGTCGTTGACCCGCGGATCGTGGCGCGCGTCGGGGACGAGACCGTCGATCCGGCCGGCCAGCAGCTCGCCGCACAACGTGCCGGCCAGCCGCAGCTTCCGGCCCGGCGGACGCCCGCGAAGGATGGCGCGTCGCCGGTCACCGCAACGATGTCGCATTGCGCCCCGCGCACGTCCGTGACGTAGGCCATGTCCATCCCGAGCAGCAGCCGCACGGCGTCGAGGGCGCGGCTGATCGGGTTGCTCGTGTTGGCGACCAGCTCCGTCACGGCACGAAGCCGCGCGTCCGCGACATCGTGTGGGTTCGGCGGCGTTTCGTGCATGTAAGGGCACGCCAACCGTCACCGATATGGCGCGTCCATGGACTATCACCGCCATCGACACGCGGCGGGGCCCCACCCGCCACTTTGCACAGGGTTCGGTCTTCAACCTGGCTAAAGCACGCGCCAGTCGGCCGCGCTGAGCCGGTACAGGACATGGCGCCGCAGCCGATCCTCGACGACGCGCGGGTGGTCGAAGTCGTCGGCGTCGTCGTGGCGCATGGCGAGGCGACGCATCACGGCACGCGAGCGGGCATTGTCGTGCGCGGTGAACGACACGATCTCGTCGAGCCCGAGCTCGCCGAAGGCGAACGTCGCCGCCGCGGTGGCGGCCTCGGTCGCCAAGCCCGCTCCCCAGGCGTCGCGCGACAGGCGCCAGCCGATCTCGACGGCGGGCATGAACGGGGCTTCGAACGTCGGGTGGGCAAGGCCCGTGACCCCGATGAAGTCACCGGTGGCGCGCCGCTCGAGCGCCCACAGTCCCCAGCCCTGGCGCGCGATCAGCGCCTCGATCTGATCGGCCAGCGCGTCGCTGTCGGCGCGTGTCAGCGGCGCCGGGAAGTAGCGCATGACCTCCGGATCGGCGGTGAGCGCGGCGAAGGGCGCGCGATCGGCGGGCGTCTAGCGGCGCAGCAACACCGCTCGGTCGTGAGCTCGTGCACCGCCGCGGTGTGCAGCGTCGCGCGACTACCGCGGGCCGAGGTACGTCAGCCACACCTGGCCGGCGCGCTCGAAGGTGACGTAGTTGCCGTGCGGGCTCGTCACCGGGTTGGCGGCCGGCGACGTCGCGCCCGCCCGGGCCAGCAGCAGGCGCGAGCCGTTGACCTGCAGGAAGAAGGCGATGTCCCGCACGCCGTTGACGTCGGCGCCGCGGGCGGTGTCCCACGCCACATCGGGAGCGGTCGTGTGGAAGAACACCCACTCGCCCTTGGCGGTCACGCTCGGTGCGCCGCTCGCGCCCGAGCCGGGCGCGCCGGAGTCCACGCGCGACGCGAGCCGCCGTCCGATCGCGGCGCCGTTGATCGTCGCGCGCACGACCTGTGACGCACCGCGCGGGTCGGCGCCGATGAGGTCGGGCGCCGTCGTGGTGTAGGCGACGACGCCGCCGTCGACGTTGGTCGCCGGGTTCGTCGACGGACCGCTGCCCGACCGGCCGGCGTCGTTGCGCGAGATCAGCCGCGTCGTCATCACGAGCCGTTGCGCGCGGCGGCGGTTGATGCGCGGTCCGTAGGAGCGCACCATCACGCGCTGGAAGACGTCCGCCGCCCGTTGGCGTCCCCGGGCGCGAGGTTGCTCGCGTCGGAGGCGAACATCAGCGCGCGGCTGTTGGGCGAGTAGGCGATGTCGTAGGAGTCTGCGTTGCCGGGCCGCGCGCGGGTGGCCGAGGCGAGGAACGTCAACCCGCGCAGCGCGCGGTCGATCCCCTTCGAGCCACCGATCGCGCGCAGGTAGACCTGGCGCCGGCCCGGCGGCGAGCGCAACGTGACCGCGCTGCGCCAGGAGCGGTTGCGCGTGGTCCTCAGCGCGAGGTCGCCGCCGTCGGAGACGAACGCGACCCGCGTGCACAAACCGTTGACCGCGACCTCGGTGACCGCGCCGCGCGATTGGCGGCCGCGGCTGTCGACCGAGACGCGGACCGTACGCCCCGTGATCAGGTCGCGGACGAACGCGTCGGGCTTGGCGTTCGTGTCGCCGCGGACGAGGTTGCTCGCGGCCGACACGAACGCGACGCAGCGCGACGCAGCGCGTGACGTGCCGCCCAGCGACGCTCCCGTGGAGGGGCCGTTGGCGGGCTGGCCGTTGCGTCCGGCGGACGCCAGCGTGATCGTGTTGAACTGCCACGGCGTGCCGTTCTCGCCGTAGCCCGCCGCCCGGCGAGCGACGTAGACGTTCGAACCGCCGCCCGCGCCCGCGACGAGGTTCGTCGCGGTGGACTCGAACGCGGCGACCCGCCCGAAGCGCTTGTCCTGCGAGATGACGGCGTTGCCGGCCGGTGCGTTGGCGGGCACCCCGGCGGCGTTGCGCGACAGCAGCAGCAGGTCCTGGCCGGGGAACTCGGCCGTCTGGGCCTGGGCCTGGGCGGCAACGGCGAGGAGGCCGGCCAAGACGACGGCCAGCGGCACGATTCGTGACACCCCGGAAACCGTAGCGATGACCGGCGCGCGATCGCGCCGATCAACCGCCGGCGAGCGCCTCGTGTCTCAGCGCCCGACGCCGGCCAGCGCTTCGAGCGCCAGCTCGAGGTGACGCGGCTCGATCCGGATGTGGCTCTGCTGGCTCATCGAGCGCGGCGCGACGCCGATCGCCTCGATCGGCGGCGCGTTGGAGAGCACCGGCACGACGACGAGCAGCTCGACGGCGACCGACCACGGCCACCGCGCCGGCGCGTCCGGCAGTCGCTCAGGCTCGCCGACGACCTCCGCGACGCCGAACACGCATCTCCACACCGACGCGTAGAGCACGAGGTGGTCGCCCGGCGCCATCCGCGGCCGGCGCGGAAACCGGGTGCGTCCCGGCGAGACAAGCCGCGATCCGGCCGCCAGCCAGTGGTCGGGCAGCGGGCGCTCCGCCGTCCCGTGCGACTTCACAAACGCGGTCACCGCGAGGGCGGGCGCGGCCAGCGGCGCCGGCGTGTGCCGCCCTCGATCGAGCGCGCGAGCAGCTCCATCGGGTGCAGCAGCGGGCGCGGCTCGCCCTTGCGCTGCAGGTGCGCGGCGATCTGCAGCGTGCAACCGGGGTTGGCGGCGGCGATCGCCTCCGCGCCGGTGGCGAGCAGGTTGTCGGCCTTGCGCTCGCCGAGCTCACGCGCCGCCTCGGGCCGGGTCAGGTTGTAGATCCCGGCCGAGCCGCAGCACAGCTCCCACTCGGCCGGCTCGATGAGCTCCAGGCCGGGGATCGAGCGCAACAGCTGGCGCGGCTGCGAGCGCACGCTCTGGGCGTGCGCGAGGTGACAGGCGTCGTGGTAGGCGACCGTCATCTCGACGGGGTGGCGCTTGGCCCGCGGCGCGACCGACGCCAGCAGCTCGTGCACGTCGCGGGCGCGCGCCGACAGCTCGGCGGCGCGTTGCGCCCACTCGGGCTCGTCGCGCAGCAGGTGGCCGTAGTCCTTGATCGCCGAACCGCAGCCGGCGGCGTTGACGACGACGTGGTCGAACTCCGCGAAGGCCTCGATCGTCGCCTTGGCGAGCGGCAGCGAATCCTCCTCCTGGCCGGCGTGCAGACCGAGCGCACCGCAGCAGCGCGGCGCCCGCGGGGCGTGGACCTCGAAGCCTTCGGCGGCAAGCACGCGGACCGTCGCGGCGTTGACGTCGCCGAAGTACGCCCGCTGGACGCAGCCCTGCAGGAAGCCGACGGTGCCGCGCTTCTCGCCGACGGCCCGCGTCACGGCGGGCAGCCGGCCGAGCATGTCGCGCAGGTGCACCGGGGGCGCCAGCTCGCTGAGCGTGCGTATGAGCGGGGAGCGCTCGACGAGGCGCGAGCGCTGCGCCCAGCGCGCCAGGCCCGTGCGCCGCAAGAACACGATCGCGGGGATCGTCGCGCGCAACCGGCCGGGGTACGGGAACGTCGCGAACAGGGCGCGGCGCAGCAGGCGCTCGCTCGCGGTGCGCGGGTGCTGGCGCTCGACCTGCTGGCGCGTGTCCTCGATCAGCAGGTCGTAGCGCACGCCCGACGGGCAGGCCGTGACGCAGGCCATGCAGCCCAGGCAGTTGTCGAAGTGGCCGACCATCGTCTCCGACAGCTCCGAGCCCTCCTCCAGGCCCGCCTTCATCAGCACGATGCGCCCGCGCGGGGAGTCCATCTCCTCGTTCCACAGCACGTACGTCGGGCACGTCGGCAGGCAGAAGCCGCAGTGCACGCAGTCCTCGATGAGCTCCTTCTCGGGCGGCTTGTGGGTGTCGAAGGCGGGCATTGCGCTGAGGCTAGATGCCGCCCACGAAGATGCCGGGGTTGCAGATGCGGCCCGGGTCGAAGCGCTCCTTGACGCGGCGCATGAGCACGAGCGCGGCGTCGTCGGGGTGATCCCACGGGTCGAGGTGCGCGCGCACGTACGGCGGCGCGTCGAGCACGACGCACGGCGACGGCGCCAGCACCTTGCGCACGCGCGCGATCGCCGTGACGAGCTCGCCCGGCGCCGCCGTCGGCAGCGCGATCCAGAAGAGGCCGAGCGCCGCTCGGCCGACGAGCGTTGCGCCCGCCACCTGCGCCGCGATGCAGGCTTCGGCCAGACCGGTCGGCCGGCCCGAGACGCGGATCGCCGCGCCCGCGTCGGGGCCGCGCTGCGCCGCGCGCTGGTGTGCCCACAGCTCGTCGTCGTCTTCGCTCACGGCCGCCTCGACGCCGACCTTGTCGAGCAGCCGCTGCGCCGCCTGCGCCTGCTTGGACGCCGCCAGCCCGGCAAAGCGGGCGAGCACGATCCCGGTCTGCGCCTCCCAGCGCACATCGAGCGACTCGGCTTCCAGCGAACTGGCCGACAGCGCGATCGCGGCGGCCTGCAGCCGCCCCGGGTCGTCGGTCGTGCCGGTCGCGGTCGCTCGCGCGGGCGGTCGCGGGTGCAGCCGCACCGCGACCTCGCAGATCACGCCGAGCGTCCCGAAGGAGCCGCTGAAGAGCTTGGGCAGGTCATAGCCCGCGACGTTCTTGATGACCTTGCCGCCCGCGTGCGCGAGCGTGCCGTCGGGCAGCGCGACGGTGATGCCGAGCACGAGGTCGCGCGGCGCGTTGTAGCGATGGCGCAGCGGCCCGGAGTCACCGGTCGCGACCACGCCGCCGATCGTCGCCGCGTCGCCCTCGCCCAGCGGCGGGTCGAGCGCGAGCATCTGGCCGGCGGCGGCGAAGCGCTCGTCGAGCTCGCGCAGCGACGCGCCGGGCTGCAGCACGGCGGTGAAGTCACCGGTGTTGTGCTCGACGATCGTGTTCATCGCCGTCGTGCCGAGCTCGACGCCGCACTCGGCGCACGAGGTGCCCCACGGCTTCGTACCCGCGCCGGCGATCCGCACCGCGATGCCGCGGGCGGCGTAGCCGCGCAGCGCCTCGGCGGCGTCCCGCGCCGTAGCGGGCGTCAGCAGCTGCATCGCGGGTGTGCTCAAAAGCGCTCCGCGATCCCGTCGCGTTCGAGCGGATGCTGGCGGTACGGGCCAGGCACCTCACCGCACAGCCGCGGCGTCGGCATCACCTTGCCCGGGTTGGCGAGACCGCGCGGGTCAAAGGCGCAGCGCAGGTGCTGGAAGGCGGCGAGGTCGGGCTCGGCGAACATGCTCGGCATGTAGCGCTTCTTGTCGACGCCGACGCCGTGCTCGCCGGTAATCGAGCCCCCGGCCGCCACGCAGGCCTCGACGATCTTGCCGGCGAGCTCCTCCGCGCGCTCGGCCTCCTCCTCGCCGTCGTAACAGACGAGCGGGTGCAGGTTGCCGTCGCCGGCGTGAAAGACGTTGCCCACACGCATGCCGTACTCCTCGGCCAGCTCGGCGATCTTCGCGAGCACCTCGGGCAGCTTCGTGCGCGGGATGACGCCGTCCTGCACGTAGTAGTTCGGCGCCACGCGGCCCATCGCGGCGAAGGCCGCCTTGCGTGTGCGCCAGATCGCGGCGCGGTCGGCGTCGTCCTTGGCGATGCGGATGCTCGTCGCGCCGTTGGTCTCGCAGATCGCGACGACGTCGTCGAAGCACGCCTCGCACTCGGCCAGCGAGCCGTCGAGCTCGATGATCAGGGCCGCGCCGGCGTCGGTCGGAAAGCCCGCCCCGACGGCGGCCTCGGCGGCCTGGATCGTCAGCGTGTCCATCATCTCGATCGCGCCCGGCACAACGCCGCCGGAGACGATCTCCGACACGGTCTCCCCCGCGGCGCTCGTCGTCGCAAAGAACGCGACCATCGTCTTGATCGCCTCGGGCACCGGGACGACGCGCAGCGTGATCTTCGTACAGATCCCGAGCGTGCCCTCCGAGCCGACGAACACGCCGAGCAGGTCGTAGCCGGGCACGTCCAGCCCCTTGCCGCCGAGCTGGACGACGTGGCCGTCGGCGAGCACGACCTCCAGGCCCGTGACGTAGTTAGTCGTGAAGCCGTACTTGAAGCAGTGCGCCCCGCCGGAGTTCTCGGCGACGTTGCCGCCGATCGAGCAGACGATCTGCGACGACGGGTCGGGCGGGTAGAAGTGCGTCGGCCCGACGGCGGCGGAGACCTCGGTGTTCGTCACGCCGGGCTCGACGACGATGCGGCCGTTATCGAGATCGACCTCGAGCACGCGGCGCATGCGCGTCACCGCGATCAGCACGCCCTCGGCGACCGGCAGCGCGCCACCCGACAGCCCCGAGCCCGCGCCGCGCGCGACCCACGGCACCTGCGCGTCCGAGCAGGCGCGCACGACGTCGCGCACCTCGCTGGCACTGCCGGGCAGGACGACGGCGCCCGGCGTCGCGCGGTACTGCAGCAGCCCGTCGCTCTCGTATGTGCGTAGCTGGATCGATTCCGTCAGCACGTGCTCGTCGCCGCAGATCGCGCGCAGGCGTTCGAGCAGCGAACGCCGGAGGGGCGCAGGCGGGGTGCTGGCGATGTTCGAGACGGTTTGGGACACGAGGACGGCGGGCCAAGCGTACGCCACATCGAGAAACTCATGCCGCCCTCTGGTGTTCTGTCGGGTGAAGCGCATACGGTCGCGCTTGCAATCACGGCGAGAGGAGCCAGATGACGCAGCAGACCTACGTGTTCATGGCCGAGCTCGTGGGATTCCAAGGGGTTCGCCGCACGATCACCGTGCGCAACGACCTCACGCTCGTCGACCTGCATTATGCGCTGCAGTCCGCGTTCGCCTGGGACGACGATCACCTCTACTCGTTCTGGCTGGACGGCGCGTTCTGGGCCTCCGAGGACGAGCACTACATGCACCCCTACCACGCGGTGTCCGTCGACCCGCCGGGCAAGAGCGCGTGCATGCACCTCGAGGAGCTCGCGCTCGTCGAGGGTCAGCGGATCGCCTACGAGTTCGACTTCGAACGCGAGTGGCGCGTCGCGCTCGAGCTGCGCGAGATCCGCGCGGGCGGTGGACGCGCCGTGGCGCGCTGCATCGAGCGCGTCGGGGCGGCGCCGCCACAGTACGACGAGGTGGTCGTCGAGAAGGACGACGCGTCGACGCAGGCGACCGTGGAGTTCGTGGCGTTGATGGCCGAGGAGGCCGACGCGGCCTAGCTGTCGCGCAGCTCAGCGAGGCGGCGGCGGCGAGCGGGCACGGGAACCGGGACGGAAATCTTAGGCGGCCCTGACGCTCACGGGGGTGGGTCGAATGAACCTCGCTATGCGGGGACGATTCGTCCCACCCCGCTGAGAGGTTGCGAAGCGCTCCTAGCCCGGGACGAGCGCCGAGATCGGCACGGCGTAGAACGACTCGCTCACCGCGCCGCCGGCCGGCGTCTTGCCGCCGATGACCTCGAACAGGGGCTTCTCGCCGATTTGGCCGCCGTTGGCGATGACGAACTCGTCGGCTTCCCGGCGGCGCTCCTCGGGAACGTCGCCGCGGCGGATCACGATCGAGCCTTCAGGCCGATCCGGGGTGTCGATCAGCGGAAGGTCGAGCAGAAGCTCTCTGATGTCATCTGACATAAGCCGACGAGCGGATTCGAACCGCTGACCCCTTCATTACGAGTGAAGTGCTCTACCAGCTGAGCTACGTCGGCAAGGGTCGGCAATCCTAGCTCAGGGGGCGGTGACGGCCCAGCAACCGCGGGCGCCGACGGATGCCGTGACTCGAAGCGCCCCCGGACGCTCGGCGGGCCGTCGGGCAGCGAGCCGGCCGGCCCGCGCGGGCCGCGGCGCAACGTGTCCGGCGCGAAGTCGGTCGGGCGCAGCGTCGTGTTTGCGGACCTTGCCGCTCACCAGGCTCAAGAGTCAGCCAGCCGCCGAACCGAGGACCTACCGGCCACGTCGGACGCCACCGCCCGACATCGACACTCTCTCACTGAGATCCAGGCTCAGGGCGCCGTGACGGCCCACGAGCCGCGGGCGCCGTAGCCGCCGACCGCGGCGGCCGCATTGACGATGTAGACCTCGGCGCCTTGGCGTGAGGTCTTCCCCGTCTCCGTACCGATGATCGTGTTGATCGTGCTGTTGATGTTCACCTGGTACTCGACGTAGATGCAAAGGACTCCGGCGGCGGCCTCGGGCGCCTCCGACGAGCCGGGGCACTGCGCGGTCGGCGGCCCACCGAAGACGAAGACCGGCGCCGGCGCAGCGGCGAGCTGGGCACCGAAGGAGAACGCGTTGGCGGCG
>Ga0136624_1000543_pt1 | contig 14849 bp, 12 predicted proteins | sample AntDrymUQ4692206_2_FD_104802 | JGI IMG/M metagenome (GOLD analysis project Ga0136624, IMG submission 104802) | Polar desert sand microbial communities from Dry Valleys, Antarctica - metaG UQ469 (22.06) | ecosystem: Environmental > Terrestrial > Soil > Desert | place: Antarctica: Dry Valley... | reverse complement strand
CGGCCAGCGAGTCGGCGGAGGATAGCAGAGCGACCGGCCCGCACGACCGAAGATCGCCACATCGGGCGACGCACGGCGATCAGGGAGGCAGCACGCCGGGAGAGGGCACCGTGTCGAGTGGCGGGACATCGGGAGGGGTAGCGATCACTCCCGTCACATCTCGAAAGTCGTAGATGTCTTCATTGCCCCGCCAGGTGAAGCTGCGGTCGGGCAGCAGCGGTAGATCCGCCCCGAAGTAACGGGAGAAGATCAGTCGAAAGGTGTTCACCGACGTGATGAAGGCATGAACGGTACCGGGATCAGCATCGGGAAGGTACATGGCGTTCAGGATCCCGAAACGCACCTGGAGGTACTCCGCCTCACGATCGCTCCAGTCGATATCGGTTCGGACGTAGGGTCCCTCGTCGCCTTGCACGATGATGATGGGCTGGTCTTCAGGGGGCACGGTCAGAAGATCCTCGACCGTCTTCCTGATCCGCGCGTCCGTGTAGGCCAGCTGTCCGCCGTACGACCGGCTCTCGGGTTGGGATGCTTCCTCCTCTTTGGTCAGTGGGCGCCCATCCGCCCGGAAGACATACGGCGAATGCGGTAGCAAGACGTGTGCGAAGACGAACTTGGGGCCGGGCTCGTCACGTATATGCGCCAGCTCGCGGAACTGGAACTCCGCGATACGACCGTGGCGCTCGCGAAACGTGGGCGCCTGATCCTGCTCACCGGCCAGACGGCGGACCGCCGGTACGATCGTCGTCTCGCGCAACACGGCCGAGAACTCCGACTCGGGGTCGTACGCGCGAGACTCATCCGCCTGAGGATTCGTGGCGGTAGGCGCGAACCAGGAGCCGAGATGGACATATCGGTAGCCCTGTGCCTGGAGGAAGCGACCGACCGCATGGCCGGGGATCATCGCCCGGGCCGGCGTCCGGTCGGCCGTATCGCGACCGTATCGGGTGGTCAGGTGGTCCAAGTACGTCATGTTGAGCGTGGCCGCCAGGGAGAAGTCGGTGGCACGGTAATTCGCGTGACTATTGGTCGCCACCTGGAAGCCTCGGTCGCTCAGCCACTCCGGAAGGTCGCTATCGATACCGAAGTGATAGCGAAGGCTCCATTCCGAGCCGTATCGATCGAAGACGAGATAGTAGATGTCGCGCTGCAGTGATGTCGCCCCGTCACCCGCCTGCACCGCTCCGGTGGTCGGGTCGCCCGGCGAGACGGCGGCGCGTTCGATCTCTCGCGGCACGATGGTGACAAGCGCCATGATGATCAGAATCGACGCGACTGCATTCAGGAAGGTGGTGAGCCGGGGCAGGGGCTGCCTGGACCGGATGGCGAGCATCGCCGCCAGCACCACGAGCGAACCCCACGCCACCAGCTGGGTACGAAGGCCAAGGCCCAGGGAGGCCAGAAGCCTTTCCGCATGGCCATAGCCGAAGAACGCGACCACGACCGCCGACGTCACGATGGCTGCCCTTGTCAAGCTCCTGAGTACGATGCCCATAAGCAGCAGGACGGTCGAGGCACCCAGGACCGCGATGGTCAGCGGCTGGAGGACGTCGCTCGCGGTCAGCTCACTGATATTGGATGCGTACAGGAACAGCACCGCGTACGCCGCGAACAGCACAGGATGCAGAGGCGCCAGAGCGAGAGACGATCGAAACCGTTCCTGCGCGTCGATCGCAACCCCTCCATACATCAGCGAGGGGCCAGTGTAGCGAGTGTATGGCCGGGATGATCGCCGCCGCAGTCGGTCTCTACGTTGCTGGGTTCCACGCCAGCGCCTTCGTGTAGGCACGGACATGGACGTCTGCGCAGCGCGCCAATGAGAAGCGCTCCTGGGCACTCTTACGGGCGGCTCGACCCATGTCCGCACGACGCTCGGGATCCCCTAGGATCTGGCCGGCGGCGCCGGCGAAGGCATCGTCGCTCAAGGCCGGGACGACAAGACCAGTGAGGCCCTCCTCGACGATCTCCGTCACGCCGCCCACGTCCGTGGCCACCACCGGGAGGCCGCTGGACATCGCCTCCAGAAGCACCGTCGGGAGGCCCTCTGAACGTGGCACCGAGGCGAGAGCGAAGAGGTCGAAGCCCTGGAGCTGCCGGTCGATGTCCTGGCGGGCGCCCAGGAACAGCACATCGGTGCCGTCCCGAAGCCCGAGCTCCGCCATGCGGAGACGCAGCTGCCGCGAGTAGGAGCGGTGCGCGTCGTACTCCGCACCGATCAGCACCAGCCGCGCGTCGGGGATCTGGCGGCGAAGCCGCCCGAATGCCTCGATGAGCGTGGCGATCCCCTTCTGCGGGTTGATGTTGGCCACGGAACCGACCACCGGAACGCCCTCAGGGATGCCCCATTCCTGGCGCACCGAGGAGCACAGCTCCGGCTGCGGGCGGAAGGCGTCGGTATCCACGGGAGGCACGAAGGGAACCACCCGCGATGCCACCCGGCGCCATCCCGGGAAGACGGCCAGCACCTTGCGGCCGGTGGGCATGACCACCGTGGCCAGCGCGCGGACCCAGAGCATCGCGGCCCAGGCCACGAGTGGCGGTGCGCGCGTGTCCAGGAGCTGCCACACCACCGGCACGCCCTCAGCGCGGGCGGCCAATGCGGCATGGGGATTGACCAGCCCGCCGACCTGGACGAGATCGATGTCCTGAGCGCGGATACAGCGGCGGATGGCCAGGACCTCGGGCACGAAGCCCAGCGCAAACCGCGCCTGGAGGAGGGGGTCGGGCCGGGCCCGAAGGCTGTGCAGCGGCATCCTCTCGACCGTGATGCCGGCCCGTGCCAGGCGCTCGGGCGCATCTCCGGGCATATCCGGCAGCAGGACCACCGTCTCGTAACCGCGCTCGCGGAGCGGTCCGGCCAGACGCAGTGCCTGGTTGTGCGGTCCGCCGAAGACCGCGTGGTGGATGACGAAGAGGACCTTCAGCATGTGGGGCCAAGACTGGTTCGGCGCCTTGGCTCGTCGCCGGACGCTGCATCCGATGCGTACCAGGCCTTGAGCTCCGCCCGTTCGCGGGCGGTGACTCGGTCGAGCATGGTCCAGCGCCCTGGTCGCGTGGACGGCGCAGCGTCGAGCGCGGCGAGGAAGGCGTCGACGCTGATGCAAAGATCCGAGGGCGACACAGGTAGGCCGACGCCCCGGTAGAAACGGATAAGATCCCTTACTGGCGCGCCCCGCAGGACCGCAGTCGCAACCGTCGCCAGTGCCACCTGAAGGCCGTGCGCTCGGGGTTGGTCGAGCATCCGGTCAAGCGCATGGCTGATGAGATGTTCTGACCCGCTGGCGGGACGCGAAGAGCCAGCCATCTCCATGGCGATCCCGCTGAGAATCAGGCCGCGCACGAGCAGCTGCTGGTACGAAGGATCCGTGAGGTCAGCATCATCCCGGACGACGGATAGGGCGGCCGCCTCGGCGGTCAGGCACGCGAAGTCGTCGACCTCTTCGCCTGCCTGCTCCTCCGCCGTGCGCCAGTCCAGGACCGCAGACAGGTTCGACACCAGGTCTCCCAGACCAGAGCGCCACGACTCCAGGGGCGCTTGTCCAAGCACATCCATGTCGACGATCACGGCCGCCGGGATGCGCGCGGCGACGGACTCGGGACGACCGTCCATGCGCACGATGACGGCGACCGGCGAGCATATTCCGTCGCTGGCGGCCTGCGTCGGCATGGCTACGTACGGCAGGTCGCAACGAGCGGCAGCCAGCTTCGCCACATCCACGACACGGCCGCCGCCTACGCCGATGACCATATCCAAGTTCGACGCTTCGATGACCGCGACAGCGTCCGCGACGGATGCGTAGTCGTTTCGGCGGACGACGCACTCGTCCACGTCGATGCCGACGCGCTTCGCTTCCCGGGCGACCGTCCCACCGTAGCCGGTCCCTGACGCGTCCCCACTGTGAATGAGAAGGCACTGCGGAGACGCGGCTTGGCAGAACTCACTCAGTGCCTGGACTGCGGCCTCCGGTGAGCGTATAAGGCGCAGGACCTGGGGCACACGGATGGACCGCGCCTGCTGGCGCACCGTCACCGTCCCGACCCATTCAGAGCAGACGCGATCCCGATCGCGCGGCGGTGATCCGCATCATCATCCACCTCCGTCCACGCGCGACCGCCTGTCCACAGGGGACGGAGCTCGATGTAGGCGGCCGCCGCTTCGATCGCATCCTCGTAGTAGACGTCCGTGCGTCCGGCGTCCACGAGGTCCCGTGCGGCATCGAGCACGCATTGCGCGCCGGTGGTGTCGAATCGGGCAAGCCCGATGTACTCGCCTGCCGACGCCTCTGGGGTCAGCTCCTTCGAGACCTGTCGGATGAGCCCGCCCGCGTCGAGTACCACCTTCATCTCCTCGCTCCCGAGCGGTTCTTCGCCGTCCACCATCAGCCACGAGCCCTTGCCCGCGGATACGAGTTTGACCGCCAGGAGCGGGTCGAAGAGGGTGTCCGAGTTGAGGATGCAGGCGCCATCACCGAACTCCTCTGCCGCGGCGAGCAGAGATACGATGTTGTTCGCCGTCGCATAGTCGGGATTGAAGCGGAAGGCGACGGGCATCAGGGAATGGCGCGACAAAACGAACCTTTCGATGTCGTCGGCCCGGTATCCTGTGACGATCACGATCTCCGCGACTGCCGCGGTCTCGAGCGCTCGGAGTGTCCACTCCAGCAGCGGCATACCTCCGACCTCCACCAAGGCTTTCGGTCGTCCGCCTGAGACGCCTGCAAGTCGCCGGCCCAGGCCAGCAGCCAGGACGATGGCCCGCACGGGACCGTCCCGAGGCGTGACTAGGGCATCGGCGCTGCTACCTTCAGGAGACATGGTCGTGGAGTCGGTACAGTAAAAGCGATGGCAACCAAAGAGTCCTTCTTGCGACGGGCACAAGCGTTCCAAGCGCGATACCAGGGGGCCGAAGGCCTATTCTGGATCAAGCGGGTGAATCATCCTGCGGGGGCGATCATCGCTCTCCTCCTCCTGCCGACATCCGTCACGCCGAACGCGGTGACCGTGGCAGGATTCATGGTCCACGTGCTGGCGGCGGTCATGCTCGTCCTGCTGGAGCCACCCCTCTCACTCTTCGCCGTGGTAGCTGTCCTCTTCCTGTGGCAACTCGCGTTCACCCTTGATTGCACGGACGGACAGCTGGCGCGGGCGCGCGGCACGGCTGGTCCCTTCGGTGCCTGGCTCGATCAGATCGTGGACGTCGCCTCCCACGTGGTGCTGTATGCGGCACTGACCGTCGTCGTGGTGCGCGGCGCTGAGCTGGACGGGGTCGCCGCGGGACTATTCGGATGCTTGACCATCTCCGCCAGCCTCCTTCAGGTCTTCAGCACCTGGCAGCGGGCAGCGGTGATCGGCAGCGGTCCGCCCGTCGGCATCGCTCCGCCGCTGTCACTCCGAGTGCTTTATGCCCTACGGCACATGATGGACTTCGGAGCGTTCCTGTTCGTCGCGGGGTTGTTGCTCATCTGGGCACCGGGTCTCATGGCCTTCTTGCTCATGATGGCCGCGCTGCAGACCGGGTACGCCGGGATGCAGGTGGTTCTCGCATGGCGACGAGCGTCACGCGCAGCCGGGGAAGGAGACCGGATCTAGGAAGGTGGGTCGTCCCCGAGCCATGGCTTCAGCGCGATTCGGCCCCCCACGTCGATGCGGTGAAGGAGCAGGTCGATGCCCTGTGCTGCCAAGTACTCGTCGACCGCCTGGCGGGCACCCCGCCAGTGCCCGTAGTCGTCGATGATGAGCACGCCACCCGGCGACAGGCGGGGAAAGAGGTGCTCCAACTCGTGACGAGTGGACTGGTACCAGTCCGTGTCGAGGCGGAGCAGGGCGATTCGATCGGGTGCGTGCTCCGGGATGGTTCGCTCGACCTGGCCCGGCACGAACCGGATCCGCACGGGATCGTAGCCGACGCTGTATACGGCGCGCTGCACACTGTCCAGCGGCGCATAGCACCATTCCTTTCGGAACACGTCCGTGGCCGGCGTCCCTTTGAAGTCGACGTCCTCGGGACCCGGCGTGGGCATTCCCGTGAAGGTGTCGAAGAGGTAAAGGCCGCGATTCGACACGCCCAGGGAGCGGAGGACCTGCGCGGTCGCCATCATGCTGCCACCCCTCCAGACGCCGCATTCGACGATGTCGCCGGGGATCGCCCTCGCAATGATGTACCGGGTGGCAGCCATCAGGGCGACGAGGCGCTCGGGGGTGGTCATCGTGTACGGACGGACAGCGTCGATGATCGAGCGGTCCTCGTCGCTGAAGTCGGGCGGGAGGGCATGATGTGCCACGAGGTCGTAGCCAAGTCGACGCGACGACCGCTTGATCACCGACCAAGCCCAAGCCTTCACGCGTCGATCCTCCCCGTCACGGCCTCCGCGACCCTCCGGTCCGTCGAGCTGGAATCGTAGTCGCGTACCACGCGAGCATGCGCAGCCGTCACAAGACATTCCCGGAGGCTCGGGTCATCCCAGATCCGGATGATCGCGTCCGCAAACTCTCCGTCGCTCTCCGCCAGCAAGACCTCGGTTCCCGGCACAAAAGTAAGTCCCTCCAGTCCCCGGCGGTTCGTGACGATGGGAACGCGCGCGGCAGCGGCTTCCAGGAACTTCACGCGCATCCCCGTTCCGGTGTCGAGCGGGGCGACGAGCATGCCTGCACCCACCAGCTCCTCCACGGCATCCGGGACGTCAGCTCGCAGCACTGCACCCGGAGCGGCTGCCACCGCCGCGCGCACCGCGTCGAGCGGACTCCGCCCGATGACGACCGATCGTGCGTCGGGTCGTCGCCGTCGCACGATAGGCAAGATGCGTGACATGAGTCGCGTCACGGCAGTGATATTCGGGTCGTAGTAGAGGATGCCCACGAAACCGAACGTCTCCGGCTCACGCCGGGCGGTGTGATGCCGGGCATAGGACGCGACGTCTATGGTCGTCGGCAGCACGCGGGTGGCTACGCCGTATCGTCTTGCGTAACGCGCAGCGTCACGGGGCTCCACTAGCCACACTTCGTCGGCCAGGCGGGCGACACCACGCTCGATGCGCTGGAGGACGAGGAGGTCGGCCGCAGCGCGTAGGCGACGGCCGGGATCGACGCCCGTCCGCATGCGCTCCAACGCGCCGCGCACTCGCAGTTCCCAGAGATCCACGATGAGCCGGGGCGCAAGTGGTCGCGCGACCTCGACGAAGCCGTCGTACAACGGGTGGCCCAGGACCACCACGTCAGCTGGTTCCCGCCGGAGATCATCAGCGAGGCGCTCCAGTGCGCCGTGGCGGGCGAGATGCTCCTGGAACACCTGCCGTCCTCGTCGCGTCGCCGCGATCCGAAGGCGGACCCGCTCGAGGGCACCACGCGGCCATGGGGCGGGGTGGACCACTGCGTCGCGCAGATCGTCACCCGGCTGGGGGATGTTCCAGATGGGGAATGCGAGAAGGTGGACATCAGCCGACTTACGCAGCGCCCGAAGAACGGCGAGGTCGCGAAGCGAGGCGCCCGATGCGGCTTGCCACGGGAGGTCGGCGGTGACGAACGTGACCCTTGGGCGCCTCGTCGTCCGGCACTGCTCCGACGTCACCGAGAGTCTTGCGCCGACGTGACCCTCACCGGATTCGTCGTCGAGGCATGGGAGATCGGCCGGCGCCACAACGACCAAGCGAAAGGTCCGGCATTGGTGTACAAGCGTGCATCGATCCTCCACAGGAATGTCCGGTGCGCCCGCGATGATACCTCCCCCGGGAGCCAGCACGGGTCACCGCTCCCGACCGACCCCGCACAGGGTAAGGTCCCGTGGTGTGCAGGATCCCAGGGCCCCGATGAAGGCGTCTACCGACCATGACGCCGTCGCAGCGCTGGATGAGGCCGCTCGGCGGATCCGCTCTGACGACGACGGCCTCGATGCCTGGGCCACCGGGTACTTCCGCGCCCACCGCTTCCGGTTCCTCGAGGACATCCACATCATCTCTCGCTACGTCGAGTCGCCCGGCCCGGTGCTGGAGATCGGATGCGTTCCCCCCTTCCTGACGGCGACGTTGCGGACACTCGGCTATGCGGTGAGCGGCGTGGACCTGGTACCCGCCCGCTTCGCCTCCGTGATCCGGGAGCTCCACTTGGACATCGCGCAGACGAATATCGAGCGGCAGGCGCTGCCCTTCGACGACGGGACCTTTCCTGCGGTCATCATGAACGAGGTGTTCGAGCATCTCAGGATCGACCCGATCTTCACGCTGGACCAAGTGCGACGTGTCCTAATGCCCGGCGGACGGCTGCTCCTCTCGACCCCCAATCTGTACTCGTATCGGGGCATCGTCAACTTCCTGATCCGCCAGCGCTCGTGGGCCGTGGCAGCGGAGCCGTTCGCCGAGTTCCTGAAGTTGAGGACCCTGGGCCACATGGGCCATGTCCGCGAGTACACGACGGTCGAGCTGCGTACGTTCCTCGCGGCCGCCGGATTCGAGATCGAACGCGTCATCCACCGCGGCGCTCCCGCGTCCGTCATCGAGCGCGTCGCCATTCGGATCTCCGGGCGGCTTCGGCCGTACCAGACGATCATCGCTCGCCGTCCGACGTCGCCGGGCTGAGTGGACGACGTCGCTGTCGGGCTGACCACCGAGGCGTGACGACACTCCGGGCGCGACTCGTGCGCGCAGCAGCGGGCAGCTTCGCGCTCACCGTCACCTCTACCGTACTTGTGTTTCTCTCGACACTGCTTCTCACCCGCCTCCTGGGCGACGAGGGCTACGGCGTGTTCGCGTTCGCAACGTCGCTGGCGGGCATGCTCGCCCTCCCCGCCACCGTGGGACTCGACGCTGTGGTGATCAGGCATCTGTCGCGTTACGAGGCGATGTCACAATGGTCGTTGGCGAACGCGCTGCTTCGCCGCGCCCATCAGATACCATTCCTGGTTTCCGTGGTTGCGGTGCTGTCGGTGGGCCTGGCGACGACCGCAGCGGTCAGTGATCAGGACCTTACCGTTGCCTTATCGCTGGCGCTGGCGTCCGTGCCGTTGATCGCACTCTCTAGGATCAGGAGCGGCGTGCTGGCAGGGCTTCAGCATGTGGTATTGGCCCAGGTCCCGGACTCCCTCGTCCGGCCGCTCTTCCTGATCGGAGCGATCGTCGGGTCGCAGCTCATCGCCAGCACGCGCCTGACTCCCACGGTCGCGGTCGCGTTCGCCACGGCGGCCTATGCCGTGGCCTTCGTCGTCGGCAGCATCCTGCTTGCCCGGCGACTGCCTCAGGCGATCCGAGCGGCACGTCCCGAGTACCACACGCGTGCTTGGATGCGTGTCGCACTGCCACTGACCTTCCTTGGCGGGACGACGCTGGTCACCCAACACATCGCGACGGTGGTGCTTGGAGCCTCGCGTACGCCAGAAGATGCCGGTCTGTTCTCTGTCGCGGCGCGTATCGCGCTACTCGTCGCGTTTCCGCTGGCGGCTGTAAACGCTGCATTGGGGCCGACGGTGGCGCGGCTCTGGGCATCCGGTGACATGAATCGTTTGCAGCGGGCGTTAACGCGGAGCGCGCAAGGCACCCTCCTCGTCTCATTGCCTATCACGCTGGGCGTCGTAGTGCTGGGACCATGGCTGCTGTCATTGTTCGGACCAGGCTTCCAGCCTGCGTATCCCGCACTCGTGATCCTCACGGTCGGTCAGCTGGCGAATGCCATGGCGGGCTCAGTCGGCGTCCTGCACACGATGTCCGGCCACGAGCGCCTCGCGGCCCAGACGGTCGGCATCGCGGCGGTCATCAACGTGCTCCTGAGTCTCGTTCTCGCGCCGGCATGGGGACCAACTGGAGCGGCGCTCGCGGCCGCCGCCACGCTGGTGGGCTGGAACATGGTCCTTGCGTATCACGCCCGCAAGCGGCTGGGTCTCTCCACGACCGCGATTCCCGGACGGCGTAGCTCTCTGCGCCGCCCGGCATCCGTGTCGGATGTCCAAAAGGAAGGTCGGGGACCCACTGACGCTGATCTTTGAGGCGCCGGTTCCTACCGGCTAGGCGAGCTCCGCGTGGTGCCCGCGTGACCGAAGGCGATACCCAGCATGGATCCGACGATCACTGCCTCGCCGGGTGCGACCGGATTGAGACCGAACACCTGGATCAGGGACCAGACCGGGATCCACGCTGCCGTCCAGATCAACATCACCCGTGAGTAATGCCCCGGGGCGCCCGATATCGATCGGAGGGCGTGCCAGGCGGCGAGCGCCAGCAAAGCTCCGAATAGGACCGCGCCGACGACACCGCCGAGCAGGGACTGCGTAAGCCAGGCGGAATGCGGGTGCGTGAACCGTTGGACGACCTCTGACTCACTCTTCAGCCGGAGCTCGTATGCGGTCAGGCCGGGCCCGGCGAGCGCGGATCGTGGCGAATCGGTGAGCATCTCTATCGCCACACCCTGCAGACGCAGCCTCACGTTCGTCGCTTGGGCAGCACTTCCGGCGACGCTGCCTGGCTCTACCTCGACGTCCTCAAGCGCGTTCGCGGTCCCCAGGAACCGCTGGAGCAGCGCGTCATCGAGGGTGACGGCTAACGTCAGGGACGCGGCTACCGTCAGGAGGACCGCAGCGGCGGGTATCAGTGCCCGCCGCCGACTCTCTGGGTGCCCACGGCGATACGCGACCGCCACGCCGAGCAACGCGACGACGCCAACGATCGCCAACAGGCCCGCCAATGGCGCGCGGGAGGAGGTCCAATAGCACAGCCCGGCCGCCGCGCCGAGGGCGATCATGAGCAATGCCCTTCGCGTGATTGAGAGCTCCCGCCACGCGACCATCACGATGGCCGCGAAGAGTCCGGCGGCCAGTAGTGCAAAGAACGCCATGTAGAGTGGATGACCGAAGATCCCTGTCGTCCGAATCGCACCGCCGCCGAAGGCGAAATGCAGCGGCGGATGGCGCATCACGCCTACGTTTGGGACGTCCAGGGCCACTTGAGGACGAACAAGCGCCCACAGCCACGCCAGCGGATCCGAGGCTGGGGCCGGATCATAGGTGAGATGTTCAAGGACGGCGCTGGCGACGGCAACGCCGAGCGCGACGACGAAAAACCACATCAACCACCGTCCGGCACGCTCCCGACCCAGTCGGGCGGCGATGAACGCGACAGCCATCGCGATGGCCGTGAACGCGATGTACGCCGTGGCGCGTTTGACGTCAGCACCGTTGCCTCGCAGGAGCGCCGTCGCCAAGAGCCATGTAAAGAACACGGTGGTCAGCGCCATCCAGCGCAAATCACTTCGGGTGACCGACCGCCAGCCCCGTACTGCGAGGACGGTCAAGGCGCCGATCAGCAGTGCCGGTTCCAGCGCCGTGATATCGATCCACGGTGTGTCGAGCAACACGTTGAACGGGAACCACCACGCATAGACGAACAGGGCGAAGGTGACTGCGATGAGGACCGTCTGGCCGAGCCGGGCCCGCTCGTCCGCTTGAGTCGTCGTCTCCGAGGGCATGGTCCCGCGGGCGACCGGTGCCAGTCGCTTCCTCATCCCCGTCATCGCGGTCGCTCGATGTGCGGCAGACGGAGGTACCCGTATCGAACGAGCATCGGCCACGTCGCCACGAGCACGAGGATCCGTTGCGGGCGCGGCAGTGACCGCTTCCACTCGTCATCCACATGCAGTGCAACGCGGCCACGGTCCTTCCGGCTGGGGTTTCCCGCGATGGTGTGGTGCACGCCGAGGTCCGCGTCACGGTCGCCGAGGAAGCTGAAGTGCTCGTCGGCAACCGACCGTCCGAGAAGCGCGAGAATCCGCTTCAACTCCCGTCGTGGGTCGGTCACGAGCGACTCGTACCTGACAAGCACGCGCGGGATATCAGCGAGAGGGAGTAACTCGTAGAGCGCGTTGTAGATCACGTATCGGACGATCGCTCCAGGGAGAGAGTCACGAGGCATCTCCATCGCTCGGGCCCCGACGTCCGGACGTTGGAAAGCCTTTCTCCAGCTGTGGACCACGGCCCGGCTGTCTCGTACGAGATGCACTACTCCCACGGTGAAGCCTGGCGTACGCGCGAGCAGTGCGGCGTGCGCGGGATCCTTGCTCGAGTCGATCACGACATCGGCCGCGCTCACTGTTGCGATCGCCCGGTAAAGCTGAAGCTGAAGCTCGCCATACCGGTGATGACGGGCACGGTACCCACGAGGAGTCTTGCCGCTGAGCAAGAATGGCAGATATCTGATTCGCTTGAGAGATCGCTCGAGCGCGAGCACTTCATCGGCCAGCGAACGACTCCAACCATCGAACGCGCGCTCCCCGACGGCGCTCCAGAAAGGACAGCCGAGGAACGGTGCCCCGCATCCACACGGGAGGTTCGCGCGGACCCCCCATGACCACACCAAGCGAATCTCCCCCCCGCCCGTTAGGCCCGTGATCTGGCTCAACATCCGATCGAGCAGTGTGCTGCCACTACGGCCGCGCGACCCAACGTACAGGATGGCGACGGTCGGTGGCCCGCTTGTGGGTTCTCCCAACTCGGCTGCGGGTTGGTCGCGCCGGAGGACGCCGGGGAGGGACACCATGGGCCGTCAGGCTAGCACCGGTTGCCATGATGGCGCTCTCTCGAGCCGGCGCGGGAGACCGCGACACATGCGGGCCACGGTCGATGCTGTCCTGGTCAGCTCGCCGAACGCCAGCGTCCGATAGTGGGCGGCGCGAGCGGTGTGCCATCGTGAGCTTCGTCCCCGTCCCCGTCCCCGTCCCCGTCCCCGTCCCCGTCCCCGGCAGATGCTAGCGTTCCGCGATGGCCTCTCGTTCGCGCGGGCCGGAGAGGCTGCACGCGTGGCCCCACGCCACGGTGCGAGGAGGAGATCAGAAGTGACCGCTCGACCGCCCGGTGCGGCCATCGTGCATGACTACCTCGTGCAAGACGGCGGTGCCGAGCGCTGCGTGGTGGAGTTCGCCAAGCTTCTGCCACACGCCACCATCCACACGAGCTTCTTCAACGCCGACCGATTCGGGGACCGCATCGACTCAAGTCGCGTGCGAACCTGGCCGCTGCAGCGCCTGACCGGCCCCACCGAGCGGTTCCGTGCCCTCCTCCCCCTCTATCCCGCCTACTTCGGGGCGCTGCGAGTAAGGGGCGGGCTGGTGATCAGCAGCTCATCCGCCTTCGCCAAGGCGGTGCGGACGTCGCCCAGAGGGCTTCACATCGCCAACGTCTATACGCCGATGCGCTTCGCCTGGGACCTGGATGGCTATCTGAGCGGCTCCAGCACGGGCAGCGCACAGCGTCTGGGGGCGCGCCTGGCTCGGCCGGTCCTCCAGCGTTGGGACCGCGCCACGAGCCAGCGGCCGGACATCATCATCGCCATCTCGCAGGTGGTCCAGGAGCGGATCGCCCGCCTGTGGGGTCGATCGTCGGAGATCATCCATCCGCCGGTCGACACGGACGAGTTCCCCCTCTCCGGCCATGACGATGGCTTCCTGCTGGTGGCCTCGCGGATGCTGGCCTACCGCCGCCTGGACCTGGCCGTGGCGGCCGCGACGACGCTCGGACGCGACCTGGTGGTGGTCGGCGATGGGCCGGAACGGCAAAGGCTGGAGTCCCTGGCGGGTCCGACCGTGCGCTTCCTGGGCCACGTGTCCCGGGCGGAGCTCCAGGGCTTGGTAGCCCGCTGCCACGCCTACGTGCTGCCGGGCATAGAGGACTTCGGCATCGCCCCGGTGGAGGCCATGTCAGCGGGCAAGCCGGTGGTCGCCTTCCGCGGCGGCGGCGCGCTCGAGACGGTGGTCGACGGCGTGACGGGCGTCTTCTTCGACCTAGCCGATGCCCGTTCGCTGGCGGAGGCCCTCGACCGGCTGGAGGGAATCGCCTTCCACGGTCCGACGCTGCGTCAGAATGCCCGTCGCTTCGATGTGCATGTGTTCCGGCAGAAGTGGCGGGCGCTGTTGGCTCGCGAGGGCGTAGACGCGGACCTATACTCCGCGCCGTGACACGGACCGCGCTCATCACGGGCATCACCGGCCAGGACGGCTCGTACCTGGCGGAGCTGCTGCTCGAGAAGGACTACCGTGTGGTGGGCATGACGCGCCGCTCCAGCTCCAGCGCGCATGAGCGGATCGACCATCTGGCCGGCCGGATCGAGCTCGTGCAGGGCGACCTGCTGGATCAGGCCTCACTGGTGGAGGCGCTCAATACCGCCCAGCCGGACGAGGTCTACAACCTGGGCGCCCAGAGCTTCGTGCCCACCTCCTGGAACCAGCCCACGCTGACGGCGGAGTTCACGGCGCTGGGCGTGACCCGCCTGTTGGAGGCCATCCGCCAGGTGGACCGCTCCATCCGCTTCTACCAGGCCTCTTCGTCAGAGATGTTCGGCAAGGTGCGCGAGGCGCCCCAGAACGAGCAGACGCCCTTCTACCCGCGCAGCCCCTACGGCGTGGCCAAGGTCTACGGGCACTTCATCACGGTCAACTACCGCGAGAGCTATGACCTGTTCGCCGCGTCCGGGATCCTCTTCAACCACGAGTCACCGCGCCGGGGCCATGAGTTCGTGACGCGCAAGGTCTCTGACGCCGTCGCTCGCATCAAGCTGGGACAGCAGCGCGAGCTCCGCCTGGGGAACCTGGACGCGGAGCGCGACTGGGGCTTCGCCGGGGACTACGTCCGAGCCATGTGGCTGATGCTCCAGAGCGATGAGCCGCGGGACTACGTGGTGGCCACCGGCGAGACGCACAGCGTCCGGGAGCTGTGCGAGATCGCCTTCGCTCGCGTCGGCCTCGACTACCGCGACCACGTGGTGATCGATCAGAGCTTCATCCGACCGGCAGAGGTCGATCGCCTGCTGGGCGATGCCGGCAAGGCGCGTCGTGAGCTGGGCTGGGAGCCGGAGGTCAGCTTCCAACGGTTGGTGCACATGATG
>Ga0136624_1000542_pt1 | contig 14858 bp, 14 predicted proteins | sample AntDrymUQ4692206_2_FD_104802 | JGI IMG/M metagenome (GOLD analysis project Ga0136624, IMG submission 104802) | Polar desert sand microbial communities from Dry Valleys, Antarctica - metaG UQ469 (22.06) | ecosystem: Environmental > Terrestrial > Soil > Desert | place: Antarctica: Dry Valley... | reverse complement strand
GGGGGAGATGCGGTTGTCGCGTGCTTCGAGGGCGAGGCGTTCGCGGTTTCTCACCACCCACAAATAAAGGTCGAGTTCGGTGCGTCCGGGGAACGCGACGAGGACTTTCTCCTCACGGATCATCTCGGATATCGGACGGTACGAATACTCGTACCAATCCCGAAGCACCTCCTCGGGCGACACATACCTCCTCCAAAGTTGCGAGAGCCGGAAGCCGTGAGCCTCGATGTACGTCCCGAGCCTCCGGTAATCCGCGACGTCGGAGAGTTCGATCTTCACCTCCGGCAAAACGCGATCCACCGGAAGGCGTTCGAGGAAAAAGCGAAGCTCCATTTTATGGAGGAGGCTCCCGGCGGTGATCTTCGCGTCTATCGGAACCCGGCTCCGAAGCTCGATGACCTCCGCGTCGAGCATCTCGACCCCTTGTTGACGAGCCACCGAGACCCGGTGGTTCCCGTCGTTCACGAAGTACGCGTCCCCGATCTTGAAAAGGCTCACCGGCGGCAATTCCTCGGCTTTTTGCATGAGCCGGTCTATTTTCTTCCACCGCTCGCCGAGTTCCCCCTTCGAGGGAAGGAAAGCCCGGTCGAAATCCCGGTGTCGTCCGACGGAGCCGACGATGTCCGCGACCGCCACGGTACGCATCCCGAGATAAACCCGCTCGACGGCGCCGAGCGCGCTCCTCACCTCGTCGAAGGAGAGGAGCTTGTTCGAGGCGGGGTCGTTCCGAAGGAAAGCCCCGACGCGCCGGAGGAAAGCCCTCCGCCTCGCCCGCGAGAAATCCCTGTCAGCCTGTTCGCCAGAATTCATTTATCCGACCACCCGGAGAATTCGTGTCCGTCCGCCACCCATACAAGGCGGAGCGTCTCTATTTACTCACACTTCGAGGAAGAGATGACCATATACATTGACCACCTTCGTCCCGCCAAGCTCCTTCACACGATGCTTTTTTTGCTCATGCCCGTACAAATGGACATGCCCGTGAAGCCAAAACGAAGGCCGGAATTTATCCGCTATCCCGAGGAAAGACTCGAACCCGACATGCGCGTGGTCTTTGGCGTCCCCGTATCCCTTCGGCGAGGCGTGTGTCACGAAGACGGTCGGCTCCGGCTTTCCGAGGAGCCTCCGCCACCGTATCCTCGCTGAGAGTCCGAGAACCTTCCATTTCATTTGGCGATCAATGTATTGATTCGGGCCGCCGGAATAGAAACGCGAGCCGGAGAGTCCGGCGAGGACGACGCCTCCGGCGTCCTCGATCCTCCCGTCGAGCGGGATGCATCCGCCGGGATACTTTCCGCCGTCGTGGGCGGGGTCATGGTTCCCAAGGACGTAATAAACGGGAACCCCGAGGAAGGTGACGATGTACTCGAGATAGTCGAACGGAAGGTCGCCGCACGAAACCACCGCGTCCACGCCGTCCGCGTACGCGTTGAGCGTCGGGCCGTGGAGCATGCTCTCCACCCGGTCGCTTATGCAAAGCAGCTTTGTCATCTTTCCACCACCGCATAAAGCATACCGCCTTCGACCGGACGAAGCTCGCCCCCCGCCTCCCGGCGCGGTCGAATGTTCGTCGAACCCGGACAAATCTCGCGCATCGAGCCTCTTTCGACTTCGAGCGCGACGAGCATCCGAATGAAACTCGGAGGCGCGCCGCGAAAGCCGAGCCGCGAAGTTTCGTTTCCATTCCGCGTGGAGATTCGCTTCGGATGGGGGGCGTCCGTCCTCTCCGGCCCTCCGTGTCGTGGTCATGGGCGGACGTTCGCCGCGGGGGAGCGATGCGACGCGATCCCCGGCTCCCGTTATGATGGGCGGATGGAGTTTCCGGTCTCGGGGTGGAAGTAAACCCGCTCGTCCCGCTTTTGGCGGCGTTCCTCGTCTCCGTGCTCACGGCTCCGGCGGGGGTGTCGGGGGCTTTCCTCCTCCTTCCTTTTCAGGTGAGCGTCCTCGGTTTCGCGAGTCCGGCGGTGAGTCCGACGAACCTCATTTACAATGTCATCGCCACCCCCGGCGGCGTGTACCGATACGCCCGCGAAGGCCGCGTCGTGTGGCCGCTCGCGGGGATTATTCTGGCGGGGTCTTTGCCCGGTGTTTTTCTCGGAGCCGTCCTCCGGACGACCATATTCGCCGACCCGGAGGTGTTCAAAATATTCATCGGCCTCGTGCTTCTTTATCTCGGAGTCCGCCTCCTCCTCGAAGTTTGGAAGGGTGGCGGCGGAAGTTTATCCGGCTCGGAGCGGGTGCGTGGTTCCGGATTTTCGCGGCGGATGGGATGGTACGAGTTTGGGGGACGGAGATTTTCGTATAGTTTTCCGGCGGTGTTCGCATTGTCATTCATGGTGGGGATGGTCGGGGGGATTTACAGTATCGGCGGGGGGGCGATCATCGCTCCTTTCCTCGTAAGCATGTTCGGCCTTCCGGTCTTCACCGTGGCCGGGGCTGCGCTCGTCGGAACCTTCATAACGTCGGTCGCCGGGGTCGCGTTCTTCGAGATTCTGTCGGCCTCGCCCATCGGGGAAAACGCCGCCTCCCCGGACTGGCTCCTCGGGGCGACGCTCGGAGCCGGGGGCCTCGCCGGGACATACGCCGGGGCGAGGCTGCAAAAATTCCTCCCGGAGCGCGGGATAAAAGCCGTCCTCGGAGGTCTCGTGACGGTACTCGCGGCGGGATATTTGCTCGGGATTTTCTGAGTCGAGGTTCGTCGCAAAGCTCTCTCGGTGGAATCGGATGGTACCCTCAAACCGGAACTTCTCAAAAGAACAAACTATGCCCCCACCCGAAACCCCGAAACTGACCGTGGACATCGTGCTTCCGATGGACGACGGCATCGTTCTCATAAAGCGGAAGAACGAACCCTTCGAGGGGCAATGGGCATTGCCCGGCGGCTTCGTGGATATTGGGGAGACGGTCGAGGCGGCCGCCGTGCGGGAGATGAAAGAAGAAACGGGCCTCGACGTGGAACTCGTCCGGCTCGTCGGGGTGTATTCGGAGCCGAGCCGCGACCCGAGGGGTCACAACGTGAGCATCGCGTTCCTCGCAAACCCGGTCGGAGGGGAACTCGCCGCCGACACGGACGCCGACGAGGCGGAGGTTCTCGACCCGGACACCGTGGAACTCGCTTTCGACCACGCGAAGGTCGTCTCGGACGCCTTCGATGAGAGACGGGTTTAAACGCGACATTCGCCCGGTAAGACAGACATTTAACAAACCGAAGTCATCGAGAATTCCGGCGAGGATGAATTTGCTTTTGCGGCGTCGTTCGCGCGGACGAAAAACTAAGGAGAGTTCCGCGGGCGGAAGCATGGCTCGCGCCGGAGCATTGGTTCTTCTCTCCGTCCCCGTTCTCCTCGCGTTCCTTTTCGTGAGGGCGTTCGGGGTGAATTCCTTGTTCGCCGACCAGTGGATGATCGCAGGCAACATCGAGCGCGTCGTGAATGGCTCTTTCTCTCTTTCGGAGATATGGGCGAGCCACCACGAACACGTCATCGTGTTTCCGAGGCTCGTCATGATCGCCCTCGGATTCCTCACGAACTACGACGTGCGATTCGAGATGTACGTCGTCGCCGCTTCCCTCGCCGCCACGATGCTCGTTTATTTCCTCGCGTTCCGCCGGGATTTCACGGGGAGCATATGGTTTTTCGCCCCGGTGGCGTTTCTCGCGATGAGCCTCCGGCAGCACGGGAACATGCTTTGGGGGTTCCAGATCACACTCGTCTTCGCCCTCCTTTTCTCCGTCCTCACATTCTTCCTCCTCGACCGCCTTCGACGGGATGACGTCTCGGAAAGTCGAGCCTTCCCACTCGCCATCCTCGCCGCCTTCGTGGCGACGTTCTCCTCCGCGCCGGGGCTTCTCGCGTGGCCGATCGGGTTCGTCCACCTTCTTTTGATTCGGGCGAAGAAGAAGCTCGTCCTTGCGTGGGGCGGGTTCGGCGCGGCGGTGTGGACGGTGTATTTCGGAATTCTCGTCGAGGGTGCGGGCGGGAATTCGCCGTTCGAGAGTCTCGCCCGCCCGCTCGCGTCCGCCGATTTCTTCGTCACGCTCCTCGGAGGGGCGATGTTCGGGGAGCGGAGCCTCGCGCACGGAGCCGGGATCGTCATCGCCGCCCTCGTCGCCGTCGGTTTTTCCCTCGTTCTCCTTCGCGGGAGTTTCTGGGAGGATGCGTTTTGGATGTCTGTGATCTTCTTTTCGCTTTTCTCCCTCGCCTTCGTCACGGCGGGCCGCTTGGACAGCGGCGTCGAGCAAGCCCTTCTCTCCCGGTACGCGACGTTCTCCATCCCCGCCACTGTCGGCGCGTATATTTTGCTCGCGAAAGCGGTTTTCGCCGCCGGGCGCTCCTCCGCGGCGTTCGCGGCCTTCGGGGTCATTTTCGTGTTCATCATCGCGAGCCTCCCGTTCGCTTATCTCGACGGGATACGGGGCGGGGAGCATATACGAGCGGGCCGCGAAGAGGCGGTGGCGGTTCTCTCGGAGTATGAGGAGAGGACGGACGCGGAGATCGAAGCCGCACACGGGTGGGAGGGGATCTCCGACCGAGCCGCCGCCCTCGACCGCCTCGGATATGGCATTTTCGCGGAAGGTTCGGGGGCGCGATGAATCCCGCCTCCGAACCGGGAACCCGCGAAACCGGGAAAGCCGGGAAACCCTTCGACCCCCTTTCCGCCGATGTCCGCGAAGAACCCGTCTTTCCCGGACTCCCGATGCGGGGTTGTCGCTTCGCACCGACCGCTCCGGCCATCGGCGACCCAATTTCAGCTTTTTCCAAAAACCAAAAACCAATAACCACAGCGAAGCGACCCGCTCCCATGAATAGCCCGGCAAAGAAGAGCCTTTATCGCCGGGTCGCCTCGCTCGTCGCCGTCCCGCTCATCCTCGCTCCGGTCGCTTTCGCTTTTTATTATGTGCGGAGGTTCGGGGTGGATGTGCCGCTGAACGACACGTGGACGATGGTCGTTCTTTTCGAGAGCCTCGCCGCCGGGAACCTCACGGTCGGGGAACTCTTCGCGCAGCATAACGAGCATCGCATCTTTTTCCCGCGCATCGCCATGCTCGCGATCGGGGTGGCGACCGCTTTCGACAACGTGGCGATTTTATACGCCATCCTCGGGTGCATGTGCCTCACGCTCGCCACGCTCTTTTTCGCTTTCCGGCGGAGTGTCGGGGCGGGGATCGTGTTTTTCATTCCGGTTCCGTTTCTTGTTTTCAGTCTCGGGCAGTATTGGAACATGGTTCAGGCGTTCCAGATCACACTCGTCTTCTCGCAAATGTTCGGGGTTTTGTCGCTCTATTTACTTTATCTTTCGGAGAGCGGAAAGGAAAGGAGGTTCGCTTTCCCCGGAGCAGTCGCGAGCGCGATCGTCGCGTCTTTCTCCGCCGCGCCGGGGCTTCCGGTGTGGCCCGCCGGACTTCTTCTCCTTCTCATCCTCCCGCTCGCATGGCGAACGAAGCGGAATCTTTCGGTGGCGTGGGGCGTTTCGGGGCTTGTCGCCGGAGCCGTGTATTTCATCGGTTTCGAGAGTCCGCCGGAGCATACGTCGTCGCGGTATATGTTCGAAGACCCGGCGATGAGCGCGGAGTTTTTCCTCACGATGCTCGGAAGCTCGCTTTTCTGGGAGCAAAACGTGGCTTTCGGGGCGGGGGTTTTGCTTCTTTTCCTCACCTCGTCAGCTTTGCTTTTCATGCTCGAGAACGGGAAAGTCGGGGAGAGCGCGTTCTGGATCTCACTGATACCTTTCTCCCTCGCGACCCTCGCCGCGACGACCGTCGCCCGAGGCGGCTCCGGCCTCGAAAACGCCCTCAACGAGAAATACGTCACATACTCCATCCTCGCCGCCGTCGCCACATACATGATGCTCGTCAAAGCCGCGAAGCACACGCGAACCCCCGTCGCCGTCTTCTCACTCGCCGCCGTTGTCGTTGTCCTCGCACTCAGCCTCCCACCCTCATACTCCCGAGGCATGGAGCGGGGCGAGGATACGAGGGAGCGGCGCGAAGAAGCCGCCGCCATCCTCGCCGACCACGAGTCGCAGCCCGACGAGGCGTTCGGCATCCTCCGAAACTATTTCAACACGAGTCCCGAGACCGCCAGAAAACGCGCCGAAACCCTCGAAAGCCTCGGATACAGCGTCTTCCGCGAGGAGGAAAGGGAGGCCGAAGCCGCTCGCTGACACCGCTCATTCCGGCTCGCGCATTCCGAAGCGCGGCGTTTGGCTGGTTATTGGTTATTGGTTACGGGTTATTGGTTATTGGCAAGAACTAAAAACCAACAACCAACAACCGGGAGCGAAGCGACCTACCCCAAAGCCCACAACGACTCGGCGGGGAGCCGGGCGATGACTTCGTCACCCTTTTCGAGCCGGATGTGCGGTGGGAGCGCGGCCCGCAATTTCACACCGTTCGCGTCGAGTTCATAGTGAACTTGCGTCCCGAGGTATGTCGCGGACGAGACTTTGGCTGGGAAAGAATTTTCGCCGGATTCGTCGAGGCGCACGGCTTCGGGGCGGATGGTGAGCGTGGTTCGACCCGGAGGCGCGGTGCTTTCGAGCCTCAGTCTTCCGAGCGGGGTCTCGACCGAGCCGTTCTTCGCCTCGCCCTCGATGAAGTTCGTCGCCCCGAAGAAGCGGGCGACCTCGCGGCTCGAAGGGTGGTCGTAAAACGCCTCCGGCTCGGCGTGCATTTGAAGCTCGCCGCCGAAAAGAAGCGCGATGCGATCCGCTAAAACCACCGCCTCTTCCTGATCGTGTGTGACGAACACCGTCGTGTACCCGCCCTCCCGGCAGAGACGCTTCACAAGCTCGCGCATCTCCTCGCGCAAATTCGCGTCGAGGGACGAGAGTGGCTCGTCGAGAAGGAGGAGCTTCGGCTCGGTGACGAGCGCCCTCGCGAGCGCGACCCTTTGTTGCTGCCCGCCCGAAAGCTCGCCCGGTTTTCTTTCGGCGAACCCGTCCATCCGAACTTGCCGGAGCGCGTCCTCGACCTTCCGGGACGAATCCTCCCGCCCCACCCTCCGCATTCGAAGTCCGAAGCCGACGTTTTCCTCGACGGTCATGTTCGGGAAGAGGAGCGGTTTCTGGAACACCATCGCCGCTTCCCTTTTCTCCGGCGGAACCCCGAGTATGGACGCGCCGTCCACGAGAACGTCGCCCGAGGTCGGCGCGAGGAGGCCGGAGATGACTTTGAGCGCGGTCGTTTTCCCGCACCCCGACGGGCCGAGGAGCGCGACGAGTTCGCCCGGCTCGACATCGAGCGAAGGTCGGAGACGGCGGCCTCGTCGCCCTTCCGGTACCGATGGGAGAGTCCCTTTATTTCGAGGCTCGCGCTCATGGCCGCTCCCTTCGGTCGCGGGTCGCTCCGCTCCGGGGAGTTGGGAGTCGGAAGGCGCTTCGCTTCGGGAGTCGGTATATTCCCGACTCACTCTTCTCGAATACTTCCGTCCCCATGTCCGACGAACCCGGTGTGGGGACGTCGAGTGGAAAGGCGAGCCTCTTCAGGGAAAGCGAGTCGAGGACATCCCGACTCCCGACTCCCGCGCTTTTCACGACGGTTTCCCCAGCCCGATCATGCCGGACTCATCGCCGCCACCTCGCAAGAAACGGAGCGCGACGACGAGCACGACGAGCGCGGGGAGTGCGAAGAGTATCGCAAGCACCGATGTGATGACCGGATCACTGCCGGAGGCCGCCGAAAAAAGAAGCATGGGCAAAGTTATAACCGACCCGCCCCCGATGAGCACGGTGAGAATATATTGGCTCCACGAGACGAGGAACGCGAAAAGAGCCGCCACCGCGATTCCGGGTACCGCCTGTGGCAACGTAACGTGTCGGAAAGCCTGCCACGGACTCGCCCCGAGGCTCCGCGCCGCCTCCTCCATCTCACCCGTCATGTCCGCGAAAACACTCGTGAGAATGATGGCCGTATACGGAACCGTCGGAATAAGGTGAACCAAAAATACCCCGAAAACCGTGTCCGAAAGCCCGAGCCGGATGAAAGTGAGGTGTATCCCCATAGTCGAGGCGAGCGGCGGAACGAGTATCGGGAGGAGGATGAGGAAAATTACGGCTCCCTTGAATCGGAACTCGTACCCGCCGATCGCCATCCCCGCCGGAAGCCCCACCGCCACCGAAGCTGCGGTCGCCGCCACGCCAATTATGAGGCTGTTCAAGACCGCCTCCGGGACGCGGTTTCCGCCGGAGATTATCTGCTCCCACCCCCGCAGCGAGAACTCCGTCGGAAGGAGTTCGGGAAACCGCCATTCCCCGGCGAAAGCCCATAAAACGAGGGGGATGAACGGGATCGCCACGACGAGCGCGGCGAGAATGAGCCAAATATTATGTCGCTTTTTACCCACGCCCGAGACCTCGGCTGAGACGGAGGTACGCCGCCGCGAACAGCGCGGTGATGACGGCGATGATGATGTTTATCGCCATCGCCGCAGGTCGGTCGGAAAGCTCGATGCTCCGGTATTCGTTGTACGCCGTCACCGGGAGAATCGTCGGATAATCCTGTCCGAGAAGGTACGGGACCTCGAACGCCCCGAAGGTGAACGCGAAGACGATGAGGCTCGCCGCCACGACCCCCGGTGCGATGACGGGGAAAATAACGTGCCAAAACCTTTGCCACGCATTCGCCCCGAGAGTTTGCGCGACCTCTTCGAGTTCCGAGGCGACGCCGCGAAGCCCCGCGAGAACGACGAGCGCGACGAACGGAACCTCCTTCCAGACATACGTGAGTATGATGCCGATGGAATATTTGTCATAGAGAAGAGCCGGGAAATCCGAAGGCTCCCCGACCAGCCCGAAGGCGGAGGCGAGCCTCGCCCCGAGTCCCGTCTGCGAGACGACGAGCGCGATGCCGACCGCCGCCACGAGGTGGGGGATGGTGATCGGGATCTGGAAAACCACCGCGCTCACCGTCCCGGAGGATCGCCGGAGAGCCAAAGCCCCGAGAACGGCGAGCGTCGTGGAAATGACCGTCGAGGCGACGGCGATGTATATGGTCAAAATCAGCGAGTCAATGAAGTTCCCGCTCGAAAACACCTCCCGGTACGCGGACAAACTCATCTCCGTCTGTCCGATCGCCGGGAAGTATCCGAGCGACTGGACGAGCGCGGCGTAAAGCCCGCCGACGAACAATGTCCCGATCACGAGCACGGCGGGGGCGAGAAGGAGCGATATTTTGAGCCGTCCGCCCACGATTCAGGTTTCCTCTCCGGGGGGATGGGCGCCTCGCCCGCATAGCCGAAGCGCGTGTCGCGGGCGGAGACGCCGCTTCGGGTCGGCGGTCTGTGTCCGTTCATCGAGCCGACGATGAGACGTAGCGTGCTTGAGTGTCTCCAGGCTATGGTCAGGCGATGGTTCGATGGGTCGGTGTCCGCGTCGCTCCGAGCCGACTCGTCCGGGGGCGCGGGCTTCCAGCCTGTAACGGCGGAATCGCGCATGCGGGCAGGATGCCCGCGCTCCCGGAGAAAGGCCGACTATTTCTTCCGAATTCAACTTGGAGACACTTAATTCCTTTGAACTTCGGAGATCCACGCATCCTGAAGTTCGAGCGTCCACTGGGTTCGTGCCTCGGGAAGCTGGTTTTCCTGCAATTCATCGAGCGGCAACGCGGCCTCGCCCGTCGCCCCGGCCTCCTCGAACTCCGCCCGATCCTCCTCCGGCAGACTCTCGACATTCAAAGCCGCGAGGCCGCCGACGACGTTCCGTTCCTGCAATTCCAGTTGCGCCTCCGGGCTTTGCATGAAGTTCGCCGCGACTTGCGCCCCCGCCGTGTTCGGTGCGTTGAACGGGATGGCGAGATAGCTCGTGTTCGAGAGCGTCCCGTCCTCGAAGAGATACGTCCGCGTCGTCTCCGGGAACACGCCATCCTCGACTTGCTGCCGCGCCGAGTACGGGTTGTACGTCACCGTCATGTCCACCTCGCCGTTCTGGTAAAGCTCGTCGAGAGCGGCCCCCGATGTCGGATACGTCTCGCCCCCGCGCCACAAATTCGGCTCGATGTCGTTGAAATACTCCGCGAACTCGGGGATTCGCTCTTCGAGAACGGCCTCGTCGAACGGCTCCCCGTATGTCTCGGTGTCGTCGGTGAGTTCATAAAGCGCCTGCAAAATGAAGGCGTTCCCGAAGAAGTCGGGCGGGGCGGGGTATGTGAAGCGTCCGGGGTTCTCCTCCGTCCATTCGGCGAGTTCGGCGAAGGACTCGGGCGGGTCGTCCACTTCCGCCGAGTCGTATACCATGACGAATTGGGCTTGGCTCCACGCGGCCTCCATCCCGTCCACCGGGTATCCGAAGTCGAAGGCGATGCTCTCGCTTTCGTAGTCTATGAACTCGGCGTTCGGCAATTCTTCGGCCCACGGCCCGAACCACAATTCGGCTTGCGAACCCGTATAAAAGTTCTCGCCGTTGATCCACACGAGATCCGTCGTCCCCTCGTCCTCCCCGGCCTGCCGCTCGTTGAGGAGCTTGTTCACAACGTCGGAGGTGTCGCTGACGGGGGTTCGTTCGAGCGTGATGCCATGCTCCTCCTCCAGCCTCGGGGCGACCCATTCGTCGAGGTATTCGTTCGTCCGGTCGTCCCCTCCGAAGCCGAAGAAACGGACGGTCGAACCTTCCGCCTCGGAGGAAAGCTCCTCGAAAGAGCGAGTCTCCCCGGAGCTTTCCGAAGAATCCCCGCCGCCCGCGCCTCCGCACGCCGAGACGATGAACGCGAGCGCGGCGAGGGCGGCGACGAAGGTGAGAGACGGTGCTTTGAGTTTCAAGAAATCATGGCCTTTCTTCGAGGATGGCCGGGAGGCTCCCCCAGTCGTTCCATATGCTTCGGAATACGCCGTGCGGACGAGTGCGGATCACGCCGGAGACATTCGGAAGCCGCGACCCCGGCCACGGAAAGCCGCCCCCGAAACCGCATATCCGCGCGCCACGAGACAAAGAGGTTCGCCGCCGTGGACGGGTCGTCGGCAGCTTCCATGATGTTCCGACTCACGACCCCCTTCGCTCCCGGACCATCCGCCGCGCCGAGAAGAACGCCGAGAACGCCTTCGTCGCCGGGCCGGAAAATAGCTTCTCCCGGTAATATTCGTCGGCGACTCGCTGATTTATCTGCGCGAGCGTCGGATACACGTGGATGGTTTGCGAGAGAGTTTGTATCGGGATGTTCTTCTTCATCGCAAGCACGACCTCGTGGATGAGGTTTCCGGCGTCCGGGCCGATGATGTGGCCGCCGAGGATTTTGCCCCGCCCCGTCGTCACGATCTTCGCCAGCCCCGCCGTCTCGCCGTCGGCCATCGCCCGATCCACATCCGAGAACTCTTTCCGGAATACTTTCACGCCCGAGCCATGCGCCTCTCGCGCCTCGTCCTCCGTCATTCCGACGCGGGCGACCTCCGGGTCGGTGAAAGTCGTCCACGGCACGACGCGATAATCGGCCCGCGTCTTTATGGGGAAGAGGGCGTTCCGGAGTGCGATCCTCGCCTGATACTCCGCCACATGAGTGAAAAGCAGCTTCCCCGTAATATCCCCCGCCGCATAAATGTTCGGCGCGGACGTCCGCATAAGCTCGTCCACCGGAATCCCCGTTTTCTCGATGGACACCCCGGCGTTTTCGAGGGCGAGGCTTCCCGCGCTCGGGGCGCGTCCGGCTGCGACGAGTATCTCCCCCGCCCGAACTTCGGTTTTCTCCCCACGCCCGTTCGTCGCCGAAAGAACCTTTTCGCCGCCCTCCATTCTCGCCGCCTCGGCGGTGAAGCCGCCGTGGAATGAGATGCCGTCGGCCTCCAAACAACGAAGCATCTCGTCGCGGATCTCCGGGTCTTCTTTGGCGAGCGGCTTTTCGACCATGTCCATCATCGCCACGTCGCAGCCGAAGCGGGCGAAAATCTGGGCGAACTCGCATCCGATCGGCCCCGATCCGATGATGACCATCGAATCCGGCAACTTTTCGAGCGACAATGCCCCGACGTTCGTGAGGTACCCGACTTCTTCGAGGCCGGAGACGGGCGGCGCGGTCGCATGCGAACCCGTCGCGACGATGGAACTCGCCGCCCGGAGCCTCCGTCCGTCCACGTTTATCTCCTCCGAAGAGACGAAGGATGCTTCGTCTCCGAGGAACACATCCACGCCGAGGGATCGGAACCGGTCGGGGTCGTCGGCCTCCCCGGCTGTTTTTATGATGTTCCTCATGCGGGCCATGACGGCGGGGAAATCCACCTCCATGCCGCCGCTTTTTATGCCGAAGTCCTCGGAGGTCTCCACGAGCTTCGCGACGCGGGCGCTCTTCACGAGAGCCTTCGTCGGGACGCATCCGGTATACAGGCAGTCGCCGCCGAGTTTGTCGCGCTCGACTATGGCGACCTTCGCCCCGAGGGACGCACCCCCGGCGGCGGAGACGAGTCCGGCGGTTCCGCCGCCAATGACGACGAGGTCGTACTTTTCACTCAAGTTTCTCCTTTTTTCGCGTCGCGTTTGCGTTCGCGGTGTTTGAAATAGCGTGAGAGGGCGAGGCTCGTTACGAACAGCGCGGCGGCGGCGGCGAGGATGCGGAGGTCGAGGTCCGGGCTTCCGGCGAGGGCTTCCCTTCCGACGGAGGCTCCGAAGAGGACGAACGAGAGGGTCGCGGGGAGCGAGCCGAGGGCTGTGGCGAGGAGGAAGGGGAGGGGGCGTATTTGCAAAAACCCCGCCGTATAGTTCACGAGGTCGAAGGGGAGGAAGATGAAGCGCATCACGAGGACCGTCTCGAAGCTGTTCTCCCGGAGGCGCTTCGTATAGCGGGCGATGAACCCTTCCCCGTCGTCCTCGATCACCTCCCCCCCGAAGAACCGTCCCACGTAGTACGCGACCATCGCCGAGGTGTTCGCGCCGACGATTGTGAGCATGACGCCGAGAACCGGCCCGAACACGAACCCGGCGGCGAGCGTGAGAAGGGTCGCGGGAAAGAGGACGAGCGGCCTCGCCGCGTACACGGCGAGGAAGATGAGCCATCCGAGCGGGTTCGTCGCCATGAAGTCCGCGAGTTCGCGCGCCGCCCCGATCGGATTCAGTCCGGCTCGCCACGCGTAAATCTGGTATCCGCCGAGAAGGACGACCCAGAAAAAGAGGGCCGCGAACTTTTGCCCGCGCCGGACGAGGAACGACTTTCGCGGGGGCGGGCCTCCGCCGGGCTTCTTTGTTTCTCCCTCTTCCATCGCCCCGGAGTTTATACGGGATTCCTCACGAGAAACTTAAAATTTGCTTGCGGGGAGGGATTTCGTGCGAGTTCGCCGAGGCTACCCCCGAGGCGCGACCATGCCCGAAATCCTCCCGCACAACTCCGGGAACGGGATCCCGGCGGTCGAGGCGGCGAGTGGAAGAAGGCTGTTCGGGGTCATGCCGGGGAGGACGTTCGCTTCGAGGCAAAACGGCTCGCCGCCTGCGGAGACGCGGAAGTCCACCCTCGAATAAGCGTCCCTTCCGACCTTCAAACTTTCGTGTGTGGCGAGGGCGAGTTTTTGGAGTTTTTCGGCGAGGTCGTCGGGGATGGGGGCGGGGCATATTTCTTTCGCTTCGCCGGGCTGGTATTTCGACTCGTAATCGAAGACCTTTCCCGAAGTTTGGATCTCGATGACGGGGAGCGCGTCCTCGCCAAGCACCCCGACCGTGAACTCCCGACCTTCGATGAACTCTTCGATGAGGACGACCTCGCCGTATTCGAGCGTCTCGCGGACGACATCCTCGAACTCGCTTTCATTCTCGACGAGCGAGACCCCGAGCGTCGAGCCGCCCTTCGCGGGCTTCACGATGCGCGGGAATCCGAACGGAACCTCGATCTCCGAAACTTTCGTTTCCGTATCGCGGACTTCGCGCCATTCGGGGGTGGCGATGCCGGACGAGCGCATGACGCGCTTCGAGACGTCCTTGTTGAAAGCGAGGGCGCATCCGAGATAGCTCGTCCCGGTGTGGGGGATCGCCGCCATTTCGAGAGCGGCTTGAATACGCCCGTCCTCCCCGAAACCCCCGTGGAGCGCGATGAACGCGATGTCCGCCATCCGGCACGCTTCGAGGATTCCCGGCGCGAAAACGTGGCCGCGCAACTTCCCCTCCATCTCCTTCAGTTCGGAGAGGGTCGGGGGTTTCCGGGCGACGCCGACGGAGGTTTCGTTCGCGCCGTCTTTACCAAAGAAAGACTTTTCCGGGTATTCGAGGGTGAGGGCGGTGTCAATTTCGGAGACGGAGTGGCCGGAGGAGCGGAGGGCTGTGGCGACGGCTGTGCCGGAGGAGAGCGAGACGTCGCGTTCGGTGCTCGTGCCTCCCATGAGAACGGCGATTTTCAATGCAAAAACCTCCCGGACGATGCTTCCCATCTCGGCGTTCGAGTATACGGGAATGGCTCGGTATTCGCCGCCGCCGTCGGATGGTTCATGATATAAGCGTGTTTCATGGAACCGTATGACCCGGATGAAGTTCGGAGGCGCATCGAGAATATTCTCAGGCCCGGCGGGGAGTACATCGGTGTGCGAGGGACGGGAAGAAGCATCCGCGTGGTTCCGGGAGGCGAAAGCGCGGCCGAAGAGATGTTCGGGCGCTTTGCGGAGATGGGCGAGGAGCTTCGGAGTTCGACTTATGGCGGCTTGCTCGTTCGCTTGCCCGGCGTGGGGTTTGTGGGGTATCGGCCGCCGGAGGAGTCGAAGCCGGCCACACTCGATGTTAATATCGAAGGCGTAAGGATCAAGGAGATCAAGTTCGTGGAGTAGAGTTTTGGAAACCCTCGACATAGCCCGGCTGGAAAGAGAACTCCTCGAAGAGTGCGCCGAGGATCACCTCGGTTTGTGGTCCATGATATGGCCTCTTCGGGAAGAGTTCGGCATCGAGGACGAGGGCGAGCGGCGCGAGAT
>Ga0136624_1000541_pt1 | contig 14863 bp, 17 predicted proteins | sample AntDrymUQ4692206_2_FD_104802 | JGI IMG/M metagenome (GOLD analysis project Ga0136624, IMG submission 104802) | Polar desert sand microbial communities from Dry Valleys, Antarctica - metaG UQ469 (22.06) | ecosystem: Environmental > Terrestrial > Soil > Desert | place: Antarctica: Dry Valley... | reverse complement strand
CGAGTCGCCGCAGGATGACTCCCTCGCGCAGGGCCCACGGGCACACCGACACCTCCTCAAGCCCGAGGACCTCGAGCGCCGCCAGGGCGACGACCGCCCCGGCCAGCAGCTGGTGGGCGCGACTGGGTGAGACCCCCGGCAACTCGGCCCGTTCCGCCGCCTCCAGCGACGCGAGCTGCTTGACGATGCGCTCCAGCCCGCTGCGGCGCAACCGGCGTGGGACGCGGGGGCCCTGGGCGTAGGCCGCGGCGCCGTCCAGCCGGGCCAGCGAGCGGAAGGTCTTGGAGGTCACCACGCCCAGATCGACCTCCCCGGCGGCCAGCAGCGCCGGGCGGACCTGTTCGATCTGCTCCTTCGCGTAGGCCCGCACGGCCTGCAGCTGCTTGCCCGACGGCGGATCCCCGGCGAGGCGATCACGGGTGAGCCGGCCCGCGCCGAGCGGGAGTGACAACGCCACCTCCGGCTCCTCGTCGAGGCCCGACGCGAGCTCGAGCGAGCCGCCGCCGATGTCGAGGCACAGCAGCCGGCCGGCACTCCAGCCGAACCAGCGGCGGACGGCGAGGAACGTCAGCAGCGCCTCCTGCTCGCCCGGCAGGACGGCGAGCTCGACACCGGCCCGGTCGCGCACCGCCGCGAGCACCTCGGCCGAGTCGGTGGCATCCCGTACGGCTGAGGTGGCGAAGGCCAGCAGGTCGTCGACGCCCTCGTCCTTCGCCGCGTTGCGGGCGTCGGTGACCGCGGCAACCAGCGTGTCGGTGCCCTTCTTGCCGAGCGAGCCGTCCGCGCGCATCAGCTCGGACAGGCGCAGCCGCCCCTTGTGGGACCGCACCGGGTCGGGGTGTCCACCCTGATGCGCATCGACGACGAGCAGGTGGACGGTGTTGGAGCCCACGTCGAGCACGCCGAGCCGCATGGCCGGAGGCTACCCACCGGGAGGGTGGCCGCCGGTAGGGTCGTCGCCGTGGGAGGAACCGAGCTCGGGATGCCGACGACCCGGCCCGAGGTCGCGGCCGACTTCCCGCGCGACTGGGTCGAGTTCGTCGATCCGGACGATCCCGCCGGTCTGATCCGGGCCGACCTGACCTGGCTGCTGTCGGCCTGGACCTGCATCTACGGCCGGGGCTGCGAGGGCATCGTCGAAGGGCGCGCGGACGACGGCTGCTGCACGCACGGCGCCTTTTACGCCGATGACGAGGACGAGGCCCGCACCAAGGCTCACGCCGCGAAGCTGAAGAACAAACACTGGCAGTACGCCGAGATCGGCCGCGCGCGCGGCGTCTCGGAGGTCGACGAGCTCGACGGGGAGCCGGCCCGGCGCACCCGTACCGTCGACGGCGCCTGCGTGTTCCTCAACCGGCCGGGTTTCTCGGGCGGCGCGGGCTGTGCGCTGCACGCCTTGGCCGCGCGCACTGGCCTGCACCCGCTGCAGACCAAGCCGGACGTGTGCTGGCAGCTGCCGGTGCGCCGGACCCAGGAGGAGACGACCCGCTCGGACGACGTGGCGGTGCTCGTCACCTCGATCGGGGAGTTCGACCGGCGGGCCTGGGGACCGGGTGGCGAGGACTTGCACTGGTGGTGCACGTCCTCGCCGGGCGCCCACGTGGGCGCCGAGCCGCTCTACCTGTCCTACGCGGCCGAGTTGACCGCCCTGCTCGGCGAGCCGGCCTACACCGAGCTGGCCCGACTGTGCGCCCATCGCGCGGCACGCGTCGAGCCCCACCCTGCCGACGTTGTGCGGGGGGCTCAGGCCTCGAACTTGTAGCCCAACCCCCGGACGGTCACCAGATAGCGGGGGGCTCCCGGGTCGGGCTCGATCTTGGCGCGCAGCCGCTTGACGTGGACGTCCAGCGTCTTGGTGTCACCGACGTAGTCCGCGCCCCACACCCGGTCGATGAGCTGCCCGCGGGTCAGCACCCGGCCGGCGTTGCGCAGCAGCATCTCCAGCAGCTCGAACTCCTTGAGCGGCATGGCGAGCTGCTCGCCGTCGACGGTGACCACGTGGCGCTCGACGTCCATGCGCACCCGCCCGGCCTCGAGGGCGGCGCTCGCCTCGTCCTCGGGCTCGGTGCCGCGGCGCAGCACCGCCCGCACCCGGGCGACCAGCTCGCGCGAGCTGAACGGCTTGGTCACGTAGTCGTCCGCCCCGAGTTCGAGGCCGACGACCTTGTCGATCTCGCTGTCCCGCGCGGTGAGCATGATGACCGGCACCGAGGACTTGGTGCGCAGCGTCCGGCAGACCTCCGTCCCGGACAGGCCCGGCAGCATGAGGTCGAGCAGCACGATGTCGGCGCCACCACGGTCGAACTCCGCGAGCCCCTCCGGACCGGTCGAGGCCACCGACACCTCGAAGCCCTCCTGGCGCAGCAGGTAGGACAGCGGGTCCGAGATCGACTCCTCGTCCTCCACGACCAGTACACGGGTCACGCGGCGTCGTCTCCCTTGTGTCGTTCATGGGCATCTCGTTCGCGTGCATCTGGTGCGGGGCCCGGCCGGGTGCCGGCCAGGGCCGGCAGCCGCAGGGTGAACGTCGAGCCGGAGCCCTCGACGCTCCAGACACTCACCTCGCCGCCGTGGTTGGTGGCGACGTGCTTGACGATGGCGAGCCCGAGGCCGGTGCCGCCGGTCGCGCGCGAGCGGGCCGGGTCGGCCCGGTAGAAGCGCTCGAAGACCCGCTCGAGGTCCTTCTCGGCGATGCCGATCCCCTCGTCGGTCACGGTGATCTCGACGGCCCCGTCTCGACGCCGCACCGCTACCGACACCCGGGTCCGCTCCGGGCTGTAGTGGACGGCGTTCTCGATGAGGTTGCCGACGGCGGTGACCAGCTGCGACTCGCTGCCCTCGACGGTGAGGTTGCGTTGACCACCCCGCACGATCTTGATGCCGACCGCCGCTGCGGTCGTGCGCGCGCGGTCGACCGCCTCGGCGACAACATGGTCGACCGGGACCACGGTCAGCTGTGGCAGCGGGTCGGCCCCCTGCAGCCGGGACAGGTCGATGATCTCCTGGACGAGCCGGGCCAGCCGGCCGGCCTCGTGCTGCACCCGGCCGGCGAACCGGCGGACGGCCTCCGGGTCGTGGCTGGCGTCCTGCAGCGCCTCGGACAGCAGCGCCATCGCACCGACCGGGGTCTTGAGCTCGTGGCTGACGTTGGCGACGAAGTCCCGGCGCACCGCCTCGACCCGACGAGCCTCGGTGACATCCTCCACCAGCAGCGCGACGTGACCCTGAGCTCCCACCGGGACGAGCCGGACCCGGACCGCTTCGGGGAACCGGCCCAGCCGGGACGCCGACAGCTCGACCTCGACCTCCTGCGCGTCGCCGGTGCGGCGTACGTCCCGGACGAGTCGGCGCAGCTCGGCGACCAGCAGCCTCGTCCCGTGGACCACGCCGAGCTCCCCCGCGAAGCGGTTGGCGAGCACGACGGCGTCCCCGGCGTCGATCACGGCGACGGCGACCGGCAGCGCGTCGATGACGTCCGCCGACGACGGCGGCTGCGCACCGCTGTTCGGCGCGGCCGGCCGGGCGACCGGCTCGGGGCGCCGTCGGCGAGCCACCGCGACCGCCACCAGGACGCCGAGCAGGACACCGGGCACGAGCCCGACGAGCACCTCGACGACGGTCACAGGAGCAAGCCTAGGGCCGCTGCTGAAGCGCGGCCAGAGCCCGAACTCCGCGCGGGAGGCGCGGCGGGCGATGTTCACCCTTCGTACGCCTCGGGTTCACATCGCGCCGGTTTCACCACCCGTACGAGGGCTACGTTGGGGGCATGCGGGACACCTACCACGACGAGCTGAACGGCATCTCCACCAGCCTGGTCGAGATGACCAACCAGGTCGGCTCGGCCATGAGCCGCGCGACGACGGCGCTGCTCGATGCAGACCTGACCCTCGCCGAGATGGTCATCAGCAACGACGACGCCGTGGACGCCCGCTACCGCGACATCGAGGCGCGGGCCTTCGACCTGCTCGCCCGCCAGCAACCGGTCGCCAGCGACCTGCGGGTGCTCGTCACGTCCCTGCGGATGGTGGCCGACCTCGAGCGCATGGGCGACAACGCCGTCCACGTCGCGAAGATCGCCCGCCGCCGCTATCCCATGTCAGCGGTTCCGCCGACGCTCCGCTCCACGGTGCTGGAGATGGGGCACGCGGCCCAGGAGATCGTCGCCAAGGCGGGCAGCGTCATCGCCGGGCGCGACATCGTCCTGGCCGCGCAGCTCGAGAAGGACGACGACGTCATGGACGAGCTGCACCGCCAGCTGTTCCGGCAGATCCTCGACGACTCGTGGTCCGACGGCATCGAGGCGGCCATCGACATCACCCTGACCGGCCGCTACTACGAGCGCTTCGCCGACCATGCCGTCTCGGTCGCCCGGCGCGTGGTCTATCTCGTCACCGGTGAGCGCTTTCCCGCCCAGGCCTGAGCTGGTCGGCAACTGCGGGCTTCAGCCACGCTCCACGTCCTCCGGCCCCTTGCCGACGTACTGAGCAGCGAACCGGTCGAGCGCCGCCGGCTCGACGGCTCCGCAGAGCAGCCGCTGCTGCCAGGCCGTCGCCGCGACGGCGACCGGCAGGGCGGGTCGCTCGGCGACGATCACATCGCCCTGGTTGCGCTGCTCGAAGGCCTCCAGCTCGGCCTTCTGCTCGGCCGGCAGATCGCTCTGGTGCCACACGACGACGTAGCCGTGCTCCATCGAGTGCACCAGCAACCCGTCGGCCGGCACCCGGGTCCCGGCGTAGACGCCGCCCCGCGCCGGCGACGGGTTGTGGTCCCCTCCCGCGGGCGGCTCCACCGTGTAGGTCGGGTTCGGAACGTGCCCCGTAGCCGAGCGCTTGCTGTCCGCCTCGGTGTCCACCTCGCAGGACCCGCCGGTCAGCGCCTCGCGCAGCTCGGCGTCGCTGCGCTGGTCGAGCACGACGTAGCCGCCGACCGCGACCAGCGCCGCCGTGGCGAGGCCACCGGCCACCAGCATGCGTTTGAGCGAACCGGTCGACGCTGCCGGTGAGCCCGGCCGCTTGCCTGATGACGGCTTCCCCGCCGAGGTGATGACCGGGCGCGGCGGCTTCTTGCGGACCGGAGGAGGTGGCGGAGTCGGCCGCTTCTTCTTCTTCGCCATCAGTGCCCCTGCTGTGCGACGGCCTCGGCGGCAACCTTCGCTGCGGCCTCGTCGAGATAGGTCCCACCCGGATTCGTGGGGTGCATGTCGTCGTCCAGGTCGTACCGCAGTGGCTGTCCGGTGGGGATGTTCAACGCAACGACCTGCTCCTCCGACAACCGGTCGAGGTGCATGACCAGCGCGCGCAGCGAGTTGCCGTGGGCGGCGACGAGGACCACCTCGTCGGCCTGCAGGTCCGGCACGATCGCGTCGTACCAGTACGGAAGCATGCGGTGCACCACGTCCTTGAGGCACTCGGTCCGCGGGACCAGGTCGGTGGTGAGGTGCGCGTAGCGCGGGTCGGTGCTCACGTCCCACCCCGAGCCGATCTCGATCGGCGGCGGCGGGACGTCGTAGGACCGGCGCCACTGCTGGAAGCGCTCCTCGCCGTACTGCTCGAGGGTGGCCTTCTTGTCCTTGCCCTGCAGGCCGCCGTAGTGCCGCTCGTTGAGCCGCCAGTGCCGCTTGACCGGGATCCAGCTGCGCTCGCAGGCCTCGAGCGCGATGTTGGACGTACGGATGGCGCGCGTCATCAGCGAGGTGTGCACCACGGTGGGCAGCAGCCCGACCTTCTTCAGCGCCAGCCCTGCCAGCCGGGCCTGCTCCTCGCCGAGCTCGGTGAGGTCGACGTCGACCCAGCCGGTGAACAGGTTCCTCTTGTTCCAGTCGCTCTCGCCGTGACGGAGCAGCACGAGGGTCGCCATCGGTCCAGTCTTTCAGCAGGGCGGCCGGCTCACCTGTCGGGGTCGGCAAACCGGGCGAAGGCCGCGAGGTTGGCCATCGACTCGCCGTTCTTGCGCCGCCAGGCCCACTCCCGGCGGATCGAGGACGCGAAGCCGAGCTCGAGCAGCGGGTCGAAGGCCTCGTCGGCGTACTGCAGCACGGCGCCGAGCAGCCGGTCCACCTCGTCCGCCGTGACCGCGTGCAGCGGCAGCCTGCCGACGAGGTAGACGTCGCCGGCCGGGTCGGTGCAGAACGCCACGGCGTACATCCGGGCGTTGCGGCGCAGCAGGAAGCGGTGGAACTGCTCGACGTTCTCGTCCGGCTTGCGCACGACGAAGGCCTCGACGAGCAGGCTGTGCTGCCCGACGACGAGCCAGCAGTTGGTGGCGAGCTTGTGCGTGCCGGGCAGGACGACGAAGAACTGCCCCTCGCCAGGGGAGGTGTAGTCCAGGCCGGCCTCGTCGAGTGCGGCCTGCAGGATCGCGGAGACCTCGCCGGTCGAGTCTGCAGCGCTCACCGGGCGGCGGACAGTGACGCTGCCACCGACGGCAGCAGCAACCGGTCGGCGAGCACGTCACGGTAGGTGGCGAGCAGCCCCTCGCCGGTCGCGTCCCAGGAGAAACCGGTCGCGTGCGCCACGGCGCCGCGCGACAGCCGGGGGCGGTCGGCCAGGGCTCGGGTGAGCGCGGCGGACCACTGGTCGGCGCCGTGTCCGGGGACGAGCAGACCCGACACCCCGTCTCGGACGGTCGTACGAAGGCCGCCCACATCGGTGGCGACGACCGGCGTGCCACAGGCCTGCGCCTCAAGGGCGACCAGGCCGAAGGACTCGTTGTGGCTGGGGACGGCGACGATGTCGGCGGCGCTGTACCAGTCGAGCAGCCGGCCGCGGGAGCAGTGGCCGCCCTGCGGCTTCTCGAAGCGCACCAGGTCGGCGATGCCGAGGCGGTGCGCGAGGTCCTGCAGGGCGGTGGGTTCGAGCAGGCCGGTCCCGCTGGGACCGCCGACGACGGCGACGACGAGCCGGCCGCGCAGTGACGGGTCGAGCTCGATCATCCGGGCGGCGGCGTGCAGCAGGACGTCGGGCGCCTTGAGCGGCTGGATGCGCCCGACGAACAGCAGCAGCACCGCATCGGGCGGGATGCCGAGGCGGGCGCGGGCCGCGCTCGCCTCACCCGGCCGGAAGTGCTCGAGGTCGACCCCCGGGGCGACGGTGGCCACCCGGCCGGGCTCGGCGCCGTACAGCTCGACGAGCTCGCGGGCCTCGTCCGCGGTGTTCGCGACCAGGCGGTCGGCGGCCTCGACCACCTGCTGCTCACCGACCACCCGGCGCAGCGGCTCGGGGGTGTCACCGTCGGCGAGCGCCAGGTTCTTGACCTTGGCGAGGGTGTGCGCGGTGTGCACCAGCGGCGTGCCCCACCGCTCGGTCGCCAGCCACCCGACCTGGCCGGACAGCCAGTAGTGGGAGTGCACCACGTCGTACCAGCCGGGTTCGTGCGCGGCCTCGGCCCGAAGGACGCCGGAGGTGAGCGCGCAGAGCTGGGCCGGCAGGTCTTCCTTGGACAGGCCCTCGAACGGGCCGGCGGTCAGATGGCGCACGGTCACGCCGGGCACCAGCGGGACGACGGGCGGCAGGTCGCTGCTGGTCGCGCGGGTGAAGATCTCGACCTCGACGCCGAGCGCCGCGAGTCGCTTGGAGGTCTCGACGACGTAGACGTTCATGCCGCCGGCGTCGCCGGTGCCCGGCTGCTCGAGCGGTGAGGTGTGCACGGACAGCACCGCGACGCGACGGGGACGCACGGATCTCAATGTCGCGGTCGGGGACACGGGCCGCACCTCCTGCTGGATTCTCTCTGCCGGGAGGCAGTGTGCCCTGTCCCGCCCAACACCGCCTTGCAGGGCAGACTTCCCCGACATGACCCCTGGCATGGATGGCCGACGGACAGCCGTGGTGACCGGGGCGAGCAGCGGGATCGGCGAAGCCACCGCCCGACGCCTTGCCGCCGACGGCTGGCAGGTGATCGCGGCGGCCCGTCGGACCGACCGGCTGGACGCCTTGACCGCCGGGGCGCCCGGCATCCGTGCGGTTGCCCTCGACGTGACGGACCCGCGCAGCGTCGAGGCGCTCGCGACCGCCGCAGCGAGCTGCGACCTGCTGGTCGCCAACGCCGGCGGCGCCTTCGACCTCGCGCCGCTCGCGGACGCCGACGCCGAGACCTGGGCGCGGATGTACGACGTGAACGTGCTCGGCACCGTGCGTACCGTGCAGGCGCTGCTGCCTGCCCTGCGCGGCACCCGCGGCCAGATCGTCCTGACCGGCTCGACGGCCGGACGCTGGGTCTATGAGGGTGGGGGCGGTTATGTCGCGGCCAAGCACGCCCTCGCCGCCCTCAGGGACACGCTGCGCCTCGAGCTGGTCGAGTCCGGCGTGCGGGTGGCGGAGGTGGCGCCGGGGATGGTGGCGACCGAGGAGTTCTCCCTCACCCGCTTCGGCGGCGACGCGGACAAGGCGGCGGCCGTCTACCAGGGAGTCCACGCGCTCACCGCCGAGGACGTGGCCCAGGCGATCGCCTGGATCGCCTCCCGCCCGGCCCACGTCAACATCGACCTCCTGCAACTCACCCCGCAGCAGCAGGCCGGCCCCGGCAAAGTCATCCGCCGCCCGTCGGGCGGCGCCGAGCCGGACGGGTGACCCCCCAGCGGGTGGGCCACGCGCGCTCCGCCCACCAGGTCCGGCAAGATCTTCGGGGGCTTCACAGGGCACGCACCCTGTGAACTCCGCGAAGATCTTGCCCCGGGGGTGTTCGGGCGCGCTCCCGTCCTGGCGCAACAATGGCCGCGTGGCGACCTCGAAGCGGTACGCCGCCGGGCGGGCCCGCGCGCTCGGTCTCGCCACCCGCGGAACGACCGCGCCCAACCGGCTGCGCCGCGTCGACCGCTGGCTGACCGGCGTACACGGCGACCTGCTGCGGTCAGCGGCGCGCCCTCCGGTCGTCGTCGACCTCGGCTACGGCGCCTCGCCCGTCACCACCGTCGAGCTGTCCGGGCGGCTGCGCGCGATCCGGTCCGATGTGCAGGTCGTCGGACTCGAGATCGACCCAGAGCGGGTCGGCGCGGCGAAGCAGTCTGAGCAGCAGGGCCTGTCGTTCCGTCATGGCGGGTTCGAGCTGGCCGGCCTGCGACCGCTCGTCGTGCGCGCCCTCAACGTCCTGAGGCAGTACGACGAGCAGGCGGCGTCCGACGCCTGGACCACCCTGCGCGCCGGACTCGCCCCGGACGGCCTGCTCGTCGAGGGCACCTGCGACGAGATCGGCCGCCGGGCCGCGTGGGTGGCGCTGACGCCTGCAGGCCCGCAGACCCTGACGCTCGCGGCGCACCTGCCGAGCCTTTCCCGGCCGTCCGATCTCGCCGAGCGGCTGCCCAAGGCGCTGATCCACCACAACGTCCCGGGGACGCCCGTGCACGCGCTGCTCAGCGCGCTCGACGACGCGTGGGACCGCAGCGCGGCATACGCCCCGTTCGGGCCGCGGCAGCGCTGGGTCGCCACCTGCGAGGCGTTGGCGTGGCCGCAGCAGGGGCCGGTGCGGCACCGCTTGGGCGAGCTGACCGTCGGCTGGTCGACGGTCGCCCCGAGCCCGGCGGCACCGGCCGGGGTGGGCCCCGGGTAGGCGCGGGCCCGGCTCAGTCCTTGATCAGCAGGGCCAGCTCGGCGTCGAGGTCGACGACGTCCTCCTCGGCGCCCGTGGGCACCGCGACGTAGGTCTGCTGCAGGAACTCAACGAGGGCGTCGCGGTCGATCTCGAACAGCGCCGACCCCGAGGGTGAGGCCATGGCCAGGCTGATGACCCGGTCGCCACCGGACATCGACGGCCACACCCGCACGTCACCCTCGCCGACGGCGCCAGCAACCCCGTCGGTCAGCAGCTGCCGGGCGAACATCCACTCGACGATCCCGTCACCCTCGCCGCCGGTCTGGAAGGCAACCCGGACCGCCCACGGGTCGTCGGCCGCGTAGCGCAGGTCGGCGAGCACCGGCAGGGACGGCCCGCCGGGAACGACCAGGCGAAGCTCGAGCTCACTGCGGACTGTGGCGATGCGGCTCATGGTGCGTGGCCCTCTCGAAGCGCTTCCGGTGGTCGTGCGGCGACATCCTTCGCAACGATGTGCAGCGGGCGCGGTGACGGCCCGGAGCGGCGCTCACCCGTACGGGGGAGGAACGAAAGCGGCAACCCGACTCATCCGGGACGACCTGCCGCCGTATCACCCCGCGCCTCGCGGGTATGGTCCCGCGTTATGGCTGAGGAGACAGTGGTTCTGCGCGGCGGCGTCCGCCACGGTGAGTCGACCCGGGTCGAGAACGGGGTGCGCCGCCTGCTGGCCGCCTCCGACGCCCCAGGCCTGGTCGAGGTCTACGAAGCCAACGGGGAGACCGAGACGGTCGAGGGCGGCGACGCGCTGGTCTTCATCCATCTCGGACAGGAGCCCAGCGACCCGGCCTCAGCCCCAGGGACCGCCCGGACGTAGCGCGCGCACCGCTGGCCGCACGTCCACCAGGTAGACGACGGCGGCGACGGTGCCGACCAGGCCGAACAGGCTGAGCACCGACAGGCCGCTGAGCAGCACCGCAGCGACGAGGATGGCGACCCAGGCGAGTTTGGTCAGCTTGCCCGCGGCCGGGAAGGCTGCGGCGGGTCGGAGGCAGGCGTCGACCAGGGCCCAGACCTTGAGGGCGAGCACCGCCAGCCCGAGCACGAGCAGCAGCAGCTGCTCCGGGTCGATCGGGACCGTCGTCATGTGTCCCATCCTCCCTTACGACGCGCGCAACCCCCGGACCGTGACGGCTCCGGGGGTCGCGCGAGGTGCGGCTGTCGCGAACTAGCCGAGCTTGCCGGCGGCGTCCTCGACGGCCTTCTCGCCCGCCGAGACCGTCTTCTTCGCAGCGGTCGCGGAAGCCTCGGCCTTGCGCACGGCCTGCTTGCCCTCGGCAATCGCCTCCTGAGTGGCCGGCTGGCGGCGGATCTGCGTCACGAGCCGCTCGCCGCGCTTGGTGAGCTTGCCGTAGACGTCGCTCGCCTTCTTGTTGGCCTTGTCGACGCGGACCTCGACGTCGCTGCGCAACGACTTGACCGAGCTCGGCAGGGTCCGGACCTGGGCCGGGACGTCCTTGGCCTGCTCGATCGCGAGGTCGGCGACGCCGACGACCGCGAACAACGGCTTGCTGGCCGCCTCCGAGACGTCGAAGGAGGGCAGGTTCCTCAACGTGAAGCGGCCGGAAACGGTGCCGCCGTTCTTGTCGATGCTGGCGGTGGTCTTCGGGGTGGTCTTGCGGGTGGTGGTGGCGGTGGCCATGGTGTTGCCTCCTGGCGATAGGGGGGATCGGGACGTACGAGGGGACGCGACGCCTAGCCGGCGTCGGAGGTGCTGGTGCTGGCCGGCCCGCTGATGGACGACCCGGTGCTGGTCGGCCCGATGCTGGACGGCACAGCGGCTGCTGACCGGGGGGCGTCCTTCTTGGCCCGCCGGGCGGCGCTGATCGAGGTGGTGCTGAGCTCGGTGGGCAGGTCGGGAGCGGTGGTGACCAGCGACACGGCGGCACCTTCGCCGGCGCTCGACTTGCTCGCGGCGTTCTCCTTGCGGAAGCTGTCGTAGATCTCGAGCAGCACCTGCTTCTGCCGCTCGTTGAGCCCCTCGTCGGCGTGGACAGCGTCGGCCAGCAGGCCGTTGCCCTCCCGCTGCTCGAGGATGCCGGCCTGGACGTACAACGCCTCGGCCGAGATGCGCAGCGCCTTGGCGATCTGCTGCAGGATCTCGGCGCTGGGCTTGCGCAGGCCCCGCTCGATCTGGCTGAGGTAGGGGTTGCTCACGCCGGCAAGCTTGGCCAGCTGACGCAGCGAGATGTCACTGGCGCCGCGCTGCTCGCGGATGTAGTCGCCGAGGTGACGCACATCGAGGCCGACCATGGGAACTCCTTCCGGGGTGTTCTCATGCTGTGCTCCCACGCTAGGCGACGGTGCTAGCAATTGCAAGCACTTCTGCTAGCACCAGCGGTGAGGTCAGTCACAGAGGCCAACGCGCCGACGTCACCCGCCGACCGGCCGCAGCACCCCCACTGGGACACCGCCGCCGAGCACCGGCGCGGTGCCCAGCCGGTCGAGCACGTCGGCCCGCACGCCGAGCCGGCGCAGGCCGGCCACGAGCGCCACGACGGCCGCCCGCATCGCGCCGTCGGCAATCTTGACGGCCACCGCCGAACCGTCGGGCAGCGCCGCCGCATAGACCCCTTCGGCACCGTCCTTGACGATCAGGCCGGGGATGCCGGCGAGCAGAGCGGTGACCTCCCGACCGCTGCCGCCGACCAGGCAGGGGTACGCGCACATCGCGTCAGCCGTACGCCCCTCGTTCCCGCCGGCAGTCGCGAGGACACCGAAGGCGCGGGCCAGGCCGGAAAGGGTCAGCGCATGCTGCGGGGCGCCGCAGCCGTCGACGGCGACATGGCGGACCGGTTCGTCGGCCAGCCGCTCGATCGTTGCCCGGATCGCCCGTTGGACAGCCGAGCCGGCTGCCAGGTAGCCCGCGATGTCTTCGCCGCCCGCCACGCAGCAGGCCAGCATCGCCGCGTGCTTGCCGGAGCAGTTCATCGTCAGTGGCGTCGGCCTCCGGCCGGCGAGCAGCAGCGCGGCGGCGGCGTCCGAGGACAGCGGCGGCATCGCCGGGCACTGCAGCGCCACCTCGGACAGTCCGGCGTCGGCAAGGCAGCGGCGTACGACCGCGAGATGCTCCGGTTCACCGGAGTGCGAAGCGGTGGCGAGGGCCAGCACCTTGTCGTCCGCCGGCTGCCAGCCGGCATCGAGCAGGCCGACCGCCTGCAGCGGCTTGTTCGCCGAACGGGGAAAGACGGGGGAGTCGACGGCGCCGAGCTGCTCGGCGACCGAGCCGTCCGGGCGCAGCAGGACGACGGAGCCGGTGTGCGTGCTCTCGACGACACCCGAGCGGACCAGCTCGACGAGGACCGGCAGGCCGCTCGGAGCGCTCACCCAGGTGGCGCCGTGGGCTGCTGGGCCAGCAGTGACTCGACGTCTGCCTCGCCATCGCGGTAGCGGCGGGTGATCTCCGCGCTGCAGGCGTCCATCACGCCTTGAACGGCGCGACGCTTGGCAGAGACGCTCTGCTCCTCCTCCGACAGCGTGCGCATCGCGTGCGCGAGCTCGTCGGTCGAGCGGGCTGCCACGTCGGACAGGTCGACGTCGGCGACGAGCGCCTCGACGTAGCGACGGTGGCTGGCCGCGCGGGAGGGCTCGACGCTCACGTGGCGGCCCATGCCGCGCGCCGGGGCGCGCGGCTCGTCGGCCAGGATCGCAGCGAGGCCCTCGAGGAGCGTGCCGCTGGTGACGCCGTCACGACGGTTCAGCTCGGCCCGCATGATGTCGAGGCGTCCCTGGATCATCCGGCGGATGTAGGACAGGTCCACCTCCTCCTGCTCCGACTCGGAGCGCAGCTCGCGCACATCGGACAGCGACAGCTCGCGCAGCCCTTCGAGGTAGTCCTCAGCGAGCACCCGATCGATGCGCCGGTTGCCCTGCTGCGGGACGTCGGGCTGTGCGGCCCCGGTGCCTTCGACGCTCACGCCATGCTCCCTTGCGCTGGTCGGACGTGGTGGCGAGGTCCATCGTGGCAGATGACTCGCCGCGGGGAGAGCGTCTGCGTGGGTTGACCCGGACGGCTCAACGTCACCGCCCTGCCTGCCGATGCTCGACAAGCGGAACGTCGATGTGGCGCGGGACGCACTCGAGGACAACAAGTGGAGGCGCAGCGTGCTCAAGGGCGACCTCGCTGCTGCGCGGCTCCCCGAGGTGCTGGCCCTGCTGGCGGACGGCAGCGCCAGCGGTTGCCTTCACCTGAGCTCCCCCGGTGGCCAGGCGGCGCGGGTGTATCTGCGCTCCGGCCGCATCTACGCCGTACAGGCTCCCGGCGAGCCTTCTGATCTCGGCGGCCACCTCGTCTCTCGCGGTGTGCTCGGTGCGGAGGGGCTCGCCGAAGCCGTCGAGGCGCAGCAGAGCGAGCTGCAGGGATGGCGCCTCGGCGAGCTGCTCGTCCACCTCGGCTTCGTCGACCAGAGCATCATCGACGCCTTCACGGCCGAGCAACTCCGGGAAGCGCTGACGGGACTGCTGAACTGGAAGCGCGGCACCTGGAAGCTGCGCCTCAACGAGCGCACCCGGGACGACGTAGCACCAGCCACTTCCGTCGCAGACCTGTTGGCCGACGTCGAGGCGCGCAGGGACGCCTGGGCGGCGATCTCGCATGCGGTGCATGGACCGGAGGCGGTGCCCATGCTGTCCGCCGCCGGTCAGTCCGACGAGCAGCTGGAGATCGACCCGGACGCCTGGTCCTTGCTGTGCAAGGTCGACGGAGCGCGGACCGTGGCCGAGTTGGCCCGGGAGTGCGGCTTGTCCGTGTACGAAGCCGGCCAGGCCGTGTTCGCGCTGCTCGGCGCCGGCCTGCTCGAGGTCGGGGCGCCGCCCGCGGACCTCGGCCCGGGCGGTGAGGACGACGAGCCGGCGGGGAGCGAGTCGGCGGGGAGCACCGAGTCGTGGCCGGTCGACCTGGCGGTTCGGTTGACCGGCGCGCTCACGCGCAGGCCGTCGCCGGAGCCCGTTCCGGCGCAGGGCACTGCCCCGGACGTCGAGGCGCTGCCATCCGGCGCCGCGCCTGTCCGGCACCTCGAGCGATTCGCCGACGACGAGGCCGTCAGCGGGTCGATTCTGCGGGTGTCGGAGGCGCTGTCGGCAATGCTCGGTCCGGCCACGGCCGGCGACGACATGTTCTCCGCCCCACTGCATCGGCCACCCCGGACGCCCGCCGCTGCACCACCCGACGACCCGAAGAAGGCCGAGCGCAGCCGCCGAGAGGCGCAGCGGCGCCTAGGCGACGCCGAGGAGCTCGCCGCCGCGCAGGCCGACCTCGAGGCCGCACGCGTCGCCGAGCAGG
>Ga0136624_1000540_pt1 | contig 14871 bp, 15 predicted proteins | sample AntDrymUQ4692206_2_FD_104802 | JGI IMG/M metagenome (GOLD analysis project Ga0136624, IMG submission 104802) | Polar desert sand microbial communities from Dry Valleys, Antarctica - metaG UQ469 (22.06) | ecosystem: Environmental > Terrestrial > Soil > Desert | place: Antarctica: Dry Valley... | reverse complement strand
GCTTCCACAGCTTCCGTCTGGTCGAGGGGTCCATCGCCCGCTCGGCCTGCGCCTACATCGGGGAGAACGTCTACCTCGACGTGGCGATGCAGTGGTCCTGCGGCCCCGGCGTAACCTGCCCGATGTCGATGCGCGCCGAGGAAGGGCGTTCGAGCTACCGCCTGCGGACCTTGCTGAGGCACTTCTGGCGCATGGTCCTGTCGACCGGCACCCGACCGTTGCGGTTGATCGCCGTCGGAGGGGTGCTGGTTGCGCTGCTCGGGGTCGCCGTGGCCGGCATCGTCGCGTGGGGACGGTTGAGCGGCGTTATCCCCGTGCCTGGCTGGACCTCGGTGATGATCACCCAGCTGCTGCTGATGGGCGGGCTGTTCGTCTCGCTCGCCGTAGTCGCCGAATACGTCGGCCTCGCCGTACGCAATGCGATCGGCAAGCCGCTCTACGTCAAGTCAGACCATGCCGACTCGCGCGTGCTGTGGAACCTGCAGGCCGCGCTGCGCACGCCGGTCGTCGAGGAGCGCCTCCCGCAGGCGTCCGGCCGGTATGCGTGAAATACCTCCTGCTGGGAGCGAGCGGCATCCTCGGAACCGGCTTTCGCGCCGTGCTGCGGTCACGCCAGGCGGAGGTGCAGGCGATCACGGCGAGGTGGGGGAATCGGGACGCGGTCGCCTCCGACCTGCGCTCGCAGCTGCCGGCGCTGCTCGCCGGCCCGGGGGCCACGACGGTGGTGTGGGCGGCGGGTGCGGGCAGCATCGGCGCCTCGGCGGAGGTGATGCGCACCGAGACGGGGGCGCTCGCGGACCTGTGCGAGCTGATCGAGAGGCACCGCGCTGTCGAACGCGACGTGCGGGTGATCTTCGCGTCGTCGGCGGGCGCGCTGTTCGGTGGCGCTGGGAACGAGACGATCTCGCCCGAGTCCGAGCCCAAGCCGATCACGCCGTACGGGTGGGAGAAGCTCGCGCAGGAGGATCTGCTCCGCCAGTTCGCCGACGACACCGGATGCCGCGTCGTGGCCTGCCGCTTCAGCAACCTCTACGGTCTGGCCGGGGACTGGCTGACCCCCCGCGGCCTGGTTTCCACCGCGGTGCGCGCGACCCGGTTGCGACAGCCGATGACCATCTTCGTCAGTGCAGACACGCGTCGGGACCTGATCTTCAACCGCGACGCGGCCAGCCTGTCGCTGCAGCTCGCCGAGAGCAGCGCCGAGCCGTTTCGCGCTGGCCTGGTCGTCGACGGCACCACCCGTACCGTCTCGGAGATCCTGTCGATCGTGGGCGCGGTGTCCGGCCGCCGGGTCCCCGCCACCTACGCCGAGCGACCGGAGACGCGGTTCCAGCCCGCAGTGCTGCGCTTCGCCCGCCCCCAACAGGGGCCGCAGGCCGTGCGGCGCACGCAGATGGAGACGGCCGTGCACCGGATGATGCGGGCGCCGATGTCTGCGTAGCGTCAGTCGAGCGTCAGCGCCTGCCGGTGCTCGTTGCGCAGTTCGTCACGCTGCTGATCCTGGCGGTCGGAAGCCATCTGCTACACCGATCGTTCACGTTCTCCTCCCCGAAGTCGGCGGAGGCCGCTGCGGCCGAGTCAGCGATCGAGGCCACGCCCCGCCCGAGGACAAGGAGGCACTCTTGAGACGCATCACCTCGTGCCTCGTCTGCTCCAGCGACGACCTCGCCAGCAGCCCCGCCATCGTGGCGCCGTTCATCCGGGAATACGCGCTCGGTGGCGCAGGACGACCGGAGGTGCCGACGCAGGCGGTCTTGCTGACCTGCGCGGCCTGCGACATGGTCTTCTACGACCTGCGCTACGACGACGACGAGATCGCGGCGCTCTACGCGGGTTACCGGGGTGAACGCTATTTCACGTTGAGGCATCACTTCGAGCCGCTCTACACCCGCAAGCTCAACGACGACATCGGCAGCGATCCTGCAGCGATCGACACGCGCAAGCGCACGGTTGAGGCCCTGGTCACCGAGGCGCTCGGAAATAAGACGATCACCTCGGTGCTCGACTTCGGCGGCGACGCAGGCAGTTCATTCCCGACTTCGAGGATGCCTCGCGCTACGTGCTGGAGGTCTCCGACGTCCCACCTGAGTCCGGTGTGCCGTCGGTGAGCCGCCTCGAGGAGCTCGAGAAGCCGGTCGACCTGGTGATGCTCGCCCACGTCCTCGAGCACGTCAGCGATCCGGTCGCGTTGCTCACGGAGCTGACGACGGCAGTGGGCGACGGGGGCTACCTCTACGTCGAGGTGCCCCTGGACCGGCCGAAGATGCCCCCGCCCTGGGCGGCGAGGCTGCCGGCCTCGTGGGTCAAGACGGTTACCTGCAGTCCCCGCCTCACCGTCGCCGTCGATGCCGTCAGCACCCCGGTGCGGGTGCTCGCCCGGGGGCGCTGGATCCCCTTCACCTTCCCGCGTCTTCACGAGCACATCACCTTCTTCTGCCCGGGGTCCCTGGCACGCACGCTGGAGCGCGGGGGGTGGCACGCCGTCGCGCAGAAGCAGTACGCCCACAGCACCGGCCTGTTCGGGCTGTCGGTGCTCGGTGTGCTGGCCACCCGGGCAGTCCCCGCGACCGAGCCACCCGCCGGCCAGGCGTCCCCATGACCGGCACGGCGCTCGTCGTCGGTGGGCTCGGCTCGATCGGATCAGCGATCGGCGACCGGCTGGCCTGCGACGGTTTCGCGGTCCTGCCCACGTCCCGCTCGGCGCGGGAAGCTGTCGTCGGCCTGGACGTCGGTGAGCCGGAAACTCACCGCCGGGCGGTGATCGCGCAGCTGCCAGAGCTCGATGTCGTCGTGTGGGCGCAAGGGGCGAACACCAACGACGCGGTGGGGGCGCTCGACCTGGCCCGCAGCCGCGAGGTGATCGAGGGCAACCTGCTGTTCGTCGCCGAGACCCTGGACGCGCTCATCGCGACGAGCCGCCTGCGGCGCGGCGCGCGGCTCGTCGTCGTGAGCAGCGTGTGGCAGGTCGTCGCCCGCCCGGGCAAGTTCTCCTACACCGTCTCGAAGGCCGGCCTCGGTGGGCTGGTGCGCGCGGCGGCGCTGGACCTGGCGGCAGCCGGCGTGCTGATCAACGCCGTGCTGCCGGGCGTCGTCGACACGCCGATGACGCGCGACATGCTGTCCGCGGACCAGATCGCGGCGGCCGAGGCCGCCACCGGGTTCGGCCGGCTGGTCGACCTCTGCGCCGTTACGGGTACCGTCGCTTTCCTCTGCTCGGCGTCGAACACCGCCGTCACCGGGCAGTCCATCGCCGTCGACCTTGGATTTTCTCTTGCCCGATCGCTGTGATCTGTCCATCCGCTCGAGCGCCGGTGACTACGAGGTGGTCGTGGGCGAAGGAGCGCTCGATGCCGCGCTCTCGGGCGGCGCCGACCTGCTTCTGGTCGACCGGGCTCTGGCGGGGCGACTGTCGGTGACCGGTCCGACCGTCCTGGTCGACGCCTCGGAGCAGGCCAAGACCCTCACCGGGTGCGAGAGCGTCGTGCTGGAGATGCGCGCTGCCGGGATCCGGCGCGGCCACCACGTGGTCGCCGTCGGCGGTGGCGTCGTCCAGGACATCGCCACCTTCGTCACCGACATCTACATGCGTGGCCTCGCCTGGACCTACGTGCCGACGACCCTGATGGCCATGGCCGACTCGTGCATCGGCGGGAAGAGCTCGATCAACGTCGGCGGGGTCAAGAACCTGGTGGGCGGCTTCCACCCGCCGAGCCGGGTCATCGTGGACCCCGCCTTCCTTCCCACGCTGCCGCCGGCAGCGGTGGCGGCCGGCCTCGCCGAGGCGGTCAAGATCTGCTTCTGCCGCGGTCAGGACAGCTTCGAGACCTATCTCGAGCACTACACGGCGTTCGAGCAGGAGCCGGAGCGACTGCTCCACCACGTGCTCGACGCCAAGAAGTGGTTCATCGAGATCGACGAGCACGACCAGGCCGAGCGCCTGCTGCTGAACTTCGGCCACACCTTCGGTCACGCGCTGGAGGCGGCGACCGGTCACCGGCTCAGCCACGGTCTCGGTGTGGCGGTCGGCATCCTGTGCGCGCTGCGACACCCGGCCGCCGAGCGCAATTCCGGCACGGCCGCCCTCGAGCAGCACTGCCGGGAGCTGCTCCGCGCCGCCCCCGACCTGGACGAGGTTCTCGACAGCGTGGACGAGCAGCGCTACGAGGCTGCCTTCCGCAGCGACAAGAAGCACTCACCGTCGGCCTTCCGGCTCATCCTGCCGGTTGCCGGCGAGGGGGTGCGCCAGGTGGAGACGTCGTCGGACGACTCGGGCTGGGCCGCGGTGCTGACCGCCACCCGCGAGTCGCTGGGCTCGCTGCGCAGGGCCGCCGCGTGAAGTACACCGACGTCGTCATGGCGTGGCTGCAGGAGCTCGGCTACTCGCACTGCTTCTTCGTGGCGGGCGGCAACTCGATGCACCTGCTGGACGGGGCGCGACAGACGATGACCTGCGTGCCGGTGGTGCACGAGGTCGCGGCCGGCATCGCGGTGGAGTACTTCAACGAGGTGACCGAGGCCTGCGGCACCGGGCAGCGGGCCTTCGCCCTGGTCACCGCCGGTCCGGGCCTGACCAACATCCTCACCGCCCTGGCCGGCGCCTACCTCGAGAGCCGGGAGCTGCTCGTGCTCGGCGGTCAGGTCAAGTCGAGCGACCTTGCCGGACCGACCCTGCGCCAACGCGGCATCCAGGAGGTGGACGGCGTGGCGATGTCGGCTCCGGTGTCGTCGGCGGTGGCGCGGATCGAGGTGCCGATCGACCGGGCCGAGCTCGTCGGCCTGGTCCAGCGCGGGGCGCAGGGCAGGAAGGGCCCGGTTTTCCTCGAGTTCTGCCTCGACGCGCAGGGCGCGCCGGTCGACCGGGCCGCACTGGAGCAGCGCCCCGTCGTCGACGCCGACCCGATGCCCGCCGCCCGGGCCGTGGCGGCCCAGGCGGCACCGCACGTGCTCGAGCTGCTGCAGCAGGCGAGCCATCCGGTCCTGCTGCTCGGCGCCGGGGTGTCCCGCTCAGCGGCGCGCAGCGCGCTGCCGGCGCTTCGCGCCGCCGATCTCCCGGTCATGACGACCTGGAACGGCATGGACCGGATCGACGCCGGCGACCCGGTTTTCGTCGGCCGGCCCAACACCTGGGGGCAGCGGTCGGCGAACGTACTACTGCAGCAGGCCGATCTGGTGCTCGCGCTCGGCACCCGGCTGGGCCTGCAGCAGACCGGCTTCAACTGGCAGGCCTTCGCCCCCGTCGGCCAGGTCGTACAGGTCGAGCTCGACGAGGCGGAGCTGACCAAGGGTCACCCCCACATCGACCTCGCGGTCTGCGGCGACGCCGACACGGTCCTGTCCGCCCTGGCGGCCGCCGAGCTGCCCGGCTGGACCGAGTGGCTGGCGTTCTGCCGCGAGGTCCGCACCACCCTGCCGGTCCTCGAGGTCAACCAGACGGGTGCGGACTACCTCGACCCCTACGCGCTGGTGGCTGAGCTCTCCGAGCGGTGCGGTCCGGATGACCTGGTGATCCCGTGCAGCAGTGGCGGAGCCTTCACCGTGGCCATGCAGGTCTTCGCCCAGCAGGGTGGGCAGACGGTCGTGACGGACAAGGGCCTGGCCAGCATGGGGTACGGGCTGTCCGGGGCCATCGGCGCCTCGTTCGCGAGTCCCGGCACCCGCACCGTGCTGATGGAGGGCGACGGGGGCTTCACGCAGAACCTGCAGGAGCTCGCGACGGCCGCGGTCAACGGCCTACCGGTGAAGATGTTCGTCTTCAGCAACGAGGGCTACGCCTCGATCCGCATGACGCAGCGCAACTACTTCGGCGGCTCCTACCTCGGCTGCGACGTGCCCAGCGGCTTGGGCTTCCCGGACTGGCCGCTGCTGTTCCGGGCCTACGGCATCCCCCTGCTCGAACTCGGGAGCAAGGGCCTGGACACCGACGGCTTCTCGGAGCTGTTCGACGGCGCCGGACCGGCCGGCTTCGTCGTGCCGGTGGACCCGGAGCAGACCTACTTCCCTAAGATCACCAGTCGGGTGACCGCCTCCGGCGGCATGGAGTCCGCGCCACTGCACCTGATGAGTCCGGATCTGACCGACGAGGTCGCGCGGCGCGTCCTCATCCACCTCGTACCAGAAGGGCATGGTGCAACGTCATGAACAAGATCGAGCGCCAGATGACAGATCTCCTGCGTCAGGGCCGCGAGCTGTACGGCTACGGCGCGGTGAAGGCGGAGTTCGAGGCTGAGGGCACCCGCATGGACGAGCTGCTCCGGCTGGTCGACATCGCCCACGCCGCCGGCCTGCCGCTGACGGTGAAGATCGGCGGCTGCGAGGCGATCCGGGACCTGCTGGAGTCCAAGCAGGTGGGCGTCCGCTACATCGTCGCGCCGATGATCGAGACGCCGTACGCGCTGTCGAAGTACGTCGCGGCCAAGGACCTCGTCTACAGCGCCGACGACGCGGAGGACACCGACTTCCTGTTCAACCTCGAGACGATCACCGGTTTCGAGCATCTCGACGAGATGGCGAAGGTGGCGAGCGGCAGCCCGGGTGTCGACGGCATGGTCTTCGGTCGGATCGACTTCTCGGGCTCGATCGGGCGCACCCGCGACTCGATCAACGACGAGTCGATCACGGAGTACGTCCTGGGGACTGCCGAGGTGTGCAAGGCGAGCGGCCTCGATCTCGTCGTGGGCGGTGGCGTGTCGATGGACAGCATCGACGTCCTGCAGCAGATCCGCGCCGTGCACCTCACGCGGTTCGAGACCCGCAAGGTGGTCTTCCTCGCCGAGGCGCTCGACCGCGACGACGTCAAGCAGGGGCTGCTCAACGCGGTCCACTTCGAGCTGCTGTGGCTGCTGAACAAGCGGGAGTACTACGGCCGGATCTTCCAGGAGGACGCCAGACGGATCGACATGCTGGAGAGCCGCTGGAATGTGTTGAACGGCGCCTCATGACGCCGACCGAGGTGCTCCGCCCGCTGTTGCGGGGCGACGAGCACTTTGCCGTCACCGGGGCGACGGGCTGGTTCGGCAGCACTGCACTGGACCTGCTGGACGAGCTGCTGGGCGAGCAGGCCGCCGAACGGGTGACGGCCTACGCCAGCCGGCCGCGCACCATGCGGACAGCCGCCGGGCGCACCGTCGAGGTGCACGCCCTGTCCGATCTTGCGAGCAGCATCGGCAGCGCGACGCACGTGCTGCACTTCGCGTTCCTCACCCGCGACCGGGCAGCCGAGGTACGGATCCCCGACTATCTCGAGCAGAACCTGCAGATCACCGCGACGGTGCTGGGGGCGATCTCCCGGCTGCATCCGCGTGGTCTGCTCACGACGTCCTCGGGGGCGGTCTACGACAAGGCGCGGCACATGTCGTGCGACCTGACCGGCAATCCGTACGGCACGCTCAAGCACATCGACGAGCTGGCCCTGCGCCAGGCGATGGCCGACATCGGGGGCACCTCGGTGGTCGCCCGGGTGTTCAGCGTGGCGGGGCGTGGCATCACCTCACCGGAGCTCTACGCCCTCGGCGCCTTCATCACCATGGCGCAGGCCGGCGGGCCGGTGCGGGTGCGGGCGCAGGGCTCGGTGGTCCGCTCCTACGTGGGCGTCGCAGAGGTCCTCGCCGTCGGGCTGTGGTCGCTGCTGTCGGAGATCCCGCTGGTGTTCGACAGCGGTGGCCACGTCGTCGAGATGGGTGAGCTCGCGGCGCTGGTCGCGCAGCTGCACGGGCTGCCGCCCGAGGCGGTCGAGCGGACCCTCGAGCCGGACGCGCCCGAGGACCGCTACATCGGGGAACCCGGCCAGATGGCCCAGCTGGCCGAGCACTGCGGGCTGGACTTCGCGCCGCTCGCCGAGCTCGTCGAGCAGACCGCGGCCGGGATGCGGGCCGGCGGGCGATCCTCGTGAGCCGCGCCACCGACCTGCGCGCGCAGATCCTCGAGCTGGTCCGCGACTACCACACCGAGGCTTTCCCGGTGCGCGACTTCGTGCCGGGCCAGACGCCGATCCCGGTGTCGGGCAAGGTGTTCGACGGCGACGAGATGTCCTCGCTGGTCGACTCCGGCCTCGACTTCTGGCTCACCACCGGCCGCTATGCCGCCAGCTTCGAGCGCCAACTCGAGCAGTTCCTCGGCGTACGCCATGCCTTTCTGTGCAACTCCGGATCGTCGGCCAACCTGCTGGCGCTGTCCGCGCTCACCTCGCCCAAGCTCGGGGAGCGCGCGCTGAAGCCCGGCGACGAGGTCATCACCGTCGGCGCGGGCTTCCCGACCACCGTGAACCCGATCATTCAGAACCGGCTGGTGCCGGTGTTCCTCGACATCGAGCTCGGCACCTACGACGTCAAGGTCGACCGGCTCGCCGACGCGATCAGCCCGAGGACACGGGCCATCTCGATGGCCCACACGCTGGGCAACCCGTTCGACCTCGGCGCGGTCATGCAGCTCGCGAAGGAGCACGGGCTGTGGGTGCTCGAGGACAACTGCGACGCGCTCGGCGCGAAGTACAAGGGAAAGATGACCGGCAGCTTCGGTGACATCTCGACGGTGAGCTTCTACCCGGCCCACCACATCACGATGGGCGAGGGCGGCGCCGTGATGATCAAGCGGGCGAAGCTCAAGCCGCTCGTCGAGTCCTTCCGCGACTGGGGCCGCGACTGCTGGTGCGAGCCGGGCAAGGACAACACCTGCGGCAAGCGCTTCGACTGGCAGCTCGGCACGCTGCCGCACGGCTACGACCACAAGTACACCTACAGCCACATCGGCTACAACCTCAAGGCGACCGACATGCAGGCCGCCGTCGGCGCCGCGCAGATGTCGAAGCTCGACGGCTTCATCAAGGCCCGCAACCGCAACTGGCAGCTGCTCCACGACGGCCTGGCCGACCTCGACTGCCTGATCATGCCGCGGGCGACCGAGCACAGCGAGCCGAGCTGGTTCGGCTTCTGCGTCACCATTGCGCCAGGCTCGGTCGCGAAGCGGCACGAGCTGGTGCAGTTCCTCGACTCGCGAAAGATCGCCACACGTCAGCTTTTCGGGGGCAACCTGCTGCGCCAGCCGGCCTACGCCGGGATCGAGCACCGGGTCGTCGGTGACCTGACCAACGCCGACATCGTCACCGAGCAGACCTTCTGGCTCGGGGTCTATCCAGGCCTGACCGACGAGATGCTGGACTACGTCGTGCAGTGCGTACGCGAGTACGTCGCCGACCCGGCCGGCGCCATGGCCGGCATTGCCTCGCCCGCCTGAGATGCATCGCTACGTGGTGCTGGCCTCGCGGCGGGTGTTCGACGGCCGGGTGCTGGCGGTGCGGTCCGACCAGGTGGCGATGCCGGGCGATGCGGTGTCGCAGCGCGACGTGGTGGAGCTGCCCGGCGCCGTGGGCATCGTGGCGTTGGACGCCGACGAGCGGGTGCTGTTGGTCCGGCAGTATCGCCACCCGGTGGGCCGGCACCTGTGGGAGATCCCGGCCGGGTTGCTGGACTCGACGACGGAGTCGGCGCTCGAGGCGGGGCAGCGGGAGTTGGCGGAGGAGGGCTTCGTGACCGCCGGGCGGTGGGACTGCCTGTGCGACATCCTCACTTCACCGGGGATGACGGACGAGACGATCCGGCTGCTGCTGGCGCGGGACCTGGCGGATGTGCCGGTGGGGGAGCGGCACATGGCTTTCCACGAGGAGGCCGACATGGAGGTGACCCGGGTGCCGTTGGTCGACGCGGTTGCGCGGGTGCTGTCCGGCGAGATCGAGAACGGCATCACGGTCGCCGGGTTGCTGGCGGCGTTCGCGTCGCTGCGGGGTGGGCCCGCTTTGCGGGCGGTGGATGCCGAGTGGGCGGCGCGAAAAGGTGGGCAGAGTTCCGGCTGAGTGGGGGAACCTCAGGCGCACCGGAAGACGTGTCGGCGCCCCTCGCGGTGCGCGGCGTCCTGGGTGGCCAGGGCGTCCCGGATGACGGCGAGGCCCTCGGCCAGCGGCAGCGGGTCGTCGGCCACTCTCATGGCGGGATCGGTGACCGAGACCGGGTGCCACCACAACCCGTCGGTCGTCAGCGTGGGTTCGGGCGCCAGCATGTCGAGGGTGACAACGTGGCCCAGCTCGGAGAAGCCTTGAGCGGCGACCGGGCGGATGAGGCGGTCCTCGGCGGCAACGTCCCAGTCGTCGAGGAGTTCGTGGAGCGCGGCGACGCCGTCGGTATCGCCCTCGTGCAGGGTTGCGGCCACCTTGACCCGGAAGCCGAGCCGTCGGGCCAGTCCGATCCCGGCCACTGCACGCGCATGACTGCCTGCGCCGCGGTGGCTGTCGTGCAGCTCGGGACCGGCCGAGTCCAGGCTGACCTGGAGCGTCACGAGGTCCCGGGGCATGGCCGCCAGTGCTTCCCGTCGGGCCCCGCGCTGCAGCAACATCGCGTTGGTCAATAGGGTCAGCGGCAGTCGCGCGACGAGCACCTCGACGAGGCGCCCGATCTCGGGATGCAAGAACGGCTCCCCGCCCGTCAGGAGCAGCTCGCGTCCGCCGGCGGCGACGAACTCGTCCGCGGCCTGCGCAGCCATGTCGACCGGGAGCAGCCGCGGGGTGGCCTGGGGTGAGGACTCGGTGCAGCAGTAGTCGCACGACAGGTTGCAGTGAAAGTTGCTGTAGAGCCAGAGGCGCTCCCCGACCGGCGTCGCCGCGCCCTCGGAGAACACCGGCGCAGGTGTGGTGGCCGCGGCGGTCGGGCCGCCTCGCTGGACGCTCACGTGCCAGGGACCTCGCTCGCTGTCCTGCGCCGTGGCCAGGACGGCGTGCCCGGCCAGCCGCGACCAGTCCTTCAGGTCCGGCGGCACCGAGGGCTCCTCGGTGTGGACGAGCAGCACCTCGCCGACCTCGATCGCACGCATGTGGCGGGTGAGCAGCAGCAGCAGACCACTTCCGCAGTCCATCTGGCCGCCGTGCACCTCGGCGGCAGGGCTCGCGACGTGGGGCGTCGTGGTCATGGCGCCGCTCAGTAGGAGATCGAGTGGGCGCCGTCGGCGAGCAGGGCCACGACGGCGGCACCGCCGGCGATGACTGCGCCGTCGACGAGGTCCTCCTGGCCGATGCCGCGCTTCTTGGCGCAGGGGCTGCAGACGATGAGCTTGCCGCCGGCCTCCACGAAGCCGGTAAGCAGGTCGGTCATGGCGGCGAAGCCCTCCTCGTGGATCTTCTCGGCCTCGCCCGACTTGCCGAGCCAGGCACCGTCGGCGGACAGGAACACGGTCGTGTCCTGGCCGGAGGCGGCCGAGGCGCCGGCGACGACCATGGCCACGGTGGCGCGGTCGGTGTTGTCGTGGCTGCTCGCGAGTGAGACGAGGATGCTGCTCATGAAGGGTTCTCCTGGAGTGGGGATCGGGTGGATCGGGACGGGTCGTCGGCAGTTCGGTGCCAGGGCTTCTGCGGATCGACGTCAACGGGTGCGGCGCCGAGCTCGACCAGGTAGCGTCCGGGCGGGCTCAGAGGGCTCGGGCCGCGGTAGTGATGCCGCGTCAGGTGGCACCAGGCCGGGATGTCCAGGGGCGCGGCCGGGTCGGTGGTGACGATCTCGACGAGCGACCCGGCCGGCATCGACCGGATGTGACGAAACACGAGCATGAGCAGCTCGCCGCAGGCCAGGTCTCCACCGTCGATGACGGTCGGCCGCCGGCTCACCGATCCGCTGCGCACGGGCACCTGGCTCAGAACGGCCAGCTCGCCTTCAGGCCCGGACCGGTCCTGCCGGTGCGCCGCGCGGCCCACGTGTCGAGCCCCCACACCCGGCCCGCCGGCACGAGGGCGAGGATGACAAGCGGGACGTACTCATGCGGTTGCTCGAACAGCCAGCGGTCGCTCGAGAAGTAGACCAGCGCCAAGAACAGGTGCATGCCCAGCGCGGCCAGCGCTGCGGCGCGGGTGCCGAGCCCCAACACCAGCAGCAGACCGGTACCGATCTCCAGTGCGGTCAAGCTCCAGCCGACCAGACCCCAGTTGTCCAGCATGAACTCCGCGATGTTCGGCAGCAGCGGCAGCTTGGTCCCGGGCTGGCCGCCGGCAGGGTTATTGTTCACCTCGAAGTCGAGGATGAAGCGCGCATCGTCGCGGTTGATGAGGTTGGCGACGAACGGACCGATCCGGATATCGTGCCATCCGAAGAGCTTGGCCAGACCGTTCAGCAGCGCGATCAGCCCGACGAAGATCCGCAGGCCCGCCAGAGCACGGCCCAGCAGACGGGCGTCGTCGGAAACCGGCGGTGCTGTGACCCTCGTGTCGGTGCTCAAGCCAGGGATCTCTCATTGGACGGGGTTTCGGACTGCCTCAACTCTAGAACCGCTAGGGGTGATGCAGAGTTCCGGCTTCGAGATCATGATCGGCCCTGCGGCGGACGAAAAAGACCTACGGACCGTATGGGCGACGTCGAGGCGATGCTGCTGCGGCGCTGACGGCTCGCGGGCTGCCCCGACCCTCACCGCCCCGGTCCGGGCCCGGCCGGCCTGCGGAAGGTCGCGGTCTGCTCGACGTGCACGGTGAAGGCGACATCGCGTACGGGCGCACCGTCCAGCGTGAGCTTGACGATGTAGCGGCCGGCGGCGGCGAACGGCAGGGCCTGGAAGTTTGAACGCGAACGGCACGAACTGCTCCTGGCCGCTGCCGAGCGTCGGCGGCCGGCCGATGTTGACCTGGATCGCGCCGCCGACGGCCTCGGCCGGTGTGCTGCTGCCACCCGCCCCGTCGCTGAGCCTACGGTGTGGCCGTCCACGGCACGTGGACGACGGCCGCGAGGGCGAAGTTCAGCAGGTATGGCGGGGGGGGTGTCGGTAACTGCTCGACTCAGGCGGCCTCGACTGCCGAACGGGTCAGGAGCAGGATGAAAGGCTCGTCCTCGTCCTCGAACTGAAGCGAGACACGGATGTGAGCCTGGGCGTCGTCCCAGACCTTGACGATTCTCCCCGGCGACCGGATCACCGAAGCCCCACGGCACGCGAACCTTGTCGCCGCCCTTCACTCCGCTCATGCTCACTTTCAAGGCTCCACATCCGTCGCCTGTCGAAAATTGTTGGCGTGGGCACCGTGCTGGTGGAGATCCGTCCCAGCCGGCCAACGGTGATCACCGCCGAGGTCACCGATCCGGGGTGGGTCTTGAGCGGGCGGCCCCGCCAGTTCATGGTGATCTGGCTGAACAGCCGGTGCTCGATCTGGGGTGAAATGCAGTCAGGCGATGCTGGGACTGGGGCACGCCGGGGTTGCCGTCGTCGGCTGGCGGCGGCAAGAGGAGGCCCGTGCGGGTTCGGTCAGGCGGCGGGGGTGAGCGTGACCTGGTAGCCGAGCTTTTCGAGCTGTCCGGTGAGCCGTCGAGCTTGGTGTTCGGGGTCGCTGCGCCGCTCGAAGTAGTCGGCTCCGGGGTCAGTGAAGATCTCGCCCGTCGACAGCAGGTGCCAGACCACGTCGATCAGGCTGTGGGCGACGGCCACGGCCGCCTTGTTCGGACCGCGACGCCGGGCGATCTGCCGGTATTGAGCGGCGTAGTAGGTGTTCTTCGTGCGGGCCGCGGCCCGCGCCGACTCGATCATGGTTCGTCGGAGCCACTGATTTCCGTGGGTCGTGCCTGCCCGTCGCCGCTTGCCGGCCGACTCGTGGTTCCCGGGGCTCAGTCCGGCCCACGACGCGAGGTGCGAAGCGCTGGGAAAGCGGGACATGTCGGCGCCGGTCTCGGCGATGATCGTCTCGATGCTGAGCCGCTCCAGGCCTGGGACGGGTAGCAACAGATCCATGACGGTCCGCTGCTGGGCCGTGAGCCGCTGGGCTACCTCGATGTCGAGCGCTTCGACGCTGGCGGTGAGGAAGTCGATGTGCGCCAGGATCTGACGGGCGGCGGCGGCGTGGTGGTCGGCGAACCTGCCGGTGAGCGCATCGGTGAGTTCGGGGATCTTGGGCCTGAGCTTTCCCTTGGCCAGGTCGGCCAGCGCGACCGGGTCGCGTTGACCGGCGATCATCGCTTCGATCATGGCCCTCCCCGACATGGTGAGGACCTTCGAGGCCACCGAGGTGAGCTTGATCCCAGCGGCTTGGAGGACCTTCTCCATGCGCTGGATCTCCGCTACCCGAGCCTCGATCTGCGTCTTGCGGTAGCGGGTCAGCTCGCGCAGTTCTCGGACCTGCGGTGGCGGCACGAAGTTCGGCCGGACCATGCCGTGGGCGGCCACGTCAGCAAGCCAGGCAGCGTCGGACAGGTCGGTCTTGCGGCCCGGCACGTTCTTGACGTGGTGGGCGTTGCACAACCACACCGCGAACGGGCCACCTTCGAGCGCGTAGTAGACCGGCTTCCAGTAGACGCCGGTCGCCTCCATGGCCACCAGGTCGACGTCCCGCTCGACCAGCCACGCGGACAGACGACCTAGCTCGATCGTGGTCGTCCTGAACTGCTCCTTCACCCGGACGACGCCGCCTTTGGGACCGATCGTCCTCACGCACGCCGAAACCGTGTCGCGGTGCACGTCAAGGCCACCGGTCCGTTCATGCAACTGCTCCACTCACACCACCTCCTGAGTCGGGGATGAACGACCCGCCGAGGAGGGACCTGGTGAGAACCGAATCTGGGGTTCGTGCTCGCAGCGACAATCCTGGGTCCCGCGGCCCTGCACCAAACTTGTTGCGGGTACGACTGCACTCCAATATCGAGACGGTGACCGCGCCCGGCAGGCCACCACAAGCATTTCATGCAACCCGAGCGGTCTCCAGCGACCATGACAACTTGTTCCACTTCGACGTTCCCGGTGGTAGGTGGCAGACCGTGACCTGCAGGCCGGTGTCGGCGGCGAATGCGGCAAGCTGGATTTTCCAGGCCCGGACCCGGGAGCCGTTGGAACCTCCGCCGTCGGCGCAGATCAGCAGCCGGTCGGCGCTGG
>Ga0136624_1000539_pt1 | contig 14879 bp, 16 predicted proteins | sample AntDrymUQ4692206_2_FD_104802 | JGI IMG/M metagenome (GOLD analysis project Ga0136624, IMG submission 104802) | Polar desert sand microbial communities from Dry Valleys, Antarctica - metaG UQ469 (22.06) | ecosystem: Environmental > Terrestrial > Soil > Desert | place: Antarctica: Dry Valley... | reverse complement strand
TCGGTGTCGACCTTGTCCGTGGACACCTCGAGCAAGGGCTCGTCCACCTCGACGGAGTCGCCGACGGACTTCAGCCAACGGGTGACGGTTCCTTCGGTGACGCTCTCTCCCAGTGCGGGCAGGGTGACGTCGGTGGCCATGAGATGTCGCGTCTCCTCGGGGTGGGGTGCGCTCGGATGAGTCAGTTGTGCGAGTGCAGGGGCTTGCCGGCGAGAGCCAGCGCGGCCTCGCCCAGCGATTCGTTCTGCGTAGGGTGCGGGTGGATGAACTGCGCGACATCCTCAGGATAGGCGTCCCAGTTGACGATCAGCGACGCCTCACCGACCTGCTCGCCCATCCGAGTGCCCATCATGTGCACGCCGACGACGGGGCCGTCCTTCTCGCGCACGTACTTCACCACGCCTGCCGTTCCGAGGATCTTGCTCTTGCCGTTGCCTGCCAGGTTGTACTCGTAGGTGTCGACCTCGCCGTACTTCTCGACTGCCTGCTTCTCGGTGAGGCCGACGGACGCGATCTCCGGCTCGCAGTAGGTCACGCGCGGGATGCCGGAGTCGATCACCGGCATCGGCGACTGCCCCGCGATCTCCTCGGCGACGAAGATGCCGTGCGCGAAGCCACGGTGTGCCAGCTGCAGACCCGGGACCAGGTCGCCGATCGCGAACACGTTCGAGACGCTGGTACGCAGGCGCTCGTCGGTCGGCACCCAGCCGCGGTCCATCGTGATGCCGGCCTCCTCGAAGCCGAAGCCTTGCGAGCTAGGCCCGCGGCCGACCGCGACCAGGAGGATCTCGGCCTTCAAGGTGTCCCCACCTTCCAAGGTCACGTCGAGGCCGTTCTCGTCCTGGGTGACCGACTCGAAGCGGGCATTGAGCTTGAAGTCGATCTTGCGCTTGCGGAAGGCACGCTCGAGACCCTTGCTGAGAATGTCGTCCTCGAGTGGCACCAGGTGGGGGAGTGCCTCGATGATCGTCACGTCGGTGCCGAAGGACTTCCAGACGCTGGCGAACTCCACCCCGATGACCGAGCCACCGATGACTATCGCGCTGGCCGGGACGTGGTCCAGGCTGAGCGCCTCCAGACTGGTCATCACCCGGCCGCCGATCTCCAGACCTGGTAGCGAGCGGGGGTACGAACCGGTGGCGAGCACGACGAACTTGCCGGTGAGGCGCTGGCCGGCGACCTCGACGGTGTCGGCGGCGACCAGCTTGCCCTCGCCCTCGACCACGTCGATGGCGGCGTGGCCGACCAGTCCCTGCAGGCCCTTGTAGAGCCCGGCTACGACGCTGTCCTTGTACTTGTTGACCGCAGGCATGTCGATGGCGTCCAAGGTGGCGTTGACCCCGACGGCAGCGCCGTGGTTGACCTCGTCAGCGACCGCTGCCGCGTGCAGCAGTGCCTTGGTGGGGATGCAGCCGTAGTGCAGACAGGTACCGCCGACCTTGTCCTTCTCGACCATGGCGACCTTCAGCCCGAGCTGGGCGCAGCGCAGCGCGCACGCGTACCCACCACTGCCGGCTCCCAGGATCACCACGTCGTACTGCGTACCGTCCGCCACCGCGTCCTCTTCTCGTTGCTGCCGCGCACCACCTGGCGCCGTTGCTCATCTTGTCACTGCGGACAAGAAGGCTGCCACCCAGACCATGTCCGAGGGGCGGCGCGGGTTCGCGGGCCTCTGCGGCACACTGACGGCATGAGACTGTTCGGGCGAGAACTGTTTGGGCGAGGGATGGGCAAGGCCGGGAAGTCCCGGTCCAACCCTGGCACCCTGGACCGGGCAGCGGAGAAGGTGGACCGCAAGCACCTCACCGAGTTCATCGGGAGCCGGCAGGGTGTCGAAGGCTACGTGGAACCCCGCACGACAGTCACGCAGACGACGTTGATGCTGGTCGCCATCGACGGCGAGTGGACGCGCCGCCGTGTCCCCTCACCCGCCTGGGCGCACGAGTTCGCCAACAAGCACGGGGTCCCGAGCTATGACGCCGCCGTCGTCGGTTACCCGCAGCGGATGCGGGAGTACAACCGTCGCCAGAGCCAGGTGCGCAAGCAGTCAGGAACCTGACGCCCCCGACTCGGCCAGGGACTCCGCGAAGTGCACCAGCGTGCGGACGCCGGCCCCGGTGCCTCCCTTCGGGGTGTAGCCGTGCGGTTCGCCGTCGTTGAAGGCCGGCCCTGCGATGTCGATGTGCGCCCACCGGTGACCCTCGACGAACTCGCGAAGGAAGCTCGCCGCGAAGAGCGTGCCGCCGTACGGCTCGGGGTTGTGCTGGCGCAGGTCGGCGATGCTCGAAGACCGGACCTTGGCCTTCATCTCCTCGGTGATGGGCAGCGGCCACATCGACTCGCCCACCCGCTGCGCAGTCGCCGGGAGTGCGTCGCGCAGGTTGTCGTCGTTGGACAGCACACCGGCAGTACGAGTGCCGAGGGCGACGACGCAGGCGCCGGTCAGCGTGGCGACATCCACGATCATGTCCGGCTCGTCCTCCGCAGCGAGGCAGAGCGCGTCAGCGAGCACGAGCCGGCCCTCGGCGTCGGTGTTGTGCACCTCGACCGTCGCGCCATTGCGAATCCTCAGCACGTCACCGGGCCGGGTGGCGGTACCGCTCGGCATGTTCTCGGCCATCGCCGCCCAGCAGGTGATCTGCACCGGCAGCTCGAGTGCGGCGGCGGCGAACGTGGCGGCGATGACGGCGGCCGCACCGGACATGTCGCACTTCATGGTCATCAGACCAGCGGCGGGCTTCAGGGTGATCCCGCCCGAGTCGTAGGTGATGCCCTTGCCCACCAGCGCGAGGTGGCTGACCGGCTTGCGTGGCTTGTAGGTGATCTGCACGAGGCGGGGAGGATTCTGTGAGCCCTGCCCGACGCCGAGGATGCCACCGCACTTCTCCTTGCGCAGCCGGGGCTCGTCCCAGACGGTCACCTTCACCCGGCTGGGTGCGTCCAGGGCGGCGACCGCGTCGGCGAACAGCGCCGGGGTCAGGTCACCCGGCGGGGTGTTGATCCAGTCGCGTGCCCGGTTGACTGCCTCCGACACGGCGACGGCCTTGCTGAGCGAGTGCTTGACGCCCTTGTTGCGGGCGAGGTCGGTGAGCACGGTGGCCGTCTCGATCCGGTGGGCCGCGGACTCGTCCTCGCTCTTGTAGGTCCCGAAGTCGTACCCTCCGAGCAGCACACCCTCACAGATCGCCTGCACGTCGCGTTCGTCGGTCGACGGCAGCGCGAATGCGGCGCTGCTCGAGTTGCGGATCGAACGGACCGCGACCCCAGCCGCGCGGCGCAGTGCCTCCGGCGTCACCGCCTCCTCGTCACCGAGGCCGACCGCGATGACCAGCGACGACTTCACGACGCCGACGCTGGGCAGCTTCGCGACCTCGCCCTGCTTGCCCGAGAAGCCGAGGGAGGACAGGGTCGGCTCGAACCCGCGACCGAACGCAGCAGCGACGGCCGTGCCCGGACCGGGCACGACCAGACCGTCGGAGGTGGTAGCCACGCCGATGACCAGCACGTCGGCACGGGTCCCGGTGGCGTTCGCGGCTCGCAGGTTGATCGTCGTCACGAGTGGTCGTCCGTCCTGGTCGGTGACATGTCGGGGACCCCCTGGCGCCGGGTCTCGGTCACCCTAACCGTAGGCCGCTGCGCTAGGTTTCCGGCCATGGCCAACGCCGACGACGACGCTCAGGGGGGAGCGGCAGGGACCCACCAGTCGCCCTCGCCCCTGCATCAACGACACCTGGACCTCGGGGCAAAGCTGGCGTCCTTCGGGGGGTGGATCATGCCGTTGGAGTACGCCGGCGGAGGAGTGCTCAAGGAGCACGCCGCGGTCCGCGGCCGGGTCGGCGTCTTCGACGTGAGCCACCTCGGCAAGGTGACGGTGCGTGGGCCGGGTACGGCGGCGTACCTGAACACCTGCCTCAGCAACGACCTGGACCGGATCGGTCCGGGTCGCGCGCAGTACACCCTGTGCGTCGATGACGCCTCCGGCGGTGCCGTCGATGACCTCATCGCCTACCTGCGCAGCCCCGACGAGGTCTTCCTGATTCCGAACGCCGCTAACACCACCGAGGTGTGCCGCCGGCTGACTTCTGCGGCGCCCGACGGGATCGACGTGCTCGACGAGCACCACGACCACGCTGTCCTCGCCGTCCAAGGCCCCTCCGGCGACGAGCTGCTCAGGGCCGTCGGGCTGCCGACGGGACACGACTACATGTCCTTCGTGCAAGCCGAGCACGCCGGTGCGCCGGTGACCGTGTGCCGTACCGGATACACCGGTGAGCGTGGCTACGAGCTGGTCACACCGTCTGCGGCCGCTACCTCGCTGTGGGATGCGCTGATGACAGCCGGTTCAGACTTCGGCGTGCTCGCCTGCGGGCTCGGCGCCCGCGACACCCTGCGTACGGAGATGGGGTACCCGCTGCACGGCCAGGACATCTCGATGGAGATCTCGCCGGTCGAGGCCCGTCTGGTCTGGGCGGTGGGGTGGAGCAAGGACAGCTTCTGGGGCAAGGAGGTGCTCACCGCGCAGCGCACGGCCAAGGCAGGTCCGCTGCTGCGCGGGCTGGTGGCTTCCGGTCGGGGCATTGCCCGGCCGGGCATGTCCGTCGGCCTGCCGGGTAGCCGAGCGTCGGTGGGCCACGTCACCTCCGGGACGTTCTCCCCGACGCGTCGCCAAGGGATCGCCTTGGCGTTGCTCGACCGATCGGTGCACGACGGCGACGAGGTGTCTGTCGGGATGCGTGGTCGGCACGAGGCGTTCGTGGTCACCAAGCCGCCGTTCGTGCAGACCGGTGTCCGGACCTGATCATCTGCAAGTCCGTGGTCGGGCCGTAGTAAAGCCGCGATGCGGCTACGGTCGAGCCTCATGGCATGGAGATGGCAGTTGGAGTCGCAGTCCGGCGAGCCGGTCACGGTCGATGTGGAGGGTGCCGCGGACGCGACGTTCCCGACGCGGGCTGACGCTGAGTCATGGGTGGGCGAGGTCTGGCAGGACCTGCTCGAGGCCGGCGTCGACGCGGTACGCCTGTTCGAGGACGACCGCGAGGTCTACGGGCCGATGAGCCTGCACTCGGCCTGAATCGGTGTCCGACTCGCCGCTCAGTACCGCTCAGGGAGCGTCGCCCCACGCTCGACCTGCGGCTTGGGCAGCCGCAGTCGACGCAGCTGCGAGCTGCGCAGCACGGCGTACAGCACCGCGCCCTTGGCGACGCCGTCGGGGAACCGCCGCCTGATCTCGCGTTTGATTCGGTACACCAGGTAGACCGTGTCGATCGCCGTGGCGAGGATCGTCATGATCCACAGCGTCCCCTGCAGCCCGGGGTTGCCGACCACGCCGAGCACCAGGATGACGATGAGCAACGGCAGCAGGAACTCGGCGACGTTGAAGCGTGCATCGACAAAGTCCCGGGCGAAGCGACGCACCCTGCCCTGGTCGCGTGCCGGCAGATAGCGTTCGTCGCCGCTGCGCAGAGCCGCCTGTGCCTTGATCCGCTGCTCGGTGCGGCGCTGGCGCATCACGCGATTGGCTTCCTTGCGCGTCCTGGGCGGTGTCATGCGGCGCTTGCGCTCAGCCTCGGCCTGGCGCCGGGACGGCGTGGGACGTCCCTTGCCGGTGATCGGTGCGCCCTCCGCAGCCGTCTGGTCCGAGATCTCGTCGGTCTTGCTGCGGCGTCCGAACACGGGGCTGGCCTCGCTGAAGGGTTGTCTGGTGAATGGGGCCTGACCAGCTCAGGGTACCCACGAGATCAGGCCTCGCCGTCGTCCCGTGGGTCCGCGTAGGGTGGGTGGACACAGCCCGCCTGCGTGGTTCCCTCGTGGTCACCGTGTCGTGGCGGCGTCGTGACCAGCACTGCACACGAAGGGGACTCGCAGACACCATGAGCATCATGAAGCGGATGGGCCTGATCTTCCGCTCCAAGGCGAACACCGCGTTGGACCGGGCCGAGGACCCCCGGGAGACGCTCGACTACAGCTACCAGAAGCAGCTGGAGATGCTGCAGAAGGTGCGCCGGGGCGTCGCCGATGTCGCGACCAGTCGTAAGCGCGTCGAGCTCCAGGTCAACCAGCTCACCCAGCAGAGCGAGAAGCTGCAGGGCCAGGCCCAGCAGGCACTGTCCGCCGGACGCGAGGATCTCGCCCGTGAGGCGCTCACCCGGCGCTCCGGCCTGCAGGCCCAGATCGGAGACATGCAGGCTCAGCACGCCCAGCTGCAAGGCGAGGAGGAGAAGCTGACCTTGGCTGCCCAGCGCCTCAACGCCAAGGTCGAGTCCTTCCGTACCCGCAAGGAGACGATCAAGGCGACCTACACCGCAGCCGAGGCCCAGACCAAGGTCAGCGAGGCCTTCTCGGGGATCTCCGAGGAGATGGGCGACGTCGGCCTGGCGATCCAGCGGGCCGAGGACAAGACGTCCTCGATGCAGGCGCGGGCCGGTGCCATGGACGAGCTGCTCGCGTCCGGGGCGCTCGACGACGCCAGCGGCCAGCCCAACGACGACATCGCCCGCGAGCTGGACGCGCTGTCCTCCGGCGGCGACGTCGACGCGGAGCTGGCCCGGATGAGGGGCGAGCTGTCCCCGACGTCGTCGCCCAAGGCGATCGACGGCACGCCCGACTCGGGGGCATCGACCACCGAGCAGCAGAAGCAGGAGGGCCAGACATGATCGTCCGCATCCTCGGCGAGGGCCAATGGGACGTGGACGCCTCACACCTCGACGCGCTGAACGAGCTCGACGACGCGGTGGAGAAGGCCGTGGAGACCGAGGACGAGGCGGCCTTCGACCCATCGCTGCGTGCGCTGCTCGCCGCGGTCAGGGAGTGGGGGAGCCTCTTATCCGACGACGAGCTGGTCGAGTCCAACCTGATCCTGCCGCCGGCCGACGCCAGCGCGCACGAGGTCAAGGAGTTCCTCGGCGACGAGGGGCTCATCCCTGACACCGTCTGAGCGACACGGACCGGTTCACAATGCCATCCGACGCGCGGCGCCAAGCGGTGAGGAACGTGCCGCGTGTCGCGTACGTTTCAGTACTGAGTTCGATTCTGTCGGGCTCGATTCTGTAGGGACGAAGGATGGTGAATCACGCTCGTGGCCAAGACACGATTTCGCAGTGACTCCGGGCTGACCGCCCGGATGGGGGTGGTCGGATTCCTGCTGGTGGTGCTGTACCTCGGTGTCGGCGCCGCGCTGGTGGTCTACTCCAACAGCATCCTGATCGGCGCCATCGTGGTGGGCGGCCTCGCTTGGGCGCAGTGGTACTTCTCCGACAAGATGGCGCTCGCGTCGATGCGCGCCAGGGTCGTCACGCCCGAACAAGCACCCGAGCTGCACGCGATGATCGACCGGCTCGTGGCGCTCGCAGACATGCCCAAGCCGCGGGTCGCGATTGCGGACACCGAGCTGCCCAATGCGTTCGCCACCGGGCGTTCGCCGAACCACTCGGTCGTCTGCGTCACCACGGGAATCCTGCGCCGGCTCGACGCCGACGAGCTGGAGGGCGTGCTCAGTCACGAGCTGGCGCACGTCGCCCACCGGGACGTGGCGGTCATGACGGTGGCGTCCGCGCTCGGCCTGCTTGCCGGCTTCATCACCCGGTGGGGCCTCTACTTCGGAGGCGGTCGCGACCGCAACAGCAACGGTGTCCCCGTGTGGCTCGTCGTGTGGCTGGTGAGCATCCTGGTGTACGCGATCAGCTTCGTGCTGACCCGTACCCTGTCTCGCTACCGTGAGCTCTCCGCGGACCGCTCCGGCGCCTACCTCACCGGCAAGCCGTCGGCGCTGGCGTCGGCGCTGACCAAGATCTCCGGCGACATGGCTCGGATCCCGACCAGGGACCTGCGTGCGGCAGGCTCGATGAACGCCTTCTTCATCACCCCGGCGATCAAGTCAGAACAGTTCATGAGCATCTTCGCCACGCACCCGCCGCTGGACCGGCGGCTGGAGAACCTCGCGAAGGTCTCGGCTGACCTCGGACGGCCGATGTGAGCTTCTGGGACTCCCTGCTCGGGCGTAGCAAGCCCAAGCAGGCCAACCTGGACGCGCTGTTCGCCGTCCCGCATGCTGCGCTGACCCTGCAGGCCGGTGCCGGCTTCGCCCCGACCGGCGTCGGCGCCGTCTGCTACCGGGAGAACGAGGGCGGCGCCTTCTCCACCATGCAGACCGACATCCGTGCGCTGCTCGACGCCGACGGCGGCCCGGCGGTGGAACGCAGTCAAGATGGCTTCGGCTTCACCTGGCTGCTCACCCGGCACGACGCGCAGGACGTGTCGGGGCTGGTCACCGACCTGCACGCGGTCAACTCGACTCTGGAGAACCACGGCTTCGGTTCGTCCCTGCTGTGCTCGTACGTCGGCTTCACCGGACCCGACGACACGCCCCTTGGTCTGGTCTATCTGTACAAGCGAGGCACGTTCTATCCGTTCGCCCCGGCGGGGGACCAGAGACGTGACAACTCCCTGGAGCTGCAGGTGCGCGGCCTGGTCGGTGACGACGTGCCGCTGGAGAAGGAGCTCGACCGGTGGTTGGCGATCTGGGGCGCGCCCGGTCTGTAGCTACATGAGGTGCACGCTGGGCACGTACGGCGCGGCTGGCTTCATGAAACGGTACGCCAGATATCCCTGGTTGTGGATCTCCAACCGGGCCGCCAGTGCCACGTCGACCGCCCACTCCTGCTCAGCACTCAGGTAACGCACCTGTACCGCGACGTCCGGGTTGGTGTGCGCGAGCGACTCCCAAAACAGCCGCTGGGCCGTGCGCATGTTGCTGGCAGCCAGCAGGTACGGTCCGCCGGAACGGTTCAGGTAGCAGTAGCCGCTGCCCGTGGTGTCGTCGACGAGCACGAGCCGGTGCTCGTGGAGGATCAGCGGGTGGTCCACGCCGTGGCCGGCGCCCCGGGTCCGTCGGTCCAGTGAGTCACACAGGTCCCGGTCGGACGCCGACCCCTCCCGCACGTGATCGACCACCGGCAGCAGTGACCGGTCGACGGTGCCGTACGCGAGCATCGCCGGGTGGAGGGTGAAGCCCGCAGCGCGGTAGCGCCGGACCGCCCTCGGGTCGCTGGTGGAGCAGATGAGACCGCGGACGGCTCCCTGCGAGTGGGTGAGTGCCGCCTCCAGCAGCCGGTGGCCGACCCCCATGCCCTGCCGGTCGCCGCGCACGAAGAACCCGGACAGCCCCCACCATGTCTCACGTCGCAGCGAACTGGCGAACCCGACCATGCCCGTCTCGTCCTCGGCCACCCAGCAGCCACCGGCGTCGTGCACCAACAGGTGCTCGAGTCGGCGGCGCCATGAGGCGGCTGCCGGTTCGTCCCGGCCAGCAGGCTCGGGCCGGTAGGCGGGCTCTGGCTGGCCGTTGGGTCGGGGAGCCACCTGCGGTGATCGGAAGGCGTTGCTGGACAGTCGCTCGGCCTCGTCGACGTCGTGGCGGCGCATCGGTCGGATCAACACGGCGCCCACGGTAGGCGAGGATGGTCGCCATGCGTGTGCTCGTCGCCCCGGACCAGTTCGCCGGGAGTCTCTCGGCCGGACAGGCCGCTCGTGCGATTGCGGAAGGCTGGTCCGCGCATTCGCCGTCAGCCACGCTGACAGTTGCGCCCATGTCCGACGGCGGGTGCGGTTTCGTCGACGTCATGCACGAGGCACTCGACGGGCAGCTGGTGGCCGTGACCCTGCGTGGGCCGCTCGCAGGGACGACCCCCGGCGCGGTGCTGCTCGATGGCTCGACTGCGTACGTCGAGTCCGCCCAGGCCGTCGGCAGCCACCTGGTGGCGCATGCTGATCGCGACCCGGAGCGAGCCACGTCGTACGGCGTGGGAGAGCTCGTCGCTGCCGCGGTCGATGCCGGTGCGAAGCGGGTGTTGGTCGGTGTCGGGGACGGTGTCACCAACGACGGCGGTACGGGGCTGCTCGCCGCCCTGGGTGCGACCGCCGACGTCGACCTGGGCAGCGGCCCTGCGGCCCTGCAGGGGGTCACCCGGGTCGACCTGGCACCGGCTCGAGCCCGTCTGGACGGCGTCGAACTCGTCATGGCGACTGACGACACGATACCCCTGCTCGGCCTGTTCGGCACCACCAAGGCTGCCGGCTCGGATCGCGGCGTCAGCGCGGACCGCGTAGCCGCCTTGGACCTCCTGCTGGATGCATGGGTGGTTGCCGCGATCGGCTCCACGCCCGCGCGGCGCCGCCCCGCCGACGCGCCCGGCGCCGGAGCGGCCGGTGGCGTCGGCTTCGGGCTGCTCGTCCTGGGGGCGACACGGGAGTCCGGTCTCGCCGCGGTGGCGCGGGCATCCGATCTGGCCGCGCGGGCGTGCGAGAGCGACCTCGTCGTCACCGGCGAGGCGGCGTACGACTTCTCCTCCCGCGCCGGCTCGGTCGTGTACGGCGTGGCGCAGATCGCGCAGACGGCGCTTCGCCCGTGCGTGGTGCTGGCAGAGCGTGTGCTGGTCGGTGCACGTGAGATGCGGGCGATGGGTGTGGAGTCCGCGTATGCCGTCGCGGACCTGGCCGGCGAGCCGGCGACCGGCGATCCGACCGCCGGCCTGCACCAGCTGGCGCGACGCGTCGCCCGTACCTGGAGCCGGTAGAGGTCTGATCGGCTGGCATCCTGTGAGAGAGTGGGAATGTCTGGCTGTGATGCGTGTTGCACAGGGCGGGACAACCAACGAGCCTGGCGAGGAGACCCGATGACGGTCCAGAACGACACCGAGACCACGACCACCTCCGGCGTGGTGCTGAGCAGCACAGCAGCCGGCAAGGTGAAGAGCCTGCTCGAGCAGGAGGGCCGTGACGACCTGCAGCTGCGTATCGCCGTGCAGCCCGGCGGATGCTCGGGCCTGCGCTACCAGCTGTTCTTCGACGAGCGCAGTCTCGACGGTGACGAGACCAAGGACTTCGACGGGGTCACCGTGGTCACCGACCGCATGAGCCTGCCGTACCTCAGCGGGGCGACCATCGATTTCGTGGACACCATCGAGAAGCAGGGATTCACCATCGACAACCCGAATGCGGGCGGCTCCTGCGCCTGCGGCGACTCGTTCCACTGAGCAACCAGGGCTGAGCACACTGCCGCAAACGGAGATCTTGTGCCCATCGCCGTGACCGGATCCATCGCGACCGACCACCTGATGACCTTCGGCGGGGTCTTCGCCGACTCACTCGTCGTTGACCAGCTCGACAAGTTGGCCCTGTCCTTCTTGGTGGAGGACCTCGAGGTCCGACGGGGTGGGTGCGCGGCCAACATCGCGTTCGGACTCGGAGCCCTGGGCGTGCGGCCCGTGCTCGTGGGATCCGTGGGGGAGGACTTCGTCGACTACCGGTCCTGGCTTCGTCGACACGGGGTGGACTGCGACTCGGTCCACGTGTCGCAGACCCGGCACACGGCGCGTTTCATCTGCACTACCGACGCCAACATGGCTCAGATCGCGTCCTTCTACGCCGGTGCGATGAGCGAAGCCCGCGAGATCGAGATCGGTCCGATCGCCGACCGGGTGGGCGGCCTGGACCTGGTCGTGATCAGCGCCAACGACCCAGAGGCCATGTTGCGACACACCCGCGAGTGTCGGCAGAAGGGTTTCCCGTTCGCCGCGGACCCGAGCCAGCAGCTCGCGTTTGCCGACGGCCACCTCATCCGCCAGCTCATCGACGGGGCGACGTACCTGTTCAGCAACGACTACGAGGCCTCGCTGACCGAGCAGAAGACCGGCTGGAGCAGCGAAGAGATCTTGTCGCGGGTGGCCACGCAGGTCGTGACCATGGGTCCGCTCGGGGTTCGAGTCCTGCGCAGGGGGCACCAGCCCATCGAGGTCAAGGCGGTGGACGGTGTGCGGGCGATCGAGCCCACCGGCGTCGGTGACGCATTTCGGGCCGGCTTCCTCGCCTCGATCGAGGTCGGGCTGGATCTCGAGCGTGCCGCCCAGGTGGGATGCGCGATCGCAGCCAGCGTCGTGGAGACCACCGGCACCCAGGAGTACACCCTCGACCGAGACGCCTTCCTGGCTCGGATCGCAGCGTCGTACGGTGCCCCGACGGCAGCCGACGTGTCACCGCACTTCCGCTTCCTCCAGGATTGATCCGGGGCGTCAACGACGCTGCGTCGTAGGAGCCCGACCTGACCCCGCATCGGGCATCCCGCTGGAGTAGGGTTCTGCCTATCGACCGGGTCGACGAGGAAGGCAGCCCGTGGGTCTCGATCCCTCTTCCATCCGTGACCATACGCAGGGTGCGGCCGTACGCCCGCACCGCGGTATGGCACGACGTCTCCAGGTCACGGTCCTGGTAGCAGGCGTACTGGCGCTGAGCGGGTGCTCACAGGACAGCGACAGCGAGTTCCTGCGGCTCGCCCTGCCACAGGGCGCCTCCGATCGCACCGACGCCATCTTCGAGCTCTGGATCGGGGCCTGGATCGCCGCCGGAATCATCGGGATCGGGGTCTTCGGCATGATCGTGTGGTCCGTGCTGCACTACCGCCGTCGCTCCGACTCCGAGATTCCGGCGCAGACGCGTTACAACCTGCCCATCGAGGTGCTGTACACGATCGCGCCGATCATCGTCATCGCCGTCCTGTTCTTCTTCACCGTCCAGGCCCAGGAGGACGTCGAGGCGGACGTCGCCGAGCCCGAGCACGAGATCAGTGTCGTCGGGGCGAAGTGGGCCTGGACCTTCGTCTACCAGGACGGAGAGGCGATCGGCGGGGACACCGACGTGTTCGACCTCGGCACTCCGGACGAACTCACCGAGCTCTACCTGCCGGTGGACGAGACGGTGCGCTTCACCCTGGATTCACCCGACGTCATCCACTCCTTCTGGGTCCCGGAGTTCTACTTCAAGCGGGACGTCCTGCCCGGACGCAGCAGCACGTTCGACGTGACGCCGACCCGAGAAGGTGTCTTCAGGGGCCGCTGCGCCGAGCTGTGCGGCACCTTCCACGCGCGGATGTTGTTCGACGTGCACATCGTCTCGCGCGAGGAGTACGACGAGCACCTGGCCGAGCTCGAGCAGGCCGGCCAGGTGGGCGACCCGAGCGGCGCCACGGACTCCACCACCGTCGTCGGTCTTGATCAGGAGTCGGAGCAGTGACCACAGCTGAGATCCCCGGCGCGGCAGCGCGGGTCACCACCGAGCGCAAGCAGCGCACCATCGGCACCGTTGCGATGCGGTACCTCACGACGACCGATCACAAGGTGATCGGCAACCTGTACTTCGTCACGTCCTTCGGGTTCTTCCTGCTGGGCGGAGTGCTGGCGCTGATCATCCGCGCCGAGCTGGCGCGTTCAGGCAACCAGTTCGTCGCCGACGAGACGTACAACCAGTTGTTCACGATGCACGGCACGATCATGTTGCTGCTGTTCGCGACCCCGCTGTTCGCGGGATTCGCGAATGCGATCATGCCGCTGCAGATCGGCGCCCCGGATGTGGCATTTCCGCGGCTGAACATGTTCAGCTACTGGCTCTACCTGTTCGGTGGGCTCATCGTCTGCCTGGGCTTCGTGGTACCCGGTGGGGCGGCGTCGTTCGGTTGGTTCGCCTACGTCCCGCTGTCGGACGCAATCCACTCCCCGGGGGTCGGCGGTGACCTGTGGATCCTGGGTCTGTACCTCGTGGGTCTGGGCACGATCCTCGGTGCGGTCAACTTCGTCACCACGATCTTCTGCATGCGGGCACCGGGCATGACGATGTTCCGGATGCCGATCTTCACCTGGAACATCCTGGTCACCAGCCTGATGGTGCTGATCGCGTTCCCGATCCTCGCCGGTGCGCTGTTGATGCTCGAGTCGGACCGACGGCTGGGCTCCAACATCTTCGACGCCTCGACCGGCGGTGCGCTGCTCTGGCAGCACCTCTTCTGGTTCTTCGGTCATCCCGAGGTCTACATCATCGCGTTGCCGTTCTTCGGCATCATCACCGAGATCCTGCCCGTGTTCAGCCGCAAGCCGATCTTCGGCTATGTCGGACTCGTGGCCGCGACGCTGAGCATCGCGGCGCTCTCGGTCGCGGTGTGGGCGCACCACATGTACGTCACGGGCGCGGTCAACCTCTACTTCTTCTCGCTCATGACCTTCCTCATCGCCATCCCCACCGGAGTCAAGTTCTTCAACTGGATCGGCACCATGTGGGGCGGGTCGGTGAGCCTCGACACGCCGATGCTGTGGGCGGTCGGGTTCCTCACCACGTTCCTGTTCGGCGGGCTCACCGGCATCATCCTGGCGTCGCCTCCGTTGGACTTCGCGCTGTCGGACAGCTACTTCGTGGTCGCGCACTTCCACTACGTGGTGTTCGGGACGGTGGTGTTCGCGATGTTTGCCGGCTTCTACTTCTGGTGGCCGAAGTTCACCGGCCGGATGCTGGACGAGCGCCTGGGCAAGATCCACTTCTGGATGCTGTTCATCGGTTTCCACCTGACGTTCATGGTGCAGCACTGGCTGGGAGCCGAGGGAATGCCACGTCGCTACTCCGACTACTTCCCGACCGACGGGTTCACCACGCTCAACGAGGTGTCGTCCATCGGAGCGTTCCTACTGGGTGCGTCGATGATCCCGTTCGCGTACAACCTATGGAAGTCTCGCGACGCCCCCCTGGTCAACATCGACGATCCCTGGGGCTGGGGCCGGTCGCTGGAATGGGCGACGTCCTCGCCTCCGCCGCGGCACAACTTCGTCACGCTGCCGCGGATCCGTTCGGAGAGCCCCGCATTCGACCTCCACCACCCCGACGTCGCGGCCTTGGAGCTTGCCGACAACGAGTCCTTGGGCAATGAGCGCTACTTCGACGGTCCCGACGTGTCGGGTCGGCGAGGACACCTCAAGGACGTCGCGGAGGGCGAGGGACGGTCCGAAGGCTCCGCCGGCAACGACCGGAGGGACCGATGAAGGTCGAGACCTGGACCATCGCCTCCT
>Ga0136624_1000537_pt1 | contig 14892 bp, 9 predicted proteins | sample AntDrymUQ4692206_2_FD_104802 | JGI IMG/M metagenome (GOLD analysis project Ga0136624, IMG submission 104802) | Polar desert sand microbial communities from Dry Valleys, Antarctica - metaG UQ469 (22.06) | ecosystem: Environmental > Terrestrial > Soil > Desert | place: Antarctica: Dry Valley... | reverse complement strand
CTCGCGGCCGCCGGGCCAGCTACAGATGGGAACATACGTTCCCATGACGGCCCAGGGCAGCGCTCACTCCCGGCTGCGCCGTGCGCTCGACCACGGCGCAAGCGCGCTCGTCGTGCGTGCGCTGGCGCTCGAGGCCGGCCGCCTCGAGCTCCACGACGCGCTCGCGGTCTGCCTCGTCCTCCTCGAGGGGGAGCCCGAGCGCTACGGCGCCTGGGCGGCGCGCTGGGCGAGCCGCTTCGTCCACGAAGCCGCCGGCGCCGACCTCGACGAGGCCGCCCTCGTGCTTTCCGCCCTCATCGCACTGCGCGGGCGGGCGCGCCTCGCCGCGGCGCGGGCGCTCAAGGAGCTCTGTGAGCTCGGCGGCCAGCAACGAAGCGCCGCGGTGCTCGAGCGCTGGCTGGTCGACCGCGCTCTCTGAGGCAGCTAAACCCCAGAAGCCAGTGCGGCCAGCGACGCGGACTTGACATAACACCCACCGCGCAGACCCGCCGAATTCCGCGTCGCGATCAGGAATTCCGCTGCTTATTTTACATAATCTATATTATCGAGCGTACTTCTCGAGGGCGACAAGGAAGGTGGCGAACCTCCTCGCCCTTCCAGAGCCCGCAGATTGCGGCCATCAGGCCGAGGTGCGCGGATCGGCGCGTGCGCGAGGAGCGCACGGGCCATACACGTCCCCTTCGACACCGGTGAGTGCGACCTGTCGCACACACCTGCAATCCGGTGTCTCGATGGACCGTGGTAGGGCCAGAAGCGCGATCGCCAGCAGATGGGGCGGTTCCTCAAATCCGGCACGATCTCGCTCCCAATCTCCCACCACTCGCCTAGCAGCGATCTCCAGCGGTCCGGACGACTACAGGATCGGCAGGTCGTCCACGTCGACCTGAGCGTTCAGCTTCGGCGTCCCCTCGGGCACTTGAGCGGCGGAAAGCGCCTCGGTGAGCTCGAGGCCCGCGCCGGTCACCGTGGCGGACAGGGCCACCGGGAAGGCGCCGGCGCGGGCGACCGCCTGGACGGTGAGGAAGACGGCGCCGTCCGCGACCGAGCCGCCGCCGGCGTAGATGAGCTGGTGGCCCGTGTCGTGGACGGTGACGCGCACGCCGCCCGCACCGTCGGGCCGGGTGAGGATGAGGAGGCCGACGCCGCAGGTGCTGTGGAACGGGTCGAGGAGGCCGACGAGCGCGAGGAGCGACGGGCTCTGGAGCAGCGTGTCGGGGACTTGGTCGCGGACTTCCGAGTCGAGCGCGAGCAGCATGTCGCGCCCCGCGCACGTGAGCGTCGTCGTCGCCGAGGCCTCCGCGCTGAGCAGATACCGCTCCGAGCTCGAGAGCCCGGCAAGGAGCGCGAAGTCGCCGTCGCGGACCGCCGAGGTCTCGATGGCGAGCACGTCGCCCGAGCGGTCGAGCTCGAGCAGGAGGCTCGGGTCCGGGTCGGGCAGCTCGAATCCCGCCACGCCCGCGCGGTACGCGATGACCGCCTGCGCGAACGCCGCCTGCTCCTGCGCCTCGGCGACCGTCTGCTGCGCCGCTCCCGCGAGCGACTCGAGCGCCGAGCTGTGCGCGGCCTGCTGGAGCGCCCGCCACGCGGCCAACGCGATGAGCGGGTCGGGCGCAGTCGCCCCCTCGAGCAGGAGCGGCACTGCGTCCTCGCCCGCCGGCACGACGGCCGACAGCGCGGCGGCCGCGACGTGCGAGTCGCTGCTCTGCACGAGCGGCGCCGCGGCGCCGAGGGCGTCCGACGCGACGACCGGCGCGAGGATCTCGATCGCCCGCACGCAGTCCGCGCGGCTCGGGTCGGCCGCCCGCGCCCGCAGGTCGTCGAGGTCGTCGCCGTCGAACGCGAACTGGTCCTGGTCCATCCCCTCCTTCGCGGCGACCAACCCGTCCACCCGCTCCGTCATGGCCGGACCTCCCTCACGGTTGCACCGAGCAGTGGCTCCGCATGATCGCCTGCTGCGCACCGGTTATCCCGGTATTCGCCCCGGACGAGCAGCCCTTGCCGCCGAGCATGAAGTTCGCCGACATCGTCGGGTCGGCGCACGACGCGTGCGAGAGCCCGAGGTAGTGGCCGAGCTCGTGCGCGAACGTGTTCCCGCGGAACGCGGCCCGCGCCTTGTCGAGACGCGCGGAGCCGCCCTCGAGCGAGACGACGATCCCGGTCATCCCCTTGTCGCGCTTGTCGCACGACCCGCCCACGGGCGACCAGCCAACGGCCCCGCCGGTCATCTTCTTCACGATGAACATGTCGACCGTGCCGAACCGGCCGGCCTGCACGCGGTGGGTCAGCGCCTCGGCGTCGGCGAAGCTCGTGATCGTCACGAACCGCCCGGCCTCGGCGACGCTCATCTTGAAGAGGTCGAACTCGAGGTGCAGGCCGATCCCCAGCATGATCGTCCGCATCAGGGCGATCGCGTCAGCGACGTCCTGTCTGTCCGCGGCGGTGAACGTCTCCGCCCCGACGAGCACTCGGTTCACCTTCACGGTCGGCACTGGCCGATTCTACCGGCCGCGTCGCGGCGCGTGGGGAAAACGTGCTTGCGCCACGCAGGCCGGCGGGCTAGAGTCGCTCACAGTGACCGCGGACGGACCCGGTTGAGGCGCGCGCGATGGCCGACGAGCCCGTCCGTCTCCTGCTGGCGCTCCTGCGCGTCCAGGCGATCGCGCTGCTCGACCAGGCCCGCCGCGCGGTCACAGCCGCGACCGAGCTGCCGCGGGCGGACGCGGCGTTCGCCGGGACCGCGCTCGACGGCCACCTCCTCGAGGCGCCCGCGGGCCTCGCCGGCACACCGCTCGGGCGGCAGATCGCCGAGGCGCTGCGCGCGCTGTCGGTGGGCGACGCGACCGGGCTCTTCGGCTGGGCCGCCGACCCCGTCCCGGCCGGCGGCGGGCCGGGCACGCCGCCGGGATCGCGTTGGCCGCGCGGACCGGCGACGTCGCCGCCGCGGTCGCACCCGGCGGGCAGCCCCAGCTCGAACTCGTCGCATCGGGGAGCGCGCACGGCGCGCCGCTGCCGCTCGGGACCGGCGGCTGGGCGCCTTACGCTCGCCGTGCACGCCGCCGGGACGCTCCACGTCGTCCTGACGCCCGAGGGCAACCCGGCCGTGACGACGGCGACGCCCGGCGACACGCTCCGCGCCGCGCTCGTCCGCCCGCCGCCGCGCGGCACCGGGCCATACCACGAACGCTCGGCCGGCCTGCGCGCGCGCGACCGCTGGAGACAAGACCTTCGAGGACTCTGACGTGCTGATCGTAAGCTCATCGCCGCGCTTGATGCCGGTTGCGGTCATCCGCTGACCCCGGATCTGACCGTTCTGCTCCCACACGAGGAGCGCGGTCTCAGCATCGACCATGGCCAGCGCCGGACGCGCGGCCGGGGCCGTCCTGTTGATTGTGATCTCGGGGCTGATCGGCGTGATTGGCATCGGGGTGGATGACCCTCCCTGGAGATCGGCGCGAACCCTCTCAGATCGGGGCTGCACGGTCACGAAGGCCTTTCCTAGCCGCCCGCCACCTTCTTCGTGAGCGCCTCGGCGTCATCGCCGCTCGTCGGGATGATCAGCGGACCGGCCTGGAGGAGCGGCATCACGAAGGGCCCAAACGAGACGCCAACGCCGACGGCGAGGTAGGTCGTCCTCACGATGGCGAGCGCGGCGTCGACCTTCTGTCGCTCGGCCGAGGTGAACCGCTCGGGGCCGACGAGGATCACGTTGACGGTGAGGCGCGCCAAGTGCCGCGGGCGTATAATCAGCGCTCAGGCGATGGCTGACGGGATCATCTTCAGGCCGGACGACCTCCTCGTCTTGGGGCTGTCCTGGTCAGGGATGGAGTGCGTCGCCAGCAGCCCGGGCGGCCCCCCCGAACTCGCCGCGGTCGCGGAGGGGGCCCGGCTCGTCGTGATGCTCCCCCCGCAGCACCTCGCCGAGCGGCCCTCGGCGTGGAAGTGGTGGGACACCCAGTGGATCTCGCTGAAAGGGTCGCTCCCGCCGGGCTCGCCGGTCGCGGCCGTCGCCCCGAAGCGCCACATCACGTCATCGACCGCGGTGTTCGAGCACGTCGACCTCTTCCTCGTGGGCGACGACGGTACCCCGCGCTTCAATCGCTGGAAGCAGGCCTGGCTCAACGACGATCCCGACCCGATCGGCATCGGTTTCCGGTTCCCGCCCGGGACGCCCATAACGACGCTCGCGCCCGACGACGCGGAGTGGGAGGCCTACGCGGTCGACGGCGACGGCACGCTGAACTTCATGGACTCGTTCGTCGACGACGCCCAGGAGCAGCAACCGACCGGCTGGGGCCCGGTCGACGGCGGGTCGCTTGAGGCGTCCGAATTCCAGCCCGGCGCGCCCCTCGAGGCCGCCCACACGAACGGCGAGACGAACGTGTTCGCGATCAGGGCCGACACGCTCATGCACTGGCGCAACGGTAGGGGGCTCGAGGCCGTTCGCACCCTCCCGGTCGGCGCGCGCGTGAAGGCGTTCGGCCTGGACTTCTTCACCGCCGTCGTAGTCTCGGTGCACGACGACGGCCAGCCCATCGTCGACTGGTGGGATGGCTCGCAGTGGCGCAACCAGTTCCTCCCCACCCCGCCGACGGCAGTGAGCCTGGCGACCGCCGCCGAGGCGGTCGTTTCCTCGGAGGGGACGCTGGTGTTCGTCGTGGCCGACGACGGCGTTCTCTACGGGATGTCGATGTCGCTCGACACCTCTCAGCAAGCATGGCTGACCGGCGAGTGGCAGGGGATCAGCTCGAACCTCGTTCCGGGCACGCGCGTGAGCGCCCTCGCCGACGCATTCGCGGACGCCTTCAAGCACTTGGTCGTCGCGGTCGACGGCGACGGCGTCGCCTGGGCGACGAGCTTCGTGTTCCCCTTCGGCGAGATGGACCCGCCGCGGGAGGAGCAGATCGGCGACTGGTTCCCGGCGGGCGCCCCGGTCACGCTCGTGAACCGCGGCGGCGTCATCGAGGCGTTCGCGGTCGGCTCGGACAGGGCGGTTCGACACGCCCGTCGCGAGGGCGAGGGCTGGTCGAGCAGCCGGCCGGACGCCGTGCCGATCCGGACCTACGGCCGGGAACCCGCGAACCTGGCCGGCCCGAGCCAGGTCTCGTTCGAGGTCCCCCGGGGCACGCGGATCCCGCTCACCGCCGAGGGCGTGCTCGCAGCGATGCGGGCCTGGCCACTGGTGCCGTGGCCGGCCTCGTTCGCGGACGCGGCACTGGACGAGACGATCATCGAGCTGCCATGGGGGCTCTACATCTCGCCTGACCCCGCAGGGAGGAGCGTCGCCGACCATCGCGAGCGGCCCGCCGTCTCTCCCGCCGGCGTCGTCGAGACGTGGCACACGCGGATCTCCGCGGAGGCGAACCGGGGGCAGCGGCCGGGTGCGTCGGCTATTCGCGCGCTCTGCGCCAAGGTCGATCCGGGCCCTGAGGCTGGCGAGCCCTTCGCGCCGCCGCTCAACCAACTCCAGCGCGAGGAGATCGTGCGGAACGGGACGGACCTGGTCTTCTCCGGCGACCGGATGATCCTGAGCCCGCTCGGCGGGTGGCTCAGCGCGTCCGGGTCGTGGCCGTCGCTCGAGTGGGAGCACGAGGCCGTCTGCGGCCGAGACATCACGGTCCGGACCGTCCAGCGCGGCGTGCTCTACCCGTTCGGGAACGCCGCGACCTACGAGGAGCTCACCCGGCGCCGCTTCGACCCGCGCTCCGACCGCTCCGTCGCGGTCCTCCACCGGCAGGGCGCGCTCCACATCGCCGAGCCCGTGCGCCGCTACGCGCCCGAGGAGCAGTCGCGCCTGTTCCCGTTCGCGGAGGCCGAGATCGCGACCACCTCCGTCACCTACCTCGACCTGCCCTTCTGGGAGGGCGCGGCGCTCGGGGACGACCCGCTCGAGAGCTTCTTCTTCCGGCCGCGGATCCACGGCCAACCGGTGCTGTTCCCGGTCGTGCTCAGGAACGAAGGTGGCGAAGTCCCGGCGCGGCTGCCGGCGCTGTTCGTGAGGAACACGGCCGTCGACAGCTCCTTCTCCGGCGTCCCGCCCCTCGACGAGCTCGGCACGGCGTACGCCTCCGCGGACTCTGGGCCGGTGCCCGGCGCGCCGGTCAGGCTCGCCGGGACCCAGAGCTTCGAGGTCCACGAGCTCCAGCTCCAAGGGGTGCACGCCTCCAGGGCCGACTCGGGCGGCGGCTTCGTGCCGCGGATCGCCGGGCTCAGGATTGGCCTTCCCGCCGTCCGCGAGCTCACGAACGAGGTGCAAGTGTACAAGGTGGCGTTCTCGAAGGCGTACGAGGAGTCGGGCCTGACCGAGCGCCTCTTCGACGTGACCGAGGGCACGATCGACGTGAGCTTCGCGGGCAAGAGCGACCGCGCCGGCGGCCTCGCGACGCCCTCGTTCGTCGGCGACGCCATCTCCGGCGCGGGCGGGCCGATCAATGCCGCGGCGCTCGGTCCCGGCTTCGACCCGCGCACGCTCTTCTCCGACCAGGCGAAGCTCCTGGGAATCGTCAGCCTGCGCGACGTCGTGAAGCAGCTTCCCGGGGCGGTGCCGCCCGCGATCGAGACCCACGTGGACGGCCCTCCGAAGGCGTCGTTCGAGTGGCGGGACGTCGAGCTCGCCGCCTCGCCCCCGCTCAGCGCGATCGCCGGCCGCTCCGCCAAGCTCGACCTCGCGGTGGAGGCGACGACGGTGCGCGGCGGCCAGCCGCGCGTGCGGACCACGGGCAGCCTGACGAACTTCTGCCTGGACCTCGCGGGGGTCCTGGTCGTGTCGTTCGACGCGCTGCGCTTCGCCACCGTTCCCGACGAGAAGCCGTCGCTCGGGGTGTGCGGACTCGACATCCGCTTCGCCGGCGACCTCGAGTTCCTCGCCGTGCTCCAGGACGCGGCCAGAGAGCTCACCGGCGAGGTGCCGGTGGCGATCGAGGCGACGCCGAGGGGAGTCACGGCCAGCCACCATGTGGGCTTGCCCCCGCTCACGCTGGGCGCGGGGGCCTTCAGCGTGTCGGTCCGCGACGCGGTCTTCCACGCGTCCGTCGAGCTCCCCTTCGACGGCGAGGTCGGCGTCGACCTCGGCTTCGGCTCGCGCAAGCACCCCTTCCTCGTCGGGGTGTGGATCCTCGGCGGCGGCGGCTATCTCGAGCTGAAGGTCAGGCACGGGACGGTCACCGAGCTGGTCGCCGCCGTCGAGATCGGCGGGCTGTGGTCGGTCGACTGGGTCGTCGTCGCCGGCGAGCTCCACGCGCTCGCCGGGATCGAGATCCGGCTCGCAAGCGGCCGGGCGGTGCTCTCGGGCTACCTGCGCGTGGGCGGATCGGTCGAGCTGCTCGGGCTGGTGTCTGTGTCGATCGAGGTCTCGGCCGCGATCACCGCGACCCTCGATCCGCTCCGGGTGGAGGCGAGCGCGAGGATCGTAGTTGAGGTGGACCTGTTCCTCCTCTCCACAGGGGTGGACCTCGAGAAGACGATCGTGCTCTACGACGCGGCCGAGCCGACGACGCTCGAGGAGCCCCCGCCCGCGGAGGATTCCGGCCGATTCGCGGACGAGCGCGCGACGCGTACGCCGGGGAGGCGAGCGCGCGAGCGCGTGCACGCCGAGGACGCGCGCGACGCCTGGGCCGAGCACCGGGCCGCCTTCGCGCCGGAGAGGGTCGCGTGAGCGAGCTGCTCTGGATCGCGGTCCCGGGCGGCGCCGTGGCGCCCGGCGGCGGGGCGCCTCTGGCCGTGGCGATCGTGCCCCGGCTCGCGGGAGGCGGCGCGACGCTCGCCGACCACGGCATGGACCGTTGGCCCGAGCTCGTCCACGGCACCACCTTCACCCTGGAGATCCGGCGCCCCGGCGCGACCGACGCGGTACCGATCCAGCCGGCCTTCCGCCACCCGCTGGATGAGATGCTCGCCAACTGGCAGGCGATATTCGTCACGCCTCGGGGGGCGGACGAGCCGCCGCCGCGGGTCGAGCTGCCCTCACGTGAGGAGCCGGCGCAGCGCGAGATCGAGGTTCTCTCGACGACTGCCGAGGCGACCGGCCTGCGCGGGCTCTACGCGAAGGACCTCGCGGACGAGGATTGGACCGCGGAGCTCGGCAGGGTGGCGGCCGCGGGCGCGCCGCGCGGCGCGCGCCGGGCGCGCCGATCCGGCGGCCGGTCCGCCGGCCCGCGGCGTGACCGAACGCCGCCCGACTTCCACTGGGTGGTCGCGCTCCTGCGGGAGCACCCGCACGTGCTGCGCGCGCTCGGCCTGATCGTCGACTTCGAGGCGACCCTGCCGGCCGACGTCGAGGCGATCCGGATCGCCCCCACGCTGCCACCGTGGCCCGCCGGCCCGCAGCCGCAGCCGTCCCGGCCGTGGACCCGGTGCGGCCTCGAGCGGTCGCGCTTCCTCGCCGAGCCGGGGGCCGCCAGCGGACTCGGGCGGGGCGTCGTGCGGCTGGGCGGCGCCGGGCCGCTCGAGTCGAGCGACAACCCGCGCTGGGCGGTCGTCACGTTCGACGTCGATGCCGCGATGGCCCGCATACCGGACACGGACGAGGCCGAGCCCGCGCTGGCGGGGCTGCGTAGCGCCGGCCTCGGACTGCTCCAGCCCGGCCGCGGGCAGGAGCTCCAGAGCCGCATCGGCCGCCCCGAGAAGAGCGGCTCCGCCGACGGCGTCGACCTGTTCGCCGAGGATCTCGTGCTCGGCTACCGCATCGACGTGAGGGACGAGGGAGCGGGCGAGTGGCGATCGCTCTGTGAGCGGCGCGCCGAGTACACGATCGCCGGCCGCCCGTTGGGGCCGCCGCCCGGTGGGTTAGTCGAGGAGGGCCACGTCAAGCGCGACGCGATGGTCGCGCACGCGGCGGAGGGCCCGCTCGAGGGCGACGAGCTGCTGGTGCGGTGGGACGGCTGGAGCCTCGCGGTGCCGCGGCCGGTGCCGGGCGGGCGCCGCGCGGCACGCGGGCCGACCGCGCTCGACTGGCGCCTCTCGGTGGCGCCACCGCTACCGCAACTGAGATTCGACCGCGACTACCGCCTACGCGCTCGGGTCGCCGACCTCGCGGGCGGTGGCCTCACCGTGGCGGATCTCGCGCAGGACGGGGCGACTGCCGAGGCCACGGAGCCGGTCTTCTACGGCCGGGTCGAGCCGATCCCCGCGCCGCTCCCCGCGGTCATGGGCGAGCACGGGCCGGGCGCGGCGCTCGAGCGCCTCGTCGTGCGCAGCGCCGGCGGCTTGGACGAGGAGACCGGAGCGGTGCCGGAGCTGGACCGCCGCCTGCTGCTGGCGCCGCCGGTCAGCGTCGAGCTCGCCGACCAGCACGGCGTGTTCGACGTCGAGGACGTGGACGCGTCCTGGGAGCTCGCGCGCCGCGCAATGCCGTCCGTCGGCCCCGAGGAGCCCGACACGCCGCCCGTCGCCGGGCGGCCCGTGGGCTGGCTGCCCGACCCGCTCGCCCGCGATTGGGTGGTTCGGGTAAGGAACGCCGGCGAGCGCTGGACGGCGAGCGGTCGCTGGGAGACGACGCCCGGGAGCCGGCCGCTCGAGTACGCGCCGCTCGTGCTCGAGCTCGTCGGCGGCAGCGCGGTCGGAGTGTCGCATGCGAACGGGGTCGTCACCGTCTCGCTGCCGCCCGGGCAGCGGATCGAGCTCGACGTCTCGTCCGCCCCGGCCCGCGACGACGTGAGCCAGATCGCCCTCCACCGCTGGCTGCCGGGCGAGGCCTTCGACAGCGCCCGGAGCGACATCATGGCGGGACGGCAGCGCCACATCACCCCGCCGCGCACGCTTCACCTCGTCCACGCGGTGCAGCGGCCGATGGGACCTTCCCCCCAGGGTTTCCTGAGGATCGAGCGTGCGGCGGGCGAGACGTTCGCCACGCTCACGGCGCACGGCGGGCTCGGCGTGAGCCGGGCGACCGCGGGGCGGGTCGAGATCAGGGCGGCGTGGCAGGACTGGGACGACGACGGCCCCGGGGCGGTGGTGTCGGTGGACCTGGAGTCGGACGCGGTCACCCCGGGGGCCGGGGCGTGGCCGCTCGAGCCGAAGCGGCACGAGCTCGGCGACACCCGCCGCCGCCGCGTGACCTACTCGCTGACCGCCGTCAGCCGCTTCCAGGAGTACTTCGACGCCGGGCTGCGCGAGCGCGACCCGAAGGCGTTCACGACCGCAGGCGCGCCGGTCGTACTGGAAGTGCCCAGCTCGGCGAGGCCGGCGGAGCCGGTCGTCCTCTACACGACGCCGGCCACCTCGGCGGCGGGCGCGGCGCCGGAGCCGGGCTGGCAGGAGTGGCAGCGGCTCCGCCGCGGCGGGCTATTGCGGGTCCACATGGCCCCGCGCTGGTACAGCTCCGGCGAGGGCGAGCAGCTCGCGGTCGTGGTGTCGCCGGACGAGTTCCCGGCACGCAAGCTCCGGCCGTTTCTCAGCGAGGCCGGGCGCGATCCGGTCATGCCGACCGGACAGCCGAGACACTGGGTCGGCCCGGCCGACGTCGCCGGCCCGCCCGGCGGTGCCGTCTCGGCGCATCTCGAGGAGCTGGGGTCGCCGGTGTACGTGGTGCCCTCCGACCCCTGGCGCGACCCGGACGGAAGCGGCGCGTGGTTCGCCGACATCGACCTCGGACCGCTCGGTCGAACGTCCTACCGCCCGTTCGTGCAGCTCGCGCTCGCCCGCTACCAACCGCTGAGCCTCGACGGGCTCCACCTCTCGCCGGTGGTTCGCGCCGAGATGATCCAGCTCCTGCCCGACCGCGAGCTGTCCGTGCGGCGGTCCGGCGGCCAGCTCTTGGCCGTGCTCCGCGGCGTGGGCCCCAGTGGAGAGCTCACTCGTGTGGACGCCTGGATCGAGCGCTGGAGCGGACCGCCGGGTCAGCCGCCCGGCCCGCCCACGACTGAGTTCACGAGGCTCGACGTGCCCGAACCCGGGTCGGAATTTCCCTCGTGGTTGCGCGTCCCAGAGCTCGCGGTCCAAGGGGTTCCCTTCGAGGAGCTCCGGCTGGCCGACCCGGCCGGGAGCACGGAGCCACACCGGCTGGTGATCCGAGAGACCGAGACGTTGCCGCAGTCCGGCGGCCAGACCGGCGATCTCGCCCGGCGGGTCGTGTTCGCCGAGACCGTCTTGTTGTGACCCTCCACCCGGCTCGAGCGCTTGACAGCGTTCGTCCGGCCGCCGTATCGCTCGCGACCGGAGGAGGTGGGACCGCGGCGTACGGAACCGACGTGACCGTCTCGTCGAGGACTCGGCGGCGACCTCGGCGCCCCGGCGAGCCCGGCGCCGTAGTGCTCAGCCCCCACGTCGACATCCCCGGGCACCCGGCCGTGCCACGGATTTGCCCGGAACTCTGAGGCAAATCTACCTGCAGGCTGAGTTCGAGACGTGGGAGAGGCGGCAGCGCACCCGAAGTGGACTGGGCGCACGCGGTGCGGGCATGGGATTTCGAGGCTTGAGCGGCCCGTTTGTGGCAGTCATTGCCGGGAAGGACCCCGGCCCGCGCTCCGCACCTGCTGCACCACCCCTTCGTTGGTTTGGGCGGTGTCGAACAGCGCCCCGCCCGTCCGCCAGGGCCTCGTCCACCGAGGGCAGCAAGTGTCCGTACTTGTTCAATGTCGTGCGGATGTCCTCGTGGCCGAGGCGCTCCTTGACGATGTCCAGGTATTCGGCGTGACCCCGAGCGGAAGGCTGGCGGAGGTCGTGTCAGCGGAGCCCGTGCAGCCGGTGCCCCTTCAGGCCAGCGCGACTCGACTCGTCCACCTGGGTGTGCTGGGACCGTGCAGGGCAGCTCGGCTCCCATCCCGCCATTCTCGATGTTTCACGGCTCCCTGATGCCGCTGAGTGGCCCCCGCTTCTCCGGCGATCGAGTGCTCGAGGAGTGCTTCGCGGGCCGCCGCCGCATGCTCGCCCCCGAGTCGGGGCTGCCGGTCAAGCGCGTGCAGGCGGTGCTGATCGAGCTTGGCCGCTCGGTGGGGCCCGGGGGCGACGACGCATCTTCGGCACCCACACGGGCAACGCCGTGAAGGCGGAACACAACCCTCCCCTGAGCCCCCGCGACCCGGTGGTCGGCCCCGGCACCTCGAAAGGCGGTCGGCGAGTTCGCCGGTTCATTCACGGCTAGGACCCGAAGCTCATCGTCGTGGGCGGCCAGCGGATCGAGCTCATGATCTTCCTGGCGCCGGGAGCCCCGGCTCTCCTCCGAGACGGACGGCTCTACCTCAACGTCCAGCAGATGGCGACCGACCTGACCGCCGTCTTCGAGATGCGTCGGGTCGCGGTATACGCGATGGTGCGTCACTCTGTCGTATCAAGCGTCTCGTGGGGGGGGTCTCCTGGGTCCGTTGACGAGGCGGGGAGGTACGGGCCGGTTGGCGCAGGAGTTCTTAATCGTACGCGGAGAGGACCTCGTCATCCTTGGCGTGCAGTGGTCGGGGTTTCGGCTCAACGCGTCCAGCGCCGGCCGCCCGCCGACCCTGACGGCGACCGAGAACGGCGCGACGATCGTCCTCAGGTTTCCACCCCAGGCGATCGCCGAGCAGAAGGTCGGCAACGACCAGCTTGAACTTCGCAAGGCGCGTGGCGGTGGGCCGAGCCGCGTGCAGTTCTCCGTACGAGCCGGTCAGTCGACGGAGCTGAGCGTGCGGGGCCTACTCGCCGTGCTGGTAGGGGCGGAGCTATCGAGTGGGTCGCCGTCCGGGGACACGCCGACCGAGATTGAGCTGCCATGGCGGTTGATCGTCTCGGCGACAGCGGCTCTCGGGCGCGGCGGCCGTGGTGTCGGACCACGCCGTGGAGCCGACCGCGTCGCCCACCGGGACGCTCGGGCTCTGGTACTCGCGCCTGCGGGCGGGCGACGGGGGACCGATCGACGCGGGGTTGGCGCTCCTGCCGATCCGGCCCGAGCCCGACGACCCAGGGATCGACACGTCGCCGTTGTCGGCGGGGGAGCGAGAGTCGATCGCCGCGGGCAATGCTGGCGTTCCGCACGTACGGCGGCTGGAGCTGAGCGCGCTCGGAGGGTCGTTCTCGGCGCGAGCGCTCGCGCCCAACGCGGAATGGGACCACGACGCGACGCTCGCCCGCGACCAGCGTGTGCGGGTGCTGTCGAAGGGCGTCCTCTACCCCTTCGGCCATCGCGCGGAGTTTCAGCGGCTGACGGAGCGCACGCTCATGCCGGTCGAGGGGCCGGCCGTCGCCGGGCTCCAGATCGAGCAACTTCTCACCGTGACCGAGCCCCTCAAGTCCATGGCCGCCGACGATCCCGCACTGGCCCGTCAATTCCCGTTCTCCGAGGTCGAGATCCTCCTCCGTAGCGTCACCGAGCTGGCCCCGGTCTGCTGGTCGCAGCACCCGCTCGAGCCGTTGCCGTCCGACGATCTCCAGCAGGAGCTCCACGAGCTTCGGGTTCAGCTGCAGCAGGACGAGGACCAGTTGAACTCGGAGATCGCCGCGCTTCCGACCGATCTGTCTACCTACATGGACCAGGGGTTTGGAGTGTCGCCCCAGCTCGCGGAGCTCCAGCAGCAGGCTGCCGACGTCGGGGACCCGGACGCGATGATCGCCGAGAAACGGGGGATCGGATCATCAGATCGACCTGCTGGCGGGTCAGCTCACGCCCCGATACCACCCCCGAGGAGGCTGCGGTCATTCAGGCCGAAATCTCAGGGCTCATCTTCGCCAGCAAGAACTTGAACCATTAAATCCAGAACGCTAGAGCGCAGCACGCGATCCTGGACCCCCAGATCGCAAGTCTGTCCGCACAGGTCCAGCGCGACTTCGCCAACCTCCCCCGCAGCATCGAGGCGGCGGCGACGCAGGACGATCAGCGGGCGCGGGCTGTGCTTGCGCTGCGCGAGCAGATCCGGCAGCTCGTCGCGACGATCGATGGCCTCGTGACGCGCAACGTCGACGTCTTCTTCATGCCGCAGACCCCCGACAAGCAGCCGCTTCTGTTCCCGCTCCGCTGTCGCGGGGCTGCCGGCGACGTGTTCTTCTCGGTGCCGCTGATCTTCGTGAAGGACGACTCTCGTCCGGCGGAGGAGCACTACCCAGCGTTCTCGTCGCTGACGGACGGCGACGTCGCGCATGACGTCGCCGCAGCGTGGAACAACGCCACGCCAGCGGGCACTGCCGTCACGGCAGCGGCGACCGGCGCCTCGGCAGCTTTCCGGAGCATCCCGCTGCACGGAGACCGAGTCGACCTCGTGCGCAGCCTAACGCCCCAGTCGGGCGACGTGCACGAGCTATACGCGCTCGGCGTCGCGCCTGGGACGACCACCGCCAAGTACGCCTTCGAGACGCGCGCGTCCACGCTGGGCGACACGCGGCTTGTTGCCCACGAGCACAACGCGGCCCTGCTCTACTGGTGGGTGCTGGACGCCGACGTCGGTGTGGGGGTCGATGGCACCGACGGACCGAACCGCATAATAGACATCGGTTTATCGAGCGTACCTGGAACGTCCCCTGCTTCTCGATACTCGGTCCGCTGCCCTGATCAAGGCGGGGAGACTCGATAGCCGAAGGCGACCGCGGCCGCGCCCTCGGGTTTTGGGGCGGCGGCCGGTGTTCTGCAACTTCCGTCTGGTGGGACAATCCAGTTTCCTCAACCTCTCCCCTCCCTCGGGCCAGCGGCGATCCGGCCGCGGCTCCTCCGTCTAGCACTGCGGGAAGTGCACCCGGGTGGCGTGACGAGGTGACGGTGAGCGCGACGGGAGTAGCCCGGTCTTATCGATCTGCGCCATGGCCGATTTTGGGTCACGGAACTCCGGCCGCGAACCCGACGCGAACCTCGTCCGCGTACGGGTTTCGCCGTGTCCTTGGGGTCACAGAAAGGCGATTCTGTGTCCCTTTCTGTCCGGGGGGTCGGGGAGGCTTCCAGACGTGCATCTGCACCTCCTCCCCCCTCCCCCACCGACCGAGCCGCCGGCGGCGATCTGG
>Ga0136624_1000536_pt1 | contig 14907 bp, 15 predicted proteins | sample AntDrymUQ4692206_2_FD_104802 | JGI IMG/M metagenome (GOLD analysis project Ga0136624, IMG submission 104802) | Polar desert sand microbial communities from Dry Valleys, Antarctica - metaG UQ469 (22.06) | ecosystem: Environmental > Terrestrial > Soil > Desert | place: Antarctica: Dry Valley... | reverse complement strand
CCCAGCTTCAGGAATCCCGCGCGGCTGATCTTCTCTTCCGTGTTCGGCATCGCGCCTCTTTCCCGGGCCCGTCGGGACCCTTTTCGCCCTCGACGGCCATTCTCTCACAGCGGCACGACGGAGGCGGGCCTGGCCCCGAAACGGATGGGGTGGCTTCGTATAGACTCTGTGTCGAACGACGCGCCTAACAGGTAGGCGCCCACAGGAGGTATGCAAGGTCTTGAATCTCAGAACGAGAACGTCCTGTCTTCTCTTGCTCGCGATCGCGACGGCGGCCCTGCTCGCCGGCTGCTCCGACGATCGATCAGGGTCCAGCGAGAGCGCCGCCGCGGCCCAGACTCCCCGGGAGGAGGCGCCGAGGCCGGCCGGGATACCCGAGGACGAGCCGGTCGCGCTGGTGGCCGCGGCCGTCGGGCCGAGCGTCGTGCAGGTCAACGTGGAGGTGTCGCAGCAGACGCCGCTGGGGACGCAGCGGGGCGAGGGGCTGGGTAGCGGTGTGATCTACCGCGAAGACGGCCACATCATCACCAACGCCCACGTCGTCAGTGGCGCCTCAGACGTGGAGGTGGCCTTCGCCGATGGAACGACGGAGCCTGCGGAAATCGTCGGCGCCGACCCGAACAGCGAGATCGCGGTCCTCAAGGTCGACCGTAACGACCTACCCGCCGCGGCCTTCGAAACGGACGAGCCGCCCATCGTCGGCCAGCTCGCCGTCGCCATCGGCAGCCCGGCGGGGTTCGAGGCGACCGTGACCTCCGGCATCGTCAGCGCCGTGGGACGGGACTTCCCCTCCGAGTTGACCCGCGGCGACAACAGCGCCTCCCAGGCTCTCTCCGACCTGATCCAGACCGACGCCGCCATCTCACCGGGCAACTCGGGCGGCGCCCTGGTGGACCGCGACGGCAACATCATCGGCATAAACGTCGCCTACCTCCCACCCGCCGACACGGGCGCCGTGAACCTCGGGTTCGCCATTCCCTCGGACACGACTGTCTCCGTCGCAGACCAGCTTATAGAGAGCGGCGAAGTCACCACCCCCTACCTGGGCGTCGGCACGGCCGACCTGACCCCCGAGGTCGCCGAACAACTCGACCTTCCCGTGGACTCCGGCGCGCTGGTCCGGACGGTCGAGCCGGGCAGCGGCGCCGAAGAGGCCGGGGCGCGCGTAAACGACGTCATCACAGCCCTCGAAGGCAGGGAGATAGCAAGCTACGGGGACCTGTTCGGCGCCCTGCGCGACTACCAGCCGGGCGACACCGTCGGCCTGACCGTCGTCCGGGGCGGCGCGGAGAGGACCCTGGACGTGACCCTCGGCGAGCGGCCGGGGAACCCGTGAGGGGCCCGTGGGCACGCAGGGCAACCGAGACCTTCGCCATCCTGACGATAGGCGACGCGGTCATCGAGCTGGTCTCCCCCAGGCAGCACTCGCTTCTCTGGGAGGCCGGCCCGGAGTGGGGACGCCGGATCTCCCGCTTCTTCGCAGAAAACCCGAACCTGATGCGCCTCCTCGGCGCCGCCCAACTGGGCTTCGGCCTCTGGCTCGCCCTGCGCCAGTACCAGGGGGAGTGATCCCTGTGAGAGGGCGTCCCACGGGATAAAATATCCGGATGGGCCACGACCACTCCCATACGGGTCATTCCCACGAGGGACATTCGCATGGCGGGCACTCGCACGGGGCGGGCAAGCGCGCCCTGGCGTTCGTCTTCGCGCTGACGACCGCTTTCCTGGCGGTGGAGGTCGTGGGCGGGCTCCTGACCGGCTCGCTCGCGCTGCTGGCCGACGCGGCGCACATGGCGTCCGACGCCGTCTCCTTGGGGCTCGCGCTCTTCGCCGTCTGGCTGGCAGAGAGGCCGGCGACCCCGCGGCGGAGCTTCGGGTACAAGCGCGCCGAGATCCTGGCGGCATTGGCAAACGGGGTGACGCTGGTCGTGGTCTCGGTCTGGATCTTCGTCGAGGCCTTCGCCCGCCTGCAGGACCCGACCCCGATCCTCGGCGGCTGGATGATGGCCGTCGCCGTGGTGGGACTCGCGATAAACGTCACCGGCGCCTACGTCCTCTCCCACTCCGGCGGCGAGAGCCTCAACGTGGAGGGCGCCCTCAGGCACGTGATGGCGGACCTGTTCGGCTCCGTCGGGGTCATCGTCGCCGCCGGCGTCATTCTGCTCACCGGCTGGCGCTACGCCGACCCCATCATAAGCGTGGTCATAGGCGTCCTGATCCTGGGTAGCAGCTGGAAACTCCTGCGCGAGTCCACGAACATCCTGCTCGAGTCCACCCCGAAGGACGTGGACGCCGAGAAGGTGGGCCGCAAAATGGCCTCCATCCCCGGCGTCCAGGAGGTCCACGACCTACACATCTGGACCATAACGAGCGGCTTCCCCGCCCTGGCCGCCCACGTCCTCGTCGGCGCGTCGGAGAACTGCCACGCCCGCCGCCGGGACATCGAGGCCGTACTCGCCCGCGACTTCGGCATCGAGCACACAACCCTCCAGGTGGACCACGCCGGCGACCACCACGCCTCCCTGCAGTCACTCCGTTTCCCCGCCCGACGCGACTAGCCCCAAACGCTGGGCCGCTTCGCGAGGCTAAAAGCGTGGGCCAGACGCCTCGAGACGGAGGTGCGCGCGTTGTACCTGGCCTACGGGGATCCCAGGGTGCCGACGCATGCCAGGGTGTTCACGATAATCGTGGTGGCGTACGCGTTCAGCCCGCTAGACCTGATCCCCGACCCTATCCCCGTACTCGGCTACCTGGACGATCTGATCCTGGTCCCCTGGGCATTGCGCTCGTCGTGCGCATGACCCCCCTCCCGTCCTCGACGAATGCCGGACGAGAGCCCGCAACACCGAGGCCAAAGCGGGGCCGAAAGGCACGGTGGCGGCTGTTGTCGTCGTGGCGATCTGGCTCATCCTGGCCGTGCTCACGGTCTACCTCGTGGGCAGGGTCGTGGATCTCTGAACCTCCGCACCCGGGATGAACCCTGGCGCAAGAGGCACCAGGTACGAAACGGGTGGGGTGCCGAAAACCAACGGCTGAAACCTGACGGCTATGCTAACCTCTACCCGCCAGAGAGCTAAACAGGGGCGGGCAATTGGGCAACAAGAGAAGCGGGCAGGTCAGGACGACGGCCTCCTCCGGACCGAACAAGACCTACATCATCGTCGGGGCGGTCATCGTGGCCTTCGTGGCCGGCTTTATAGCGCTGGTCGTGCTCGACTCGCGCCAGCAGGCGGGGAGCTCGCCCCCTGGCGAGGTAGAGACCTACGACGTCGGGCCGGCCAACGAGCACACGGACGGGGACGTGGACTACGAGCAGACGCCGCCGACAGGGGGCGAGCACAACCCCATATGGCAGAACGAAGGGTTCTACGACGCGCCCGTCCGCGACGAGAACGCGGTCCACACGATGGAACATGGTGCGGTCTGGATCACCTTCAACCCCGACCTGCCGCAGGACCAGAAGGACCGCATACGTGGGCTCGTGGAAGGCCAGACCTGCATGGTCGCCAGCCCCCACACCGACCTCCCGGCCCCCGTCGTGGCCTCCGCCTGGGGAAAGCAACTGACCCTCGAAAGCGCAAACAGCCCCGACCTCGAACGGTTCGTCCGGGCGTACCGCCTGGGCCCCCAGACCCAAGAGGTCGGTGCCACCTGCAGCGGCGGTACGGGCGACACCCTCTAGATGGCCCCAAAGACCTCCACGAACACGGGACCGCTCATCCTGTTGCTCGCCGCCGCGGCGGCGCTCTTCGCGGCGCTCGCGCTGTGGCTCTACCTCTCGAACCAGGAGCCGGGGGACGGCTCGGCGGAGGCCGGGTTTGCCCGAGACATGTCAGTGCACCACGCGCAGGCCGTGGAGATGGCCGAGATCGTGCGGGACAAGACAGGTAGCGAGGAGGTCAGGCTCATGGCCGCCGACATGGCGCTCACGCAGCAAGGCCAGATCGGACACATGCAAGGCTGGCTCGGCACCTGGAACCTCCCCGCCACCGGCACGGAGTCGGCCATGTCCTGGATGGGCCACCCGACGGAGGGCCGCATGCCGGGCATGGCCTCTCCCGAAGATATAGAACGCCTGCAGAACGCCCCACCCGCAGAGGCGGACAAGCTCTTCTTCCGGTACATGATCCCCCACCACCAGGCCGCCGTGCCCATGGCCGAGGCGGTCATAGAACAGACGGACCGGTCCGAGGTGGAGAGCCTTGCCGGGGCTATCGCGGCTTCCCAGAAGGGGGAGATCCAGGTGATGAAAGACATGCTCGAAGAACGCGGGGCCGAGGCCCCGTCGGGCTCACAGGACCACGGGGATACACACTCCCACTAATCCCGCCTCACGACGCCCTGGCGCCAGGCGTAAACAGCGGCCTGGGTCCGGTCGGCGAGGTGGAGCTTGCCGAGGATGTTGGAGACGTGGCTCTTGACCGTCTTCTCGCTAACGTAGAGGCAGGCTGCTATCTGGGCGTTGCTCATGCCGTCGGCGATCAGCTTCAGCACCTCCATCTCCCGCTCGGAGAGCTCGCGGAAGACGTTCGGCTCGTCGCGGCGGGCGCCGTGGAGCTCACGCACGACTCGGGCGGCGACGCGGGGGTGGAGCACCGCCTCCCCGGCGGCGGCCTTGCGGACGGCGTCGGCAAGCTCTTCGGGGCCGATCTCTTTTAGGACGTAGGAGAGGGCGCCGGCCCTTATCGCCGGGAAGACGTGCTCGTCGTCGTGGTAGGAGGTGAGCATGACGACGTTCGTGCGGGGGGAGGACGCCGTAAGACGCCGCGTGGCCTCAACGCCGTCCATGCCGGGCATGATCAGGTCCATCAGGGCGACGTCGGGCGCGTGCTCCGCTGCCAGCTTGATCGCCTCTTCCCCGCCCCCCGCCTCGGCGACCACGGTGATGTCGTCCTGGGTTTCGAGAAACGCCCGCACGCCCTGGCGCACGAGCGCGTGGTCGTCGACCAGGAGGACTGTTATGGGTTCGCTCACGGCGTATTCCCTTTCTTCGATGGGTCTTCGAACGGGCAGACGGCCGTAACGCGCGTGCCCTTGCCCGGCGCGCTGTCGACGGTGATGCGGCCACCCAGCTTTATCAGGCGTTCGCGCATGCTCTGGAGGCCGAAGCCGCCGCCGGAGCCGCGGGATGGGTCGAAGCCCCGCCCGTCGTCGGCTATGCGGAGGGTGAGGTCGCCGTCTGTGTAGACGAGGTCTACCTCTGCGTGATTCGCCCCGCTGTGGCGGGCGACGTTCGCTAAAGACTCCTGGGCGACGCGGAAGAGGGCCTGCTCGACATCGAGCGGGGCCTCGCGCTCGCCCCGGACGTGGAAGTCGGCCGGGATCTCGGCCCCCTCCGACCAGCGGGCGACGTACTCGCGTAGAGCGCCGGCGAGGCCCTTGCCCTCAAGGGCGGCCGGACGCATCTCGGCTATGAGGATGTTCAGCTCCTTCTGGGCCTGGCGGACCAGGTCGTCGGCCTGGCCGAGGTGGGATTCGGCCGAGTCGGTGTCGCGCCGGATCAGGGCGCGGGCGGCGGCGATCTGGAGCGAGGTGGCGAAGACTTGCTGCTTTACGGAGTCGTGCAGATCCCGCGCAAAGCGGTTGCGCGCTTCGAGGGTGGCGAGCTCGCCGCGCGCCTGAAGCAGGCTCTCGAGGTCCGCCGCCATCTGGTTCAGCTCCCGCGAGAGCTGGCCGAGCTCGTCCTTCGAGCGGTCCTTGGCGGTAACGGAGAAGTCGCCGCGGCTCCACGCCCTCGCGGCGCTGCCGAGCCTGCCGATGCGGCGCGTGATCCCCCACGCCGTAAAGAAGCCGAAGATCAGGCCGAGAAACCCGGCCGGTATGAGCAGCAACAAGGCTCCGACGCCGACCGAGATCAGCAACGCGCCGGCCAGATTAGGCATCCGAAACGCCCCAACGAGCGCCCCGTTCACGCTACCGTCCTCGCCTTCGAGCGGGACGGCCATCAACAGCCTGCCGGACGGCATACGCGCGGACAGCGCCTCCGAGCTCTCCTCGCCCTTCAGGGCGGCGTCAAGGATCGGGGCCAACCCCTCCACGCGCCCGGCGTCGAAGCGCTCCCCTTCGGGGAACGCCGGAAGCCCGGGGTCCGAGACGAGCAGCTCCCTCTCCTCGTCCACCACGAACACGACCCCCGAGTCTATGCTGGCGCCGACATCGGAGGCCCCGTAGCCCCGCCTGTCGCTCGCCGCCCCTGGCGGCGTCTCGGAGACGAAGTCAAGCTCGTCCCGCAAGCCCCGAACGTCGGGGGGGTTCTCGTCGAGGTGCGTCTCGAGCTGGGGCGCGAAGTTATCTTTCGCGATGGTGACTATGGACCTCGGCAGCAGGTCCGAGCTCAGGAAGGCCGTCACGCCGCTGGCGACGAACAGCTCGACGGCGAGCAGCGTCACCACGGCGACCAGCGTGTAGCTCAAGGCCAGCTTCCATCGCAACCGCCTGAGCGAGAAGATGCCGCCCTTCATGTGTGCCCGCCCTGCATCATGCGTGAAGTTTAGTCCCACGCAGGACAAAGCACATCGGTCCCGGGTCCTAGCCGCACTACGCCCCGAGGATCACGCACGTACGCCCGCCACGCACGGATCGACCCCAGAAGCCGTGTTTTGACGTCAAGCAACGTCTCGACGAAATGGTTCTCCGGCCGCATCCAGGATCGTCCCGCGGACCGATGACGGACCGGGCACGCCCGGGCATCATCTCTGGTGTCATAAGGAAATGCCGAAGAAAGGGGAAGGTCATGGTCGGAGGAACTTACGGGGCGATGGTAGCGCCCGACACGCAGGTCATCGGTCGGAGGGTGCTGGCGACGATAATCGACGTGGTGTTGCTCGGCGTCGTGACCAGCCTGTTCACCGCGCCGGGAGCCCTGATCGACGGGCTGGGCGACGGTCGGGGCTCCGAGGCCCTGTCCGGCGTCCTCTTCTCCTTCGGGGGCCTCGCCGCCCTGCTCGTCACTTTCGCCTACTTCGCGATCATGGAAGGCCGCTACGGCCAGACTTTAGGCAAGATGGCCCTCGGCATAAAGGTCGTCCGCGAGAGCGACGGCCTGGCGCCAGGGACCAGGGCCGCCGTCCTGCGCACCCTGATGCGGATCGTGGACAGCATAGGCTCCTACCTCGTCGCCTTCGTGGTGGCCCTCGTCTCGGACAAAAACCAGCGCCTCGGCGACATGGTCGCGAAGACAGTGGTGGTCCGCGCGTAGCACCGGAACCTATCACCACCGCGCCAAACACGGGCCGCGTACCCATCCTGGGTACGCGGCCCGTGACCGTCGGCATCTCTCGAAATCGATCGCGCCCGGCGCAGCCTGTGTCCGCAGGAGCGAGATGCGTGCTACGCTCGCGGAGGGACCGACGACTTGTTCATCCCGTCATCGAAAATGTCGTTGGCGATCTTGAGGCCGAGTGGAACGCCGCCGATGTTCTGGCCGAGGTCGAGGTCGCCGTTGCTATCGACCGCGAAGGCGTCGAACACCCAGTGAACGCCGAGGTAGACCCGGCTGCGGCCGTTCTCTTCGATCATCCGCCACAGGCCGCCCGGGAAGTCGCGGACGTGCCTGGGACGCACGGCCCCTTTGTTGTCTTTGTTGACGCCGTTGTACTCGTCGGACACGAACACGAGGCCGTCAAACAGGGTGTCCGGATCGTGATCCCCGATGTTCGGGTCGTAGAAGAGCCGCGTGACATGGAAGGCCGCGGCACCGAAGGTGGCGTGCCCGGACGGGTAGGCTGGGAAGGGCGGCGTGGTGTTCTTCTTGCCGGTCGCGTTCGTGTTGGGCGCGCCTAGCGGCAGCCAATCCGGCTGACACTCGTTGTCCACGTCGTTATTGCCCTCCGCCGCGGGACCCATGGACTCGTCGTGCTCGCGGATGCCCAGGACGGGGCGCCACAGGTCGTGGATGTACTTCTGGTCCCACGCCAGGATGCCCGCGTCGGCCATCGCGACGTTCACCAGCGCGAACAGCCTGGCGTTCTGTTCCGGGGTGTTGTCCTTCTCGACGGCGACTTTCCGCACGATCTGGTTGTACAGGCGCGGCGGCGTACCGAGCTCCAAGGCCCCATCATAGCCCCAGTAAGTCCCGATCACCGTCTCGTCCACCTTGCGGTTTTTGAAGTCCGGGTCGGGAGGCACGCTCCCCATCAACTCCGGCGCAACGCCCTTGCGGCGCACCTCCCTGAGCGCCCTTCCGTACTCGGGGTCGCCCGGCCGCGGCGGATCATTGAGCTCGTGCCGGGCCGTAACGGCGAAGCACTTGGACCCGGCGCCGTAGAACGGGGCGTGGTAGCCCTGATCGAATTTGTCAGGGTCCGGCCGGTGCGCGCCACGGGCCATCGAAGCCGCGTACCCGCCGTCGCTCGCGTTCGGATCGTCCTTCCGGTCGGCCAGTATATTTCTGGCAACCACCAAACCGAACTTGTGGCCTTTTCTCAGGCCGGCGCCCGACAGGCCCGCCTGGGCGTGTTTGCTGTCGAAAAACGACCGCTGACTCGGAAACAGGCTAGACAACGTGGCATGCGCCGCCGCGGCCACCGCCGCGGCCACCGAAGACCCGGATGTTGGCTTGGGGGTTAGATAGTGGGCGAGGGCGGCCTGGGACGCCCCGACGAAAGCGTCATACATGGCCAGGTGCACGATAGCCAGAGCGCGCGAGCTCAGCGTGGGGCCCGTCTGCTCTTCCTCTCCGTTGGTGTGGCTCACCCGGTTGGCCTCGAGCGCGACGTCGTTCCAGTACAGGATGGGGTCCATCTCTCTCCTCTACGCTTCAGTTTTGCCTTCTATGTCCTCGCCAATGTCACACGCGCCAATGAATCGACGATGAATTACCGATGAGAAGCTCTCCGATAGAAGATTTTCATTCACACGTCGGCGTCGAAGTAGCGGCATTATCCGAAGTCCAACGACAAGTTATTCGCCTTGCTGAATTGCCATGCCGTTGATCGGTCCCGCTGTTGAAGAAGATGCTCGCAGGAGAATTCTATGGCACCCCCGTGTCGCGGGGCTGGGAGAGGGGCGATTTCGTGTTCGAAGCCATTACAGAGGGTCCGGTTGCGTTCACGCCAGGGGCCGACCGCTCGCGGCCCCCGGCGTGGATCTCCCTACTCGTAGCGCAATGCCTCCGCCGGGTAGACCTTGCTCGCCTGGCGGGCTGGCAGGAAGGTGGTGAGGAGGGAGGCGACGTAGGCGAGGCCGACGACCACGCCGAGGGTGGTCCATGGCACGGTGTACTGGACGCCGGCGAACTGCTCGGCGAAGGAGTCCACGATACCAACCGAGAGCGCAGCACCCAGCGCCACCCCGAGCCCGATGCCGAGCAGGGCGACGAACGAGGACTCTATGAGGAACGCGAGCCGCACCTGCCCCCGCTGGAAACCAAGGGCCCTGAGCATCCCGATCTGCTGCCGCCTCTCGACGACGGAGCGGGCCGCGATGACGCCCAACGCCGCGATGCCGACGAGGAGACCGAGCCCCATGAAGCCCATGAGCAGGTTGTTGAAGAGCCCCTGGGAGGTGGAGCCGTCCCGGATCTCCTGCTCGACCGCCACGGCCTGCAACCCGTTCTCCGCGAAAGCCTTCTCAAGGTCCTTGGTGACCGCCCCCGCGTCGGCCCCGTCGGCCAATTTGAACTGGTAGCTCTGGGCCGGCACGGGCGAGCCGGCGAGGTCGTCTATGGTGGCCGCGGAGGACATCACGCTCGGCGCGAAGAACGCCGAGTCCTCCAGTACGCCTATGACGCGCAGGTCCCGCGTCCGGCCGGACTCCGAATCCTCGACCTGTATGTAGAGGTCCTCCGGCAGCGCCGGGTCGTCGCCGTAGAAGCCGGAGAGCTCTATGGATGTCTGCCCGTCGTCGAAATCGAAGTTCTCCCTGCTGGGCGCGAGGTCGGCGGAGATGACCGCCGTGTTCTCCTCCTCCCGGAGCGCCGTCCACACCTCGTCACGTGTGTCGTACTCGGAGACGGTGGACTTGAAGCCGTAGCCGACGTTCTCGGTGTAGCCGCCGTCCACGCCCTGCACGAAGAGGGTGTCGGCCTTGCGGTCGGTGTCCCTCTGCTTCGCCGCGACGGAGAGCCCGGTGAAGGTCCCGACGGCGGCGATATCCTCGTCGTCCAGGCCCTCGGCGTTCTTGAGGGCCTCGTTCATGTCCTTTATGGGGACCGCGTAGCCGGCGTCGGCGCGGACGTCGTAGCCGCCGGAGAGGCGGTCGGTATCCTCGAAAATGGAGCCAAAGGCCGCCGTTATGAAGCTCATGGTGACGATGGTGAAGACGACGAGGGAGAACATGGCGAGGGTCATGCCGGTGCGGAAGCGGCTCTGCATCGGGTAGGAGACGGCCGCCCTAAGGACGGGGGGCATACCTCTTATCCAGCCGAAGAGGAAGACTATGGCGCCGAGGAGCAGGTCGGAGTTGTGGATCACGATCCACACGCCCGCGAGCACGATCATCACCCCGGAGATGAAGAACAGGTCTATCCCCTCGGTCATCCCTTCGGGGGCGAACGAGACGGGCAAGAGCCAGAGCCCGAGCAGGAGTACTCCGGCGCCCGTGAAGGCGATCCGCTCCGGCGTCCGCAGCACGCGAGCGATAAGCGCAGCCCCCACGATGAGGAGCGAGAGCCCGAGCATGTACAGCCCCATCTGCTCCGCCCTGAGCCCCTGGAACGTCAGCAAACCGCCCGCAACCGGGGTAGCGAGCGCAAGTATCACGCCCTTCACCGAGCGGCCCTTCCTGTCCGGTTCGGGGATGTCGCGGATGGCGCGGACCACGTTCAGGCGGCTCACGCGCCAGGAAGATATGAGGACTACGGCGAAGGTGAGGACCATGCCGAGGCAGAAGGCGATCACTACGTTCTCGGGGCTCGTGGCGAACCGGATGTCGAAGCCGGAGCCGGCGAAGGCCTCGCCGAGAATGCGCACCATAAGCCAGCCGACCCCGACGCCGAGCACGCTGCCTATGGCGCTCGCGATCACGGCGTACATCGCCCCCTCGAAGGCGAACATGCGCATCAGGTGACCCCTGCGCATCCCGACGGCCCGCGCGATGCCGAGCTCGTGCTTGCGCTCCGCGGCGAGCATGACGAAGATCAGGAATATGAGCAACACACCGGCGGCCACGGAGAACTGCCCGAAGAGCAAAAAGATGCTCGTGAAGGTCTCCCCGCCCTCGTCGGCCTGCTCGATGGCGTCCTTCTTGACGGGCTCGGCGGCGAGGTTGTTCTCCCGCAGGACAGTACCGAGGGCGTCCACCGTGGCGTCCGTGCCGGTCCCGCCCTCGACGGCCGGGCCCTCGTGGGTTATGAGGACGGAGTTGATCCCGCCCTCCTCCCCCACCCGCTCCTGCAACTTCTCGAGCGGCATGACCATGGACGATGCGGTAGACGGGTTCGCCCCCCTCTCGTAGATGCCTGCCACCGTCAGTTCCGAAGGCTTCGGCGCGGCGAGGGCGGCTGCATCCGCGGCTCCGGCCATAGCGGCGACGTTGGCTTTCACGCCCGCGTCCGGCGCGGGGGCGAGGGTGGTGCGGACAACGTCTCCCTCGCCGACGTCGAGACCCTTGGCGGCGTCGGCGCTCAGGTAGACCTCGTTCTTGCCGAGGTCGCCGACGCTCAAGGTTTGGCCCGAGGCGGTCGTGAGGCGGTCGAAGCCCTGCATGGAGCCTTCTTCGATGCCGAGCACGCTGACGGTCGGCTCGCTGAGGTCCGTGCCCCTGGCGGTGACGGGGACAGTCTCGGTGGCGAGGGGGGCGACGCCTGCGACGCGGTCGTTGTCCGAGAGACGGTCACGGACCTGTGTGGCGATCCCATCGTCGAAGTAGCGGGCGCGTTCGGCGGTCGTCTCGCCGAAGGGCTGCCCGCCCGAAGAGTTCTGGCCCTCGGCCCGCACCTGCACGTCCACCTGGCCCAGGTTCTCTAAAGACTGGAGGCGCAGGGAGTTGGTGAGGGTGTCGCCGGTGGTGAAGGAGGCGGAGAAGAGCATGGTCGCGAGCATCAGGCCGAGCACGACGAGCCCGGTCTGGGCGCGGCGGCGCGGCAGGTTGCGGGCGGCCATCCTGAAGGATACGCGGTTGCGGAGGGCGCTCGCGATGATCAGGAAGAGGCCCGCGCCGCAAATAGCGAGGAGGATCCACATGAGCTGCATCGTCGGGACGCCGAAGAGACTTTCCATCCTACGCCCCCTTTCCGTTCGGCTCGTCGCTGGTGATGTTGCCGTCGCGCATCAGGATCGTGCGGTGGGCGCGGTCGGCTACGGCGGCGTCGTGGGTGACGAGTACGAAGGTCTGGCGCTGCTCCCCGTTCAGCCGGACCAAGAGGTCCATGATGCCCTTGCTCGTCTCCGAGTCCAGCGCCCCGGTCGGCTCGTCGGCCCAGACGATGGCAGGATTGTTGACGAGCGAGCGGGCGACGGTGACACGCTGCTGCTGGCCGCCGCTCATCTCGGACGGGCGCTTGTTCGCCTGCTCGGGGAGGCCGACCATCTCCAGGGCGTCCAGGGCCCACTGGCGGGCCTTCTTCGGTTTCTTGCCGGCGACCAGGAGGGGGAGCTCCACGTTCTCGATGGCGGAGAGGACCGGGATCAGGTTATAAGACTGGAAGATGAACCCCATCTTCTCCGCCCGAAAGCGCGTCCGCCTCCTGTCCGACATCCCCCCGATGGACTCGCCGTCCACCCTGACCTCGCCGTCGGAGAGGTCGTCGAGGCCGGAGAGCACGTTCAGGAGCGTCGTCTTGCCGCAACCCGAAGGCCCCATGATGGCGACCATCTCCCCGCGCCGGATGCCGAGGTCCACGCCCCGAAGCGCCCTTACCCGCAGGCCTCCGGCCTCGTAGACCTTCTGCACGCCGGCGGCCTCGATCATCAACCCGTCCGTCCCGTCTGTCACGGAACCTCCTCGTCCTTCGGCTTCCGTCTTCTCTCCTAAGATCACCGCGGCCTCCTCCGACGCCTTTACACTACGCCTGAGACCCTAAGCCGGTTTCTGGAGACGCGCATCGTCCGGGAGGCTGAATCCGGGTAAGCCTCCTGGTCTACGCCCGTGTCGACCATCCTGCCGCGAACCTACGGTTCTCCCCCGGGGCAAGGTCAAGCGAAGAGAGAAACCCGAGACAAAGGTCAAACGTTAGCCGGCCGCTCACCCGCGCAGCTCGGACAGCCGTTCTTCCAGGACGGCCGTCGAAGCGCCCATGCGGGCCAGCATCCTCACGGCCATCCCGTCGACGTTGCGCAAGATCCCGAGCAGCACGTGCTCGGTACCGATGTAGTTGTCCCTGAGCCTCACCGCCTCCCCGAGCGCCCGCTCCAAGACCTTCTTCGCTGCGGGCGAGAACGGTATGCGACGGCCCTCCGGTATCCTCATATCGAAGGCCTCTCCCGCCTCCCTGCGTATGTTTTCCAGAGAAATACCCACGTAAGCGAGCGCCTCGGCCGCCATCTTTTCGGATTCCTCGCGGGCGGTTTCCAGGTTCACCCCCACGGAGGAGAGCGCCTCGGCCGCCACCCCCCCATCGGCACGCAAGATTCCCAGTAAGAGATCCTCGTCACCCACTGAGTCGTGGCCCAGCGTTCGAGCCTCCTCCAAGGCGGCCTCCACGCACGCGCGAGCCTCCCTGGCGAAACGGTTGAAGATCACTCGTCCTTCCCCTTTCGTCCCGGTCCTCGCCGGGCGTACGTGTCCCTGATCCTTTTCGCGTGCTTCTTGTGCACCGCCTGCTTGCTCACCCCCAACACCTCGGCGATCCTCGCCCAAGACCATCCCGCGGCGACGAAGGCGTTCTCGACCTGCGCCGCCTCCAGCGCCTCCAGCGTCCGCCGCAGGGCCACTACCGCTTCTAGACCCCTGCGCGGGTCTTCCGGCCCACCAACCCCTGTCCTCGCCGTTTCGTCCATGCGTCAACCTTAGTTGACTTGATAGCATCTGTCAACCTAAGCTGACGAAGGCCCCCACATCTCTGTCTCGTTGGCCTGAGATCGGCCGGTTTGGCGCTGTAGTGTGCGTGGTGCGAGAATAACCTCACCCGATGGTTCGCACTGTGATCGCAACGAGGTACGTCACGCCCCTGCGCGAGGGGGGCTCGTTGCCCGCCATCGTCGAGGCGGACGACCTCGGGACCTACGTGCTCAAGTTCCGCGGCGCCGGTCAGGGGCGCAAGGCGCTCGTCGCGGAGTTGGTCTCCGGCGAGATCGGGCGCTTTTTGGGCCTCCGCGTGCCCCAGATAGTGCTCGTCGATCTCCACCCGGACCTCGGCCGGGCTGAACCGGACCCCGAGATACAGGACCTCCTCCGCGCGAGCGGGGGCCTGAACCTCGCCCTGGATTACCTGCCGGGTTCTCTGGGCTTCGACCCGCTCGTGGGGCCGCTCGGCGGCGACCTAGCCTCGCGCATCCTGTGGTTCGACGCGCTCGTCCAGAACGTGGACCGGACGCCCCGCAACACGAACCTGCTCGTCTGGCACGGGAGGCTCTGGCTCATAGACCACGGCGCCTCCCTGTACTTCCACCACAACTGGCCCGGCCGGGACGGGCCCGCGCTCGAAGCCGTGGCCCAGAGACCCTTCGCGGCGGCCCGCGACCACGTCCTGCTGCCCTTCGCGGACAGCATCCCGGAGGCCGACGCGGATCTCGCCCCCCGTCTCACCTCGGAAGTACTGGAGGAGATAGTCGCCGGGATCCCCGACGAGTGGCTCGCGGCCGAACCCGGCTTCGACGACCCGGACGCCGTCCGCTCCGCCTACGTCTCCTACCTCACGTCGCGCCTGCGGGAACCCCGCGTGTGGGCGCACGCGCTCGAAGAGGCCAGGAGGGAGGCCCTTGCCTAGCCCCTTCGAGTACGCCCTGCTGCGCGTCGTCCCAAGGGTCGAGCGGGGCGAGTTCGTCAACGCCGGGGTCGTTCTCTACTGCCAGGAGAGGCGGTTCCTTG
>Ga0136624_1000534_pt1 | contig 14911 bp, 15 predicted proteins | sample AntDrymUQ4692206_2_FD_104802 | JGI IMG/M metagenome (GOLD analysis project Ga0136624, IMG submission 104802) | Polar desert sand microbial communities from Dry Valleys, Antarctica - metaG UQ469 (22.06) | ecosystem: Environmental > Terrestrial > Soil > Desert | place: Antarctica: Dry Valley... | reverse complement strand
GACCGCCCTCGATCTGGCGTACGCACCACCGTTCTCCCCGGTGTGGGACCCGGTGCTCATCGCTGCCCGGAAGGCCGCCGACCGGCTGGCCGCGGGCTGAGATGGGTGCCGCGTCGTTTTCGGCGTACGCGGTTGGTGGGAGGATGACCGCAGGAGCGTTACCTGCCTCCTTTCGCTGACCCCGCCTGATCGAGGAGCCGACGATGCCGATCGCCACCCCCGAGGTCTACGCGCAGATGCTGGACGCGGCCAAGGAGGGCGGCTACGCCTATCCGGCCATCAACGTGACCTCCTCCCAGACGCTCAATGCCGCGTTGCGCGGCTTCGCCGGGGCGGAGAGTGACGGCATCGTGCAGGTATCGACCGGCGGAGCGGAGTTCCTCTCCGGAGCGTCGGTGAAGGACATGGTTGCCGGGGCGGTGGCGCTCGCCGAGTATGCCAAGGTGGTCGCCAAGAACTATCCGGTGTCCGTTGCGCTGCACACCGACCACTGTCCGCAGGACAAGCTCGACGGCTACATGCGCCCGCTCGTCAAGCTGTCCCAGGAGCGGGTCGGCGCCGGGCAGGACCCGATCTTCCAGTCGCACATGTGGGACGGCTCGGCGGTCGAACTGGAGGAGAACATCCGCATCGCCGACGAGTTGCTGGCCGAGTGCACCAAGGCAAAGATCGTGATGGAGATGGAGATCGGCGTCGTCGGCGGGGAAGAAGACGGCGTCTCCAACGAGATGAACGAGAAGCTGTACACGTCACCGGCCGACATGCTTCGGGTCGCGGAGGTGCTCGGCACCGGTGAGAAGGGCCGCTACCTGCTGGCCGCTGTGTTCGGCAACGTGCACGGCTCGTACAAGCCGGGAGTCGTGAAGCTCAAGCCCTCGATCCTAAAGGGGGGGCAGGAGTTCGTCGGCGAGAAGCTCGGCAAGGACAAGCCGTTCGACCTCGTCTTCCACGGCGGCTCGGGATCGGTCCTCGACGAGATCCACGAGACGCTGGGCTACGGCGTGGTGAAGATGAACGTCGACACCGACACGCAATACGCCTTCACCCGCCCGATCGCCGACCACATGTTCACCAATTACGATGGGGTGCTCAAGGTCGACGGCGAGGTCGGCAGCAAGAAGGTCTACGACCCCCGCTCGTACGGAAAAGCGGCGGAAGCCGGGATGGCGGCGCGCGTCGTCCAGGCCTGCGAGGACCTGCGCTCCGCCGGCCGCAAGCTCGCCAGCTAGCGGCTGGCGGCTGGCGGCGCTCGCCGGGTCGCCGCCTCGGCCGCGCTCCTTCAGCGCCCGGTTGTCCGCCCCGCCCAGTTGTCCGCCCGCCTCACTCGGACCCGCGGCGGAAGTTGATCAGAGTTTCCCGGTCTACGACGATGCGCTGTCCGTTTCGTCCCGGTCTCCTTGGTCGTACAGCGGGAGACCCTGATCATCTTTGAGCCGCGTCCTGGCCGGGATTTTTCCGTGGGTTCTCCCGCCCGCCGCCTCGACGGGGCCCTACTGCGGGTCTCTGTCGCTCGGCATCTGCCATGCCCGCAGGCTGAAGTTGATCAGAGTTTCCCGGTCTACGACGATGCGCTGTCCGTTTCGTCCCGGTCTCCTTAGTCGTACGGCGGGAAACCCTGATCATCTTCGAGGAGGTGCGGAAGTTGCCTGTGGATGACGCGTGCAGCACCGGCGCGTTTTCCGGCACCGTGACCGGTTATGAACGCGCAACTGGCGGCGGTCGCTGCCTGCAACGGAGGGCCGTTCACCGCCGCGGAGGCCTACCAGGCCGGGTTCCGGCCGGCCGACGTACGCCGGCTACTGGCACAGGGCAGCTGGCAGCGACTCGGCCGCTCGGTCTACGTCGACGCCGCGTTGCTGCGTGCCTGCGCCAGCGACCCGCCGAGGCGGCACGCGTTCGACGTTGCGGCTGCGCTGCTACGGCTTCGTACGCATGGCCGAAGCGCCCCAGTGGGCAGTGCCGCGGTGGGCGGCACCGCCGTGGGCAGCGCGGCGGTGGGCAGCCGAGAATCCGCCGCCCGGCTGCTGCGGCTGAGCTTCCTGACCGAGCCGTCGCCCGAGGTACGGCTCACCCGGGACTCCGGCCACGCCGACGGAGGGAAGCTGCGGCGCGCGGCGCTTCCCGCCCACCACGTGACTCGGGCGCATGCGGTGCCGATCACCTCGGGGGCGCGCACCGTCGTCGATCTGGCCCGCGAGCTGCCATTTCGAGACGCCGTGGTGCTGGCCGACTCGGCGCTGCGCCGCCACGTCACCTCCCGCGAGGAGCTGGCCCAGGTGCTCCGCGACTGCTGGACCTGGCGGGGCATTCCCGCCGCCGGGCGGGTGGTCGACTTCGCCGACCCGCGGGCGGAGTCTGCGCTGGAGTCACTGAGTCGGTGCGGATTCCACGAGAAGCAACTGCCCCCTCCGGACCTCCAGTGTTGGATCGCGGAGGACTGGCAGTGGCTGACCCGAGTGGACTTCTTGTGGTGGAAGCAGCGAACCATCGCGGAAGGCGACGGCCGCTTCAAGTACGACGGGCGCGTCGACGTCTACGCCGAGAAGCGCCTCCGCGAACGGCTCGAAGACCTGGGCTTTCAGATTGTCCCGTTCGGTTGGCGCGACGTCACTGAAGACCTCGACGGGTTGGCCGGCCGGCTGCGGCGGGCCTTTGCCCGCGGTGCGGCCGGGGCGTTGGCACCGTCGGTCCGCATCTCCCGGACCGGCCCGACGCCGTGGGCGAGCGATCCGGAGGACTGGTGGGTCGAGCGGCGTAGTTGATGATGGTCTCCCGCCCCGCAACGGTGCGCGCTGCCGTTATGTCCGGATTCCGCCGTCGCAGGGCGGAAGACCATGATCGCGTGATGTGATCGTCTGACGTGATCGTCTGCCGGCATCGTTGACGGGGCAGAGGCAACCGTCGATCGAGCAGCGGGGTATAGGGAGCGTGCAAGCAGACCAGGAGCGAGCGTTCGCCGAATTTGTGAGCGCCCGCTACGTCCAGCTGCTGCGCTACGCACACCTCCTCACCGGCAATCCGAGTGAGGCGGAAGACCTCGTCCAAGGCGCGCTGGCGGCGACGTACCGACGGTGGCAGACGGTGCAGTCGAGGTCACTGATGTTGCGACGAACGCAACCCGCGTCGTGTGGGTTGTGCACCATGGCCAGCAGCTCGACTGCGCCGACGACGTCTACGACGGCCCGGCTGCCGACCATCACGCGTACTTGACGCGCTGCGCGCTGCCCGCAGCGAACGCCGGGCTGGTTGCTGTCCACAGCGATTCGGGACTGGACCCCTGGGTCGCCGAGGTCTCCGCCGCCGGACCCGATGAAAGGTCGTGGCGGGACGCGACGTCCGCCGACTACGTCACGGCATTCGAGCTGAGGGAGATGCCAACCGGGCGGGGCGTCATCACGACGTACGACGCGGACGGCGCGGTCACCGGGCGGTACGTCATGCCGGCGGAGGTCGCGGCAGACTGGTCCTCATGAGCGCGCATGAGAACTTGCTCGGTGGGCCGCCGCCGACGCTGTTGCCGGAGGACGAGTCAGCCACCGCCCTCGCCGAGGGGGCGGATCCACAGGAGACCGCCGCCCGCTTCCCGGCGTACCCCGCGGCCTGGGCGGCCCTCGCGGACGCCGCGTACGACGCCGGTCGCACGATCGAGTCCTACGCCTACGCCCGCGTTGGTTATCACCGGGGGCTGGACGCGCTGCGCCGCAACGGGTGGCGCGGTCACGGGCCGGTGCCCTGGGAGCACGAGCCCAACCGCGGGTTCCTGCGCGCCCTGCATGCGCTCGGCCGAGCGGCGGCGGCGATCGAGGAGACGGTGGAGGCGGAGCGCTGCCTGTCGCTGCTCCGCGACTGCGATCCAGCGGCAGCCGAAGCGATCCGCGACTGCGATCTGGGGCGGCCGAAGCGCTGAAAGCCCGGCCGTAGGAACCGTTTCCCCCGCTACGGTGCCTTCGGCCGGACCGGACTGAACCGTCCCCACTCCGGCTCACTTCATGCACCCTTTACCCCAAACTTACGATATGTCCGTCGGGTTACTGGGTATCGACCAGCGGTGACCGCCTCCGCCCACGCTGCGCAGAGCCCAGCGGAAGTCTCCGCCGAGTTGGACGAGCGGCAGCACCAGTTGCGCCGCCGGCTGGAGGGTCTCATCGGGATTGCTGCAACAGAGGGCAACGAGATCCTCGTGCTGCACAACGGCGACGAGATCTTCCCGGCGATGCTCGACGCGATCGGCAAGGCGGAGCGCACGATCGACCTCGTCACCTTCATCTACTGGAAGGGCGACATCGCCCGCGCGTTCGCCGACGCCCTGTCCGCACAGGCCCGGGCTGGCGTCCGCGTGCGGCTTCTCATCGACGCGATCGGCGGCCGCCTGCTCGAGCGCGCGCTGCTGCGGCAGATGGCCGCCGCCGGCGTACTCGTCGAGTGGTTCCGCAAACCGTGGGCGAAGTCCCCGTTCAAGCAGAACCACCGCTGTCACCGCAAGGTGTGCGTAGTGGACGAGACGATCGCCTTTACGGGTGGCGTCGGCATCGCCGAGGAGTGGTGCGGGGACGCTCGGGACGAGACGGAGTGGCGCGACACCCACTTTCGAATCCGCGGCCCGGCCGTCGACGGCCTCTCCGCTGCGTTCTCGCAGAACTGGGCAGAGAGCGGACGTCCGATGTACGACGACCGCGACACCTTCCCGGAGCAGGAGCAGACCGGTCACTCGGTCGTCCAGGTGGTCCGCGGCTCGGCCAGCATCGGCTGGGACGACATGCAGACGGTGTTCAAGGTGTTCATCGAGGCGGCGCAGCACCAGCTGCACATCGCGACCGCCTACTTCGCGCCGGACGACGACTTCCTCGACCTGCTGTGCGCCGCCGCGCGCCGCGGGGTCGACGTCGACGTGTGCGTCCCCGGACCGTACGCCGACAAGCGGGTCTCCCGAGTGGCCAGTCAGGCGACCTTCGCGTCCCTGACCGGTTGCGGGGTCGGGGTCTGGGCCTACCAGCCGTCGATGTTGCACACCAAGGTGCTCACCATCGACGGCATCGCCGCGATCGTCGGCTCGTCGAACTACAACCGCCGCTCCCTCGACCACGACGAGGAAGTGGTGCTTTGCGTGATCAACCGCGACGTGGCGCAGCTGTTGGACCGCCACTTCGCCGAGGACCTGCGGCGCAGCGAGCCCATCGATCCGAGCCGATGGGAGAACCGTCCACTGACTCAGCGCGCCGCCGAAGCGGTGGTTACGCCGATTCGGCGCTGGTTGTAGCCGATTCGCCCACGGGCGAGGGAGAAGACCGCGGCACCAGCAGTCGCCATGCTGCCGGCTGCACTGTCCACGTCCGTGCACGCAAGGGTCCGACGACCTCGCCGTCGGCGTTGCAGTAGAACGGCTCCCCCTGCACCGCGACTTCCCGCGCCCGCGTCGAGTGCACGTCCGGCCGTTCCACGTGCCGTCCGCCGCGCAGGCGTACGGCGTAGCCCAGCCGGGCCAGCGGCCCGGTCGCCTCCGACACGATCACGTCGACCAGCCCGTCCGTCGGGGACGCCCGAGGAGCCAGTTCGGCGCCCCCGCCGATCGAGCGACCGACGCCGAGCCCGACCATGAGTACCCGGCTCCGCGGGTCGGCGAGCTGCCTCCCGTCCGCGGTCACCCACACCCGCCAGCCGGGATGGCGTACCCCGGCGGACAGTGCCCCGACGGCGTACGCCGCCTTGCCGACCCGCGGCTTCCACGCCTCCGCCGCCCGCGCCGCCTCCGCGCCGGCCCCGAGGTGGACGGCGTTGACCACGACGCCGCCCGCGTCGTCGACCAGCAACTCCATCGCCCGCTCGGCGCCATCGAGTACCACGCGGGCGGCCTCCGCCGGGTCGAGCGGGATACCCGTCGTGCGCGCCAGATCGTTGCCGGTGCCCAGCGGCACCAGCCCGACGGCGGCGTGGTCGAGCTGGCCGCTCTCGTGCAGAGCCTGCGCGACGAGGTGCATGCTGCCGTCACCGCCGAACACCGCGAGTCTCCGCCCGGCCAGGCGGCGCACCGCGTCGGCGCAGTCCCGCGGCGAGGCTGTCGCCACCACCTCGACCTCGGTACCGGCATGCAGTACGGCGAGCGCCGCCCGCACGGCCTGCTCGTCGGCGCTGCCCGCACTCGCGTTCGTCAGCGCCATCAGGCCGTCGGTCATGGAGCCATCCTCCGCTACCCTCGGGCGCCCCTACTCGCAACCCTCCAGGACCGACCCCCGACCACGACGGACAGAGGGGAAGCCGGCATGCCCGCGATCGTGCTCGTCGGCGCCCAGTGGGGGGACGAAGGCAAGGGCAAGGCGACTGATCTGCTGGGGGCCGGCGAAACGGGCGGGGTCGATTCCGGCGGTGCCGATGCCGGCGGGGTCGATTCCGGCCGGGTCGATTACGTCGTCCGCTACCAGGGTGGCAACAACGCCGGCCACACCGTCGTCATCGGCGACCAGTCCTACGCGCTGCACCTACTGCCCTCTGGAGTGCTCAACCCCGACGTGGTCCCGGTCATCGGCAACGGTGTGGTCGTCGACCCGGAGGTGCTGCTGGCCGAGATGGCTGCGTTGGAGGCGCGCGGTGTCTCCTGCGCCCGCCTGTTGCTCTCCGCCGAAGCGCACCTGATTATGCCGCACCACCGGGCGCTGGACCGGGTCTCCGAGCGCTACCTCGGCAAGGCCCAGATCGGCACAACCGGTCGCGGTATCGGACCGGCGTACGCCGACAAGGTGGCCCGGGTCGGCGTACGGGTGCAGGACCTGTTCGACCCCGGCATCCTGCGGCAGAAGCTCGACCTGGTGCTGCGGGAGAAGAACCAGGTGCTGGCCAAGCTCTACAACCGCCGCGAGATCGACGGTGACGCGGTGGCGGAGGAGTACCTCGGTTACGTCGAGCGGCTGCGTCCGCATGTCGCGGACGTCTCGCGGGTGCTCAACACGGCCCTCGACGACGGCAAGGTGGTGCTGCTGGAGGGTTCGCAGGGCACCCTGCTCGACGTCGACCACGGCACCTACCCGTTCGTCACCTCCTCCAGCCCGACGGCGGGAGGCGCGTGCGCGGGCTCCGGCATCGGGCCCACCCGGGTGACCAAGGTGGTAGGCATTGCCAAGGCCTACACCACCCGGGTCGGGGCGGGCCCCTTTCCCACCGAGCTACAGGACGCCGCCGGCGAACGGCTGCGCACCGTGGGGCACGAGCGCGGGACCACCACCGGCCGCGATCGCCGCTGCGGCTGGTTCGACGCCGTGGTCGTCCGCTACGCCGTACGCGTCAACGGGCTCACCGACCTGTTCCTCACCAAGCTCGACGTGCTGACCGGCCTGGAGCGCATCCCGGTGTGTGTCGCCTACGACGTCGCGGGAGGCCGTACGGAGGAGATGCCGCTCACCCAGACGGAGTTCCACCACGCCCGCCCGGTCTATGAGGAGCTGCCCGGTTGGGACGAGGACATCAGCGGCGTACGCACCCGCGGCGCGCTGCCGAAGAACGCGCAGGCGTACGTCGCCGCCGTGGAGGAGCTGTGCGGCGCGCCGGTGGCCGCCGTCGGGGTCGGGCCCGGCCGCGAGGAGACACTGTCGATTCGCCCACTGCCGTAGCGTCGCCGCCTGGCTTCAGCCGCGTACGGTGACCTCGTGAGCTACGACCTACTGTTCCTGCGCCGCGCCCCTGGGCAGTCCTGGGCTGACGCCCTCGCCGCGCTGGACACCGGCGGTGGGCAGAGCGACGGCCCCGGTGGGCCGTTGCCCGCGGAGGACGTGGAGCGTTGGGAGCGGCTGCAGCCCCGGGTCCGCGAAATGCTCGGCCGTGTCGAGGAGCTCAGCGCCGACGACGTTCGCGAGCTCACCTCGGACCAGACCGGCATGCAGCTCATCCTGCGGCCGGGGCTGCTCACCCTGTCCGTGCCGTTCTGGTACGAGGGCGAGGCTGCAGTCGACATCATGCGGATCGCGTACGACGTCGCCGCCGCCATCCGCGACGAGACCGGCCTGGAGGGCTGGGACCCTCAGCTGGAGGAACCGGTCGACGTCTCCGGAAAGGGGCCTGCGGCCGAGCGGGCGTTCGGCCGGGTGCGGGACGGCGCCGCTGCCGACACCGAGGACGACGACGGTCCGACCGCGCCGTGGACCGGCGCCAGTGGATCGGCCGGCGCCGGTGACCGCGAACCGCTCGCGCCGGCCGAGGAGACAGCAGATCGACCACGGCGGTGGTGGGAGTTCTGGCGCTGACCGCGGTCGCCACGCCGGACTAGGCTCCGCGGCCGTGCGCATCCTCGTCGTCGGGTCCGGTGCTCGCGAGCACGCGCTGTGCCGGGCGCTCTCCCGCGATTCCGCGGTCGACGACCTGGTCTGTGCCCCCGGCAACGCCGGCACCGCGGCGCTCGCCGCCACCGCCGCGCTGGACGTCGACGACCCGGATGCGGTGGCGTCGCTGGCCGTCGAGGTCGGCGCCGGGCTGGTGGTCATCGGCCCCGAGGGGCCATTGGTGCGGGGTACCGCGGATGCCGTCCGCGCCCGCGGTATCGCCTGCTTCGGGCCGTCCGCGGAGGCCGCGCGCATCGAAGGCTCCAAGGCGTTCGCCAAGGACGTCATGGCGGAGGCGGAGGTGCCGACCGCGGTGTCCTACGTCTGCGACAGCCCGGCCGAGGTAGCCGCGGCACTCGATGCGTTCGGTCCGCCGTACGTCGTCAAGGCCGACGGGCTCGCCGCCGGCAAGGGCGTGGTGGTGACCGAGGACCGCGCAGCGGCACTGGCGCACGCATCGGCGGTCGGGCGGGTGGTCGTGGAGGAGTTCCTCGACGGCCCGGAGGTGTCGCTGTTCGCGCTGGCCGACGGCACCACCGTGCTGCCCCTGTTGCCCGCGCAGGACTTCAAGCGCGTCGGAGACGGCGACACCGGCCCCAACACCGGCGGCATGGGCGCCTATGCGCCGCTGGACTGGCTGCCGGCGGGCTTCGTGGCGGAGGTCACCGCGCGCGTACTGCAGCCGACGGTCGACGAGCTCCGCCACCGCGACGCGCCGTTCACCGGCCTCCTCTACGCCGGGCTCGCGCTCACCTCTCGCGGCGTACGGGTCATCGAGTTCAACGCACGCTTCGGTGACCCGGAGACGCAGGTGGTGATGGCGCTGCTCCGTACGCCGCTCGCGGGTCTGCTGCAGGCGGCTGCTACTGGCCGGCTGGGCGACGCCGAACCGCCGCAGTGGTGGCACGCGTCGGCGGTCACCGTGGTCGTGGCGGCGCACGGCTATCCGGGTGCACCGCGTACCGGTGACGTGGTGGCCGGACTCGACGAGGCGGCGGACGTCGAGGGGGTGGCGCTGCTGCACGCCGGTACCCGCCGCGACGGGAGCGGGCAGGTGACCAGCGCGGGCGGTCGGGTGCTGTCGGTGACCGCGACTGCGCCCACTCTCGGCGCCGCCCGCGGCCGGGCGTACGACGCAGTCGCCCGCATCGGACTCGACGGGGGGCACTACCGCCGCGATATCGCCGCCGCCCCCCCGGCCGCCCCGGAGCCGCCGGATTCTGGCCAGGCATGATGGTCGGGTGATCGAGCGCTACACGCTGCCCGAGATGGGCCGGGTATGGAGCGAGGCACACAAGTACGCCCTGTGGTGCCGGATCGAGCTGCTCGTGCTCGAGTCACATGCCCGCGCCGGTCGGGTGCCGCCGGACGCGGTGCAGCCGGTGCGCGACGCCGCACCGCCCACGCCGGAGCGGGTCGCCGAGGTGGAGGCGACAACGCGGCACGACGTCATCGCCTTTCTCACCGCCTGGGCCGACAACACGACCCCGCGGGAAGCGGCCGCCTGGGTGCACTACGGCATGACCTCCTCCGACCTGCTCGACACCGCGCTGGCCTGCCAGCTGGTGGAGGCCAGCGACGTCCTGCTCGGCAAGGCCGACGCACTCGTCGCGGCGTTGCGCGACCACGCCCTCGCCCACCGGGACACCCTGCGGGTGGGTCGCACCCACGGGGTCCACGCGGAGCCGGACGTCTGGGGACACCGGGTCGCCGACTTCGCCTTCGCCGCCGCCCGGTCTCGGGATCGGCTGCGCCGGGCGCGCGCGGCGGTGGGAGTGCTGAAGATGTCCGGGCCGGTCGGGAGCTACTCGACGCTCGACCCCACGGTGGAGCGGGAGGTGGCCGAGCAGCTCGGACTGCGCCCTGCCGACGTCGCTACCCAGGTCGTCATGCGCGACGGCATCAGCGAGTGGGTGGCCGCACTGGCGATCCTCGCCACCGTCTGCGAGGCGGTCGCCCTCGAGGTGCGCCACGGGCAGCGCACCGAGGTGCGCGAGCTCGCCGAGCCGTTCGGGGCGGGGCAAAAGGGCTCGTCCGCCATGCCGCACAAGCGGAATCCGATCGTGGCCGAGCGCATCTGCGGGCTGGCCCGCATCGTCCGCGCACAGCTGGTCCCGGTGATGGAGGGAATCCCGCTCTGGCACGAGCGGGACATCTCTCACTCCTCCGTCGAGCGCGTCGCGCTGCCGGATGCGGCGATTACCACTGACTACCTGCTGCACCTCACCACGGCGCTGATGACCGAGCTCGTCGTGGACACCGCGCGGATGCGCGCCAACCTCGACGCCACCGGAGGGCTGATCACCACCAGCGCCGTACTCCTGGCACTGGTCGACACCGGCATGTCCCGCGAGGGCGCGTACTCCTTGGTGCAGGCCGCTGCCATGGACACCTGGGTGTCCGGGACGCCGTTTCGGGAGAGACTGCGTAAGCAGGCGGCGGACGCTGGCGTGTCGCTGGACGAGAAGCGTCTGGACATCGCCGCCGATCCCGAGCGCTACGTCGCGCGTCTCGGACCCGTGTTCGACCGCTTGGAGGAGCTCGCATGAGGTGGATCTACCGCACGCTCGCCCTGTTCTTCGGCCGCAAGGCCTGGGAGTGGTACCAGAATCGCAAGGCCCGTTCCAGCCGATCCGGTGACCGGCAGGACCCGCAAGCCCGCCGGTGAACGGCCTGCCGGGGCTGACGCCCGTCGCCTCCGGCAAGGTCCGCGACCTCTACGCCGTCGGAGCGGACCGGCTCCTCGTCGTCGCCAGCGACCGGGTCTCGGCGTACGACCATGTGCTGGCGACGCTGATCCCGGGCAAGGGCGCGATCCTGACGGCGCTGTCGCTGTGGTGGTACGACCGGCTCGCCGACCTGGTGCCCAACCACCTGGTCACCGCCGACGTGGGGCGTTACCCGGCCGAGTTGCAGGCGCACGCGGCGGCGCTGGACGGGCGGTCGATGCTGGTCCGGCGGTTGGAGATGGTGCCGGTGGAGTGCGTGGCGCGCGGTTATCTCACCGGCTCCGGGCTGGCCGACTACCGGGAGACCGGCGCGGTGGGTGGGGTGCAGTTGCCACCCGGGTTGACCGACGGCTCCCGGCTGCCCGAGCCGGTGTTCGGCCCCGCCACCAAGGCGCCGGTGGGCGGCCATGACGTCAACATGTCCTACGCCGAGCTCGTCGAGATGATCGGCGCGGACCTGGCGACCAGGTTGCGCCAGCTGACCCTTGCCGTCTACCGGCGGGCGGCGGAGTTGGCCCGCGAGCGTGGCCTACTGCTGGCAGACACAAAGCTGGAGTTCGGCCTCGACCCGGCCGGCGCCCTGGTGTTGGCCGACGAGGTGCTCACTCCCGACTCCTCCCGCTTCTGGGCGGCCGACGAGTGGCGGCCGGGCACAGTGCCGCCGGCCTACGACAAGCAGGTGCTGCGCGACTGGCTGCGTACGGAGTCCGGCTGGGACCCGGCGAGCGGCGCTTCCCCGCCAGTCCTGCCGCCCGAGATCGTGGCCCGTACGCAGCAGCGCTACCGCGAGGCCTACCGACGGCTCACCGCGGATCAACAACCATCCACAGCCACCGGTGTAACCCCTCCGCCGCGGCCGTCCGGCGGCTAAGGTCGCGTCCATAGACCGCTGGGGGGACTGGGGGAGCTGTGGCTCGCGTCGTCGTTGACGTCATGCTCAAGCTGGAGATCCTCGATCCGCAGGGACAGGCTGTGCTGGGCGCGCTGCCGCGGCTCGGCTTTTCTCAGGTCCGTGAGGTCCGCCAGGGCAAGCACTTCGTCCTCGACCTCCCTGGCGTGGAGGCGGCGGAGGCGCTCGAGCAGGCGGCGCTGATCGCCGAAACGCTGCTGGCCAATCCGGTGATCGAGGAGTACGCCGTGCGTCACGCCGGATAGGCGGGGCGTTTAGTAGGTCGCCTTGTCCGGGGAAACCTGCCGGTATGGCGTCGAGAAGGGGGGCGAGGGCAATGCGCCTCACCTTGACGCTCGCACTTCCCCGCGACACCTTCAGCGTGCCGGTCGTCCGTCGCGTGCTCACCGATGCGATGGCGACGCTCGGCGTCCTGGAGGACTGCGTGAGCGATGTGGCGGTGGCGTTGTCCGAAGCGTGCACCAACGTGCTGCGCCACGCCCGGGAGGGCGACGCGTACGAGGTTTCTGCCGGCATCAACGAACGGTCCTGCGTGCTCCAGGTGACCGACAAGGGTGCCGGTTTCGCCGCTGACGACCTTGGCCGCGTCGATGCACATCCGGAGTCCGAGTTCGGGCGCGGTATCCAGCTCATGCGCTCTCTCGTCGACGACTTGCACTTCGAGCGACTGGAAGCGGGCGGCACTGTGGTGCGGCTGGTCAAGGAGTTGGCATGGCGCGAAGGGGCACCGCTACGGATGCTCGCCGCGGCCCTCGAACCGGCCGTCGGGGAACTGCCGGTCTGGGAAGAGGCCGTGGGAGGACCGGCCGACAGCGGCCAGCAGAATGCCGGACAGTAGGCCCGGCACCGTGCGCCCTCGATAACCGCGCGCCCTCGATAACCTTCCGCCCATGCCCTCCCGCGTCGGCGTCGTCACGTTTCCCGGCTCCCTCGACGACGTCGATGCGCAGCGGGCGATTGCCATGGCCGGCGGTGAGCCGGTGCCGCTATGGCACGGTGACGCAGGCCTGCGCGACGTCGATGCTGTCGTGTTGCCCGGGGGGTTCTCCTACGGCGACTACCTGCGTTGCGGCGCGATTGCTCGCTTCTCCCCGGTCATGGGGGCGGTGTCCGACGCTGCCCGCGCCGGGATGCCGGTGCTGGGCATCTGCAACGGCTTCCAGATTCTCTGCGAGTCCCATCTGCTGCCCGGGGCGTTGACCCGCAACGCGGGCTTGCACTTCGTCTGCCAGGATCAGCGGTTGCGCATCGAGAACGCCGATACGGCGTGGACCTCGGCGTACGCGGTTGGTCAGCAAGTTCTCGTGCCGCTCAAGAGCGGCGAGGGGCGTTACGTCGCCGACGCCCGCACCGTGCGCGAGCTTGACGACGCCGGGCGGGTGGTTGCCCGCTACGTCGACGGCAACCCCAACGGGTCCCTCGGCGACATCGCCGGCATTGCCAATGCAGAGGGCAACGTCGTGGGCCTGATGCCACACCCGGAGCACGCGATCGATCTCCTCACCGGGCCTTCGGCCGACGGGCTGGGCTTCTTCTCCTCGGTCCTTTCCGCGATGGTTGCCGCGTGATCGACCAGCCCTTCGCCGCGCTCGGCCTGAAGGAGGAGGAGTATCTCCGCATTCACACGGTGCTGGGTCGCTGTCCGACGGCGACCGAGTTGGCGATGTACGCGGTCATGTGGAGCGAACACTGCTCGTACAAGTCCAGCCGGGTGCATCTGCGCCGGCTGGCGGCGACCGCGCGCGCGGGTGCCGGTGCCCCACTGCTGGCGGGGATGGGAGACAACGCCGGCGTCGTCGACGTCGGCGGCGGTCTGGCGGTGACGTTCAAGGTCGAGTCGCATAACCACCCGAGCTTCGTCGAGCCGTACCAGGGCGCGGCGACCGGCGTGGGCGGCATCGTCCGCGACATCCTCGCGATGGGCGCGCGCCCCGTCGCTGTCATGGACTCGCTGCGTTTCGGTCCCGCCGACGCGCCGGACACCGCCCGGGTGCTGCCCGGCGTGGTGGGTGGGGTCGCGGGCTACGGCAACTGTCTCGGACTGCCCAACGTCGGCGGCGAGGTCGGGTTCGACCCGTCGTACGCCGGCAATCCGCTCGTCAACGCGCTCTGCCTCGGTGTCCTGCGCCACGAGCAGCTGCAACGCGCCGCCGCGACCGGGGAAGGCAACGCCGTCGTCTTGCTCGGCGCGAGAACAGGGCGAGATGGCATCGGCGGCGTCTCGGTGCTGGCCAGCGCCACCTTCGCCGACGAGGGGGCCGGCGGGTCGAGCGCCGGGCGGGCGCAACTCCCGAGCGTGCAGGTCGGCGATCCGTTTACCGAGAAGGTGCTCGTCGAGTGCTGTCTCGAGCTCTTTGCGCGAGACCTCGTTGTCGGCGTGCAGGACCTCGGCGGCGCCGGGCTGACCTGCGCGCTCAGCGAGACTTCCGCCGCCGGGGGGGTGGGCATGCGGGTCGCTCTGGAGCGAGTGCCGCTGCGGGAGACCTCGATGGCCCCGCAAGAGGTACTGGTGTCGGAGTCGCAGGAGCGCATGCTCGCCGTCGTCCGTCCCGCCGCGGTCACCGAGGTGCTCGACCTGTGCGGCCGCTGGGGCGTGCCGGCGACGGTGGTCGGGGAGGTGACCGCGACCGAGCGGCTGGTCGTGACCTGGCACGGCAGGACCGTCTGCGATGTCCCCCCGGCGTCCCTGGCCGACGAGGGTCCGGTCTACGAACGGCCGCTGTGCCGGCCGGCCGACCAGGACCGGTTGGTCGCCGACGAGCCGACGGCGCAGCGGCTGCCGCGCCCGCGGACCGGCGCGGAGCTGCAGGCGACGCTGCTGCGCATGCTCGCCTCCCCCGAGCTGTGCGCGCGGTCGTGGGTCACCGACCAGTACGACCGCTATGTGCGGGGCAACACCGCGCTGGCCCAGCCGGAGGACGCGGGCGTCGTACGCCTCGACGAGGACAGCGGGCTGGGCGTCGCCCTCG
>Ga0136624_1000532_pt1 | contig 14968 bp, 12 predicted proteins | sample AntDrymUQ4692206_2_FD_104802 | JGI IMG/M metagenome (GOLD analysis project Ga0136624, IMG submission 104802) | Polar desert sand microbial communities from Dry Valleys, Antarctica - metaG UQ469 (22.06) | ecosystem: Environmental > Terrestrial > Soil > Desert | place: Antarctica: Dry Valley... | reverse complement strand
GCACTGTTGCCCGGGACGCGAACGGCGCCCTCCGGCAACGGATCGTTCGAGCGTGCCGCTGGCGCGCTGTCCGCCACGGTGGTGGCCGCCGGGTAGTTGCCAAAGTAGATGCGCGACACGTTGTCGAGCGACACGCGGCGTTCTTCGCCCGAGGTCGTGCGGAAGATCAGCGCGTGCGGCTCGGTGCCGTTTTCTTCGCCCCCGCGGATGTCAACGAACCGACCCTGGATGCTGTCACCACCGCGCAGCAGCGCGATATGATTGGCGCCCCGCGCGGCCGACAATTCCGTCTCGGGCAGACCGGACGCACCACCTGCGAAGTCGATCAATGCAACCTGGTCGACAGGCAGTTTCCGTTGGTCATCCGCGTTGACGCGCACGTACACCGTGTTGTTCTCAACGTCTTCGAGAAGCCCGGCGACGCGATCGCCATTGCGTAGGAGCACCGTTGCCCGATGCTCGTGTTGTGCATAAGAAATGCTGGGAAGCACGAAGGCCGCCAGCACGAGGGTAAGGACACACTTGCGAATGCTCATGCCCCTTTTTTTGCAAAGGCGACGCCAACCACGGCTCGGTCGGAGCCTAGGGTTTGCGCGTCACGAATGGTAGCGATGCGACTACCGCAGACAGTTGGGCTGGCGGCCTGCCCACATTCAGCGTTGTACCGGGTTCGGCAAAGTCACGGTGGACATACCCCAGGGCAATGCCCACCTCGACCCTGGGAGACCAAGCGGCGCTGGTGAGGCGGCCAATCTCTTTGCCCGCACTACTCCAAATCGGCTCGCCGCCCTTTGGCAGGACTCCCTTGTCGAGCCGGATGCCGACCAGTTTTCGCGCCACTCGACCTCCGCCGCGATGCGTCACGCGGACAATCACCTCCTGCCCCACATAGCAGCCTTTCGTGAACGAGATTGCCCGTTGCTCCAAGCCCGCCTCGAGCGGGATCGTCTGCTCGTCCATGTCCACCAGAAAGGCAGGGCGGCCAGCTTCGATGCGGACGATGTCGAGCGTCTCCAGGTTGGTGTCGAGCGCGCCCAAGCCGGTCAGCGCCCCCACCCACGCCGGCACGTCGGCGGGGGGGACGAACGCGGTGAAGCCTGGCACGCCGAACGCGTCATCCCTGAAGAACTCCATCCCGTCGACCATGCCTGGCGCCGCCGGACCGTGCACCTCCACGAGCGAGAGGTCGCCGGATCGATCTGCAATCTGCGCGTCCTCGGAAAACAAGAGCGCATCCAGACGTTTCTGAAGGGGTTCGGCCAAGCTCGCCGGCACGTCGAGCAGCACGCGGCCGGCCAGGTTGAACACGCGCATGTCGGTGATCATGCGTCCTTGCGGCGTCAGATAGGCAGCGTCGCAGACCCCGCCGATTGGCAGCGCCACGACGTCATTGGTGAGAAGACCTTGCAGCCACGAGAGACGATCGGCGCCGGTTACCGCGAGCACGCCCCGATCGCCGCGCCGGACAACGCCGACATGTTCGGTCAGCGCGCGGTAGCCGTCTGGTGAGAACATATACAGTGCCGAGGGGTGCCGAGGGCGCTTACAGGGCCTAAGGTGCAACAGGGGCCTGAAGTTGCCTGGGATGCTTCAGGTGCTGGGGAGCGAATGACACAATCCAATTGTATGCGTCTCATCACCGGGGCCTTGGCGGCTGTCTTCGCAAGTCACCTGTGGGCGCAGCAAGCGCCTGGCGCAGTCGACGGCGTGGCATTCACGGTGTTCCTCCAGGCGCGCCCCATCGGGCAGGAAACTGTTCAGGTCGTCGAACGCCCGGACGGCTGGCTGGTTCGCGGAAGCAATCGGCTCGGCCCTCCGCTCGACGTCGTCACCCGAGTCGCGGAAATCGAATACGACAGGGAATGGCGGCCGAGACGCCTCCTGCTAGAAGGAACCTCCCGAGGGCAGGAGGCCACTCTCAGGTCCTCGTTCGCCAACGGTGAGGCGGTCACCGAGGTCGTCATCGCCGGTGAGTCGACGAGCAAGACCGACACGGTAGCGGCCGACGCGCTCGTCCTGCCGAATGCGTTTCTTGGTTCCTACGCCGCCCTCGCCCGCCGTCTGATCGGACAGCAGCCGGGCGCCACATTTCATGCGTACATCGCTCCACAGGGCGAGATCGTCATGCGACTCGACGGCGTCTTTCAGGAGCACATCGAGACACCGAAGGAGGACATCAGCGCAACGCGGTATGCCCTCGTGGTCTCGAACGCTGCGGCCGGCGGGGAGATGCAAATCGGCATGTGGACGGATAGCGCCGGACAATTGCTGCGGATCAGCGTTCCCTTTCAAGGCCTCGAGCTCGCGCGCGAAGACATCGCCTCGGCAGCTGCGCGAACGACGTCGTTCACCGTGCCGGGCGATGAAACCGTTCATATCCCGGCATCGGGGTTCGGCCTTGCGGCCAGCATTACCCGGCCCGTGGGCGCAAAGGGACCGCTGCCGGCAGTCGTCCTCGTGCCGGACTCGTCCGCACTCGATCGTGATGGGGGGCTGGCGGGCGTCCCCGTGCTCGGGCACCTCGCTGCCGATTTCGTCAACTCGGGATTTCTCGTCGTTCGGTACGACCGGCGTGGCATCGGCCAGAGCGGTGGCCGCGCGGAAACGGCGACGATCAACGACTATGCGGAAGACGTACGCGCGGTGATCGCGTGGCTCGACAAGCAACGCGAGGTGAACAAGCGGCGAATTGCTCTTGTCGGACACGGTGACGGCGCCTGGGTGGCGATGCGTGCGGCCGACCGCGACAACCGCGTCGCCGCCCTCGCGCTGATAGCCGCCATCTCGACGACCGGCGCGGAATATATCCTCGAACAGCAACGCGCGCAGCTCGCCGCGCTCAACGCGACGGACGTCGAGCGCCAGGCCAAAATCGAACTGCAGCAGCGCATCAACGCGGCAGCGCTCGAGGGGACCGGCTGGGACGGTATTCCGGAAACGGTGCGCGAGGCGGCCGACACGCCCTGGTTTCAGAGCTTTCTCGCCTTCGATCCGGCGCGAGTCATGAGGGACCTGCGGGAGCCCATTCTCATCGTCCACGGCGACCTCGACACCCAGGTGGCGCCGCACCATGCCGACCGCTTGGCCGAACTGGCACGCGCCCGGCGGCGAAAGGTTGACACCGAACTGGCCAAGATCCCTGGTGTGAACCATCTCCTCGTGCCTGCCACGACCGGCGGCGTCGAGCAAGCCGTAGCGCTGCCGAACCCGCGCGTCTCGCCATCGGTCTCGTCGGCCATTTCGAGTTGGCTGACGCGCGTCATGCGGTAAGCTACGGCCCCAACGGTGCCGTTCTGGATCTTCGTCGCGCTGCTCTTATTGCTCCCGTCGCCCGCCCCCGGCCAGCCACACAAGCACGCGCAAGCGACCCGCGTGGACGCCGGCGCCCTGCGCCTCGACGGCCGTCTCGACGAGGGTGTCTGGCGCCTGGCGGAGCCGATCGCCGACTTCACACAGAAGGAGCCGATCGAGGGTGCGGCGCCGAGGGACCGGATGGAGGTCCGCTTCGCTTACGACGATTCGGCGCTGTACATCGGGGCGCGCATGTATACGCGGCAAGCCGTGGAAGTCCAGGCGCCCCTCGGCCGGCGGGACAACGCCGGGCAGGCGGAGCACATCGTCGTGTCCCTCGACACCTTTCTCGACCGGCGGACGGCGGCGAGCTTCGGGGTCACTGCGTCGGGGGTGCGGATCGATCGCTTCCACTCCTCTGACAACGAAAACAGTTTCGATTCGGGATTCGATCCGGTCTGGGAAGCGCACACGGCGCGTGACGAAGAGAGCTGGACGGCGGAGTTGTGGATCCCGTTCTCGCAGCTGCGTTTCACGCCTCGGCACGATCACGTCTGGGGCATCAACGTGCTGCGCTTCCGGCCTACGCTGAACGAAGAATCGTACTGGATCGTCGTGCCCCGAACCGAGCGCGCATGGTCGTCGCGATTCGGCGAGTTGCGTGGCATCTCGAACCTCCGCCCAACGCGGCGGATCGAGCTGCTGCCATATCTGGCCGGCAGCTCGCACATCAACGGCAATCGCGACCCGGGCAACCCGTTCGACCGCGGCGGTAACCTCGGCGGCCGCGTGGGCGGGGACGTCAAGATCGGGCTTGGCCCCAATCTCACGCTCGAGGCGACATTCAATCCGGACTTCGGCCAGGTAGAAGCCGATCCGGCCGAGGTCAACCTTTCGGCATTCGAGACGCGGTTTCCCGAGCGGCGCCCCTTCTTTCTGGAGGGCGCCTCGCTCTTCAACATCGGACATCCGAACTTCTTCTACTCGCGCCGCATCGGCGCACGCCCGATCGGACCAGCCGCCGGGGACTACGTCGACTACCCGGTCGCGAACACCATCCTCGGCGCCGCCAAGGTCACCGGACGGCTGCCGTCGAAAACCTCGGTAGGCGTGCTGACCGCGGTGACGGCCGAGGAATCGGCACGCGTCACGAATTTCGACGACATCACCATTCGCCGCGTGTCCGTCGCGCCGCGCGCATTTCACGCCGTTGGCCGTGTGCTGCAGGAATTTGGCGCCAACGCGTCGACCGCCGGCGCCTACGTCAACGTCGTGCATCGCGATCTGACGCCCGGGGATCCGCTCGCTGCGCTGCTGACACGCAACGCACTCGGCGCCGCCGGCAATACGACGCTGCGTTTCAGGGGCGGCGAGTACGAGTTCCGCGCGCAGGGCGGCGGGTCGTTCATCAACGGCGATGCGCAGGCCATCGAGCGGGTCCAGCGGTCGAGCGCGCACTACGCCCAGCGTCCGGACCGCGATTACTCCGTCCTCGACCCCACGCTGACTTCGCTGGGTGGGTGGACAATCCAGGCGGCCTTCGACCGGGTGAGCGGCCGCCATTGGCTGTGGGGGCTGAACACGAAGATCGATTCGGAGAACTTCGAGACCAACGACTTCGCCAACCTCAATGGTGCCGATGGGCTGCTGGTGAGCGGCAACCTGCGCTACCGCGAGACCCGCCCCGGACGCGTCTTCCGCAGTTACACCATTGGCCTCAACATCTCAAACGACTCGACGCTCCGATGGCTCCGGCAAACCGGCGACATCCGGCCAAACGTCAACGTGACGTGGGCGAACTTCTGGACCACGTCGTTCGATGTCCGCCGGTTCCTGCCGCAACTGAACGTCACGCAGACCCGCGGTGGGCCAATCATGGGCCGCCAGGGCGGGTGGGGCTCGTCAGTCAACTTCGGCAACCCGTCGACCTCGCAAACGCGCATCTCGGGCAACGTCACCCTCAACGAAATGGACGACGGCGGGCGCACGCGGCGCGCGAGCACGACCGTCTCGTTCCGGCCGGGCCCGCGCTGGCAATTCTCGGTGAACCCGTACTACGACCGCTCGACCGACGCCGCGCAGTATGTGTCCACACTCGCCGGCGGTCGGGCGGAGACTTTCGAGAGCCGCTACATTTTTGCCTTCATCGATCGGAGCACCGTATCCACCGAATTTCGCCTCGGCCTGACGCTGAAGCCTGACATGAACCTCGACGTGTATGCGGAGCCGTTTGCCGCGTCAGGGGGCTATTACCACCACGGCGAGCTGCTCGCGCCTGGCAGTGCGGCTCGGATTACCTATGGACAGGCCGGCACGCTGGTGAGCGTGGACGCGGACGGGGGCCGCCAAGTCCGTTTCGGCGACTCGGCCTTCACCCTGCGCAATCGGGACTTCAACACGCTGTCATTCAGGAGTAACGTGGTGCTGCGCTGGGAATGGCGTCCGGGCAGTACGCTCTATGCCGTATGGCAACAGGATCGGTCCGGGCTCGAGCGGGTGGGCACGCCCGTCGGCGTCGGCGATATGTTCCGCTCGGTTGCGGCGACCGGGTCGAACGTCTTCGTCATCAAGACGTCGTTCTGGCTTCCGGTGCGCTAGACGCGGTCGCGCCAGGCCAGGTGTTGGTGTTGTAGTGACTGGTCGATCTCATCCCACATCGTCTTGACCTGAGCACGCAGCGCGGTGGCCGCCTCCGCAGCGGTGGCATCGCCAGCAATGCGCATCGGCGGCCCGAACGCAACACGAACGACGTGACGCGACCACGGCCGGAGCAGCCACCAGTTGAACGAACGGTTGCGGGGCCACAACTCGAACACTCCCTTTATCGCGACTGGGACAATCGGCACGCTCAGGTGCCGTGACAGGATGGGCGCGCCTTTCTTGAATTTTTTCACGGTGCCATCGATGGAGCGCTCCCCTTCGGGAAACAGGACGAGAATCCGGCCATGTACCAGCCCAAACGCGCCTGCCTTCATCGCGGGCACGAGGTTGGCGTCGGGATCGACGGGCACCAGGTTCAACTGGCGCGCGAGCCAGGCCGTGAGTGGCGTCTCGAAGTACTCCGTGGCGCCGACGAAAAAGAGCCGGCGAAGCACCGTGAACGGCAGCGCGCTGCACACAAAGAGCGGATCGAGGTAGCTCTGATGATTCGGGCAGATGATGAAGGGCCCAGTCGCCGGCAGGTGGGCCACGCCGCGCGCGGAAAGGCGCGGCAGAATCAGCCGGAGCATCCACAAAATACTGAAGAACAGCGCCGGCACCAGAAACCGGTCCCTCAGCAGCGGGCCGAGAACTGGATCCGACACGGGTGGCAGGTCGCGCAGCAGAGCCTCCCACGACGCTTCGAGGGCCGGCTGGCCGTCACGCCGCTCACCAGAGCGAACCGCGTCGATCAGGTGCGCCACGGTGAGGATGGCTGGCGCGCGCTCTTCTGCGATGCGCACTCCGAAGTGTTCTTCGAGCTCGGCAATCAGCTCGACGCGCTCCATCGAATCCAGGGCGAGGTCGAGCTCCAGGTTGGCCTCTGGCGTCATCGCCGCGCCCTTGGCCCGCCGCGCGATGATCGCGGCGGCCTCGGTCGCGTGCGCATCACCGTGCCAGTGCGTCACGTCTGACGCCATGTGCCGGCGTCCGGCCGCTTCTCTCTGCTCTCTCTGCTCTCTCTGCTTCTCCCTCGCCCGTCGTTCAATCTCATGGCGTTTCAGCTTGCCGGTGGTCGTGCGCGGCAGCGGCTCGAACCACACGTCATAGCCGAGCACGCGCTTGTGCGCGGGCAGGTGCACCGACTGCCCCTCGATCTCGAAACGAATGAGATCTCCGGCGTTGGCGATGCGGCGCTCCCGCAGCAGGTCCAGGTCCGGCACGACGACGGCGAACAGACGCTCGGTGGTGGGTTCGTCGTCGTGCGTAAGGCCCATCACGCAGATCTCTTTCACGAACTGAGACCGGCGGTACTGCGATTCCAGCTCCTCCGGGTAGATGTTCTTGCCCGACGCGAGGACAATCACCTCCTTCTTGCGACCCGTTATCGTCAGCCGGCCCGCGTCGTCGGTGCGGCCGAGGTCTCCGGTGAGGAACCACCCGTCACGCATCACTGCATTGGTCGCGTCCGGCCGGTTGTAGTACCCCTGCATGACGATGGGACCGCGGATGGCGATCTCGCCGTCCAGGTCCGGATCGCCGGAGGGCATGATGTGAATCTCGTGTCCGGGAAACGCCGTGCCGACGGTGTCGAGATGTGCGTGGTCCGGACTCGTGATGGTCGCCGCCCCTGACGTTTCCGTGAGGCCGTAGGCCTGCAGGATCGTGAAGCCGAGCGCGTAGAAATCGCGGCCGATCGCCGGGTCGAACTTCGAGCCGCCGGTCACGAAGAGACGCATCTGGCGGCCGAGCATGTCGTGGACTCGTCCGAAGAGCAGCGGGCCGGCGTTGAGCCCGGCGCGGCGAAGACGAAAGCTGGCGCGGAGCATGAGGCGAAAGGCCGCCCGCATCAGCCAGCCGCCTTTGGCGACCTCACCAAGAATGCGCTGGTGAATCAGGTAGAAGAACTGCGGGACGCAGGCGAAGATGGTGATGCGCCGTTCGCTCAACGCGCGCACGAGTTCGGTGGACGTCAACGTCTCGAGAAACACGACGCGCGCGCCAACCGCAAATGGGAGCAGCAGGTTCGCCAGTTGAGCGAGCGCGTGAAAGAGCGGCAACACACCGAGCACGCTGTCGTGCTCGCTGACGTTCACCACCGCAAAGGCCGCGTCGCGCTCCGCGAGAAGGTTTGCATGGGTGAGCACGACGCCTTTCGGGTCCGCCGTCGTACCGGAGGTGTACAAGATCACCGCAGGAGAGGTGACCGCTGTGTCGTCATAGTTCACGGAACTGGATGGCGAAAACGGTACGTCGTCGAGCGGGACGACGCTGAGGTCGAGTCCGGTGGTGGCCTCGCGTGCAATCGCCGACAGACGCTGGTTGACGAACAGCACGCGCGGGCGCGCATCACGAAGGATGATTTCAACTTGCGCAGCCGTGTAGTTGGTGTCGAGGGGAACGGCGATAGCGCCGAGACCGAACGTGCCGAGATAGGCGGCGCACCAGCGCGCGTCGTTGTCCGCGAGAATCGCGCACCGATCCCCCGCGCTCACCCCCAACGCAGCGAGCCGGCCGGCGTACGCCGCAGCGGCGGCACGCAGCTGGCCGTAGGTATAAGTCTCGAGGCTGGCCGAACGTTGCACCTCCACCGCGGCCCGATCCGCGTTTCGCGCGGCCACCGACTCGAACACCTGCCAGACATTCACGCCGCGCAAATTCTATGATGAGCCGGTTACACTAGCGGAGCGAATGTGGATTCTCGAATCTACCGACCCTGAGCACCCTCTCATCTTCCGCCTTCTCCGCGGCTCGCTCAAGACGATGGGCCGTGCCGCGCGCGCCGATTTCATCGTCGAGGCCGCGCTCGTCTCCCGGTTGCACTGTCGCTTCGTGCTCGACGAGCGCGACCGACTTGATGTGGAGGACCTGGGCAGCACCAACGGTACATGGGTCAACGGCCAAAAAGTCGAGAAGGCCCCGTTGATTGCCGGGGACAAGGTCAAGATCGGCCGCGTCGAATTCGCGGTGCGCCCTGAAGCATAGGCTATCGGCTCTCAGCTCTTACCGGCGCCGGCGTTCCCAGTCGAGCAGAAATGGATTGCTCCGCCGCTCCCGGCCGATCGTCGTCTCGGGACCGTGGCCTGAATAGACGCGCGCGTCGTCGCCAAACGCATACAGCACGGTGGTGATCGAGCGCATCAGCGTGTCGAAATCGCCGCCCGGCAGGTCAGTCCGGCCGATGGAGCCGGCAAACAGGGTGTCGCCGACGAAGAGAGCCTGTCCGACCGTCCCCCGGCTTCCGATCTGCAGGCAGACCCCGCCCGGGCAATGACCTGGCGTGTGGTGGACGTGGACCTCGTAGTCGCCAAACGCATAGGGGCCTTGCCCCTGGTAAAATACGTCAACGGGGGGCGGCTGCTCGACGTCGAACCCGAACAGCGCGCCATGCGCCGACGCTTTCTCGTACAGGAAATGGTCGTCGCGGTGGAGATGAATCGGGACGCCGAGGGCGCGCTTGGCCCGGCCAACCCCGCTGACGTGATCAACGTGCGCGTGCGTCAGCAGGATTGCGCGTGCCGTCAGCCCTTCACGCTCGATGAAGGCCAGCAATTCCTCGACCGCATCACCAGGATCGATGAGCACGGCCTCACGCGTTCTCTGGCATCCGACGACGTAGCCGTTGGTCATGAAAGGACCGCCGGCCGCTGATTCGATGATCATTCGTGTGATGCCTGCACAGGCTCGCAGTAGTCAGCTACCAGCGCTGACGCCTCGAGTTGCGGCCTCGGATAGGATACCGTCATGATCCTCGTGGTCGCCGACGACCTGCTGTTTCGCTCGAAGATTTCGACCGCGGCCAAGGCGCTGGGAGTCGTCGTACGGGCGGCGACGACGCCGGACGCGGCGGTCGAACGTGCCCGCGCGGACCACCCCACGCTCGTGTTAATCGACCTCGACGGCCAGCGGCCGGCACCATTCGAGGTGCTACAGCGCTTCTCCGAGGATCCCGCCCTCCGCGCGCTAAACACCATCGGGTTCGTGTCCCACGTGCACGCCGAGCTCGTCCAGCGCGCACGGGAGTTGGGGATTGGTCAGGTCATGGCGCGCAGTGCGTTCGTGAGCGCGCTCCCGGGCCTGCTCGCGCCGCACGCGGACGGCCTTCCGCAGCCATGACCGCCCGCCGCGACGTGACGCTGCAGGACATCTACGCCGCGCGCGCGCGGCTGCGCGGTCACATTCTGCCGACGCCGCTGCGCGAGTCCACCTGGCTGTCGTCCACGGCCGGCGCGCGAGTCCTGTTGAAGCTGGAAACGGTGCAATTGACCAATTCCTTCAAGATTCGAGGGGCGATGAACGCCGCTGCGCGCCTGGCGCAGAACCAGGGCGCGAGGGCAATTGTCACCGCCTCGGCCGGCAATCACGGGCGGGCCATTGCGCTGGCGGCGGAGCGCTTCGGGCTGACCGCGGTCGTGTTCACGCCGGCTAGCGCGCCCGAGACGAAGAAGGCCGCCATCCGGCGACATGGCGCCGAGTTGCGAGACGAGGCCCCGGATTACGACGCGGCAGAGCGACTCGCGCGCGCTCATGCCGCCAGCGCAGACGCGACCTTCATCTCACCCTACAACCACCCGGATGTCATCGCCGGCGCGGGGACCATTGCCTTGGAGATTCTGGAAGCGGCGCCTGTGGACACCATCGTCGTCCCGGTCGGCGGCGGGGGGCTCGCGAGCGGCATCGCAGTGGCCATGAAGAGTGCGGCGCCGCGCGTGGCCGTCGTCGGCGTGGAGGTGCAAGCGTCGCGGCCGTTCGCCGTGGGCATCGGGCGCGACGGGATTACGGCGATCGACGTCCTTCCGTCACTGGCTGATGGCCTCATCGGTAATCTCGAGCCGGGGTCGATGACGTTCGACATCGTGCGCCGGCTGGTGAGCTCACTGGTAAGCGTGGCCGAAGCCGACCTGCGGAACGCCATTCGCGGCCTGGCAGCCGAGGAACACGTGATCGCGGAAGGAGCCGGGGCCGCCGCGACAGCCGCGGTCCTGTCTGCTGAGGCCGTGAGGCCGGGACAACGCGCGGTCGTGCTCGTGACCGGTGCGAACGTCGATCTCGGCGTGCTCACCGGCATCATCAGCGGGGCCTGAGCTCTTACACGCGGCGAAGCATCGCGGCGAACGTCGCCGCGGATTCGAACTTTCCGTCGCGCGCGCGCCCGATCACGGTTTCGATGGCCTGAAGCCCCGCGATGCCGGACGCCTTGGGCCGGCCGACCAGTTCCTGGAGCAGCTCGCCGAGCGCCGCGATGTCGCGCTCGATCGACGGATCCACGAGGATGTTGAGTGACGGATCCGCCACTCGGTCGAGCTTGGCTTTGCCTTTCATCGTGATCAGCACAGACGCTTGCGAGATGCCGCCGTGGGGGATGCCACGTGCGTGCAGTTCCGCGACGGCATCCCCCACTTCGGTCAGGATCTCCGCCGCGCGCCTGGGGTTGAGCGGATGCCCGCCACTGACCTGGGCGACCGACTGCGACGGCACGAACTCGTAGGCGAGCAGCACGCGCCCTTCGGGTTGCGGCTGCACGTCGAAAAGCGTCACCAGCGACGGGTGAAAGATCCCTGTGGCTGCCTGCGCGCGCGCCAGGGCTTCGTCGGCCGAGTCGCGGGGCAGCTGGACATCGCGCAACAACACCGATTGCGCCGTCTGCAGATCGCGCGCACGCTGGGGCGCGCCAGGGCGAGGCGTGTCGAGCGGCTGGTAGCGGCCGGCAATAAGGGTCACGACTTCTGCGGCCGCGACGGTCGAATCTCCACTCGGCTCGGGAGGCTGCGCGCGGAGTGCGACAGCACATCCACGACGACCTGGGCGACGTCGGCCGGCTGCAGCCGCCAGTCGGCGCCTGTCGCCGATGCGCGGCCAGAGAATTCGGTGGCCACGGAGCCGGGCAGCACGTAGCTGACGCGAATGTCCTCGCCGCGCAGCTCCTGCATCAGCGCCTCGCTAAAGGCATTGAGCGCGGCCTTCGATGCGCAATACGCGGCGCCGCCGACGAACGGGTTCTTGCTGGCCAAACTGCTGATGCTGATAATCGACCCGCCTTTGCGCCGGCGCAGGTGGGGGATCGCCGCCTTGCAGCAATGGAACACGCCAGTCAGGTTGATGCCGATGATGCGCTGCCATTCGTCGTGCGACAGGTCGGCGATGGGACGGCCGACGCCGACACCGGCGTTGTTGATCAACACGTCCAGGCCACCAAAGCGCCCGGCGATGTCGTCGAAGGCGCGCTCGACCGCCGCGCTGTCGCGGACGTCGCAGACAAGCGCCATGACCCGATCGCCGCCGCCGGGACGCTGGCGCAACTCGGCGGCTGCCCGGTCGACGGTGGTTGCAGACGTCCCGGTGATGGCGACCGCGTCACCGAGATTGAGCAGCGCCTCGGCAATCGCCCGGCCGATCCCGCGCGTGCCGCCCGTGACCACACTGACTCGACTCATTCGACTATGGTAGGCCGAGTCGGGGGGGAAACCAGACGTCTGTCTTCCATGCTGATCTGAGGCTCCGCCCCGCCAGCCAGTACAATACGGCCGTGCGTTCCGTCGTCATCGTCGGCGCCGGCGAACTGGGTGGCGCGCTTGCGCGCCAGGTTGCGGCCGCCGACCTCACCGCTCGTGTCACGCTCGTGGACGATGCCGGGAAGGTGGCGGAAGGCAAGGCGCTCGACATCCGACAAGCGGCGCCAGTCGACGGCTACTCGACCTATCTCATCGGAAGCACCGACGAATCCGCAGTGGTCGGCGCCGAGGTCATCGTCATTGCCGATCGCGCGGCGACCAATGCTGAATGGCAGGACGATGCGGGGGTGGCGCTCGTGCGGCGGTTGGCGTACCTGAACCCGTCGGCGATGATCCTGTGCGCGGGCGCGCAGCATCTGGCGCTCGTCGAGCGTGGCGTGCGCGAAGGGGGCCTCGATCGCCTGCGCCTGTTTGGGTCCGCGCCCGAGGCGCTTCGATCCGCCGTCGTCTCGATGACGGCCCTCGAGGGCGGATGCACACCGGTGGATATTTCGCTGACCGTCGTCGGCCGTCCGCCACAGCAGTCGATCGTGCCGTGGGAGGATGCGTCGATTGCCGGGCGGCGTGCGACTGACGTCCTGTCGCCGCCGGCTATCACACGGCTCGACGGCCGGCTGATTCGGCTGTGGCCACCGGGCCCGTTCACGCTCGCCAGCGCCGCGACGCGCGTGTTGGCGGCCGCGGCGAAGCGGAACCACCACACCGTGTGTGCGTTTGTCGCGGTGACGCGCGAGGAGGGCGATCGCGGTCGCGTGGGGATGTTGCCGGTGCGATTGAATGCGCGCGGGATCGCGACCGTGCTGACGCCGACGCTGAGCACGCGCGATCGTGTTCGACTCGACACGGCGCTGCAACGCTGACGTCACTACTCGCCAGGCGTACCAGCCGCGCGAACAGCAGGTCTGACCGGTCAACCTGCATCGCCGCAAAGATTCGTCTGGAGCGCCATCCTCGTGAGCGGGTAGCGGTTCGCAACTCAATGCGCCAGCCGAGCTTCTTCACTCTTGGGGATCGCCCATCATCAGCGTTCAGGGCTCGCCGGGCAAACCGCGCAGGAGGCTGCGCGCCGATTCGGCGACGGCTGATGCGCCGCACGCCGATACCGATTGTTCGAGGTATCGCCGTGCGTCACTCGGCGCGCCGGCCGCCGCCGCGATCGCGCCAGCCCGGTAAAAACTGACGGGGCTCTTGATCCCGACGGCGAGCGCCTTTTCCATTTCGACTCGAGCGTCGCGCGACTGGCCGTTCTTGTGCAGCGCCCAGGCGTAGGCCTCGCGCGTGCGCACATCCTGTCGTCGCGTCCATTCGCCGTGCGCGATCTTCAATGCGTCAGCGGGCTGATCCGCATGGTCCGCGTAGTAGTAGACCAATTCGATGTTCGCGTTGTCCCACCCGGCCATTTCCTGACGGGCGGCAGTCTCGAATGCGCGCCACGCGGCTTGCGCTTCTGCTGGGCGTCCGGCCCGCTCCATCGCGACACCCAGCTCGAACTGATTCTCGGGATGCGGCGCCGCGGCATAGTGCCGCTCGCGCAACGTCACGGCCTCAGCCGGGCGGCCTTGCTGCAGCCGGACTTCTGCCAGCAGCGCCAACGCATAGTGATAGTCGGGAAACAATGCCAACGCCTCGTTCAGGAGTCGCTCGGCGGCCTCAGCGCGGCATGTGAGCAACGACAGGTGAGCGATCTGCGTCAGAATCCACGCACGATCTTCGAGCTCCGTGTCGGCGGTCCGCCGATAGGCCGTGTCCATCAGCTCGACGGCTCCCGCGTGATCGCCGAACAGCTCGCGGAGGTGTGCGGCGCGGGTGAGACCCGGCACGTTGCCCGGCCGGATGTCCAGCATCCACTGGGCCGCTTTCTCGGCTTCCTCATAACGCCCGAGCTCCACGTAGCCGTCGACGAGAAAGCCGTACACCAGGACGTCGTCGGGCACGGCACGGTTGAGCTGCTCAGCGGCCTCAATTGCACGCGGGAACTGATGCTGCCCGAGCAGGATCCATACCTGCAGCTTTCGGCCTTCGAGGTTGCCGGGCTCGAGTTGCAGCGACCGCTCCGTCGCGGTCCACGCCTCCGCGTAATAGGCTTGATCGGCTGTTTCGCGTGCGCGACGAGACAGCGCCCACCCCAGTTCGTTCCACACATCGCTGCGTGTGGGATCGCTCGCGAGCACCTTGCGCGCCGCGTCGATTCGTCGCATGGCGGGCGAGCCAGTCGACGGAACACGTGACGAAGCCAGCGGCGTCAGCGGAGAGGGCGGCGACGGTTCCTGCGCGTGGATGGCCGGGGTCACGCCCGTCCCGGTGATCACAGCGGAGGCGATCACCAGGACCGTGAGGCCTCGAGCGATTTGCGACGGGCGATGGCGAGGGACGCCGTCTCGACTCGGCGTCCCTTGCATGTTCTTCTGCACGCTCACTCCTCGGGTGGGCATGGTGCACCCTCACCAGCCGTGCAGCCCGGCTCAGTCGGGTCGATGTGGCGGCGATCGCGCCCGCTCGGCGAGTGGCCGACATAAGGGAATGTC
>Ga0136624_1000531_pt1 | contig 14982 bp, 11 predicted proteins | sample AntDrymUQ4692206_2_FD_104802 | JGI IMG/M metagenome (GOLD analysis project Ga0136624, IMG submission 104802) | Polar desert sand microbial communities from Dry Valleys, Antarctica - metaG UQ469 (22.06) | ecosystem: Environmental > Terrestrial > Soil > Desert | place: Antarctica: Dry Valley... | reverse complement strand
TGCTCGTTGTCCCGTTCGATCACGAGGAAGCGACCGCCGCCGAGCGCCGTGAAGTCCCCGATGGAGTTGTCGGGAGCTTCGACGCGATACTGCCACCGCTCCCCCGTGTAGCCCTTGCTCCCCAGGTCGAACTCGTAGATGTAGCGCCTGCTCGTCTCCTGGTCGTCCTCCAGAGCCCCTTCGAGCATCGGGTATAGAGTGCCTTCGTCCTCGGAGATCGCCATGCCCTCGAAGCCCTTGCTGGTCGCCAGGTTCGGTTCCTCTTCTGCTTCGAGGGTCGGGTTCTCGGGCGACTTTACGTCGGGCAGCGGTATCGGGGCTTCTAGCACGCGGCCCGTCGTGTCGGTGTGCAGCAGGAACGGGCCGAACTCGTCACCGAACCAGAGGCCGCCCTGGGCGTCCCGGCGCACCGACTCGACGTCGAAGTCGGCGCCGGTCAGGAGCCGGTCCTCTGTCTCCTCGTTCGTGATCTCGAACGGGATTTGCCGATCCGGGTCGCGCAGCTGTATAAACTCCCCGACCGAGATCTCCCCGCTTCCCCCGTTAGCGGTCTCGAAGTCTGGGTTGATGCGGTAGGTGCGCAACTGGAAGTCCGAGGAGTTGTCCTTCTTGCCGAAGCCGTTGTCGGGCATCGCCTGGAACTCTCCGTTTCCGGCTTCCAGCACCGCCGAGACACCGCCGACCGGCTGACCTTCGAAGGGCGGCGTGCGGCCACCTTTGGTCTCGTCTTCGAGCCTGTCACCCGACGGTGGCCCTTCGGCGAAAGTGTCCGCCGGCAACACCGCCCGGCCTTCGAGGGTAGCCTCCGGCTGCGCTACCGCGGCGACGGGCACCGCCACCGCTGAGACCAGCATCACGACGATAACCGCTGCTACGCGTATCCTGAGACCGTGCGCCACCACTCTCGCCCTCCCTGACCGCTGACGGCTATTAGAAGCCGGTTATGGCGACGACGGCGGGGCGGGGGATGTCGCCGTCGGGCCAGGTGCTGGTCGGCTCGTTGGTGTCCTTTGTCTCCTCGCCGGGGTGCTGGACGGCGAGGAAGAGGGTGCTGCCGTCCGGGGTGAAGAACGGGCCGGTAAGCTCGGACTCGACGGGACCGCTGGCGAACTGGAAAACGTCTTGGCCGCCGCTGGCTCCGCCCGGTATCATGAAGGCGCCGTTGTTCCGGAAGGTCTCGTAGATGCCCTTGTCGAGACGGCTGGAGGAGATATCGGTGACGACCCAGAGGTTCCCGTTGGGGTCGAAGGCGAGGTTGTCTGGGCTCGCGAAGCCGGTCTGCGGACCGCCGGTGGCGAATACCTCGAAGGCGAACTCCTCGGCCTCGGCGTCGCCGCCGTCTTCGGTGATGCGTAGGATCTGCCCGTAGAAGTTGCCGTGCTTGGTGTTGTTGGTGAGGGCGGCGTAGACGGTGCCGTCCGGGGCGACCTCTATGTCTTCACAGCGGTCCAGCGGCGTGCCGACGGGATCCTCACTGCCCGCTTCTAGAGGGAGGGCGGCCGCCTCGGGGGCGCGCACGAGGACGTCGGCCTGGCTGGCGAAGCCGTTGTCGCTAAAGACTTGGTTGTTCTCGTAGTCGAGCGGGATCCACCGTCCGTTGGCGAAGTTAGCGACGTAGAGCATGCCGTCGGTCAAGAGGTCGAAGTTGGCCTCACGGTCGTTGGCGTCGAAGGCGCCCGAGGAGACGAACTTGTAGATGCGCTGGTCTTCCTGGTCGTGGCCGGTGTACACGACGACCTTGCCAGACCCGGAGAGGGTGACGGCGGCGTTCTCGTGCCGGAGCCTGCCGAGCCAGGTGTGCTTGCGGGGCGTGGATTGGGGGTCGAAGGGGTCGACCTCCACGATCCAGCCGTAGTGCTCGGGAGGCTGGGCGTTCTCCGTGTCGTCGAACCAGCGGTAGCTCATGTCGGTCTTGAGCTGATCGGCGGACTCGTCCTGGCTGATGGTGCGCTCGCCGTAGTAGTCTTGGTAGTTCTCCTCGCAGGTGAGGACGGTGTTCCACGGGGTTACGCCGCCGCCGCAGTTGGCGAGCGTGCCCATGACCTCGTTAGCGCCTTGCACCTCATCCGCGCCCGCCGCGGGACCGGTCATTTCCATGGGGGTCGTCGCGTCTATGCGGCGGTTATACTCGTCGCTCTCGACGAAGGACCAGGTATTGCCCTCCCGGCGCACCCGGAAGATCGAGCCGCCCACCACTACCTTCTCCTGCTCTATCTGCTCGGGCGTCTTCTCCGTCTCTCTCTCGGGGTCCTCGTACTCCGAGACCCACTTGGGGTCCGGGTACTCGTGGCCGACGTACAGGATGCCGTCCGTGCTGTTCTGGCCGCCCTCCAAAGCGTCTATCGGGAAGTAGGCCACGAAGTCGTTGTTGTAGCCGTAGTCTTCGCTCTCGGTTACCGGGTCCCCCCACTGGCGCACGATGTCGTACTTGAAGCCCTCGGGCAGCACCAACTCGTCCTCGCCGCTCGGCTCTATAGGCGTGAAGGAGAGCCCCGCGCCACCGGAAGACTGGGCGGCTTGTGCCTCGGGGATTTTCCCGACTGCGACCCCGCCCTCCACACCGTTCGTAGGCGTGCCGGTCGACGTTCCCGCGCTCCCGGCGGCCAGGGCCGCAGAGCCGGCCCCGAGGAAGGTCAGAAAGCGCCTTCTCGTCAGGCTTGCAGGCGCAGGGTCCACCTGCTGCTCACGCTTCTCCCTCTTGATACGCACCACGTCTGGCTCGTTCGCCACGTGCTCTCCCTTCTCGCCTCTGGGGTAGTCACCCCACCCATATTAGGGATCGTCCCTGTGGCTAAGGTTTCATGCACGTAAACTCCTCTTTAAATCTGGGTGCAACCGCACTTAGGCGAACGCTGGGCTAGATCCTCGCAGCAGGCGGGCACTCCGGGCTTTTTATGCGCGACCGTCCGGTATAATAAGCGTGAATGCGTATCTACCTCATCGACGGTTTCTCCCTACTCTACCGGGCGTTCTACGCGTTGCCGCAGAGCATCGCGACGACGAGCGGGTTGCCGACCAATGCTCTCTACGGCTTCACGAGCATGGTCTTGAAGCTCCTCGGCGATGACGAAGAGGAGGTCGGAATTGGGGTCGTGTGGGACGCCGGCAAGCCACAGTTCCGGATTGAGGTCTACCCGGAGTACAAGGCCAACCGCTCCACCATGCCCGAAGAGTTGAAGGCGCAGCTCGACCATCTCGACGAGATTCTGGAGGCCATGAACATCCCGGCGATAAGAGCCGAGGGCTTCGAGGCAGACGACGTGCTCGCGACTCTCAGTAGGCGCATCCCCGAGGACGTGCAGCTCAAGATCGTCACCGGTGACCAGGACGCGATGCAGCTCGTGGACGGCAAAGTGAAGGTCTTGAGGACTACGCGCGGCGTCTCGGAGACCAAGGAGTACGGGCGCGAAGAGGTGATCGAGGAGTACGGCGTGACGCCGGAGCAGATCCCTGACTACAAAGCCCTCGTCGGCGATCCCTCGGACAATATCCCCGGCGTGAAGGGCATCGGCCCCAAGGGCGCCGCAAACCTCCTCGAGGAGTTTGGCACCGTCGAGAACCTGTACGAGAGCCTCGAAAAGGTCAAAGCGAAGGGGACGCGCAAGAAGCTCGAGGAGGGACGGGAGAACGCGTTCTTGTCGCTGGAGCTCGCTCGTATGCGCTTCGACGCGCCGGTGAAGTTCGATGGCGACGCGCTCCACTTCGAAGGCGTCTCGCCGGAGATCCGGGACGTGTTCCGGCGCTACGAGTTTCGTAGCCTCGAACCGCGCCTCGCCGAGCTGCCGGTCGCCGGCGGTGAGCAACTCCCGCCTGTCGAGACGCTCGCGGTCAACGTCTCCCAGGAACCGCCCGAGCTGTCGTTCGAGCCGGTCGGGGCCGCGCCAGTGGGGGATGGGCGCTGGTGCGTAGCCGTCTCGGAGAGCGAGGTCAGGGTCACCGATGGTTGGCCGGAGGGACATCTGGAGGTACACGACGCGAAGCGGCTCGACGTGCGCAGGGCTAGCTTCGACACGTACCTGGCCGGTTACCTCGTGAAGCCGGGTCTCGGGAGCTACGAGCTGGGGGCTCTGGCCTCCGAGCGGGGGCTGGCGGAGGTCGAGGTGGCGCACGAGGACCCGGTGGTGCGCGACGCGGCGCGCCGGGCGGCCCAGATCCACGCGCTCGTCCCCAAGCTCGACGCGGAGATGGAGGAGATGGGACTCGCAAGGCTCTACTATGACGTGGAGCTGCCGCTCGCGGACGTGCTGGGGGAGATGGAGAGGATCGGGATGCCGGTGGATGTCTCGACGCTCGAAGAGGTCGGCCGGGAGATAGAGGGTCGCATCGAGGAGCTTGAGGCCCGCATCTTCGAGGAGGTCGGACATCCCTTCAACATCGGCTCCCCCAAGCAGCTTGGGGAGATCCTCTTCGAGGAGATGAGCATCCCGCCGGTCCGCAAGACCAAGACTGGCTACTCGACCGATGCCAAGGTCCTGCAGCAGCTCGCCATCGAGCACCCGATAGCGGATAGGATCATCACCTACCGCGAGCTGGCGAAGCTGAAGGGCACCTACATAGACGGCCTGGTCAAGCTGGTCGGCGAAGACGGCCGCATCCACGGCACGCTCAACCAGACCACCACCGCGACGGGGCGCCTCTCCAGCGACTCGCCGAACCTGCAGAACATTCCGATCCGGACGGAGATGGGCACCCGCATCCGGGATGCCTTCACCGCCTCGCCGGGACGCAAGCTCGTAGTCGCCGACTACTCGCAGATAGAGCTCAGGATACTCGCGCACATGACCGGGGAGCCGGTGTTAGTAGAGGCTTTCACCACCGGCGAGGACGTCCACACCCGCACGGCCGCGGAGGTCTTCGACGTCAGGCCGGAGAGCGTGACGCCGGAGTTGAGGCGTCGGGCGAAGATGGTCAACTTCGGCATCCTGTACGGCATCTCGGGCTTCGGGCTGGCGACGCGGCTGGGAAACGTGCATCCGGCAGAGGCGGAGCGGTACATCAAGCGCTACCTGGAGCGTTACCCGAAGGTGACGCAGTTCATGGAGAGGACGCTCGAGGAGGCGGAGGAGCTCGGTTACGTGACGACGCTCTTCGGACGCCGCCGGTACGTTCCTGAGCTTAGGAACTCGAATAAGAACGTCCGCAAGCTCGGGGAGCGCATAGCGTTCAACGCGCGGGTGCAGGGGACGGCGGCGGACATCATCAAGGTGGCGATGGTCGACCTGCAGCCGCGGCTCCGCTCTCTGGGCACGGACCTGCTGATGCAGGTCCACGATGAACTCGTCTTCGACGTCGACGAGGAGCGCGTGGACGAGGTCGCCGGGCTCGCGGCGGAGAGGATGGTGGCGGCCTACGACCTGCATCCGCCCCTGGAGGTCGAGGTAAAAGTGGGAGAAAGGTGGGGCGCGTGCGCCCGTGGTCTGTCGTATGAGATAGAATAAAAATTCGCGTGGGATTCTTGTCCCCGCATTTCTTGTATAATCTTTCTGACAAGCGACTAAAAGAAGGAAAACAACTGCTACATGGCGAATACCACTGAGAACGCGTCTCGCGCGCTAACGATGAGGGACTTTTTCAAAGAGGAGAACGGGGAGATCGTCCCCATAGACGAATCGGTCCTCATCGACTTCAAGGACGGCGACATCGTCGAGGGCGACGTCGTCGTTATCGACAAGGACGAGGTCCTCGTCGACATCGGCTACAAATCCGAGGGGCTGATCCCCTCCAACGAGCTATCCATCCGCAAGGGCGTCGACCCGCAGGAGATTGTGGAGCTCGGACAGCACATAGAGGCCCTGGTCCTGCAAAAAGAGGACGCGGATGGGCGTTTGATCCTCTCGGCCAAGAGGGCGGCCTTCGAGAAGGCGTGGCAGCGCATCGAGGAGGCCCACCAGGATCAGCGCACGGTCGAGGGCCCGGTCATCGAGGTGGTCAAGGGCGGCCTTATCCTGGACATCGGTCTCAGGGGATTCTTGCCGGCGAGCCTCGTGGACATCCGGCGGGTCAGGAACCTCGACTCGTTCATGGGCCAGCGCCTGGAGTGCAAGGTCATAGAGCTCAACCGGAGCCGGAACAACGTGGTCTTGTCGAGAAGGGCGGTGCTCGAGGAGGAGCGTAAGGAGGAGCGACACCGCATCCTCACGACGCTCCAGGAGGGCGACATCGTCACGGGGACGATCTCGAACCTTGTCGACTTCGGGGCGTTCGTGGACCTCGAGGGGATAGACGGTCTGATCCACATCTCCGAGCTCTCGTGGAACCACGTCGACCATCCGAGCGAGGTCGTCGAGGTTGGCGAGGAGGTCAGCGTCAAGGTTCTCGAGGTAGATCGAGACCGGGAGCGGATCTCGCTCGGCCTCAAGCAGACCCGGAAGGACCCGTGGCAGGAGATCGTCGAGCGGGTCAACGTCGGCGAGCAGATCCAGGGCCGCGTGACGAAGCTGGTCTCCTTCGGCGCGTTCGTCGAGGTGGCGGAGGGCGTCGAGGGCCTGATCCACATCTCCGAGCTGGCCGAGCACCACGTCGAGACGCCGGACGAGATCGTCCGCTCCGGCGACGAGGTGGACGCCCGCATCATCGACGTGGACGCCAAGCGCCGCCGCCTCTCGCTCTCCCTGCGTCCCAAGAAGGAGGAGCGCGAGGACAAGGGCGACCAGGATGACCAGAGCGAGCGCGGTGAGGGCGAGGACCGCGACGACCGCCCGCGCCGCGAGGACCGGTTCCGCCGCGACTTCGAGCAGCCGCGCGGCTCACGCGATCGGGGCAGCGACCGGGATCGCGGCGGCCGTGACCGGGATCGCGACCGTGGGGACCGTGTCGGCGACGGTCTGCGGACCGGCGCGTTCGACGCGCTGAAAGACCTGGACCTGGGGAACAACGAGTAGCCGCGGCGAACCTGGATAGGGAGCCCGAAAGGGGGCCGGTGACCATTGCCGTCACCGGCCCCCTCGCCTCTGGCAAGAGCACCTTCGTAGAAGCCCTGGGTGACCTGGGTGCGGAGACCGTCTCCGCCGACGAGGTGGTCCACGACCTTTTGGCCGGGGACGAGGAGACTATAGACGCCGTCACGCGGCGTTTCGGGGAAGAGGTGCGTGGCGAGAGGGGTATAGACCGCAAGGCTTTGAGCCGGGAGGTCTTCGGGGACGCTGGGGCGCTGCGAGACCTCGAGGAGATACTGCACCCGCGGGTGCGCGAGGAGACGGAGCGGCGCGCGGCTGCCTCCGGCGCGGATCTCTTCGTGGCCGAGATACCGCTCCTCTTCGAGGGTGGGCGCGGCGACCAGTTCGACTACACCGTCGCGGTTACGACGCCCGCCGAGAGGCGCCGGGCGTGGGCCGAAGAGCGGGGCATGGGGAAGGAGCAGCGCCGCGCGATAGAGGACCGCCAGCTTTCAGGCGAGGAGAAGGCCCGGCGGGCGGACGTTGTGGTGGAAAACAACGGGGACCTGGATAAACTCAGGGGGCAGGCGAAGGCGCTCGTGGACCGGGCGCTCGGTGGGAGGGGTTCCGTCGGCGAAAGAGGCGCCGAAGAAGAGCAGTAGGTACGGACGGTCGCGGAGGCTCCGCAGGCGAGGCGCGGTCTTGCTCGTTGTCCTGGCGCTCGTTCTCCTCGGGCTGCCGTTGGTCCTGGAGGCGCCGGATCTCGCGCGGCGGTTGACGCATCCTCTGGAGTACGAGGAGACCATCCGGGATGCGGCGGCGGAGCACGGCATCGAGCCGGCGCTGGTCGCAGCGGTGATCCGGACCGAGAGCGGCTTCGACCCGGAGGTCGAATCGTCCCAAGGGGCGTACGGGCTCATGCAGATCCAACCGGAGACCGCCGGATTCATCTCGGAGCGCGGCGGCATATCGGGGGATTACCGGGGCCCGAAGACCAACATCAGGATGGGCGCCTGGTACCTGAGTTATCTGCGGAATCGCTACGAAGGCGATGAGAAACTGGTGCTCGCGGCGTATAATTCGGGGGAGGGGCGGGTGGACGCCTGGGTCTCGGAAGGGGGCTTCGACGTGTACCGCGACATCCCTTTTGAAGAGACCCGCCAGTACGTCGAGGACGTGTCCGAGGCGCGAGATGTTTACGAAGAGTTGTACGGGAGTGATCTAGATAGACGTTCAGAAGAATAATTTCAGGATAAACAGCGAGTACCGACCGACCGGCGACCAGCCGCGGGCGATAGAGAGCCTCGCCGCCGGTCTCGAGGCCGGCATGCAAACCCAGACCTTGCTCGGGGTTACCGGGAGCGGCAAGACCTACACGATGGCCAAGACCATCGAGGAGATCGGCCGCCCGGCGCTCGTTATCGCGCACAACAAGACGCTCGCCGCGCAGCTCGCCAACGAGTTCGCCGAGTTCTTCCCGAACAACGCCGTCGAGTACTTCGTCTCGTACTACGACTACTATCAGCCCGAGGCGTACGTGCCCCGTACGGACACGTTCATCGAGAAGGACGCCCAGATCAACGAAGATATAGACCGCCTCAGGCACTCTGCGACGAGCGCCCTCTTTACGCGGCGCGACGTCATCGTGGTCGCGAGCGTTTCGGCCATCTACGGTCTCGGTAGCCCCGAAGAGTACCGCTCGAAGATGGTGTTGTTGGAGAAAGGCGGCTTCTACGACCTGGACGACGTCTTGCGGGATCTTGTGCGCATCCAGTACGCCAGGAACGATTACCAGCTCGCCCGCGGCACCTTCCGGATGCGGGGCGACGTTCTGGAGGTACACCCGGCCTACCAGGACACGGTCTACCGGATCTCCTTCTTCGGGGACGAGGTCGAGGGGATGACGGAGGTGGACTCCCTGACCGGCGAGGTCCTGCGGGAGCTCGACGTACTCACCGTCTATCCGGCGACCCACTACGTGACCAACGAAGATAGGCTCGCCGTCGCCATAAAGAACATAGAAGCGGAGCTCGAAGAGAGACACGCGGAGCTGGAGAGGGAGGGCAAGGTCCTGGAGGCGTACCGTTTGCGCCAAAGGACGATGTACGATCTGGAGATGATGCGGGAGCTCGGGTTCACCTCCGGCATCGAGAACTACTCGCGTCACCTGGACGGACGTGCGCCGGGCTCGACGCCGTACACCCTGCTCGACTACTTCCCGGACGACTTCGTGACCTTCGTGGACGAGTCGCACATCACCCTGCCGCAGGTGCAAGGCCAGTCTAAAAGCGACCGGGCGCGCAAGGACACGCTGGTCGATTTCGGCTTCAGGCTTCCGTCTGCGGTGGACAACAGACCGCTCAAATGGGAGGAGTTCCTGCTCAAGACCAACCAGATGGTCTTCGTGTCGGCGACGCCGGGGCCGTACGAGCTGGAGAACTCCGAGCAGATAGTAGAGCAGATCATCCGCCCGACTGGCCTCGTGGACCCGGAGGTCGAGGTCAGGCCGACGAAGAACCAGATCGACGACCTACTCAACGAGGTTGCCAAACGCGTCGAGCACGGCGAGCGCGTCCTCATCACCACCCTGACCATCAGGATGGCCGAGGACCTGACAGATTACCTGCTCGAACACAACGTCAAGGCGCGCTACATGCACGCCAACATAGAGACGCTGGATCGCATTCAGATCATAAGGGGTTTGCGCACCGGTGAGTTCGACGTGCTCGTCGGCATCAACCTGCTGCGAGAGGGCCTCGACCTCCCCGAGGTCACCCTCGTCGCCATCCTCGACGCCGACAAGGAGGGCTTCCTGCGCGGCGAGCGAGCCCTGATCCAGACGATAGGGCGGGCGGCACGCAACGTCAACGGGCGGGTCGTCATGTACGCCGACAAGGAGACCAACGCTATGAGGGCCGCCATCGGGGAGACGAACCGGCGGCGCGAGATCCAGGTGGCCTACAACGAGCGCAACAACATCGAGCCGACCACGATCAAGAAGGGTGTCTCCGACATCCTCATCGCTGCCGAAGCGAAGGGCCTCTACAAGACCGATAGGAAGGGCGCCGCCCGCGATGCCCCGCGCGATCCGGAGGAGCTGCGAAACCTGATCGCCGACCTCGAGGCCGAGATGCTCGTCGCCGCCGAGGAGCTCAAGTTCGAGTACGCGGCGAAGCTGCGGGATGAGATCAAGGACCTAGAGAGGCAGTTGCAGGAGGTCGCCTCCTGAGACATTGCCGACGCGGCCCGTATTAACCACGGTAGAGGAGTAGAGATTGGAACCGAGACGCTTGGCGGTAATGCTGGTGGTGCTCATTACGGTATTCGCGGTTTCTTGCGGGGGCGAATCGACCACGCCGCAGGGAGGCGAATCGGGCAGTACCCCGTACGATCCGAGCGCGACGTCGACATCGCTAGAGGAGGCCGGCTGGCAGGTTTCGGAACCGGAGGAGAGCCCGGGTGTTTATGCGGAGGTGACGGAGGTCGGCTATCTGGAGACGGTCGCGCCAGACGGGGAAACCATCGGCCTGCAGTTTCTGGAGAACCCCGAGGAGGCTCAGCTCGAGCTGGATGCGACCGTGGAGGAAGAGTCCCCGTTCGACGGAACCACCGAGGGCAACGTGCTCATCTTCGCTGTCGAGTCGGAGACGGCGGAGGTAACGCCGGAGAATCTCGAAGCGCTGCGGGAGCTACTTGGGTGATCCCGCCGCTACACGCGGTCGGCGGGGAGTCACAGAACCTGATCGCCGGTCTCTCGAGGTGCTAGAGGTCGCCGGGGAGCTACAGTTCGAGTAGGCGGCGAAGCCACATGACGAGATCAAGGACCTGGAGAGGCAGTTGCAGGAGGTGGCTTCATAAGATGAACTGGCTGGACCTCCGAGGGAGCTATTGACTAGTCTGTTCGGGCGGCTGCTCCCGCTTTTCGTCGGGGCAAGGCGAGTCGAAGACTTGTTTACCGAAGCGGTAGCCCGGCTCTTTGAGCGGCGGCCGGGACTTTGTCTGTCTTGGCTGGATGACCTAGATCTGATAACACCAGTCTCCGGGGAAAACCAGAGATACATCCGCATAACGATGCAGAGGTCTTTCATGGCGCTGGATGAACATGGCAGCGGGAGCCGTCCGGACCTGATCGTGGAGGTCCACCATGCGGGCGAAGACGCCGAACTGGAAAGTCCGAAAGATGTCGTGATGATCGAGTCCAAGATCGGCACTTGGGAAGGACCAGAGCAACTGAGAAGGTACGCCGAGCATTTGAACGAGATGATGCACTTTGGCAGCAAGACTCTCCTCTATGTCACCCGTGGCTACGATCCAAAAAATAAGGAGGAGATTCTCTCGGGCATGGGTGAGAATGTCCGCTTCGAACAACTGCGTTGGCACGACTTCTACCGTTTCCTACTAACGGTGGAGAAAGATGCGCTCGTCGAGGAGGTAATGGCATTTATGGAGGAACAGGGGATGGCGAGGAGCTACCGCTTCTCGCCCACGGACCTCATCGCGCTCTCAGGCGTACCCAGGGCGTTCGAGATTTTCGATGAGACACTCGGTGGAGAGGTGAGGGCGGAGCTAGAGTCGTTCGCAGGAAATAAGGTCAGGCGTGAGACGCACAGTATCTGGGAAATGCGAACCTTCCAACGATACCTGACACGGGCATTCTTGCACGGACACGACCTTTTCTGCGACTTGGGATACCAGTTGGGCAAGATTGATGAGTCGGCCCCCGCTTCGATTCTGCGTATCCCGGTAGACGGCTACTCGGCGGTCTTTGTCGACCTTGGGGCACAGCCAGGAGCGGTGGCAAGGGAGACCTCGGTCGCTGCCATGAAGAAGATCGCGCTCAACGAAGGCTGGGAAGCTTATGACGTAGACAACCCCGCAGGCTGGGCCGGTGTTAGGCGCGTAAGAAGCATTGCCAGTATGTTGCCGGAGGAGGATCACGTCGCGACGGTGCAGCGCTTCTTTGTCGAATCGATACATCAGCTTAGGGCGGAGCTCATGGCCTTTAAGAAAGAACACCCGGATTTGCCTTGGGCCGGAGGCTAACAGCGAGGCGGGACCGGCCTTATTGGGTACCGGTCCCGATAACGGAAACGTCCGGGGCTAGGATACACTTACCAACTCTGCTTGCACGACGAGCCTCTCGGCGAAGTCGGGGAGGGTGCAGGTTTGGAGGCTGACGATACTCTCGCCGGGGATGGGCTCGGTGACGGAGGAGCCGGCCAGGCATGAGATGTCACGGCGCCGCGTGTTTCGTAAGCTGGTGGAATGCACAAAAGTGTGTAGGCCGATGCACATGTTGAACCATGACGCAGACAAGACGGCATGAGAGCATGTCGCGGGTCTTTTCTCACGGGGCCGGTGAATCTAGCCACGGTCCGCTTCGCTGCACCGGACCACCTTTTGAGTGACCAAGAGAAGGGGTAAGAGATGGATCGGCCTACTGCGGTTGTGATCGCGACCAGCGGCGCTGTTCTCGTTGTTGGTCGCAGCCTTCTTTTAAAGCAGTACCGCGCGCTTTGTGAGAGGATGGCGGTAGGCATCTTCAGGGTATAGGTGACGTACAGCTATTTACTGCGACACGACGGATATACAGGGTAATGGGTGCGAGAAAAGACGGAACACTTAGCCTCCCCAACGGTGCGGACGTTGCCTTTTGGGTTATCGAGCCCGACGACGTCCCCGCGTTGCAAAGGTTCCACGAGTGGCTAAGCGACGACACGATCTACTTGCGCTTCTTCGGTTCTATGAAGGAGTTCTCGGAAGAGAAGGCCCGGTACTTCGCCCACGTGGACGGCGAGGACCACTTCGCGTTCGTCGCGCTGGACCCTGACGATCCGGATGAGATCATAGCGGTTGTGCGCTACGACCGCGAACCGGGCGAAGAGAAGGCCGAGTACGCGGCTCTCGTCGAGGACCGCTGGCAGGGGTGCGGGGTGGAGTTGACCCACCGGCTGATCGACGAGGCGCGCGATAAAGGGGTTCGGTATCTGTACGGTCTCGTGATGCGCGAGAACCGGCGCATGCTGCACCTCCTTCGGGATCTGGATCTCCCCGAACAAGAGTGCCGGGAGGAGGGCGTCAAGCGGTTCGAGGTTAGTTTGCAGGCCGAAGAACACTGACCATCGGTGTACGACGAAGGAGTGCTGGCGCTCTTGAAGGGCAAAGCAAAGGAGGTAGCAGAGATGGCATCGTTCGCTTTCGTTCTGCCCGTTCTGCCGGGCCAGGAGGAAAACATAAGACGCCTGAGCGAGGCGATCGGAGGCTCGGGGCCTCTCCGGGAGGAGTACGAGGCATCACGTAGACGCCTGGGGATCAACGAGGAGAAGGTTTGGGTCCAGCAAACGCCCATAGGGCAGGCGGTGGTGGTGTACTGGGAGACAGAAGACCCCCAACGCGCGTTGCGCGAAATGGCCGACTCGCAGGACGAGGTCGACAACATGCTCAAGCAATTCATAGAAACCACCGCCCCGGCCATAGACCTCACCAAGGAGCAGCCGCTGTCCAACGAGTTGATCTTAGAATGGTCAGCACGTTAAGCTCTCGAGAGCGTCGTCGACGATATCAGTTTTTAGTTATCAGTATTCAGTTGTCAGCAGGGGAGGCGGACCCGCCGTGCATCGTTCGTACCGCGCTCGGTACCCCCCGCCCGTCTCTACGAAGGACCGTTACCGTTGCCCAGCACGAGGCCGCGAGCACCGGGGACAAAACTGACAACTGAAAACTGACCACTAAGAACTATTCATAGAGTCCGGCTTTCTGTTTCTGTGCTTCGACCGCGGCCTTGACGTGCCTGGCGTCGGGGAGGGCCATGCGTTCGACGTTGAGGCGGCGGCCGTCGTTGACCTCGATGGTTAGGGTGCAGTTGACCAGACCCCGGATGGAGACGTTCGCGATCTGCTTTAGTCCCAGGGAGTCGGCGTTCTCGCTGTTCCAACCGGTCCTGAACTCAACCCGGTCCGGGTAGACGTTGATGACGCCGTTGTTGCCGGCGCCCTGCGCCAAAAGTCTCTGTTCCATACTCGCTCCCTCGCTCCGGAAATCCGCATTGTACAAGACGCACCGGAAGCCCCGGAGGGATCTCCGGGGCTCGGTAAGGGTTGCCCGGCCAGGTACTAGGCCCGGCCGGGCGGTTTTGCGTAGGCTCTCTCTAGGAGGTCGTCCCTTGGGTGGTACGTCCCTCCGGGGCCGGCATGCTGCCGCCGCTGCCGTTCTGGTAGTCGGTGGCGATGAGCTGCTCAGAGTAGCCGTAGACGCCGTGCTCGGAGATGTCGAGGCCGTTGAGCTCGTCCTCGGGCTTGACCCTGAGGCCGATGGTCGCCTTGAGAAGGGCGAAGACCGCGTAGGAGGCTACGAAGACGAACCCTCCGCAGGTCAGGACGCCCAGGGCCTGCACGCCGAGTTGGGCGAGACCGCCGCCGTAGAAGAGGCCGGGACGGCCGAACCCGGTGGCTTCGACCAGCTCGGGGGTGGCGAAGAGGCCGGTCGAGAGCGTACCCCAGATGCCGCCCATCCCGTGGGCCGCGATGGCGCCCAGGGGATCGTCCACCCCGATCTTGTCCACGATGATGAGGACCGTGTACATGACGACGCCCGCGATAAAGCCGATGACTATGGCGGCCCACGGGGCGACGAAGGCGCAGGCGGCGGTGATGGCGACGAGCGCCGCGATCGCGCCGTTGCCCATCATCCCGACGTCGAGGTTGCGCTTGTACAGGTAGCTCAAAGTCATCGCCCCGAGGACGCCCGCGCCGGCGGCGAGGTTGGTGGTGAGGGCTATATCACCGATGCTCTGGCCGACGGCGGCCATGGTCGAGCCGGGGTTGAAGCCCCACCAGCCGACCCAGAGGATGATGACGCCGAGGACCGCGAGCGGCATGTTGTGGCCGGAGATGGTCTGCGGGTTTCCGGCGTCGTCGTACTTGCCGATGCGGGGGCCGAGCAGGAGTGTGCCCGCCAGCGCCGCCATAGCACCCGAGAGGTGAACGACCGTCGAGCCGGCGAAATCCTGCATGCCGAACTCGGCGAGCCAACCGCCGCCCCAGATCCAGTGCCCAACTACGGGGTAGATTGCACCGGCGAAGACCACGGCGAAGATGCAGTACACGGC
>Ga0136624_1000529_pt1 | contig 14996 bp, 14 predicted proteins | sample AntDrymUQ4692206_2_FD_104802 | JGI IMG/M metagenome (GOLD analysis project Ga0136624, IMG submission 104802) | Polar desert sand microbial communities from Dry Valleys, Antarctica - metaG UQ469 (22.06) | ecosystem: Environmental > Terrestrial > Soil > Desert | place: Antarctica: Dry Valley... | reverse complement strand
GCTGCCTGCTCGAGGGCGTCGCACGGACCACCCCCCTGGCCGGGCTGCGTGAGCTGTCCGAGCAGGTCGGGGGACCGGTCCTGCTCAAGTGCGAGAACCTCCAACGGACAGGATCTTTCAAGATTCGTGGCGCGTACGTGCGGATCGCGCGCCTTCGCGACGCCGAGCGGGCGCGCGGTGTCGTGGCGGCCAGCGCCGGCAATCACGCGCAGGGGGTGGCGCTGGCCGCCTCCCTGCTCGACTGCCGCTCGACGGTCTTCATGCCGCACGCGGCGCCGCTGCCGAAGGTGGCCGCCACCCGGGGCTACGGCGCGCAGGTCCGCCACTTCGGGCACACCGTCGACGACGCACTCGGCGCTGCACAGGACTTCGCCGCCGAGACCGGCGCTGTGCTCATCCACCCGTTCGACCACTTCGACGTGATCGCCGGCCAGGGGACGGTCGGGCTGGAGTTGCTCGAGCAGTGCCCGGACGTGCGCACCGTGCTGGTCTGCACCGGCGGCGGGGGCCTGGTGGCCGGGATCGCTGCCGCGGTCGCCGGGCTCCGGCCCGACGTCCGGGTCGTGGGGGTGCAGGCTTCTGGCGCCGCGTCCTTTTCCGCGTCACTGCAGGCCGGCCGCCCGGTGGCGCTCGAGACGATGACGACGATGGCGGACGGCATCGCGGTCGGCCGGCCGGGCGAGCTGACCTTCCCGCTGGTCCGGGATCTCGTCTCCGACATCGTCACGGTCGACGACGACGCGCTGTCCCGCGCCCTGCTGCTGCTGCTCGAACGGGCCAAGCTCGTCGTGGAACCCGCCGGCGCGGCAGGGCTGGCCGCTGTGATGGAAGATCCGACGGCCTTCCCGCCGCCGGTCGTCGTGGTCATCTCCGGCGGCAACATCGACCCGCTGCTGCTCAGCAAGGTGATCCGGCACGGGCTCGTCGCGGCCGGCCGGTTCCTGTCGTTGAAGATCCGCATCCCGGACCGGCCCGGGGCGCTCGCCAAGATGCTGGGCGTGCTCGGGGACGCCGGTGCCAATGTCCTCGACATCGAGCACTCGCGCACCGGTCCCGGGCTGCACCTGGAGGAGGTGGCGGTCGAGCTGCTGCTCGAGACCCGCGGACCCGAGCACAGCAGCGCCGTGCTCGACCTGTTGCGGCAGGCGCAGTACACCGTCGCGTCGATGGAGGCGCCGCACGGGTAGCGCCGCGCGTGTGGTGATCGCGACCTGCGGGGTAGGGGCGTGGTCGCCACCATCCGATGACCCCGAAGGAGCACCATGCCTGACCTGACCGGCAAGATCATCGCTTTCCTGGTCGCGGGGGAGGGCATCGAGCAGGTCGAGCTGACCGAACCGTGGCAGGCCGTGAAGGACGCCGGCGGCATCCCGCAGCTGGTCAGCCCTGAGTCGGGCGAGGTCCAGGCGTACAACCACCTGGACAAGGCCGACACCTTCCCGGTCGACATCGCCAGCGACGCAGCCGACCCGCTGGGCTATGACGGGCTCGTCCTGCCGGGCGGCGTGGCCAACCCCGATGCCCTGCGCACCGACGCCGGCGCCGTCGCCTTCGCCAAGGCCTTCTTCGACGCCGGCAAGCCGGTCGCAGCCATCTGCCACGCGCCGTGGACGCTCATCGAGGCCGACGTCGTACGCGGCCGCACCCTGACCAGCTGGCCGAGTCTGCAGACCGACCTGCGCAACGCCGGTGCGAGCTGGGTCGACGAGCCGGTCGTCGTCGATCGCGACGGTCCGAACACCCTGATCACCAGCCGGAAGCCGGACGACCTGAAGGTCTTCAACGAGGCGCTGCTCGAAGCGATGGCCGGATAGCCCGTCAGCTCAGAGGTTGCCGCGGCGCTCCTGCTCGCGCTCGATCGCCTCGAACAACGCGCGGAAGTTGCCCTTGCCGAAGCCCAGTGAGCCGTGCCGCTCGATCAGCTCGAAGAACACCGTCGGCCGGTCCTGCACCGGCCGGGTGAAGATCTGCAGCAGGTAGCCGTCCTCGTCGCGGTCGACCAGGATCCCGCGGGCGCGGAGCTCCTCCATCGGCGCGCGCACCGTGCCCACCCGGGCGGCCAGCTCCTCGTCGTAGTAGGCGGCCGGGGTCTCCAGGAAATCGACGCCCCGGGTCCGCATCTCATCGACGCTGCGCAGGATGTCGCCGGTGGCGAGGGCGACGTGCTGCACCCCGGGACCGCCGTAGAACTCGAGGTATTCGTCGATCTGCGAGCGGCGCCGGCCCACGGCCGGTTCGTTCAGGGGGAACTTGACCTTGCGGTGGCCGTCCGCGACCACCTTGCTCATGAGCGCGGAGTACTCCGTGGCGATGTCGTCGCCGACGAACTCCTTCATGTTGGTGAAGCCCATGACCCGGTGATAGAAGCCGACCCACCGGTCCATCTGACCGAGCTCGACGTTGCCGACGACGTGGTCGACCGCCTGGAACAGCCGTCGGGCCGGCGGCTCGACCAGTGGCCCGCGCGCGACGAAGCCGGGCAGGAAGGGGCCGGAGTAGGCGGACCGCTCCACCAGCGTGTGGCGGGTCTCGCCGTAGGTCGCGATGGCCGCGAGGACCACCTTGCCGCTGTCGTCCTCGAGCACTTCGGGCGCCGAGACCGGCGTCGCCCCGCGCTCCACCGCCGTACGGAAAGCTCGTTCCGCGTCCGGGACGCGCAGCGCGATGTCGACCACGCCGTCGCCGTGCCGGGCGACAAGATCGCCGACGGCCGTTCCGCTGCGGACCGGGCCGGCCACCACGAAGCGCGCCCCGCCCGACTCGAGGACGTACTCCGCGAGCTCGGGCGAGCCGGTCTCCGGACCGCGATAGCCGGTGACCCGCATCCCGAAAGCCGTGGAGTACCAGTGCGCGGCCTGCCGGGCGTTGCCGACCGCGAAGCGCAGATGGTCGACGGCCTCCACCGGGAACGGATCGGGCGCGTTGGTGTCAGGCGCGGTGGCGTCAGCAGGGTCGGTCACGCCATCTCCCGGTCAGCCGGTGTATGGCTCCGCGGACAGCAGCTCGACGACCATCGAACCGCCACCCGGCAGCGTGTAGCTGACCTTGTCCCCCGCCTTCGCTCCGGTGAGCGCCAGGCCCAGCGGGCTGTTGGCGGAGTAGACCGGAACCTCGGCCTTGTCCTCCCGGGACCCGATCAGGAACCGCTCGGTGTCGCCGTCCTCGTAGCGGACCTCGACGACCATGCCCGGCGCCGCGACGCCATTGTCCGCCGGCGCCTCGCCGACCTTGGCGTCGCGCAGCAGTTGGGTGAGCTGGCGGATCCGCGCCTCGAGCTTGCCCTGCTCGTCCTTGGCGGCGTGGTAGCCGCCGTTCTCCTTGAGGTCGCCCTCCTCCCGGGCCGCTTCGATCTTCGAGACGATGTCGGCGCGGCGCGGCCCGATCGCGTCCTGGAGCTCCGCAGAGAGCCGGTCGTAGGCCTCCTGGGTGAGCCAGGTGGTCTGCTGTGCGGCATCGGTGCTCATGTGGGGTCCTCAGCGTGGTCGTGGGTCGAGCGTCGTTCGATGCTACGGCGCGATGTCCGCGCGCGAGAGCGGATCGGCGGTGCACCCCGCCACCTCGCCGGTCACCGCGCGCGCAGTGGTCGCGAGCGGAAAGCTCGCGCGTACCGTCCGGTCCGCGGTCCCCACGGTGTCCAGCACCGCCACGTCCCGTCCCACCTCGGCTCCGTCCCGACTGCGGGACCGGATCACGCAGTACGCCGTGGCGCCGGGCTTCTTGGTGACCTCGATCTCGACGACGACCTCGCTGTCGGAGCGGACGTCGTAGGACACGACCCGGCCGCTCACCTGCTCCGAACCGAAACGCGCGTACAGCACGAAGAACACGGCGGCGACCAGGCCGAGGAACAGGATCCCGAGCAGCACCGCGAGCACGCGCTGGCCGGTGAGGGACGGCTCGTCGTAGCGGCCGGCGGGACGGGGGCGGGGAGCGGTCGGGACGGGCACGGGACTCCTGCGATGGGCGCTGGTGTTGGTCGTACGGGACGATGGTCCCTCGAAGCGGACAGGGAGGCCTACCGGTGGGTGGAAGCGGTCAGCTGCGGCTGATGTGCGTGCACGCGCACCCGGACGACGAGTCCAGCAAGGGCGCAGCCACGATGGCCCGCTACGCCCGGGAGGACGTCGACGTGCTGGTCGTCACCCTGACCGACGGCTCGCGTGGCTCGGTGCTCAACCCGGCGATGGACCGGCCGGAGGTGCTGGCCGACATCACCCGGATCCGCGCCGCCGAGATGGACCGCGCCCGCGACATCCTCGATGTCCGACAGGTCTTCCTCGGCTTCGTGGACTCCGGCCTGCCCGAGGGCGACCCGCTGCCGCCGCTGCCCGAGGGGTGCTTTGCCGCCGGTGACCTCGAGCAGCAGACCGAGGCGCTGGTTCGCGTCGTACGGGAGCAGCGTCCGCATGTGATGACGACCTACGACGAGACCGGCGGCTATCCGCACCCTGACCACATCCGCTGCCACGAGGTGTCGATCGCCGCGTTCGACGCCGCCGGTGATCCCGACCGCTTCCCCGAGGCGGGAGATCCCTGGCAGCCACTGAAGCTGTACTACACCCTCACCTTCCACAAGAGCCGGTTGGAGAAGCTCCATCAGGCGATGCTCGCCGCGAAGGTCGACTCGCCCTATGGCGACTGGCTCTCGGACTGGAAGGACAAGCCCGGTGACGCCGAGCGCCTCACGACCTCGGTGCCGTGCGCGCAGTTCTTCCCGGTGCGCGACGCCGCCCTCATCGCGCACGCCACGCAGGTGGATCCGACCGGCCGCTGGTTCGCCTGCCCGGTCGACATCCAGCAGGAGACCTGGCCCTGCGAGGACTTCCAGCTCGCCCGGTCGCTGGTCGACTCGGTGCTGCCGGAGAACGACTTGTTCGCCGGCGTGCGCGACCGGGTGCTGACATGACCGATGCGCTGGCTCTGCAGGCCGAGCGGATCACGGCCGGGCCGCTGGGGCTGCTCGTCGTCCTGCTGATGGGCCTTGCCACGGTGCTGCTGATCCGCAACATGAACGCGCGGCTCAAGCGGCTGCCGGAGCAGTTCCCGCCGCCGGAGGCCAAGGACGACCCCAAGGTCAGGGACGAGTCCACGGACTGATCGCGGATCAATCGTCCGACTGGGAACGCCTGGTGCGCTTGAGCTCCGAGCGCTGCCGCTTTCCTTCGAGGCGCCGCTCCTTCGAGCCCTTGGTCGGCTTGGTGGCCCGCCGCCGCGGGGGCGGCGGCGCCACCGCCTCGCGCAGCAACTGAGCCAGCCGCGCCTCGGCGGCCTCGCGGTTCTGCAGCTGGCTGCGCTGCTCGCTGGCGGCCACGGTGACCGTCCCGTCGACGAGCCGGCCGGCGAGCCGCTCCAGGGCGTGGACCCGAAGATGCTCCGGCAGCGACGGCGACCGCGCGACGTCGAACGAGAGCTCCGCGCGGCTGTCGGTCGTGTTGACCCCCTGGCCCCCGGGGCCGCAGGAGCGGGAGAAGCGCCAGGACAGCTCGGTCGCGGGCACGGTCAGCCGCGGCGTCACCTGCAGCGGCCCGGGCATGCCGCCAGTGTGACAGCGCCGGCCAGACGGTCACGGAGAATTCGTCAGGGCAGCTCGGGCGTAGAACGGCCGGATCGAGGGCAGGAGATCGCTGCGATCACCCCCTTCCATCTTGGAGCAGCCGATGAACGAGCCGCAGCGCAGTGTCCAGCCGCAGAAGGAGGTCCCTCCCGCCTCCGACTCCTCGTACGACGAGAAGCATCCCGCGCAGGAGCCGGTCGAGGACGACGACGGGATGCAGGCAGGCTCGGGCGCCGCCGCTCCCGCGCCGGATCTCGACGATCCCGACGACCACGCGAAGGACGACGACGCAACGGACTCCCCGAACACCTGAGGCCGACCGGCCGGTCGCGCTCCGGCCAGGACGGTGCCCGGCTTGCTGACCGGGGCAGGATGGGTGGCATGCCGAATCGTCTCGCCGCCTCCACCAGCCCCTATCTGCTGCAGCACCAGGACAACCCGGTCGACTGGTGGGAGTGGCAGCCGGAGGCCTTCGCCGAGGCCGAGCGGCGGGGCGTGCCTGTCCTGCTGAGCATCGGTTACGCGGCCTGTCACTGGTGCCACGTGATGGCTCACGAGTCCTTCGAGGACGAGCAGACGGCGGCCTACATGAACGAGGCCTTCGTCAACATCAAGGTCGACCGCGAGGAGCGGCCAGATGTCGACGCGGTCTACATGGAGGCCGTGCAGGCCATGACCGGCCACGGCGGCTGGCCGATGACCAGTTTCCTCACCGCAAAGGGTGAGCCGTTCTTCTGCGGCACCTATTGGCCCTCCCAGCCGAGGCATGGCATGCCGGCCTTCCGCGAGGTGCTGATGTCGGTCGCGCAGACCTGGCAGACCCGGCGCGGGGAGGTCGAGGCGGCGGGCGCCGACGTCGTGCGGCAGTTGTCCCGTGCGCCCGGTGGCGCCACCGCGGAGGTCACCGCCGAGTTGCTCGACCAAGCCTTCGGCAACCTGCGGGCGAGCTACGACGGCGTGCACGCAGGCTTCGGCGGTGCGCCGAAGTTCCCGCCGTCCATGGTGCTCGAGTTCCTGCTGCGCCACGCCGCCCGGACCAGGTCGGGTCTCGAGCTGGTCGAGCACACCTGCAAGGCAATGGCGAGCGGCGGCATCTACGACCAGCTCGCGGGCGGTTTCTCGCGCTACTCGGTCGACGCGAAGTGGGTCGTCCCGCACTTCGAGAAGATGCTGTACGACAACGCCCTGCTGCTGCGCGTCTACACCCACCTGTGGCGGGCGACCGGTGCAGACAGCGCCAAGCGGGTGGCCGTCGAGACAGCCGACTTCCTGCTTCGTGACCTGCGGACCCCGGAGGGGGGCTTCGCCTCCGCGCTGGACGCGGACACCGACGGCGAGGAGGGGCTGACCTACGTCTGGACGCCCGCCCAACTCGTCGACGCCCTGGGCGAGCAGGACGGTGCCTGGGCCGCTGAGCAGTTCGAGGTGACCGCAGCAGGCACGTTCGAGCATGGCTCCAGCGTGCTGCAGCGACTGCTCGAACCGGACGACCCAGGCCGTTATGAGCGGGTTCGGGCCCGGTTGCTCGACGTGCGGTCCTCCCGGCCGCAGCCGGCGCGCGACGACAAGGTCGTCGCTGCGTGGAACGGGCTCGCGATCGCAGCGCTGGCCGAGGCCGGTGTCCTGTTCGACCGGCCGGACTACGTCCGGGCGGCCGAGGTCTGCGCGGACCTGCTGCGCGACCTGCACCGGACGGACGGCCGGCTCCTGCGCACGTCCATCGACGGGCGAGCCGGCCGCAACGCCGGCGTCCTCGAGGACTACGCCGACGTGGCTGAAGGGCTGCTGGCGCTGTTCTCGGCAAGGGGCGAGCTGCAGCGACTGGCCGATGCTCAGGCGTTGCTGGACGTCGTGCTGGAGCACTTCGCCGATGGCCACGGTGGCTTCTACGACACCGCCGACGATGCCGAGCAGCTCGTGCGGCGGCCGCAGGACCCGACCGACAACGCGACCCCGTCCGGTCTCGCCGCCGCCGCGGGTGCGTTGCTGACCTGCGCCGCCATGACGGGCTCGGAGTCCTACCGGGCCGCAGCGACCGAGGCCGTCACGACCGTGGCGCCGCTGTTCGCCCGGCAGGCCCGCTTCGCCGGCTGGGCTGCAGCGGTCGCTGAGGCGCAGCTGGCCGGTCCGGCCGAGGTGGTGGTGCTCGACCGCCCTGACCTGCTGGCCGTGGCCCGGCTGGCCACCTCCCCGGGAGCCGTCGTCGTCACGGGCGGTCCGCTCGCGCAGGATCGACCGTCCGGCGCGGCGTACGTCTGTCGCCGCTTCGTCTGCGACGCGCCGACCCAGGACGAGCAGCGCCTGGCCGAGCAGGTGCAGGCCGCTCAGCGGCAGCGGTAGCGGACGAGTCGTTCGAGCTGACCGCCGGTCGGCACCGGCAGCTCCACGAGCCGCGGCCGTCCCGCGCTGTCTCGCACTTGGACTGCCAGCGAGCCCGTGGGCAGCAAGCCGTCCGCCACCGCTCCACGGTCCTCGCTACGCCGCAACGCCGTAGGTCACGAACGACACGGCGACGTAGTGGGTGACGAAGGCCAGCAGGGTGAAGGCGTGGAAGACCTCGTGGAACCCGAACCAGGTGGGAAAGGGGTCGGGACGGCGCAGGGCATAGACGATCGCGCCGAGGCTGTAGAACAGCCCGCCGGCCAGCAGCAGGACCACGACGGTCCACCCGCCGGCCTCCTGCAACTGCGGCAGGACGCCCAGCGCCACCCAGCCGAGTGCCAGGTAGAGCACGACGAACAGCCAGCGGGCCGGCCGGCGCACGGCGTTGCGCAGCACCACACCCAGCAGCGCGCCGCCCCAGACCAGCCCGAAGACGAGCCAGCGGGTCGCGCCCTCCAGCAGGAGCAGCGCGAACGGCGTGTAGGTGCCGGCGATGAGGATGAAGATCATCGAGTGGTCGAGTCGCTTCATGACCTCGCGTGAGCGGCCGGTCCACGGGCCCCGGTGGTAGGCAGCCGACGTGCCGAACAGCAGGGCCACACTGACGGCGTAGACGACCGCCGCTGTCCGGGCGCGCGCGCCCTCGGCCAGGCAGACCAGTGCCGTGCCCGTGACGAGCGAGACGGCGAAGGCTGTTTCGTGCAGCACGCCCCTCAGCCGGGGCTTGAGCGCGGCAGTCAGCTCGGTGACTCTTGCTTCTACCGTCTCGTGCACGTCTGTCCTGCCGGATCGGGTGACGTGGCTCATCTCACATCACGCTCCACAAGTCTGCTGGGTAGTGTTCTATTCACAAGCCTGGTAGGGCGTTTCGTGATATGCGCCCTTCCGCCGCATATCGGCGGGCACATATCGGTGGAGAGGCCACCCGTGACGACGATGTCCAGTATTCCAGGGCTTGATCTGGCGCCCACCAGCAACACCCGCCTGCTGCAGTGGGTGCGTGAGACGGCTGAGCTGACCCAGCCCGACCGGGTGGAGTGGTGCGACGGATCCGAGCAGGAATGGGACCGGCTCACCGCCCTGCTCGTCGAGCAGGGGACGTTCACCCGACTCGACCCGCACAAGCGCCCCAACAGCTTCTACGCCAGGTCGGACCCATCCGACGTCGCCCGGGTCGAGGATCGCACCTTCATCTGTTCGGCGCGGGAGTCCGACGCCGGACCGACCAACAACTGGACAGATCCCGACCGGATGCGGGACACGTTGCAGCCGCTGTTCCAGGGTTGCATGCGCGGTCGGACGATGTACGTCGTGCCGTTCTGCATGGGACCGATCGGCGGCAGCATCTCCCAGCCGGGGGTCGAGATCACCGACTCCGCCTACGTCGCGGTCTCCATGCAGATCATGACCCGGATGGGCACGGCTGCCCTCGACCAGATCGGCGAGGATGGGTTCTTCGTCCCGGCGGTGCACAGCGTGGGTGCGCCGCTGGAGCCGCACCAGGACGACGTGCCCTGGCCGTGCAGCGACACCAAGTACATCGTGCACTTCCCCGAGACCCGTGAGATCTGGTCGTACGGCTCCGGCTACGGCGGCAACGCGCTGCTCGGCAAGAAGTGCTTCGCCCTGCGCATCGCGTCGGTCATGGGACGCGACGAGGGCTGGCTGGCCGAGCACATGCTCATCCTCAAGCTCACGCCGCCAGGCGGCGAACCGCGCTACGTCGCCGCCGCGTTCCCCAGCGCCTGCGGCAAGACCAACCTCGCGATGCTCGAGCCGACGATGCCGGGCTGGCAGGTCGAGACGGTTGGGGACGACATCGCCTGGATGCGCTTCGGCAAGGACGGCCGGCTCTACGCCATCAACCCCGAGGCCGGCTTCTTCGGGGTGGCGCCCGGCACCGGCGCGGACACCAACGCCAACGCCGTACGGACCTTCTCCGCCAACAGCATCTTCACCAACGTGGCGCGAACCGACGACGGCGATGTCTGGTGGGAGGGGCTGACGCGGACGCCGCCGGCCGGCCTCACAGACTGGCAAGGTCAGCGCTGGTCGCCGGAGTCGGCTACGCCCGCCGCCCATCCGAACTCCCGGTTCACGACCCCCGCCGGGCAGTGCCCGACTCTCGCCCCGGAGTGGGACGACCCGGACGGCGTGCCGGTCTCGGCCATCCTGTTCGGTGGCCGCCGCGCCGGTGTCGTGCCGCTGGTCACGGAGTCCTTCGACTGGCAGCACGGTGTCTTCCTCGGGGCGTCGGTGTCCTCCGAGACCACTGCTGCCGCCACCGGGGCGGTCGGCCGACTGCGCCGCGACCCGTTCGCGATGCTGCCGTTCTGCGGCTACAACATGGGCGACTACATGCGGCACTGGCTCGATCTCGGCGCGGCCGCTTCGGCGCGCGGCGACGCCGCACTGCTCCCGCGCATCTACTTCGTCAACTGGTTCCGCAAGGACAGCGACGGCCGGTGGCTCTGGCCGGGCTTCGGGGACAACTCCCGCGTCCTGAAGTGGATCGTCGACCGTCTGGACGGCGCCGCAGACGCAGTGGCGACGCCGATCGGCATCCTTCCGACGAGGCAGAGCCTCGACGTGACCGGCCTCGGCATCGGCGAGCAGGACATGGACCTGCTGCTGTCGGTCGACCGGCCGGCCTGGCGCGAGGAAGCCGATCTGCTCCCGACGTTCTTCGCGCAGTTCGGGGACGCGCTTCCCGCAGCCATGATCGAAGAGCAGGCGAGCCTCGTCCGGCGCCTGACCGACTGAGCCCGCCAGTGGCCGATGAGGGCCGTTGTGCAGTTCGCACCTACAGGCAAAGATCACCTGCATGGTGGAGGTGAGGTGTGTCGACGGCTCCGCGCTCGCCATCCGGCCCGTTCCGGTCCTCGACCGCGACGGCGTCCCGTACGAGATCACGCTCCGGCTGCTGCGGGACGGCCGGCTGTTCGGCGAGGTGGGGGAGCGCTGCGGCTGGTTCATCGCGACGACCGCAGCCCGGCTGCGGGCCGCCCGCGCCAGCGGGAATGCCGACGCCTTTCCCGCGAGCAGCCTGGAAGCCGGCCTGCGGGCCTGGGCGGCCGACGAGCAGCTGCCGGCCGATGCGGCCTGGGAGCGCTTCGAACGCTACGTCCCACGCGACCGCGAGCTGTTCGCCTTCTTGTCCCGCGACCCCGACGACCTGAGCTCGACCGGTGACCTGCGGGTGACCCTGCGCACCGAGCGCACCTGGTTGACCATCCCCGACAGCGAGCGCGGCTACTGGCGGGTGCGCTCTCTCGCGGTGCTCGACGCCTGGGGCGCCGGCGGCTCAGGGGTGCGGGCCGTGCTGACCAGCACGGAGCTGCTCGTGCTGCTCGAGCAGCTGGTCCAGGACTTCGCCGACGTGGGGACGGCCTACGAACCGGGTGAGGACCTCACCGGGTTGCGGCGCCCGGTCGGCTGAGTCGGCCCGTACCCGTAGTCGGGCTCCGCCCGATACCCTGCGGGCAGCGTCGAGGCGGGGAAGGAGGCGGCGTGGGTCTTCGCAACGTCGTGTACGGCGTCTACGAACGACGTCTCGCCTCCACCCTTGAGCGGGCCGGTTCGCCTGTGCCCCGACATGTCGGTGTCATCCTCGACGGCAACCGGCGGTGGGCAAGGGCGACCGGACGCCAGGACGTCAACGACGGCCATCAGCGGGGCGCCGACAAGATCGCCGACCTGCTGGAGTGGTGTGACCAGGCAGGTGTTGAGCTGGTCACGCTGTGGCTGCTGTCGACCGACAACCTGAGCCGCCCGGCCGCCGAGCTGGAGCCGCTGCTCCGGATCATCGAGGCGGTGGTGACGGACCTGGCCCGGCCGCTGAACCGGTGGACCCTGAACATCGTGGGCGCCCTGGACCTGCTGCCGGACGCGACGGCCAGGATCCTGAAGGAGGCCGCCGCCGGCACCGCAGGCCGGCCCGGCGTCGAGGTCAACGTGGCCATCGGCTACGGCGGGCGGCGCGAGATCGCCGACGCGGTGCGCAGCATGCTGCAGGCGCACGCGGCGACCGGGGCCACGCTCGAACAGGTGGCGGAGTTCCTGGACGTGGAGCACATTGCCGAGCACCTCTACACCCGCGGCCAGCCCGACCCCGACCTGGTGATCCGCACCAGCGGCGAGCAGCGGCTGGGCGGGTTCCTGCTCTGGCAGAGCGCGCACAGCGAGTTCTACTTCTGCGAGGCGTACTGGCCGGACTTCCGCCGGGTGGACTTCCTGCGGGCGCTGCGGGCCTACGCCGCCCGGCAACGGCGCCTCGGAACCTGAGCGGTCACCGGACGATCATCGGCCCGGTGTGCGTGTCGGACGCCCCCGCGTCCGGGCGCGTCGTAGCGTTGGGCGCAGCGGTCGACAGCCCGTCGGTCCGCCCGGGAGGCCCGATGCGCTGGACTGCATGTGCAGGTGCTGCGTATGGAGGGGCCGGCGTCCGGCCCTTCGGGTCCGGTTCCGGTCCAGGCAGTCGCCGAGCGCAGAGGGCCACATGACCACGTACGTTCTCGACACCTCCGTCCTGCTGTCCGACCCGGGGGCACTGGCCCGGTTCGCCGAGCACGAGGTGGTCCTGCCGCTGGTGGTGGTCAGTGAGCTCGAGGGCAAGCGGGACCACCCCGAGCTGGGCTGGTTCGCCCGGCAGGCGCTGCGCCTGCTCGACGACCTGCGGATCGCCCACGGCCGGCTCGACCGCCCGATCCCCATCGCGAACGGCACGCTGCGCGTCGAGCTCAACCACGTGGACACCTCGGTCCTGCCGCCCGCCGTGCGGGGCACCGACGGGGACAGCCGCATCCTCGCCGTTGCCGCCAACCTCGCCGCCGACGGCGCCGAGGTCATCCTGGTCTCGAAGGACCTACCGCTGCGGGTCAAGGCCGCCTCGATCGGACTGACCGCGCAGGAGTACCGCGCTGAGCTCGCGGTCAACTGCGGCTGGACCGGCATGGACGAGCTCGAGATCCCTGGCGCCGAGTTGAACGAGCTCTACGCCGCCGGCCGGCTGGAGCTCGAGGCGGCCCGTGAGCTGCCCACCCACACCGGCCTGGTGCTGCTGTCCGAGCGCGGCAGCGGCCTGGGCCGGGTCGCCCCCGACAAGTCGGTCCGGCTCGTGCGCGGCGACCGGGAGGCCTTCGGTGTGCACGGCCGCTCGGCGGAGCAGCGGGTCGCGATCGACCTGCTGCTCGACCCCGACATCGGCATCGTCTCGCTCGGTGGCCGCGCCGGCACCGGCAAGTCGGCGCTGGCCCTGTGCGCCGGTCTCGAGTCCGTGCTCGAGCGCCGCGCCCACAAGAAGGTGATCGTCTTTCGACCGCTGTACGCCGTGGGCGGCCAGGACCTCGGCTACCTGCCCGGCGACAGCGCCGAGAAGATGGGCCCCTGGGCGCAGGCCGTCTTCGACACCCTCGGCGCGCTGGTCAGCGCCGACGTGGTGGAGGAGATCCTGGTCCGCGGGCTGCTGGAGGTCCTGCCGCTGACCCACATCCGTGGCCGCTCGCTGCACGACGCCTTCGTCGTCGTCGACGAGCCGCAGTCGCTCGAGCGGGGTGTGCTGCTCACGGTGCTGTCCCGCCTCGGCCAGGGCTCGCGGGTGGTCCTGACCCACGACGTCGCGCAGCGGGACAACCTGCGGGTGGGGCGGCACGACGGGGTGAATGCCGTCATCGAGGCCCTCAAGGGCCACCCGCTGTTCGCACACGTGACCCTGACCCGGTCCGAGCGCTCACCGATCGCCGCCCTGGTGACCGAGATGCTCGAAGACTTGCCGCGCTAGGTCGGGGGACGGGTCATCGACAGGACGTCGAGCGCCGCATCGAGCTGCGCCTCGGTGAGCTCGCCGCGCTCCACATAGCCGCCCTCGAGGACGACCTGGCGGATCGTCTTGCGTTCGCGCAGCGACGTCTTCGCTATGGCCGCGGCGTTCTCGTACCCGACGTAGCGGTTGAGCGGGGTCACGATCGACGGCGAAGACTCGGCCAGCTCACGGCAGCGCGCGTCGTCGGCGACGATGCCGTCGATGCAGCGGTCGGCGAGCAGCCGGCTGACGTTGGTCAGCAGGCGGATCGACTCGAGCAGGTTGCGGGCCATCACCGGCAGCATCACGTTGAGTTCGAAGTTGCCTGCGGCTCCGGCGAAGGCGACTGCCGCATCGTTGCCGACCACCTGTGCCACCACCATGCAGGTGGCCTCGGGGATGACCGGGTTGACCTTGCCCGGCATGATGCTGCTGCCCGGCTGCAGGTCGGGAAGGGCGACCTCGCCGAGGCCGGCGCGCGGGCCGGAGCCCATCCAGCGCAGATCGTTGCTGATCTTGTACAGGCCGACGGCGATCGTCCGCAGCTGCCCACTCGCCTCGACGAGCCCGTCGCGGGCCCCCTGGGCCTCGAAGTGGTCGCGCGCCTCGGTGAGCGGAAGGCCGGTCGCGGCAGCCACCTCGGCGATGACCGCAGCGCTGAAGCCGGCCGGGGTGTTGATCCCGGTGCCGACGGCGGTGCCGCCGAGGGGGAGCTCGGCCAGTCGGGGGAGTGAGCTCTGCAGCCGCTCGATGCCGTACCGCATCTGGGCGGCGTAGCCGCCGAACTCCTGCCCGAGCGTGACGGGGGTGGCGTCCATGAGGTGGGTCCGGCCGGCCTTCACGACCTCGGCCCACTGCTCACGCTTGCGCTCGAGCGACTCGGCCAGATGGGTGAGGGCCGGGATCAGGTCCGACGCCACCGCCGAGGTCGCGGCGATGTGGATGCTGCTCGGGAAGATGTCGTTGCTGGACTGCGAGGCATTGACGTGGTCATTGGGATGCACCGCGGCGCCGAGCTTCTCGCTCGCCAGAGCCGCGAGGACCTCGTTGATGTTCATGTTCGTGCTGGTCCCGGACCCGGTCTGGAACACGTCGACCGGGAAGTGCTCGTCCCAGCGACCGTCAGCGACCTCCGCCGCGGCCTGCTCGATGGCCCGCGCCATCGCCGGGTCGAGCACCCCGAGGGTGGCGTTGACCTTCGCGGCGGCGGCCTTGATGCGGGCGAGCGCCTCGATGTGGGCGCGCTCGATCCGCTGACCG
>Ga0136624_1000524_pt1 | contig 15035 bp, 12 predicted proteins | sample AntDrymUQ4692206_2_FD_104802 | JGI IMG/M metagenome (GOLD analysis project Ga0136624, IMG submission 104802) | Polar desert sand microbial communities from Dry Valleys, Antarctica - metaG UQ469 (22.06) | ecosystem: Environmental > Terrestrial > Soil > Desert | place: Antarctica: Dry Valley... | reverse complement strand
GCTTAGGCCGAGCGTCGGAGCTCCGAGCGCTCAACTCCCCCATGTACGTCGAGGCACCCACCGAACCGCCGCGCACCGGAGCGGACCAAATGCCGCGCATCGGCATCACCGACGCCCTGCGCCGCGAGTGGCCGACGGCCGTCGCCCCGATCGTCGCGCTGCTCCTGCTCGCGCTGTTCGTGGGGCTGGTACGCGCACCCGAGTACACCGCCGAGTCGAGGCTCGCGGTCGGGCGGGTCGACCTTCGTCAGGCCGGGGCGCTACAGGGCTACGTGACCGCCACGCAGTCGCTCGCCGGTTCCTACAGCCGCGCGATCACGGCAGAGGCCGTCACAAGCGCGGTGGGAGAGCGGCTCGGGATCAGCCCCGAGGAGGTCGCGGTGCGAATATCGGCGACCCCGATACCTGAGAGCTCCGTGTTCCGGATCACCGCGAAGGCGGACTCGCCCGCCGACGCCGAGCGCCTGGCCAACGTGGCGAGCGCCGAGCTGATCAAGTACGTCAACGCGCTGAACGCTCCTGATCCGAGTCCGGAGCAGCTTCTCCGGCAGTACGAGGCAGCGTCGCTCGACTACAACGAGAAGCTGTCCGCGAGCGAGCGCGCTCAGGAGGACTTCAACCGGCGCGAGAGCGGAGGCACCGAAGCCACGCTTCAACGGGCGGAGGCCGACCAGCAGGCCGCCAAGCTTCGCCGCGACTCGCTCCAGTCCCGCTACCGGCTGACCCAGCAGAGCCAGAGCTCGGTGGCCGAGCCGCGTGTGCTGAGCCCGGCGGCCGGCGCCTTTTCCGACCGCCTGTCGAGGCTCCAGCTGCTCGTCTTCATCGCCCTCGTCGCCGGCGGCGCGGCCGGGCTCGCCCTGGCCCTGCTGCGCGGGAACCGCCAGCTCCGCCGCGACCTCCTGGCCTAGCCGGCGTGCGACGGTCCGGGGTCCTGAGGCCCGCGTTCCTGGCGACCGCCGGGACCGCGGTCGTGCTCTTCGCCCTCGTGCTGCTGGCCACGAGGACACCGGTCCAGCCCGTTGCCTGGTTCCTGCTCATCGCGGCCGCCGCCGCCCTCGCGGGCGCGGCCTACCTCGTCTGGCACGTCGACCCGGCGTGGACGCTGAGCGCGGCGATCGCGGCCACCATGTTCTCAGGCAACTGGGAGCAGTTCGGCCTACCCGAGCGGCTGGCTCCGGATCGGCTGCTGCTGGCCGCGGGCGTCGCCACGCTGCTGCTGCGCGCGCCCGGTGCACGCGACCGCCCGCCTCTCCGGCTGCGGCCGGTGCACGCCGTTCTCGCGCTGGCCGCGGCGTTCGCGGTGGGATCGGCCCTGGCGGTGGACACCTTCACCAAGCAGCAGGCACTGTTCCGCCTCATCGACCGCTTCAGCATCATGGCCTTCCTGCTGTTCGCGGTGGCTCCGCTGGCGTTCCACGCGGCGAGGCAGCGAGCGATCCTGCTGGTCACGCTCGTTGGCATGGGCGCCTATCTCGGGCTGACCGCGCTGTTTGAGGGCATGGGCGCCGACCCGCTCGTCTTTCCCGGCTACATCCTCGATCCCAAGGTCGGCAACCACTTCGGTCGGGCCCGGGGGCCGTTCGTCGAGGCGGCGGTGAACGGCCTGGGCCTCTACGTGTGCGCCACTGCCGCGGCGATCGGGCTGGCCAAGTGGCGAAGCACGTGGCCACGCCTCGGAGCGATCTTCGTGATCGCCCTCTGCGCGGCCGGGCAGCTGTTCACCCTTCAGCGCGCCGCGTGGGTCGCCACGGTCGTGGCCGTGCTCGTGTGCCTGCTCGGGTTTCGCGAGCTGCGCCGCTACACCGTCCCGGCCGTCGCGACCGGTGTCGTGGCGATGGTCGCGCTGCTCGTGCTCGTCCCGGGTCTGTATGCGCGGACCGGTGAGCGCGCGAGCTCGGAGCGCTCGGCGTGGGACCGGCGCGCCCAGTTCGACTCCGCGCTCAACATGGCCGCCGAGCGCCCGCTCGTCGGCTTCGGCTGGAACCGCTACGCCGACTACGGCCCGAGCTACGTCAGCCTGAGCGACGACTACCCCCTGATCCTCAACAAGCAGCGTGGAGACATCGTCCACAACGTGATCCTCTCGAACCTGGCGGAGCTGGGGCTGGTGGGCACCGGCCTGTGGATCCTCGGGCTCGGCCTCGCGGTGGGCGGCGCGGTGACCACGCGCGGGCCGCCCGAGCTGCGCCCCTGGCGGATCGGCCTTGCCGGAATCGCCGTCTACTGGCTGGTGCTCGTGATCTTCACGCCACTCGTGTCGGTGTTCCCCAACATGATCCTGTGGCTCTGGGCCGGGGTGGTGACCGCGGGGGTCGGCGCCGTGGACGGCGCCGCGCTTCAGTCGGAGAACGGCTCGAGGCATCGCCCCCGCCCGGGCCCGGGCACAAGAAGGCCGAAGCGATCGGCGTTGGTCGGGTAGTGAGCGACGAGCGCCACGACGCCGCGTCCCCGCCGGTCGGCCACGTGGTCGACCAGTTCCTGAAGCGCTCGACTACCTTCATCTACACGCTGCTGCGGTTCCAGTGTGCGTTCCGCCCCGTGGTGCTCGCGGAGACGACCGCAAACCTGGACGAGTTTCCGTTCGGCGCGGTAAGGGTGCTCCGTCCTCGCGACGCCGGGCTCGCTCGCCGCGGCACACGCCGCCTGGCGGCGCGGGTGGCGGGCTACTCGACGACCGTGGCGCGGCTGATCGCCGACGAGGCGGAGCGCGCCGGGTGCGAGCTGTTGCACGCCCACTTCGGGCTCATGGGCTACCGCTCCCTCGCCGCCGCCCAGCGGCTCGACCTGCCACTGGTCACCACGTTCTACGGGCACGACCTCGCCCTGCCCGACCGGGACGAGGCATGGCGCCGGCGCTACCAGCGTCTGTTCGCCGGCGGTGACCTGTTCGTGTGCGAGGGGCCGACGATGGCCACGACGTTGGCGCGGATCGGCTGCCCGGAGGAGAAGATCCGGATCGTGCGGATCGGCCTCGACGTCGAGGGCGTGGCCTTCTCGCCCAGGACTCCGGCCGGCAAGTTGACCGTGATCCAGACCGCCCGGTTGATACCGAAGAAGGGCGTGGACCTCAGCCTTCGGGCGTTCGCGGCGGCACGCGCGGAGCTCGGGGAGGCCGAGCCGCTGATCGTCGGCGACGGGGAGGAGCGCGAACGGCTCGAGGCCCTCGCCGCAGAGCTGGGACTCGGCGACACGGTCCGCTTCCTCGGCTCGCTCTCCTACGCCGAGTACCAGCAGGCGATGGCCGGTGCCGACATCGGCCTTCAGCCGAGCCGCGTCGCTCCCGACGGAGACACCGAAGGCGGTGCACCGACCGTATTGATCGAGATGCAGGCCGCCGGGCTGGCGGTGCTCGGGAGCCGCCACGCCGACCTGCCCTTCGTGGTGGCCCACCACGACGGCCTGGTCGAGGAGGAGGACGTGGCCGGGCTGGCCGATGGGCTCGTCCGGGTGGCGCGCCTCGACCCCGAGCGCCTGCGCAAGCGCGCCGACGAGGCCCGCGCATTCGTCGAGCGCGAGCACGACGCACGCCGCACCGGAGCGCAGATCGAAGAGGTCTACCGCGAGGCGCTCGGTCAGCCCCCCGGGCGGGCGGCCCGAACCGGCACGACGGGCGACCGGGCGCTGGCCGTCCAGGGGCAAGCCCATGCGTGAGGAGTTCCTCGTCTTCGGCAGTCCGGTGGTCGACGAGGGCGAGATCGCCGAGGTCGTGGCCTCGATGCGGTCCGGCTGGATCGGGACAGGGCCGAAGGTCCACCGCTTCGAGCGGATGCTCGAGGAGTACCTCGGAGTCGCACACGTCCGTTGCGTCTCCTCGTGCACGGCGGCGCTGATCCTCGGCATGGAGGTTCTCGGCATCGGCCCGGGCGACGAGGTGCTCGTGCCCGCCATGACGTTCGTGGCCTCGGCCAACGCGGTAGAGCACACGGGGGCCACGCCCGTCTTCGTCGACTCGGACCCGGCCACCGGGCTGATGGACCTCGACGCCGCCGCGGCCGCGATCACCGAGCGGACGAAGGGCATCATGCCCGTTCATCTCTCGGGGCGGCCGGTCGACATGGACCGCCTCGCCGACCTGCGCGACCGCCGCGGCCTGCTGGTGGTCGAGGACGCCGCGCATGCGATCGGCACCGAGTGGGCGGGCCGGCGGATCGGGGGCCACGGTCACCTGGCGGCCTACTCCTTCTACGTCACCAAGAACATCACCACGATCGAGGGTGGCGCGCTGGCCACGGACGACGGAGAGATCGCGGCTCGGGTCGAGTCACTGTCCCTGCACGGGCTGAGCCTCGGCGCGTGGCAGCGCTTCTCCGATCAGGGCTTCAAGCACTACGAGGTCGTCAAGCCCGGCTACAAGTTCAACATGACCGACGTTCAGGCGGCGCTCGGCATCCATCAGCTTCCGCGCCTCGACGGCTGGATCGACGAGCGCGCCGAGCGATGGGAGCGCTACGACTCGCTGCTGGCCGACCTGCCGCTGCGGACGCCGCCCGAGCCCGAGCCCGACACCCGTCATGCGCGGCACCTCTACCAGGTCGAGATCGAGGACGGCGCCGCGATGACCCGCGACGAGCTGCTCGACTTCCTCACCTCCCGACGCATCGGCGCGGGGGTGCACTACCGGGGAGTCCATCTCCACCCCTACTACCGGGACCGCTACGCGATCGAGCCCGAGCGCCTCCCCGTGGCCACTCGCATCTCCGACACGACGCTGTCGCTGCCGCTCAGCCCGAAGGTCACCGAGGCCGATCAGCAGGACGTGGCGAACGCCCTGCGCGAGGCCCTGGTCGGGTCGCGTGGCGGACTCGCGGCGAGCGCCCGGCTCTGATCCGCGGGCGGCGGCGCGTGCGAAGCTGCCTGGTGCTCGGCTCCGGACGGAGCGGCACGAGCATGGTGAGCGGCGTGCTGGCCGGCGCCGGCTACTACATGGGCACGAGCCCGCTGGCGGTGAACTTCCGCCCGCCGGCCGAGCGCGAGACCAATCCGAAGGGGAACTTCGAGGACCGCGAGATAAACGCGATCAACGAGGCGCTGCTCGCGCCTCACTTCCGCCGTCCGCCGCCCACGCGGCTCCTCCGTCGCCGCTACGAACGGCGACACCTGGGGCCGCGGCTCCGCTGGGCCTCGGCGCTGCCCGTTGGGGTGAAGATCGAGTCGACTCCCGAGATCGACCAGCGCATCGCCACGCAGGTGGGCCATCGCCCGTTCTGCTTCAAGGACCCGCGCTTCTGCTACACGCTTCCCGCGTGGCGTCCTCACCTCGAGGAGACGGCCTTCGTCTGCGTGTTCCGGGAGCCGGGCCGCACGGCGACCTCGATCGTCACCGAGTGGGACCGCCACCCGGCGCGATCGTTCCCGATGACCTACCAGCGTGCACTGGACGCGTGGCGCGCGATGTACGCGAATGTGCTCGACGTGCACCGCCACGTCGGGGACTGGACGTTCGTGCACTACGAGCAGGTGCTCGACGGAAGCGCGATACCTCGCCTCGAGGATGCCCTCGAGGCAACGGTCGACCGTGACTTTCCCGAGGCCGCGCTCAAGCGCAGCGCCGACGCCGAGCACATCGGGGAAGAGGACGCCCGGATCTACGAACGGCTCTGTCGCCTGGCCGGGATCGGGTAGCCGCTCGAGGGGATGTGCTCGTCAGCGTCGGCTCGCCGCTGGAGGGCATCAGCTCGTCCGGGGCCGTCGGGCGAGAAGGAGCTGCCAGACCTCGACGACATCGCGCCGGGCGACGGCGACCAGCAGCAGTCCGTACACCACTACGCCGAGCACGACCTGGGCGGCGAACACGAGCGCGTCGTCGCCGAGCTCGCCAACCAGCGCGGGCGTTGCCACCAGCACCACGGCGGCCATCGCCAGCGCCACCAGGGCCGGCTCGCGCAGAGCGATCAGATAGGCCCGCCACGAGAGCCCGATCACACGCTGGAGGTACAGACGGCCGACGACGAAGGTCCCCGCGGTAACGGCCACGAAGCCCCACGCGACCGCCACGAGGCCCAGGCCGACGACCGCGTAGAGCACGGCGATCAGCGCAACCAGCCGGGCGACGCCGATCTTCCAGGTGATGTCCGGCCGCTGCTTGGCCAGGAAGACGGGTGTCTGCACGCTCGCCAGCGCGAACAGCATCCCGAGGATCACCGATACCTCGAGCACCGGGGCGCTCGCCGCCCACTGCGACCCGAACACGACCTCGACCAGGTAGGGCGCGGTGGCGCCCATCCCGGCCATCGCCGGGAACGTGATCAGCGCTATCAGCCGGCTCACCCCGAGGTAACCGCGGCGGAGGGAGGCGTCGTCGTGCTGGCGGCGGGCGAAGACCGGGAAGGCGACCTTGATCAGCATCGGGTTGAGGCGGAGTCGTGGGATGCTGATGAGCTGGTAGACGATCGCATAGACGCCGAGCGCCTCGGCGCCGAGGAAGCGCGCGACCATGATGTAGTCGATGTTCGAGCCGAGGTAGTTGACAAGGTGGGCGCCGGTGTGGTTGGCGCCGAAGCTGAGGTAGCCGCGCAGGTCGTCGCGGCGCAGGCGCAGGGTCGGGCGCCAGGTTCGCCAGCCGACCGCGGCAAGCATGAGAGCCTTGACCGCGGCGGTCACCAGGAAGCCGCCCACGATCGACGCGGCGCCGACGCCCGAGATCGCCAGCGCGACCGCCGCGACGGGGCCGCAGACGGCCGCGACGGACTCGATACGGGCCAGCGTGCGGAAGTCGAGGCTCTTCTGGAGCAGGGCCTGGAACTGCTGGCCGACGGGCGTGATCACGAAGTGGAGCGCCGCCAGAGGCAGCAGCGGGCCCAGCCGCGGCTCGGCGAACAGCGCGGTTATGAGTGGGCCGGTCACGAGCACGAGCACCGCGAGCGAGGCGCCGAGGATCGCGTTCAGCCAGTAGAGGGAGGAGAGGTGCGGGCCCGCCGGTTCCGGCCGAGCGATGATCGCCTGGGTCAATCCCACGTCGCCCAGCGTCCGGGCGAACCCGATGATCACGATGATCGTCGCGGCCAGGCCGAACTCCGCCGGGGTGAGCAGCCGGGCGAGGATGGCGATCTGCGCGAGCTGCGCGAGCACCATGACCCCGGTGGACGCCGACGTCCACTTGGCCCCCGAGGCCGCCACAAGCCGCAGCGAGGTGTGCTCGCCGCTGCTCCCCGACCCGCCGGCGGTGCCCTCGCCGCCTCGCCCCGGCCCGCCCGCCCCGCTCGACACGCCGGGGCCGGTCAGGCGGCCGCCGCGGTCGAGGCCGCGGCGGGGCGCCGGCGGTCGACGAGCTCGCGATGCCACAGCTCGAGGTTGAGCAGGTTCCAGATACCGAGCGAATTGTCCTCTTGTCCGGCGGCGTGGCGATCGAGCAGCCCCCGCACGTAGGGCTCGCGGAAGAAGCCACGGCCACGGGCCACCGGATCGAGCAGCATCTCGCGGGCGTAGCCGCGCAGCTCACCACGGAACCAGTCGGCGATCGGCAGCTTGAAGCCCTTCTTGGGGCCGTCGAGGATCTCGTCGGGTATCCACCCGCGCAGCGCGCCGCGCAGCGCGACCTTCTTCTCCCGGCCGCGCAGCTTGAGGTCGGGCGGAAGCGAGGCCGCGAACTCCATCAGCTCGTGGTCGAGCAGCGGCGAGCGGCCCTCGAGCGAGTGGGCCATCGTGGCGATGTCGATCTTCGTCAGGAGCTGTCCGGGAAGGTAGACCTCGACGTCGACCGCGAGCATCTTGTCGAGCAGGTCGACCGCGCTCGAGCCCTCCCAGGCGGCGGCGAAGACCCCGGGGACCGCGGAGGCTCCCACGAGCTCGCGGTACTCGTCGGTGTAGAGGGCGTCGCGATCGAGCCCGTTCAGGCGCGAGACGTAGGCCGTGTAGCGCTCGAGCGGGTCGAGCGGAAGCTGCGCGGACATGCGCCGGGCCCGCTCACGCCACGACTCCACGTGCCCGCCGGGCGAGATCCACTCCCCCGCCCGAGCCAGGCCGCGCCGCAGCGGCGCGGGCACACGGTCGAGCCGGGCCAGCAGCAGGCTCGAGGCGTAGCGCTGGTAGCCCGCGAAGCTCTCGTCCCCCCCGTCCCCGTTCAGCGCGACGGTCACGTGGCCGCGGGCCATCTCCGCGAGGTAGAAGCTCGGGATGGCCGAGGGGTCGCCGAACGGCTCGCCGTAGTGGCGGACGATCTTCGGGATGATCTCGACGGCGCTCGGCTCGACCACGTGCTCGTGGTGCTCGGTGCCGAAGCGCTCGGCCACGATGCGGGCCTGGGGCAGCTCGTTCAGCTCGTCCGAGCTGAAGCCGATCGAGAACGTGCGCACCGGATGGGGCGAGGCCTCGGCCATGGCCGCAACCACCGCCGAGGAGTCGACACCCCCGGACAGGAAGGCGCCCAGGGGGACATCGGCCACCATCCGCCGCCGGACGGCCGCTCGGATGTGATCGCGCACCTCCTCGTGCACCTCCGCCTCGCTGGCCACGGCCCGCTTGGGCGTGTAGTCGAGCTGCCAGTAGCGCTCGATGCGCGCACGGCCGTCGCGGTAGGTGAGCGTGCTCGCGGGCGGAAGCTTGCGCACGGCTGCGAATGCGCTGAAGGGCGCGGGGACGTAGCGCAGCGCCAGGTAGGCGTCGATCGCGCGGTGGTCCAGCTCGCGCGGGATCTCGGGGTCGGCCATCAGCGCGCCGAGCTCCGAGGCGAATGTCAGGCACCCCTCGCGCAGCGAGTAGAACAGCGGCTTCTTGCCCACCCGGTCCCGAGCAAGCGTGAGCTGCCGGGCTTTCGCGTCCCAGATCGCCACCGCAAACATGCCGTGAAGGCGCCGGACGCAATCCGGTCCCTCCTCCTCGTAGAGATGGGCGATCACCTCGGTGTCCCCCTGGGTGGCGAGCACGTGGCCGCGGCCTGCGAGGCGATCCCGCAGCTCGCGGTAGTTGTAGATCTCGCCGTTCAGGACGACCGCGACGCTGCGGTCCTCGTTGTAGAGCGGCTGATCACCGGTGGCCAGGTCGATGACCCGCAGGCGCTGGATGCCGAGCCCGACGCCGGCCTCCAGGTGCAGGCCGCGCGAATCCGGTCCACGGTGCTCGATCGCGCTGCACATGGTCTCGAGGAGCGTTCGGTCGACGCGTCCTCCGTCGCCTCTCGCCTGTCCGGCGATGCCGCACACGGGGGCCTCCTACACCGACCAGGACGCGAACGGCTTGCCGGTCAGGCTCCGAAGGCGCTCGGTGTCGGGGGCCAATGCCGTCGCCATGCGCTCGCGCAGCTGCTCGTCGAGCTCGGGGCGCTCGAGCGGCGAGCCGGAGACGAAATGCTTAAGGGCGCGTGCACCCGGACGCCTGACCCAGGGCGGAAGCCGCCTCAGGGCCACGCCAACGCGGGAGCGCCGCAGCCGCGCGTAGGTCCCGGAGTGCGTGCGCTTGTCGCAGGTCAGGTTGTGCATCTGCTCGAAGCGCTCGGAGCGGAAGTCGGGATCGACCGCCAGGAAGGAGAAGATCTCGCGCAGCGTCGCGGCGCGGTCGGCCCGCAGGTCGGCCTGGTCGACCACGAGCATCCGCGAAGGGGGAAAGCGGCGAAGATAGCGGTCGACCTGCATCGCGTAGCGGCTGCCGCACCCGTACTGGTGCGCGGGGTCCTCGATCCCCTTCATCGCCTCCTCGAGCGTGCGCGCCTCGAGCTGGGTCTCGAGGCGCTGCATGTAGTAGGCCACGCAACGCTCGACCGGGTCGCGGACCAGGTAGATGAAACTCGCCGCGGGCACGAGCGCCTCGATCCGCTCGGGGACGCCCGAGAACAGCGGGTGGACGCTGTAGCTCGGCGCGCGCTCCCCGCGTTCGGGCGCGTCGCTCTCGAACAGCGCCTCGTAGGCCTCCCGCGAGAGCGGCGGACGATCGCTCGGAGGGGCGAAGAAGCGGGGGGAGTCGAGCATCGGCGCCATGTGGATCTCTGGATGGGCGTTCAGGTAGTGGTAGAGGCTGGTCGTCCCGGCCTTCGAGGCGCCGATGACGAAGAACGTCGGGAGCATCGGGCGGTGCGCCTACACCGACCACGAGGCGAACGGCCTGCCGGTCATCGTCCTCAGGCGCTCGGACTCGCCGGCGAGCGCCTTGCGCATCTGCGCACGCAAGCCCTCGTCCAGCTCGGGACGCTCGAGGCGCCGGCCCGAGACGAGCGCCTTGGCCACCCGTGCTCCGGGCCGCCTCACCCATGAGGGCAGGCCCCGGAGCGCCGCGCCGGGGCCGGAGCTCCGCAGGCGCGCATACACCGTCGAGTGCGTCCGCTTGTCCCGCGTGAGGTTGTGCATCTCCTCGAAGCGCTCGGAGCGGAAGTCGGGATCGACCGCCAGGAAGGAGAAGATCTCGCGCAGCGTCGCGGCACGGTCGGCGCGCAGGTCGTGCTGGTCGACCACCAGGATCCGCGACTCCGGAAACCGATCGCGGTAGCGCTCCACCTGCGTCGCGTACCGGCTGCCGCAACCGTACATGTGCGCGGGTTCCTCGATGCCGCTCATGGCCTCCTCGAGCGAACGTGACTCGAGATTGGTCTCCAGCCGCTGCATGTAGTGGGCGACCGCGCGCTCCACCGGGTCTCGAACCAGGTAGAGGAACCTCGCGTGGGGGACCAGCTCGCCGATGCGCTCCGGAACACCCGGCACCCGTGGGTGCATGCTGTAGCCTGGCGCCGTCTCGCCGCGGACCGGGGCATCGCTCTCGAACAGCGCCTCGTAGGTCTCACGGGGCAGCGGAGGCCCGTCCCGAGGAGGAACGAAGAAGCGCGGAGGATCGATCACCGGCGCCATGTGGATCTCGGGGTGGGCGTTGAGGTAGTGGTAGAGGCTGGTCGTGCCCGCCTTCGCGGCGCCGATGATGAAGAACGTGGGAAGCACCTAGCGCCGATGAGCGGAACCCGGATGACCATCTTTGGCACCGCCCTGCCGGCCGTGGTGCCGGATGACTTCGAGGCGTTCTTCGTCGACGGCGTGGCGGTGGACCGCCGCAGCGGCAGGCCGATGGAGATGGACGCCTGCAATCTCTATCTCGGCCTCAGAGCGCTTGAGCTGCGGGACGGCAGTGACTTCAGGGAGCTGAGGGAGCGGCTCGTGGATGCAGTGCTCGCACGGATCGAGGCCTGTGGCGGGCTGCCCGAGCACGTCCAGTGGCGCGACCGGCAGGGCGAGGTTCATATGCGGATGACGTCGGCGGTCGTCCGCCTGCTGGTCGATGCCCACCGCGACGGGCTGCTCGAAGACCGCTTGCTCGTGACTGCGCTGCTCGAGCGGCATCTGGGCTACCGAGAGGAGCTCATGGGAGGGACGCTCTGGTTCCTCCACGACTCGTTCGAGGGTCCGCAGCCACCAGGTCCCCACCCGCGCAGGCTGGCCGAGAACCGTCTGTACGGCTCCTCCCGGCGAAACACGCTCACCCTCAACACACATGTCGACACGCTGGTCACGATCGCATACGTCCTGCGCCTTCACTCCCCGCTGAGCGCTCGGGAGCGCTCCGCGCTCGAGCATCAGCTCTTTCTCGGGGTGGACGCCCTCATGCTCGTTCTGCGACCGTCCCAAGGCCGGTTCAGCCGTGCGTACGACACCTGGGACGCGTTCGTGCGGCGGCGTGTGTTCGACGGCTACCGCCCGGGAGTCCGCCTGGGCAAGCTCGCTGGACGCGCGCTCGAGCGCACCTACTTCCCGGTACGCCAGCAGCTCAAGTCTTGCTTTCCGATCGTCCATCACTCCGACGGCTACCTCGAACGTGATCTCGCCTTGCAGGGAACGGCGTTCAACTACCACGTGACCAACGTCTGGGACCTGGCTCGACTTGTCCACGGCCTCGACCGCCTCCGGATGGGAGCGAACGCCCCAGGTCGGTTGACCGCAATGGTCGACCACGGGCTCGAGCACGCCTTCGGCTCTGCCTACCGCCACTTTCTCAAGCGCTCATATGGTTCGCGGGGCTGGACGATTCAGCTATGTGAGGTCCTAGCGACCCGCTTCGGAGCAGGCGGGCTGCTCGAGCCCCTCTGGGTCCGGCGCTACGCAGAGGTGCGACGTCGCCTTCCCCCCAGCCCCGCGCTGCTTGGCTTCGACCCGGTGTTGACGGATCCGGCGGTGTCCATGCGAGCGCTCCTCGAGCCTCGGGGCTCGCTGGACGCGATCCCTGTCGAGGGGGGCCGAATCGTCGCCGTCAACTGGGGCGATACACAGGCCGAGGTGAGGCTTCGCGCGGGAGTGACCATCGCCCTTCACCGCTCGGCCGGCGAGATCCGCACGCTGGCTCGCGGCCTGACCCTCGAGCCGTGGTCGGCTGCGATCCTCGAGGTCGTCTGACATCCGTGTGCCGGTCGGTCGCCCGTCACTGACCCGCCCGGCGCGTGCCAAACCGCAGGAGACCGGCTATGCACCTATCGGCTAGCGGCGGGCTTGCGGGCGGTGCCGAAGACCCGCGGGGGGAGCATGAGCGTCCACACCCGTATGTCCTCCATGCCGCCGAGCAGCGCCTGCTCGAAGGAGTCGACGCCGAAGCGGTAACAGTCGACGGGATCGTGCACACGCATCGTCACCGTTCCCCTCCGCAGGAGGTCCGGGGCAGGAACGCGACCGAAGAGCCGCCGCACCCGGTCGCCGGCCGGATGGCTCGCGTAGCCGGGCATGCACAGCATCAATGTGCCCCCGGGACGGAGGACTCTCCTCATATCCGCCGTAGCGCGCCAGAAGTCCGGGATGTGCTCGAGCGTCGAGTTCGACACCACGAGGTCGAAGCTGCCGTCCTCGTACGGCAGCTCCCGGGCGTCACCACGCATGACCCTGATGCCCTGGTACGTCCCTGTGAGATTTAGGTTGATGCCGATGCGCTCGGGGCAGTCAGCGACCTCGGGGCATGCGAGCATCGCTCGCTCGTCGGGAACTGCCCCGACCTCGAGGGCGCGTTTGGGCCGCTCACCCAACCGCGACATCTCGCGTCTGAACTCCTGCTTGGTTCTCACGGGCCGGTTGATCTGCGCCGGCATGGTTTCCGGCCGGTCGATCGGATCCGCCATCCCGTGTCGTCCCTCCGCGTTCATCATCGCCCCGCACATCGCCGTGAGACCATCCTCGGGCGGGGGCCGGGAGTATAGGGTCCGGTCTGCGCGATCCACCCATGACCGACGTCATCGTCCTCTGCTACCACGCGGTCAGCCCGGGCTGGCCCTCGCCCTGGGCGGTGACCCCGGAGCAGCTCGAGGGCGACCTGCGCCACCTGCTCGAGCGGGGCTACCGCGCCGAGCGCTTCCTCGACGCGGTCGCCCAGCCGCGGGGCCGTCGCACGGTGGCGGTCACCTTCGACGACGCCTATCGCTCCGTGCTCGAGGTCGCGCGCCCGGTGTTGGCGCAGCTCGGCGTGCCCGGCACGGTGTTCGTGCCGACCGACCCGGTCGACTCCGGCTCCGAGATGAGATGGGGCACGCTCGAGCGCTGGATGGGGACTCCGCACGAGCACGAGCTCGCGCCAATGGGATGGGACGAGCTCGCGCTGCTCGCCGCAGAGGGCTGGGAGATCGGCTCGCATACGCGCTCGCACCCCCGGCTGGCCGCTCTCCCCGACGCGGACCTGAAAAACGAGCTCAGTGGCTCGCGGGAGCGCTGCGAGGAGCGGCTCAACATTCCCTGCCGTACGCTCGCCTACCCCCACGGCGACGCGGACGCCCGGGTGGCGGACGCGGCCGGCGCGGCCGGCTACTACGCCGCCGGCACGATCGGCCGGTGGTCGCGCCGCGCCCCAGCGCTGTGCTGGCCGCGCCTCATGCGCCTGCGCGGCGACGACGATTCTCGCTTTCGCCGCCGGCTGTCTCCTGGGCGGCGGCGGGTTCGGGCGTCGCGAGTATGGGCGCTGGCCGGACGTTCCTGATACCGACGGGCACGACCCGCCGTGCGGCGTCCCCCGCCGACGGCCGGCTCCCACGACCGCGGTGACCCTCCCCAACTTCCTGATCATCGGCGCCCAGAAGTCGGGCACCAGCTGGCTGGCGGACATGCTGTCCCAGCACCCCGACGTCTTCGTCGCCCGCGGCGAGATCCACTACTTCGACAAGGTTCAGAACTTCGCGCGACCGCTCGACTGGTACGCATCCCACTTCGAAGGCGTTCGGGGTGAGCGCGCGGTGGGTGAGAAGAGCCCTGACTACCTATGGGCCAACGGCCGGGGCGAGGAGGGCCACGACCCAGACGTGCACCGAAATCTCCACGGCGTCCTGCCCGGCGCCAAGCTCGTCGTGTCGCTCCGCAACCCGGTGGACCGCGCGATCTCGGCGGCCAACCACATCGTCCGCTCCGGACGTGTCTCGCCACGCCACGAGCTGGACGAGCTGCTGGTGGGCGACAAGCGTCATCTGCTCGCGCGGCGCGGGGTGATCGACTACGGCTACTACCGCAGGCAGCTCGACGCCTACCAGGAGCTCTTCGACCCCGCTCAGATGCTCGTTCTCGTGTATGAGGAGGACATCGTCGACGATCCCGCTGATGGACTCCGCAGGACGTGCGAGTTCCTCGAAGTCGATCCCGACTTCGAGTTCGTCACCGAGCGTCGGGTAAACGAGATGCGCAGCTCTCTGCTCTCGCTCTACGCCCGCTACTACCTGCCGCCCGCGCGCGGGCTCGCGCGACGACTGGACCGCCGGCTCCCACCCGCCCGACCGCGCAGGCCCTCTCCCGAAACCGTCCGCCGCCTCGAGGAGCTCTTCGCCGAGGAGAACGAGCGGCTGTTCGAGATAATCGGGCGGCGGGTCGGCGCGTGGGAGCCGACCCGCGAGCCCGAACGCTCCTCCGGGCCGTAGGCCCTGCTCAGCCTCTCCTGGAGACCAACCTCAGGTCGCCGTCCTGCACGAGTCCTACCCCCGGGCAGTACTTCTTGGTCGATACGGAGCCGGACTCGAGCGTCGTCGTCTCCTTCGTCCTCAGGCAGTCCTCGAAGTTGCCGGCGGGCGTGGACACGTCGACGCTGAGACTGTCGATCTCCGCCCGGTCCAGGGCGACGCCGGGCGCCAGCGCCTGGAAGTACCTCGCCCCGAGCAGGACCGTCCCCGGCAT
>Ga0136624_1000523_pt1 | contig 15035 bp, 10 predicted proteins | sample AntDrymUQ4692206_2_FD_104802 | JGI IMG/M metagenome (GOLD analysis project Ga0136624, IMG submission 104802) | Polar desert sand microbial communities from Dry Valleys, Antarctica - metaG UQ469 (22.06) | ecosystem: Environmental > Terrestrial > Soil > Desert | place: Antarctica: Dry Valley... | reverse complement strand
GCGACTGAACCGCAGCATCGCCGTGACCAGCGAGCAGGCCGGAGCGGTCTCGCGGGAGAGCGCTCGCCTGCGCCGCGAGCTGGCACGCCTGGGCTCCAGCGAGCGCGTTCAGCGGGCCGCGCTCCAGCGCGGGCTGGTGCTGCCCCCGCCGGGTGATGTCCGCTTCCGCCGTGCGGGAGCGCGGGACGGCCGGCGGGCGGTGGACAACATGAGGGCGCCCGGGCGCCAAGACCCGCCACCGGGCGCTGGCCAGGCGCCGGGCCTGGGCGTCACGGCGCCCGGCCAGACCGCGCCTCAGGCCGGCGCGCCTCAAGCGCCCGGAGCGACGGCGCCCCAGTCGGCCACGCCGCAGGTCGCCACGCCGCAGGTCACCGCTCCGGGCCCGGCTGCCCCGGCCATCACTCCCGGTCCCGGCTGACCGGTTGCGCCTCGTCGAGCGCCGCATCGGCCTCCTCTTCGCGCTCTTCGTAGCCCTCCTCGCCCTCGCCGTCGTGCGGGCCACCTGGCTGTCCACGGTCAAGGCCGGCGAGCTCTCCGAGCGCGCGGTGAGCCAGCAGGTGGAGGAACTCGACGTTCCGGCCCGCCGTGGCACGATCTTCGACCGCCACGGCGTGGAGCTGGCGGTCTCCGAGGAGGCGGTGACCGTCTTCGCCAACCCCTTCCTCATCAAGAAGCCCGCCCGGGTGGCGGCCAGGCTGTCACCGCTGCTCGGCCGGCCCGAGCCCGAGCTGCTCGAGGAGCTGGCCGATAGGAAGACGGGCTTCGTCTACCTCAAGCGCAAGCTCGATCCCCTCCCCGGCGACAAGGTCAAGGAGCTGAAGATCGAGGGGATCGGGACGGTGTCCGAGCCGCGGCGAAGCTACCCGCAGAGGGCGCTCGGCTCGCAGCTGGTGGGCAGCGTGGGCACCGACGGCTACGGCCTCTCGGGACTCGAGCAGTCCCGAGAGCGCAGCCTCGGTGGCACCGACGGCAAGCGCCGGCTGGTCAAGGACGCCCTCGGCGAGCCGGTGCAGATCGTCGAGACCGAACGCTCCCGCGCCGGGAACGACCTCCGCCTCACCCTCGACGCCGCCATCCAGGCCCGCACGGAGACCGTGCTCGGGCAGGTGGGCCAGCGCTACCGCCCTCGCGGGGCCACGGCGATGGTGATGGACCCGCGCAGCGGCGAGGTGCTGGCGCTCGCGAACTGGCCGCGGGTGGACGGGAACCAAGTCGGGGACGCTCCCGCCTACGCGCGGCAGAACCGCGCGGTGGCGGCCAACTACGAGCCGGGCTCGACCTTCAAGGCCTTCACCGTGGCCGGTGCGCTGGAGGAGAGGCTGATCGAGCCCGAGTCCGAGTTCGACCTGCCGCCGACCCTGCAGGTGGCAGATCGTGAGATCAAGGAGGCCCATCCGCGCGGAGCGCTGACGCTCACGGCAAGCGACATCCTCGCCCAATCCTCGAACGTGGGCTCGGTGAAGATCGGCATGGAGTTGGGCCCCGAGCGCTTCGATCACTGGATCCGGCGCTTCGGCTTCGGCCGGGCGACGGACGTGGACCTGTCGGGTGAGGCCACCGGGATCGTGCCGCGCCCCAGCCAGTACTCGGGCTCGTCGATGGGCAACCTGCCGATCGGGCAGGGGCTGGCGGTGACCCCGGTGCAGATGGCCACCGCCTACTCGGCGATCGCCAACGGGGGTGTGGCCCGAACCCCGTACGTGGTCCAGGGCGCACGCCGCCGCGGGCGCCGCGTGCTCTCCCGCCACACCGCCGAGCGCGTCTCGCGAATGCTCGAGGGGGTGCTGGGCCCGGGTGGCACGGCGCAGGAGGCCAAGGTCAAGGGCTACCGCCTGGCGGGCAAGACCGGGACCGCCGAGAAGGCCGACCCCCGCGGCGGGTACGCCAAGGACAAGTTCGTGGCCTCGTTCATCGGCTACGCGCCAGTGGGCGACCCTCGCCTCCTGGTGGCGATCGCCGTCGACGAGCCCAAGGGCGACATCTTCGGCGGCACCGTCGCCGCGCCGGCATTCGAGCAGATCATGGAGTTCGCCCTGCCCTACCTGAAGATCCCGCCGCGCTAGAGGCGTTCGGCTCTTCGACATTCGTGGCGTTGTCCGAGGCAGACCCCTCAGGCGCAGGAGTTCCAGAGCCCCAAGAGTCGTCTTCTCGCGGGCCTAGACTCACCAGCGGTGGATCTGCGCGAGCTCCTCGGGCCCGGGGTGCCGCCGGTCGACATCACGGGCCTCGCGTACTCGAGCGCGGTCGTGCGTCCCGGGGCCCTCTTCTTCTGCGTGCCGGGCTTTCGGGCCGACGGCCACGACTTCGCGCCCGAAGCCGTGGCGCGGGGCGCCGTCGCGCTGGTCTGCGAGCGGCCGCTCGAGCTCGGCGTGGCCGAGGTTGTCGTGCCCAGTGTGCGCAATGCGATGGGCCCGGCGGCCGCGGCCTTTCACGGCGACCCCACGGCCACCCTGAAGGTGGTCGGCATCACCGGCACCAACGGCAAGACCACCTCGGCCTTCCTGGTCCGTCACCTGCTCGAGGTCACGGGCACGCCGTGTGGTCTGCTCGGCACGGTCAAGAGCGTGGTCGGCGGAAAAGAGCTGGGGGTCGAGCGCACCACGCCCGAGGCAGTCGATCTGCAGGCCACCTTTGCGCACATGCTGGAGGCCGGCGACCGGGCGTGCGCGATGGAGGTCTCCTCGCACGCGTTGCAGCTGGGCCGCGCCGGAGGCATCCGTTTCGCAGCGCGGGTGTTCACCAACCTCACTCAGGACCATCTCGACTTTCACGAGACGATGGACTCCTACTTCGCGGCCAAGCGCCGGCTGTTCGCGGAGCCCGGCCTCAGCGTGGTCAATGTCGACGACGAGTACGGCCGGCGCATCGCCGGGGAGCTGGAGACCACGACCGTCGCTGTGCACCGCGAGGCCGACTTCCGCGCCTGCGACGTTCGCTTCGACCTCACGGGATCGACGTTCCGCTGCTCCACGCCGGAGGGCGAGCTCGAGCTTCGGGTGCCCCTGCCCGGGCTGTTCAACGTGCAGAACGCCCTCTGCGCCCTGGCCGCGGTCCACGCGCTCGGCACCGAGCTGGGCAAGGCGGGCGAGGCGCTGGCAAGCTTCGGTCGCGTGCCGGGGCGCTTTGAGCCGGTCGACGAGGGTCAGGGCTTCGGCGTGCTCGTGGACTACGCCCACACGCCGGACTCGCTGGACAACGTCCTGCGAGCCGCGCGCGAGGTCACGGAGGGCCGCCTGACGGTCGTATTCGGCGCGGGGGGTGACCGCGACCGGGCCAAGCGCCCGCTGATGGGCGCCGCGGCACGCCAGCTGGCCGACCGCGTGCTCGTCACCTCGGACAATCCGCGCTCAGAGGACCCGGAGGCGATCGTGGGCCAGGTGCTCGAGGGGGCGGGGCCGCGGGCCGAGCGCGAGACCGACCGCCGGCGAGCGATCGAGCGCGCGATCGGCGAGGCGCAGGACGGCGACCTGGTGGTGATCGCGGGGAAGGGCCACGAACAGGGCCAGGAGTTCGAGGGCGGGCGCAAGGAGCCGTTCGACGATGTGACGGTTGCGCGAGAGGCCCTGCGCGCCCGGCTTGCGGGGTGGGTCGCGCGATGAGACTGACTTCGAGCCCCACAAGCGAGTCAAACGTCAGCCTCGTCGTGAAGGCGCGCCGTGACGGGCTCGGGGCGCAGGCGTGATCGACCGCGACGCCGGCTGGGTGGCGGGGGCCGCTGGGGCGACCCTGGCCGCCGGGGGCTCGAAGGCGGGCGGTCCGGTCCGCGCGGTGGTCGACTCGCGCGAAGGGGGGCCTGGGGACTTGTTCGTGGGCCTGCCCGGCGAGCGGGCCGACGGCGGCGACTTCGCCGCGCGGGCGCTCGAGGCGGGAGCCTGGGGTGCGCTGGTGGCGCCAGAGCACGCCGGCGGGCTGGAGGGCGGCGTGGTCCTCGCCGCCGAGAATCCGCTGGCCGCGCTGCAGTCCCTCGCGCGCGCGTGGCGCCGCGAGCTGGCACCGAGGGTCGTGGGCATCACCGGCTCGACCGGAAAGACCTCGACAAAGGACATCCTGGCCGCACTGCTCGCGCCTCACCTCAAGGCCCACGCCAACCGCGAGAACCTCAACACCGAGATCGGGCTGCCACTCTCAATCCTGGAGGCGCCACCGGGGACCGAGGTGCTGGTGCTCGAGATGGCTATGCGGGGCGAGGAGCAGATCGCCGAGCTGGTGGGGATCGCCGAGCCCGACGTGGGGGTGATCGTGAACGTGGGACCGGTGCACCTGGAGCTGCTCGGCAGCGTGGAAGGGGTGGCCGCGGCCAAGGCCGAGCTGGTGCGCGACCTGCGGCCCGGCGCGAGCTGCGTGCTGCCCGCTCACGAGCCCCTGCTGGACGGCCATCGCAGAGACGACCTCGACACGTGGACCTTCGGCCCCGGCGGCGACGTGTCGCTCGCCAGCTTCGAGGACGGGCGCGCGGAGGTGGAGGCGAGGGGGGAGGTGCTCGAGCTCGAGCCCACCTTCGAGGAGCCCCACAACCTGCTGAACATGCTGGCCGGTGTGGCCGCCGCCCGGGTGCTGGGGGTCCGCCCGGGGGGCCCCGTGGAGCCGGCCTTCTCCTCCATGCGCGGCGAGATCGTGGAGCTCGCGAACGGTGTGACAGTGGTCAACGACTGCTACAACGCCAACCCGATGTCGATGCGCGCGGCGCTCTCGCACCTGGCACGCAGCCCCGCGCAGCGGCGGTTGGCCGTCCTCGGCCAGATGGCCGAGCTGGGCCCCGACGCCGCCGGCTACCACCGGGAGATCGGCCGCCACGCCGCCGACCTGGACCTGGACGTGCTCGTGACCGTGGGCCACGAAGCGCTGCCCTACGCCGAGGTCTTCGAGGGCGAGGCTCACTCGGTCGGCGAGCCCGAGGAGGCGGCCGGCCTGCTCGAGGAGCTCGCCCGCCCCGGTGACCGGGTGCTGATCAAGGGCTCGCGCTCGGTCGGCCTCGAACGGGTCCTCGGCGGCTAGTGCGCATGGGCGAGATCCTGATCGCTGGTATGGCCTCGCTGCTGATCTGCATCTTCCTGGGGCCCAAGTTCATCCAGCAGCTGCGCATTCGCGAGTTCGGGCAGCACATCCGCGAGGAGGGCCCCGAGGGGCACCACGGCAAGGCGGGCACGCCGACGATGGGCGGGCTGGTGATCTTCGTGGCCGTCTCGGTCCCGTTCTTGATCCTGAGCGACTACCGGGCGGTGAGCATCGCCGTCTTCGGCACCGCGGTGGCCAGCGGTGCCCTGGGCTTCGCGGACGACTTCGTCAAGCTGCGAAAGAAGCGCTCGCTGGGCATCTCCGGCCGCACGAAGCTGATCGCCCAGGCAGCCACAGCGCTCGGGCTGTGGCTGATGGCCACGCAGTACGTGGGCCTCGAGGACACGCTGCGGCTGAGGGTGGTCGACGCCTCGGTCGACCTCGGGTTGCTCTACCCGGTGTTCATCTTCCTCGTCCTGGCGGGAGCAACGAACGGAGTAAACCTCACCGACGGCCTCGACGGCCTGGCGGCGGGCTGTGCGGCCATCGTGCTGCTGGCCTTCACGGCGATGACCTTCATCACCAGCGGCCAGGAGGACCTGGCGCTGCTGTGTGCGTGCCTGGTGGGCGCCTGCGTGGGCTTCCTCTGGTTCAACTCGTTCCCGGCAGCGGTGTTCATGGGGGACACCGGCGCGCTGGGGCTGGGCGGGGCCATCGCCGCGCTGGCGGTGATGACCAAGACCGAGCTGCTGCTGCTGATCATCGGCGGCATCTTCGTGATCGAGGCGCTCTCGGTCGCCATCCAGGTCTTCTCCTTCCAGCGCTTTCGCAAGCGGGTCTTCCTGATGGCGCCGATCCATCACCACTTCGAGCTGCTGGCCTGGTCGGAGACGAAGATCATCCTGCGCTTCTGGATCGTGGCCGCTGTCTGCAGCGCAATTGGCTTCACCCTGTACCAGCAGTCCTCGTGAGGCCGCCGCTTCCGCCGGGCCCCTACCTGGTGGTGGGACTCGCGCGCTCGGGCCGCGCCGCGGCGCGGATGCTCCGCGAGCACGGGGAGACCATCGGCTGCGACAGCGCCTTCAGCGAGCCCGTGGAGGGGGTCGAGACCCACGCCGCCACTGACGGGACCGAGCTGCTCGACCGGGTGGCCACAGTGGTCAAGAGCCCGGGGGTGGCGCGCGAGGCGCCGGTGGTGGCGGGAGCGCTCGAGCGCGGTCTCGAGGTGCACGGCGAGCTCGAGCTGGCCTGGCGGCTGCTGAACAACCGCTTCATCGCGGTCACGGGCACGAACGGCAAGACCACCACGGTCTCGCTTCTCGGCGCGATGTACGAGACGGCCGGCGAGCCGGTCGCTGTGGCCGGCAACGTGGGAACTCCACTGGCCTCCCTGGTGGGAGAGCTCGATCCCGCCGCGACGGTGGTCTGCGAGACCTCCAGCTTCCAGCTCGAGGACACTTCGGCCTTCGCGCCCGAGTGCGCGGTGCTGCTCAACATCGAGCCCGACCACCTGGACCGCCACGCCACCCTCGAGCGCTACCGCGAGGCCAAGCTGCGCGCGTTCGCCAACCAGGGGCCGGACGACCTGGCGGTGGTGGCGCCCGGCATCGGCGTCCCCGGCCGGGCGCGCCGCACCGGCTTCACCGACGACATCGGCCCGCAGGACCTGCGCCTGCGCGGCGAGCACAACCTCGAGAACGCCCGCGCGGCCGCAGCGGCGGCGCTGGGCATGGGCGTTGACCCCGCGGGGGTCCGCACCGCCTTACGCGAGTTCGCCGGCGTGCCCCACCGCCTGGAGGAGGTGGGGAGCGTGGAGGGCGTGCTCTACGTCAACGACTCCAAGGCCACCAACGTGGCTTCGGCGGTCCGCGGTCTCACTGCCTTTCCCGGCGGCGTGCACGCCATCCTTGGGGGCAGCCTGAAGGGCGGGGGATTTCGCGGCCTGCGAGAGGCCGCGGCCCGCTGCCGGGCGCTGTACCTGATCGGGCAGGCCGAGGACGAGTTGGCAGCCGACCTCGAGGGCGCCGCGGCGCTGCACCACTGCGGCGACCTCGCCACGGCGGTGGACGCCGCGGCGCGGGCGGCGGGCCCCGGTGACGTGGTGCTGCTTTCGCCCGCCTGCGCCTCCTACGACCACTACACCGACTACGAGGAGCGCGGCGCCCACTTCCGCAGGCTGGTCGCCGAGCGGGGATGAGTCCGAGGCCGGGCGTAGAAGTAGGCCCGGATGGCCCGGGCTGCAGCCACCAGCCGTTCTGCCAAGCGGCCCGTCGAGTACTCGATCCTGCTCACGGCGACGCTGTGCCTGCTCGCCGCCGGCGCCGTGATGGTCTACTCGGCCAGCTCGGCCGAGTCGCTGCTCCAGGGGCCGGGCGACCCGTCGTTCTACCTCAAGCGCTACCTCATGTTCGGGGTGGTGGGCCTGGCGGTGCTGCACTTCCTCGCCCGGCGGGGGATGGAGCTGGCGCGACGCTTCACGGGGGTTGCGCTGGGCGGCTCGTTCGTCCTCTGCCTGGCGGTGATGGTGCCCGGCGTCGGCGTGACGGTGAACGGCGCCACGCGCTGGCTGGGGGCGGGGCCGCTGCAGTTCCAGCCCTCCGAGCTGCTGAAGGTCTCGCTGGTCCTCTACGCCGCCCACCTGCTGGCCTCGCGCCCGCAGACTGTGAAGTCGGTCAAGGGCCTGTTCGGGCCGCTGTTGTTGGTGGTGGGCGCCGCGTGTGCCCTGCTGCTCAAGCAGCCGGACATGGGCACCGCGATGGTCATCTGCTTTGCGACCGGAGCGCTCTTGATCGCGGCGGGCACGCCCATCCGCAAGCTGGCGCTGATCGGCGGCGGCCTGGCGGCCGCGGCGATCGTGCTGGCGATCGTCGAGCCCTACCGCCGCGAGCGGCTGACCAGCTTCCTCGACCCCTTTTCCGATGCCGCCGACAGCGGGTTTCAGGCCGTCCAGGCGCTGACGGCGATCGGCTCGGGCGGCTTCTTCGGGGTGGGCCTCGGCGAGTCGGTGCAGAAGATCTTCTACCTGCCCGAAGCCCACACGGACATGATCCTGGCCATCATCGGCGAGGAGGTCGGCCTGCTCGGGATCCTCGGGGTGGTGTTCCTCTACGCGATGATCGGCTATGCGGGGCTGCGCACGGCCAAGCTGGCCCGCGACCGCTACGCGAAGCTGCTCGCCGCCGGCATCACCTCGCTGATCCTCTGCCAGGCCACGCTGAACTTCTTCGCGGTGCTGGGGATGATGCCGCTGACCGGCGTGCCGCTGCCCTTCATCTCCTACGGCAGCACGAACCTGATCGTGCTCCTGGCGGCGATGGGCATCCTGCTCAACGTGGCGGCCACCGGCGGGCGCGCGACCGGTGCGCAGAGGCGGCCGGCGCTGCGCGCCATCGAGGGAGGTCGAGATGCCACGGGTCGTGATAGCCGCGGGCGGGACGGCGGGGCACGTCGTACCGGCACTGGCGGTCGCCGCCGAGCTGCGCGGTAGGGGCGCCGAGGTCGAGTTCGTGGGCGGCGAGCGAGCCGAAGCCGAGCTCGTGCCTGCCGCCGGGTATCCGCTGCACCGCCTCAATGTGGCGGGGATCGACCGCCGCAACCCGCTCCGCGCCGCCCGGGCGATGGGCCTCGCCGCCGGAGCGCTGGGCGCATCGGCGCGCCTGTTGCGGCGCCTGGGCGCCGATGCGGTGATGGGGGGCGGCGGCTACGTCGCCGGCCCGGTGGGCCTGGCCGCAGCCGCACTGCGCATTCCCCTGGTGCTCACCGAGGCCGACAGCCACCTGGGCATCTCCAACCGGCTGCTGGCGCCTCTCGCCCGCCGCGTGTTCCTGGCCTTCCCGCTCGAGGGCCGCAGCGAGCCGCGCTTCGTGGTGGCCGGGCGCCCGGTGCCGGCGGGCACAGGTCAGGCCGACCGTGACGCCGCGCGACGGCGCTTCGGCATCGGGGCCGAGGAGGCCTGCCTGCTGGTGTTCGGCGGCTCGATCGGAGCTCGCACGCTCAACCAGGCGGCGCTGGAGGCCTTCGGCGTCGATTCCCCGTGCGCGGTTCTCCACGCCTGCGGGCGGCGCGACCACGACGAGCTGGCCCGGCGGCTGTCCGAGCTGGGGGACCCGCCTTACTACCACCTCCTGGCCTACATAGAGCCCTTCGCCGACGCTCTGGCCGCCGCTGACCTGACCGCGGCGCGGGCGGGCGGCTCGGTGCTCGAGGTGGCCGCGGCGGGGCTGCCCGCCATTCTGGTGCCCTATCCGCACGCCTCCGCCGACCACCAGACTCGCAACGCGAGGCTGATGGCCGAGGCCGGCGCGGCGGTCGTGGTGCCCGACTCGGAGCTCGACGCCCTCCGCCTCGCCCGCGAGGTGGGCACGCTGCTCGGCTCGCCCTCCAAGCTGGCGGCAATGTCCGACGCCGCGCGCCGCAGCTCGCGCCCCGACGCCGCCGAGCGGATAGCCGAGGAGCTGCTGCGCCTGGCCGGTCGCTAGAGCCGGGCGGTCGCGCGCGCGGCCGTAGCCTCGGCGGAGCGGACAGCTCGCGAGGCAGCCCGGTAGCGGCGGCGGTCGGTACGCTCGGCTGCGCGTGCCAGGGCGGAGTAGCCGGCGGCGGCACGACGCAGAGCTCCGACCAGGTCCCTCACCTGCCTGCGCGCGGCCCGAGGGACCTCCCTGCCCAGCTGCTTGGCGGCGCCGCGGTAGGAGCGGACCAGGCGGCGAGCCACACGCGCCTGAGTGCGGCGGAGGGGCGCCCGGCCAAGCGCCCTGCGGTCGCGGCGGCGCGTGGCGGCGAGCCGGCGCAGAACGCGGTCGGCGCGCGCGGCGTAGGGGCTGAGCGAGGAGAGCGCCACAGGACGAACGTCGTCATCTGTGGACAGGGTGGCCGCCCCGCGCTCGCAGGCGGGTAGGAAGTCAGCGCCCGCGGACGGCGGCGCGGTGCAGCTCACGGCCAGCATGCCCGCGCTGGTGGGAGCCAGGAAGAGCGTGGTGCGGCCCTGCCCTGAGCGCGGGGCGCCGCTGAAGCGCCAGGCCTCGAGCCGACCGAGCCGCACCGCTTCGGGCGTGCTCGGCCGGGCGAGAGCGCGCGTTGCCGTCTCGCGCGGGTAGAGCACTCCGCCGGCCGGCTCGACCACGCCCGCGGACAGGCGGCCGCCGCCCTCCTCCGCGCTGATCGGCTCGCGCAGCGGCGGCCCCGCCGGCGGCGCCTCCTCGCTGCGTTCCCAGGATGCGGGCACGTCCACAGAGAGAGGGCCCGCCGATGCAGTCGCGTTCCCGGACCGAGCCGCCTTGTCCTCCCCCGTCCGCCCGGTGAGGAAGCCGATGGCGCCTGCGGTCACGATCAGGATCAGGGCCAGGGCGATGAGAGCGGGACGACGCCTGCGGCCGGAATCCGCATGGCTTTTCCCGGGCCGAGCGCTGGGCTCGGCGGGTCGAGCCCGGGCTGGTGTGCGCTCCTCGGTCGCCGCGTGCTCTGCGGTCGCTGCCGCGGGAGCGGCCGCCTCCGCACTTGCTTCGCGCTCGCGTTCCCGCGCCGCGTGATCATGCTCGCGTTCCCGCTCTCGTTCCTCGCGCTCAGCCCGTGCCCGACGTTCCCGCTCCTCGCGCTGCCCGCGTTCGCGTTCCTCGCGTTCCTCGCGTTCGCGCTCCTCGTGCAGCGCGCGTTCGCGCTCCTCGCGTTCCTGCTCCTCGCGGTCGCGAGCCGCCTGCTCGCGAGCCCGCCGCTCGAGGGCACGGCGCTCGCGAGCGGTGCTGCGTTCCTCCTGGGACTCCCCCCCGACGGGGGAGTCCGGTGGCGATGGTTGCGGCGAAGCCTCGCCGGGGGACTTGTCCGGGCGGGCCGAGATGTCGTGGGCGCCCAGGAATCCGCCTCGCTTGCGGCGGCGGGGCGAGGATGAGGCAGCGGGGCGGCTGGAGGCGGCAGCAGGGCTCTCGGTCTCAGTCTCCACTGGCGCCGGCGACTCGGTGGTCGACCCGCTTTCGCCACTCACGAGGATCCGCGCGGTCTCGGACAGGAGCTTTCTCGCCGACGCCGGCCGCTGTGCCGGGTCTTCGGCCAGCCCCGCCGCGAGAATCCTCTCGAGCCCGGGCGGAAGCGCGGGCCCCGACCTGCGTTCGCCGGGCGGGCTCCCGGTCAGCGCCTCGAAAAGCAGGCAGGCGAGCGCGTAGTGGTCGCTCGCCGGGGTGGCCGGCGCTCCCCGCAACTCCTCGGGCGAGCGGTAGCCGGGTTCATCAGAGCCGTCGGGCGAAACGGCCGGCCGGCCCAGGGCGAGATCCCACAGGAGAGGTCGCTCGATGGGAAGCTCGCGCACCAACACGGCGCCTGCGCCCAGTCGGCGGTGGAGCAGCCCCGCCGCGTGGATGGCCTCCAGGGCGTCCGCCACGTCGCCGAGCAGGCGGACGGCGCGCATCGGCGCGAGCGCCCCTCCGGCGTCGATGATCTCTCGCAACGAAGGGCCCTCGATGGGCGAGGTGGCGAACCAGGCCCCGTCCTCGGTCCTTCCGCGGTCGAGCACCCGGGGAAGGGCCGGATGCTCGGTCTCGGCCAGCTGCTCCACCTCGGACAGGAACCGCTCGGCGAACCCGCTGTCGCCGCCGTTGGGAAGGAGGGTCACGGTCGCCACGGTCCGGGTGGCCGGGGCGAGGGCTTCGTATGAGGTCCCGTGGGCGGGCTGCCTGGGAGCCTTGGATCCCAGCCGGAACCGCCCCAGTGACCCCGCGTGTCCCACCACCTGGGTGAACCCGGTGCCGTCCTCAGCCGTCATTGTCGAACGGGACCCCGGGATCGGGCCGCGGAGCGGGTGCCGGGCGCGGGGCCGGGGCAGGCGCTGGGGCCGCACGGCGTGAGGGCGAGGGCGTCCGGGAGGACGCCGAGCGAGCGCGGGCCGGGGCCGGACGGGGACGCCGCTGGGCGGCTGGAGCTCGGCGCTTGGCCGGCCGCGCCGGCGCGGGCGCCGCCTCTCCACGCCTCGAGGGGGCCGGCCGGGGGAGAGGCGCAGCGGGTCCGAGCGCCGGTGCGGGCAGGTCGCCTCCGCGGGCGGGACCCTGCTCCACTGGACCTGCGGCGGGCTTGGTGGGGGCGGAGCTCTCCTCGCCGCTCGCGCGCCCCACCGCGAACAGGGAGACAAAGGCGGCACCGCACGCCACCAGCACCAGGACGATGGTGCCGCGGCGCATCGCTACGGGCAGGGGGTGGGCTTCTTCGCGCCCGGGTTGAGACAGCCGTCGGCCCGGCTGGGGGCGCGGCGACGCCGGAAGCGCAAGCGGGTGTACTTGCCGACCTTCCCCTCGCTGGTCACGAACACCTCGATGACCGTCCCCGTTCGGAACGCGCGCTGCAGCCTGCGGAAGCGGACGGCCCGCCGTCCCGCCCGTGCCGACGCCCGGCGAAACGGGCAGCCGCGGCCCCGGCAGCGGATGCTGACCCGCGACCCTCGCGGAGCCCGAACCACAAACTTGGTGATCACCGTCGAGAAACGGCGCGCCCTGCCGGAGATCCCGATCCGTGGGAAAGGCCTCAGCAGGCTTGGCGAGGGCGTCGGCGCGGGCGACGGCGTCGGCGTCGGCGTCGGCGGCTGGGGATAGGAGAACCCGTTGCTGCCTTGCAGATTGGTGGCCGTAGGGGCGGCGGACGCGCTGCCCGGGGCAGCCAAGCCGATTGTAAGGAGGCCCAGGAGGGCGAGCAGCGCCAGCCGTCTCGCGGCAGGCGAACCCGAGGCGTGACCGCCAATTGAGTTGATCGCTGTTCCCTGTCGAGTCATCGAGCCTGCCCCAGGTCCGTCCGAGCGGGTTCCCAAGTGTGGCAGCCAGAGGTCGGACCTCGTGATTGGGGCGTAGGGTCGGGCCGGCCATGACCGAACCCTCCTTCGCCGCGCGCCGCCTGCACTTCGTGGGCATCGGGGGCGCCGGGATGAGCGGCCTCGCCCTGGTCGCCCGAACGCTGGGCGCCGAGGTCAGCGGCTCGGATCGCGCCGAGTCGTCCTACACCGACCGGCTGCGGGCCGCGGGCATCGAGCCCACCCTGGGCCACAGCGCCGTGAACTTGCCCGACGGCGCGGAGCTCATCGTCTCCACTGCCATCGCTGAGGACAACCCAGAGCTCGCCCGAGGCCGCGAAGAGGGCCGGCGGGTCCTTCACCGGGCCGATCTGCTGGCTGAGCTCACGAAGCTCAAGCGCTCGATCGCCATCTCGGGCACACACGGCAAGACCACCACGGCCGCGATGGCCGCGCACGTCCTCCTGCGCTGCGGTCGCGAGCCCGCCTACCTGGTGGGCGGCGAGCTGCGGGCTGCGCGCACCAACGCGGCCTGGGGGGCGGGAGAGTGGCTGGTCGCAGAGGCCGACGAGTCCGACCGCTCCTTTCTCAAGCTCCGCCGCGAGGTGGCGGTGGTGACCAACGTCGAGCTCGACCACCACGCCACCTACCGCTCGCCGCGCGAGCTGCACGCCGCTTTCGCCGAGTTCACCGCGCCGGCGCAGACCACGATCGCCTGGGCCCGGGCAGGACTCGACGCTGCGGTGACCTACGGCGTGGGAGAGGGTGGGCTGCGGGCACAGGACGTGGAGCTGCTCCCGCTCGGCTCGCGCTTCACCGTCGACGGCGTGCGCGTCCGGCTGTGGGTGCCGGGCGAGCACAACGTGCTCAACGCCCTGGCTGCCCTGGCTGCCTGTCGCGAGGCCGGAGTCGCATTGGGCGAGGCCGCCCCGGCGCTCGAGGACTTCGCCGGCGCCGCCCGGCGCTTCGAGGAGCGCGGCGCCACGGCCGCCGGCGCTCGCATCTTCGACGATTACGCCCATCACCCAACCGAGGTGAGGGCGACCCTCGAGGCGGCGCGCACGCTCGAGCCGCGCCGCCTGGTGGCCTGCTTTCAGCCGCACCTCTACTCGCGTACCCGCGAGCTCGCGCGGGAGTTCGGACGGGCGCTCGCGCTGGCGGATCTGGTGGTGGTGCTGGACGTCTACCCCGCACGCGAGCGAGCGGAGGACCACCCCGGCGTGTCCGGGCTGACAGTGGCCCGTGCGGCGGCTGACGCTGCCTGCGGGCGGCCCGTGTGGTGGCTGCCGGGCATGGACGAGGCCGAGCGGATGCTGCGCGAGCGCCTGCGTGAGGGGGACGTCCTGCTCACCATGGGCGCCGGCGACGTGGATCGCCTGGCCGAGCGCCTGGGCGACGGGGCCGCGGCATGAGCATCGCGCCCCAGGGGGTCGAGCGCGAGTACCCGCTCGCGCGGCTGACCACCGTCCGCACGGGCGGGCACGCGGACCTCTTTGCCCGGCCGTCGAGCGCCGGGGAGCTGGTCGAGTTGCTGCGCTACGCCGAAGCCGACGCCCTCGAGGTAGGAGTGGTCGGCTCCGGATCGAACCTTCTGGTAGCCGATGAAGGCTTTCGGGGACTAGCCATGAAGCTCGACGGAGCACTCGCCCAGACCGAGCGGGACGGCGACCACCTCCTATGCGGGGGCGGCGCCCGCCTGCCCCAGGCCGCGGCGCGAGCCGCGCGTGAGGGCCTGACCGGGCTGGAGTTCGGGGTGAACATCCCCGGCACCGTGGGCGGGGCGGTGCGCATGAACGCCAACGCGTACGGCGGCGACCTCGCGCGCGTGCTCGACTGGGTGGACGTGGCCACCGCCCAGGGCGCCGAGCGCCGGGGCCCCGACCAGCTCGGCTTTGCCTACCGGCGCTCGAACCTCGCGCAGGGCGAGGTGGTGGCCGGCGCCTCCTTCGCGCTCGCTCCGGCCGACCCCGCCGACGTGAAGGCCACCCTTGCCGACATGCGCTCCAAGCGTCGAGCGGTCCAGCCCTCGGGCATCAAGACCTTCGGCTCGACCTTCAAGAACCCCGACGACCCCCGCGCCGAGGGGCGCAGCGCGGGTGTCCTGCTCGACGAGGCGGGCTGCCGCGGCCTGCAGGTCGGCGGCGCGCGCTTCTCGGACAAGCACGCCAACTTCGTGGAGAACGGGGGCGAGGCCACCACCGCCGACGTGATCGCCCTCATGGCCGAGGGCCGGCGCCGCGTGCGCGAGCACGCCGGCGTCGAGCTCGAGCCCGAGGTCCAG
>Ga0136624_1000522_pt1 | contig 15046 bp, 13 predicted proteins | sample AntDrymUQ4692206_2_FD_104802 | JGI IMG/M metagenome (GOLD analysis project Ga0136624, IMG submission 104802) | Polar desert sand microbial communities from Dry Valleys, Antarctica - metaG UQ469 (22.06) | ecosystem: Environmental > Terrestrial > Soil > Desert | place: Antarctica: Dry Valley... | reverse complement strand
TCCCGCCGCCGGTCCTGCTCCCAGGCGTGGCGCGAGTGGTGGAAGCGGTAGCTGTCGAGCTCCACGGTCACGGGATGCGCCGGCCAGCGGCAGTCCACCCGCCGCCCGCCCGCGGGACGGTTGGTCTCGGGGAGCGGAAGGCCGGCCTCGCCCAACCGCTCGAGGAACCTCGCCTCGAGCGCGCTGAGGGTCACGCGCACCTCTCCGCGAATGATGCGGCGCACCTTGCCCGCCCCAGGGCTCGTCGGCCGGCGAGCCAGCACGGCCTCGACCTCGGCCGGCGTCGTCCGGTGGCGCACACCGGCCTCGTGACAGACACGAGCGAGACGATCGACGTCGAATGCGGCGGCCAGATCGACGACCGTGCGCGCGACTGTGGTGACCGGAATTCCGTGCCAGGTCATAGCGTCCCGGCGATCGACGTGACGTGAGCGGACCGTGCGCACCCCGTCGATCCGGCGCCGGGTCGGCGCGGTGACCTGCGGATCCGGGGCCGCGCCCGAGACGAGGCCCAGAATATGCCCGGCCGCCACGCCACTCAGCAGGGCGTCGCGTCCGGACGCGCGCACGGCCGCGAGGTAGCGGGCTCGGAGACTCGGGGCACGATGGCCGACGCGGTAGACGCCCGGGTGCTCGCGCAGCAGCGCTCCGGTGCCCAACCGCCCTCTGATCTCCTCGGCGGTGATGCCGGCCCGCAACAGCTCCGCGCGGGTGACCACCCCATGGCTTCTGCCGGCAATCCGGGCCAGCTCCTGCTCGACCGTTCGCTCACGGGAGTCCACTACTTGTCATAGGGCGAAACTCGCGTGTATTCGCCCCCCGCACGCTGTCGTGGGAGGAGCTCCGCGAGGCGTCGGCTCGCGGGTGGTCGGTGCCGACCGCGTGGCCGTCTGGGCCGAGCCGCGGCTCGAGACGGTGGTGGCCGCCCTCGGTGCGCTCGCCGCCGGAGTGGCGTTACGGCGATTCGTGTCCGGCCGACCTGGGCGCCTCGCCCGGGTGCCCTCCCGACTCGCGCAAGGGTGGCCCGCCAGGGGGTTGAACGGTGAACTGCCATGAGGAACCGTGACTCGGGTCGGTCCTCCGCCACCTACTGCCATCAGGACGACGCCACCCATGAAACCGCAGATTCCGAGGACGGGGAGCACGACGCCGGCCCCTTGAAGCACGGCATGGCTCTCGGGATCAAGGACCTCGCCACCACTGAACAGCGCGTTCTCGAAGGTCGGCTCGTACTGCGCGGCCGCGGCCAGGCAGATACCGCCGATGAAGACGCCGATCACCCCGGCGACGAGGACGAGCACGCCGAGGCAACGGTTTTCCGCTGGCGGAAGATCGAGGCGCCTGCGAGAAGGTCTGTGAGCCGCCACCCCGAGCGAGCCGGTTATCCGACTCGACGCAGCACCATCGCTGACCGAGTGGGCTGACCGCCGGAGGGGTGTGAGGGGTCGGCACCTCCTATCGACAGCCACCAGGCGGATCTACACGCGCCGTCCATCGGTGCGGCACACTGCCCGCCGTGACCGATCCCGACTCGACTCCCCTTCCTCAGGGCCTGGTGCTCCACGCCGGAGCGCGGCGGGCCGTGGGAGCGCAGGGGCTGACCATCGGTCGGCGCAGCGACTGCGACATCGTCGTGGACACCGACCTGGCGTCTCGGAAGCACGCTCGAATCGTTACTCAGGGCAACGAGTGCTTGATCGTCGACCTCGACTCGCTCAACGGGACCTACCTGAACGGCGAGAGGCTGCGCTCGGAGTTGCGGCGCCTGAGCGACGGGGACACCGTCGTCGTCGGGGGAGAGTCCCTGCGCTTCCTCAGCGGTGGCGAGACCAAGCTGGCGCAGCGGAGCATGCCGGTCCACGGGGTCCGTGCCGTTCACCTCCAAAGCCAGCGCGTGACCATCGGTCGTGACCCGGGCAACGACGTGGTGCTCGACGATCCCAATGTCTCGCGTTATCACGCCGAGCTCGCGTCGAACGCCGCTGGCGTCGAGCTCAAGGACCTGGCTTCGACGAACGGCTCGCGCCTCAACGGGGAGATCGTCGACCGAGCCGTGCTCGAGACAGGCGATGAGCTCGGGATCGGACCGTTCCGGCTCATCTTCGACGGACGGGGCGTCACCGCCCGCGATGACCGCGGCGGGCTTCGGCTCGACGCCGAGCAGGTGTCGATGACGATCAAGGAGAAGCAGATCCTCGCGCCGACCACGCTGAGCGTCGCGCCTGGGCAGCTGGTCGCGGTGATCGGCTCGAGCGGCGCGGGGAAGAGCACGCTCGTGCGGACGCTCGCCGGGGTCACGCGGCCGACGTCCGGGTCGGTCCTCCTGAGCGGCGACCCGATCGCGGCCCGCCGGACCGACGTGGGGTACGTCCCGCAGGAGGACATCGTGCACCGGCGACTGACCGTGCTCGAGGCCCTCCGCTACGCCGCCCGGCTGCGCCTACCCGAGGACTCGAGCCCCGCGGACGTCGAGGCCGCGGTCGGGGGCGTGCTCGACGAGCTCGGCCTGACCGAGCACGCGAACACGCTCATCGGATCGCTGTCCGGGGGGCAGCGCAAGCGGGTCGGAGTGGCCACCGAGCTGCTCAGCCGGCCGGGCGTGGTGTGCCTCGATGAGCCGACCACCGGCCTCGACCCCGCGCTCGAGGCGCGTACGATGGGCCTGCTCCGGCGCCTGGCCGACGAGTCGCGGGCGGTGATCGTGGTCACGCACGCCACCGCGAGCCTCGACCTGTGCGACCGGCTGGCGGTCATGGGCGCGGGTGGGCACCTCTGCTTTTTCGGCTCGCCGGCGGAGGCACTCGCGTTCTTCGGGGCCTCACGGCTCGAGGATGTCTACGTGAGGCTCGAGGAGCGTCCCGTAACCGAGTGGCAGGCGCGCTACGACACCGAGCACCGAGTTCCCGGAGGGGATGGCACCGAGCGCTTCGCCGCAGTCGCCGCCGCCGGCGTGCCCCGGCCGAGCGTGCCGGGCCCGCCCCGACGGCGCCTGGTGCCCCAGGCGAGCCTCCTGACTCGGCGCTACGTGCGCCTGTTCGGGCGCGACCGCCGCAACCTGCTCATCCTGCTCGGGCAGGTGCCCCTTCTCGCCCTCGCGCTGGTCGGCCTCTTCGAGGCCGACGTCTTCTCCCGCGATGCACGAACCCCCAACGAGGCCGCCCAGCTCCTGTTCCTGATGGTGACGACCGCGCTCTGGATCGGCTCGATCGACGCCGCCCGGGAGATCATCAAGGAGCGCAACGTCCTGGCCAGCGAGCGGGCCGTTGGCCTGCGGCTAGGCGCCTACATCGCCTCGAAGGCCGCGGTCCTGTTCGTCCTCGTCACCGTCCAGACGCTGGTCCTCGCGACGATCGTCCTCGGCCTGCGGCCGCTCGACGAGCCCTCCAGCACCCTTGCAGCGGTCGTCGGGTTGCTCCTGCTCACGAGCCTCGTGGCCGTGAGCATGGGCCTCGCGGTGTCGGCGGCGGTCAACACCGAGGAGCAGGCCACGAGCTTCATCCCGCTCACGCTCCTACCACAGCTCCTGTTTGCGGGAGCGCTCGTGCCGGTGGCGCGGATGGGGGACGCCCTCGGCGCTCTCTCGGCGTTCATCTTCGCCCGTTGGTCGTTCGCCGGAGCAGGGTCCGCGATCGACATGAATGGCCGCCTTATGGACGACCCGAGGTCCCGGCGCGTGAACCGCTACGGCCTCGACTTCTTCGACGTCTCCGCCGATGCGTCGGCACTCGTCCTGCTCGTTTTCCTCGGGGTGCTCCTGGGTGGCGTCGCGCTCCTCATGGTCCGGCGCGCGCGCTGAGGTCCGCCACCGGACGCGGAGGCCTCGGCGAACCCGGCGTCAAAACTCCGCGGTCACGTCGGCCGGGAGCCTGAGCGACTCCCGGAGGTCGTTGTAGGCGTCGGCGAAGTCCTGCTTGGCCGCCCTCGCGAGCTTCGACGTGTCGATGCTCTCCTCCTGCGCCTCCCGCGTCGCGCTCCTCGGCCTCTACTTCTGCCAGGGCGTCGGGTACGAGACGCGGGGCGCCCTCCGGGACCTGGCGGCCGACGACGGCTCGGAGGGAGGCATCCTCCACTTCTGGGACAGTCGGAGAGCATGTTCTTTCTCATTGCGACGGCGGTCGTCGCGTACGCCCTGGTGCGCGGCGGGCGCCGTGTAGCGCATGCCGTGGGGGGGGACAGATCCCCGCGCCTTCGTCAAGGCCGGCGCCACGATCGCCATCCCGTGGATTGCGCTGCTGCTGCTCGTGAGGCAGCTTGCCTCCGCGAAGGTCTCGGCCTCGGCGTTCGGCCTCTTCGAGCAGTCGAGCAGCGTGGCGCCGTCCTTCGGCGAGACGATCTTCTTCGCCGGCGCCCTGGCCGCCCTCGCCCGGGCGGCCGGCGGCGCACTTGCCTGGGGAGAGGGGCGGAGCCGGGAGGCCGCCACGCTCGGAAGGGCGTTCGGGCGGATCGACCGTCCGTCCGCGGCCAGCCGGCCATACGCGCCGCCGTGGGGTGCGGGGGCGTTGCACAGCCGTACCTGCCGTCGCCGGGTGCTGGTGTCGCCGCACCGCCGCACGCGCCGGGGCCGCACGCGTCACCACCGCCGCATGTGGCCGCAGCGGGGTCGCCGGATGCCCCCGCCGGAGCGCCTCCGCCTCGCCCCGCGCCTCCCTCACCCGCGCCGGACGCCCCGGGACGGGCGACCATGGTCCACTCCACGCCTCTCCCAAGCGGGCGGTCGCGGTGGTCGTTTTGCGACGGGTGCGGCCACCCCGTCCAGCCCGCCGACCGCTTCTGCGAGTCCTGCGGCCGTTCGGTCCCGACGGCGTCGTCGTGAACGGCGTCGCGGAGGTGCTCAGCACCAGCTGTGGAACGGCCATGGCGCCAAACTCGCGCTTCTGCCCCTACTGCGGACAGACGGCCGACTCGGGCGCGTCCGCAGCCGTTGCTTCCCGGCGAGGCACCGCCGAACGGGACCCGTCGGGGGCTACTCGGGTCGAAGGCCTCCCTTCGACCTCCGAGCCCGGCGTCGCCCGAGCCAGCACACGCCCGCCCAACAGCCGTCCGGCGGCTCGTGGCTCAACGGCTGGCTGATCCTCGCGCTGGGCTCCCTGCTGCTCGTCCTCGGAGCGGGGGAGCCGGGTTCGCGGTTGTGCGCTTGATGTCCTCCTCCAAGGGAGGTCGACGAGGGTGCCGCCCCAGGGCGCGAGAAAGGTGCCGCCGAAAGCCGACGGACGGTGCCCGGGGACCAGAGGGCGGAGCACCGGCGGAGCCCGCCGACGGAGATCTCGCTGGAGCGTGGTCGGGATCCGGCGTTCAGCGGGCTCCCCGAGGGACTCGGCCGAGTGTGTCGATCGGGGTCAACTTAGGCTCCTTTCCGGAGACGGGCCCGCGGGCGGCCAGACCGAGGCGATCGAAGATGAGGACGGGGGGACAGTCGGTGCAGAGGAAGACTGACGCTCGAGCGACGATCCAGCTCGGGCGTATCACGCACGCCCCAGCCGCCATCGAGGCGATCTTCTCCCGATCGCCGACGAGCTCGGCTCGGGCTGATGACCTACGGGCTGAAGAAGCTCGGCAGGCCCTTGTAGCGCGGGAGCCTCCACCCGTACCCGGCGGAGTTCGTGCAAGTGAGGCCCGCCGAGCGGCTCGTGCAGTTGAACCCTCGGGCCGAGCTCGAGTCGCCGAAGGCCAGCTCTGAGTAGCTCGAGGGAGCTGCCCCCTTGTTCCCGGCCTCGTCGGATCGCGAGCGGGACGCCGGGCCGTCGGAGGGCGTGATCAGGGTGTAGCCGTCGTTCGGCGTCCAGCAGTAGAGGCTCGACTCGCCGGTGCGGCAGTAGGTAGCTGCGTAGGTCTGGCCCGGGTCGCGTGGGGTCGAGAACTGCATCGAGGCTTCGCTCGAGGAGTCGGGCGCCGCGGGAGTGGCCGGAGCGGGCGTGGTCTCCGTGACGGTTGCTGGAGTCGTCGCCGTCCGCGCCGGTCGCTCGCGCCGGGGCTCGCGCTCGTCGCCGCTGTTCTCGACGGCGACCGGGTCCTCACGCGAGACGATCAGCGCTACGGCGACACCGGCGATGGCGGCCAAGGCCGTCGCGAGGACGATGGCGATGGCCATGCCCGGGCGGGAGCGGGCGGTGGGTAGTGGGGCGGTCGCCGGCTCGCGGTGCTCACGGAGCGGCGGCGGCGAGCTCGCGGGCGCTGCCCGGTCGAGCCGGGTGGCGCCCGCGGAGTCGGCCAGAGGCTGAGCGACCCCGGCGGCGCCCCCCGCCGGGACCGGGGCCGCCGCGCCCGTGGCCACGCTGCGCTCGCGCTCGGCCACCCGCTCGCCCCGCGCCGCCGCGGCGACGGCTCGGCCGAGGTCGCCGGCCGAGGGAAAGCGATCCGCGGGATCCTTGGCGAGCGCCCGGGCGACCACCGCATCGAACACGGCGAGGTCCGGGCGTACGGTGCTGGGTGCCGGCGGCGCCGAGTTCACGTGTCCCCACATCTTGGCCAGCTCGGCGCCGGGATAGGGGACGCTGCCGGTCAGCACCTGGTACAGCAGGCAGCCGAGCGCGTAGACGTCGGTGCGAGCGTCGATCCGCTGGCCTTCCAGCTGTTCCGGCGCCACGTAGTCGGCGGTGCCGACCCACTGACCGGTGTGGGTCAGCGCGCTCTGCGAGGCGGCATCCTTGGTCAGGCCGAAGTCCGAGAGGTACGCGTGCTCGTCTACTCCCTCGCCGCCGAGGAGCACGTTGGCCGGCTTGACGTCCCGGTGAACCAGGCCGTGGCGGTGCGCGGCGTCGAGCGCCGAGCCCACCTGCTGCAGTACGCGCGCGGCTCGCGCCGGGTCCAGGGCTCCCTCCGCGGCGATCACCTCCCCGAGGTCGGTGCCCTCGATGTAGCGCATGAGCATGAAGAGCCGACCCTCCTCCTCGCCGGCCTCGTACAGCGGCACGACGTGTGGATGGTCGATGGCCGCCGCTACGCGCGACTCGCGCTCGAAGCGCCGGCGGAATCCCGCGTCGCGCGCCAGCTCCGGGGTGATCACCTTCAGCGCGACCCTCCGTTCTAGGCCGCGCTGATGGGCGCGGTAGACGACGCCCATCCCTCCGCGGCCGATCTCGGCCTCGAGCAGGCATCCGTGCAGCTCGGTGCCGATGCGTGGGTCGGTGGTCATCGCCCGAGCCCGCCCTCAGACATCGGCGCTCAGCTCGGCCGAGCGGTCCACGATCGCGTTCCGCACTCGCGGCAGGCTACCCGCGGTGGCGGTGTGCAGGCGCACTTGCCCGATCGTCTCGCGACGCTACGCCGGTCGGAGGCTCGACTCGGGGACCCACCCCTCGACCCCGCCCTCGAACTTCACGAGGTACTGGGTCTCACGGACCCACGGGTCCTCGACGTCGAGTACGACGCCTCCCTCGCCCTCTTCCACGTCAGAGAGCGGTCCGAAACTCATTTTGACGGCGGCCTGAACTCGTTCGCGCTTGGAGTAGCGGGTCATCTCAGCTCCTTCGTCCGGTCCCTCGACCGGGTCGGTGAACTTGCCGTATTGACTATTCACCCCGACCCGCCCTCCTGCCAGGAGCCCCTGGGCTCAGCAGTGAAGCGCCGAAGGGGTGGCGAAGGCCACCCCTGGGGGGCAGAGGTGCTGTCCGCTCCGTCGCGCCGGGGGCACGCAGGGCCACCCGGGTGGACGACGTTCACCCCTTGGGTCGCTTATCGGCATCGACCGTCCGCTCGACTCCCCTCCCGTGGCAGGCGGCGGGTCAAAGCTCGCGCTCGGAAACCACCCCGAGCTGGAACGCCCGCTCGACGAGGCGCACGCGCTTCTGGTTCTGCGGCAGGTCCCCCACCTCGAACTTGGCGAACAACGAGCGTAGGTGGGTCTTTACAGCATCGACGGACAGGTACATGTCCTCGGCGATCTCATGGTTGGTTGCCGGGGTGGTGAACCCTGTCGAGTCCTTGTAGGGACGGCAGAGCGAGATCAGCACCCGACGCTGGGCGGGACTCAGGCGCTCGGCCTCGAGTTGCTCGCCTCCGGCGTGCGTGGCGACGGTCGAGGCGGGCGTGGAGGACCGGAACACGACGAGCGTGTTGCCGATCCGCAGCGTGTCGCCGTCCTCTAGCCGGTGTCGTCCGCTGATCCGGTTGCCGTTGACGTAGGTCCCGTTGCGGGAGAGGCCGTCGTCCATCGCGGCCCACTCCCCACCGATCTGCTCGAGCTCCACGTGCGCGCGGGAGACCTGGTTGTCCCAGAAGAGGACGACGTCGTTGCTGGACCGCCGTCCGATCGAGACGCGCGTACGCGAGGGGTCCAGAGCCAGAAGCTGCTGCCCGCCGTCCTCGTCCCGGTAGAGCAGGAAGGGCGCGGTCTCTCGCTCGGCCTCGATGACCGCCTTGAGCTCCCGGGCGCTGGCGGGGAGTGGAGAGACTGGTTCTGCGGTCATCTCGAGCCAGGGGCAGTCGTGCCGGGGGAAGCCTACACGCGCCCGACCGCTTCGATCGGTCGGAGGAGCCAGCACACTACCGGCACCCTTGGGTGAGGGGCGTTGACACCCCTGTGCGCACGAGTTGCGCCCGAGAGGGGATTGGTGAATGGAGGGATCGATGCGATGTTCATTCCCTTCCCGAACTCCTCTCGAAAGGAATGACATGGACCTCCGCCGGATTGCAACCTGCCTGTCGACTCTGGTGGCCGCCCTCGTCGTCGCCCTGTCCTCGGGCACCGCGGCCGAGGCCCGGGGGCAAGCGCCGCAGCCGACGCTCGAGGGCGGCCAGCGCAGCGCCGTCACCAGCGCGCGCTCATGCGGAACGGTTCGCCAGCGCGGCGGTGGAGGCGTGGCGGCGAGCATTCGAGCCGAGGGTCTCAGCTGCCGGCGAGCGCGCGCCCTCCTCCGCGCCGGATCGATGCCGGGATGGCGGTTCTCGATGTCCGGTAGCCGCGAGCACGCCCGGAAGGGCCGCCGTCACATCTCGTGGGTCGCGGCCGGGTGCTGATTCCGGGGCTATGGCGCCGGGTCGCCTCGCTCCCCACGTCATCCGCACACCCGCAACACCAATAAGAAGTTCATAGCCATAGATACCCAACCACTGGAGAGTTCGATATGCGTGAGTCACACAGCGGCATCTTGCTTCCCCTTGCCGTCGTCGCCTCGGCCCTGGTCTGGCTCGCAGCGGCGCCGGCAGCCTTCGCACTGTCCGAGCGAGAGCCGAACGACACCCGACGCGAAGCCGGGGCGTCGCTCCTTCGCGGGCAGACCTGGGAGGGGACCATCGGGACCGAGAACGACGAGGACCTCTGGGCGGTCAACGTCGGGCGCGGCACCACACAGGTGACGATCGACTTCCAGAACACGACCCCGAGAGGCGACACGCCGTGGTACCTCTTCGACTTCACACACGCCATCCCGTTCGGCTTCATGGATCACCGATCGTGCTGCAACGCCAGGATGAAGGTAAAGCACGGTGAGCAGGGGCGGCTGGCTTACTCGCTCCGCGGCCCCAAGCGCTTCTACTTCTTCATCGACGCCCCGACGTACGGCGAGTCCCCAAGCTACCGCTTCACGGTCCACGCCAACCGGTCGCTTCTCAGGAGCTCGCGGTGACTTCGCTCGGGCAACTCTCCACCGGAGACCGAACGATGGTTGCGTTCACTAACCGACTACGACCTCCGAGAAGCCGCACCGTACTGGCAGCCTGCCTCCTTGTCTCGGCCGCATGCACGCTGCTATCGCCGCCGCCGGCCATCGGGTCCGGACCGACGCCGACGGTTGGTGCCAGGCCCTGGCCTGGCCATACTGTCACCTACTTCGTGGGCGCAGGTGTCAAGCACCGCGTGGTGCGCAGAGCAGCGGACAACTGGAATCGTCACCGGTTGCCAATCCGGCTGGTGAGGGTGACGAGCGAGCACCGTGCCCACCTGCTCGTACAGCGACGCCGCTCGTGCGGGTCCGAGGGACAAGCGGGCTTCTTCTTCCCCGGACGTGGGGCCAGCGAGCGTCCGTCGATCGACTTGTGCGTTCAGGAGGTAATCGTCGCTACTCACGAGTTCGGTCACGCGCTCGGACTCAACCATCCCACGGAGCGCGTATCAGACTCGATCATGTGCGGCTCCATCATCTTCCACACTCGGCGCGGGATAGTTCGCCAGAGATGCACCGGAAGGAGCATCTCGCGAGGGGACCGCGCAGCCGTCCGGCAACTCTACCGTAGGCCGTTCGACTCGGGCACGGACCCGTTCGACATCGCCCCGCCGTTCGAGGACCAGGAGGACGGCCGATCGGTCGGGGATGGAGAGAGCGACGCCCCGGTCGATGCGGGCTGAGTCGCCTATTTCGCGCGCGAGAGCGGCGGGAGCTTTCAGGATCCGCTACCCCCACCGACGCCAGACCCGAGAGAGGTGTTCAGTCCAGTCCTTGGCCCCGCGGAGGGATGGGATCCAGGGGCACTACCTTGCTCCCGTTCCAGCGGTATCGGACCACATCGTCGGGGAGGCTCGGACAGCAGGTTGGGTCCCCGGCTTCATAGCGACTGTACCGGACCACCACAGTGTCTCCACGCGCCTGCTCTACCGTGAGGGAGACACGGGAGTCCTTCGTAGTGGTTCCCAAGTAACAGCCCTGATGAAATAAGAACACCTGCACCGGCGAGCTGCCGGTAGCGCCCGGGGTCAGGCCGACAACGGCAGAAAGGTCGAGTGATGGGTCGTAAGCGTCCTTGAGCATGGGGGCGCTGCGGCGGGTGACAGGCACCCACCGGCCGTAGGGTTGCCCTTCCTGTTTGCGAACCACGGCGGCGGCCTCGGGTGGCGACAGGGGATTCGCGCAATCGGCCCCAGCAGGGGATGCGGGCTTATTTGAGGAATCGCGAGCGCGCGAGGGCGGGCGCGAACTGTCCGACTCCTCGTTCGGCGCTGCGGCGGGCCCGGGGCCCTCATCACGGGTCATCACACCCACTATCACGCCCGCGATCAGGCCGAAGGTGGACAGGGCCACGGCTGCGACCCCGAGCAGCAGCAACGCCTTGCGAGTCGAGGGGCTGATGAGATCTCCTGCCTGAAGGACGGCTCGATTTGTCACCCCGGCTCGGCCGCGGGCGTAGCCCGAGGGGGCGAGTATAGGTAGGCGCTAGTGCCGCGGCCGCCAACCTTTGAGGGGCTGGCGGCAGGGGTCGGGGGGTTGACCGAACCTCCTCGCGAACTGTTTCCGTCGCGAGGAGGATCGAATGGCCGAGCGGGTGCGGATGCGCGAGATCACCAACGAGGAGGGCAACCGCCTCCTGCGCATCGTCCGGCGCAGCTCGGGGTCGGTGGTCACCTGGCTCCGCGCGCAGAGCGGGCGGGTGCGCGTCGTTAGGTCTTGCGCAAGTTGCAGGAGGCGGTCAAGAGGGCCGGTTTCCGGTTTCCGGCCCTCTGCGGGGGATTATGGGCGGCTCACGAGGCGTGGTGGGCCCACGAGAACGAGCGGAGACCCAACGTTGGCGGGTGGTCCACTAGTTTTCGTACGTGAGGCTTTTCGGAGTCTCGGTGAACCAAACCGGCTAACTTCGGAGCACGACTCAGATGAGTGGTGACCTCACCCCATGGACCCCCTCGAGCGACCCGGACCACATGGTCGGACAGGTCATTCAGGGCTGCCGCATCGAGGCCGAGATCGGCCGGGGCGGCATGGGCGTCGTCTACCGGGCCGAGCAGCTGCGGCTTGGGCGAAAGGTTGCGCTGAAGCTCCTCTCCCCAGGGTTAACCGGAGACCAGGATTTCCGACGGCGGTTCGAACGCGAGTCGCGCATCGCGGCGTCGATGGAGCATCCGCATGCGACGCCGGTCTACGAGGCGGGGGAGACCGACGGCCGGCTCTTCATTCTGATGCGGTACGTGTCGGGAACCGACCTTGGTGCCCTGATCGCCCGCGAGGGTGGTCTCGACCCGGCGCGAGCGGCGCGCATCCTGGACCAGGTGGGCTCTGCCCTGGACGCCGCCCACTCACGCGGTCTTGTGCACCGGGACGTCAAGCCCGCCAACGTCCTGCTGACGGGCGAGGGCGCAGAGGAACACACCTACCTCTCCGACTTCGGCCTGACGAAGGACGCCTCCTCCCAGAGCGCAGTTACCCACACCGGCCAGTGGGTCGGAACCGTGGACTACGTCGCTCCCGAGCAGCTCGATGGCCGGCCGATCGACGCCCGGACCGACGTTTATGCGCTGGGCTGCTTGCTGTTCGAGGCGCTCAGTGGCGAGGTGCCCCACCCTGGCCCCGAGATGGCGACGATGTGGGCACACATGCACAAACCGCCGCGCCCGCTCGGCGATCGACGGCCGGACCTGGCGATGTTCGACCCCGTGGTCGCCCGGGCCATGGCCAAGGAGCCGGCCGATCGCTACCCCTCCGCCGGGGACCTCGGACGCGCGGTCGGGGCCGCAGCGCAGGGAGGTGGTCGCACCCAGGCAGAGCGCAGCGTCGCCATCGGGGCGGCCGCTCCCGGCCCAGGCCCTCCGGTCGCCACCGCCGCGGCAACGAGGCTCGAGCGCGTAGCGCCTCCGGACACGGGGGCGGTGGAGGCGTCTGCGCCGTCCTCCTCGCGGGGGCGCCGCGTCGCCGTGGGGGCTGCGGCCGGGGTGCTGCTGACGGCGACCCTTGCTGGCTCGATCCTCCTCGGCGCGTGGCTGGTGAGAGCAACACCGGAGCAGGGACGCACGACCGCCGGCCGCTCGTCGGGTCCCTCCACCACGACCGCGCCCACGGTCGCCGTGCCGTCGGTTATCGGAGGAACTGCCGACTCGGCGGAGGCAAAGTTGCGTGGGGCGGGGTTCGAGGTGACGGTCGTCGAGCGCTTCGGCGACGAGCCCGCCGGGAAAGTGGTCGACCAGACCCCGCCCGGCGGGGAGGAGCTCGAACCCGGATCAGGGGTCTCGCTGGTGGTCTCCAAGGGACCGGCGCAGGAGCCGCTTACCGAGGAGACCGCGCTTACCACAACGGGGCTCGGGCGCGTGAGGGTTGGCATGACCGAGGCGGAGGCCGAGGCGGCGACCGGCGACGAGCTTTACGCCGAGAACGAGTCCCCCACCGAGGGCTGCTCATACCTCAAGGTCCGCGGCCTATCCGGCGTGAGTTTCATGCTCGCCGACGACGAGATCGCTCGCGTCGACGTCTCGGAGCAGGGAGTGATGACGAAGAGCGGCATCGGGATCGGCAGCAGCAGCGAGATGGTCGCGCGGGCCTACGGCGATCGCGTGGAGGCTACCGAGCACGAGTACAACCCGTCGGGCGAGTACCTGACGTTCGTGCCCAACGACCCGAGCGACTCCACCAGGATCGTCTTCGAGACGAGCGACGAGCAAGTCAGCTACATGCGCGCCGGACGCAAGCCGGAGGTGGAGCTCATCGAGGGGTGTGCCTGAGAGGGTGAAGGCCCACAGCTCAAGGCCCGCTTCTCGGTCATCAATGGGAGGAGAGGCGCGGGCCTCTCGCATCCTGGGGTCTGTGGCCGTGCCGTCACTTCTATCCACCTTGGGTGAGGGCGTTTAACACCGGAACACCGGCGTGTGTGCGAGTCGCAACCGATGCGGCATTGTCCGAGTGAGCGACCGATGCGACACTTGCCGCGCTCTCTCTCAAGACGCGAACGCCTCCTCGGTCCCCTCGACGATCAGCCGGGCCAGCGACCGGTTGCCATCAGTATTCCAGCACCCGGCTACCGACCAGCACATCCTCCGACAGGGCAGACGGCCCCGGCCGCGAATGTCCCTGCGCCAGCGCCGGGGTGGTATCCGGACCCGCTCGGCTCGGACGAGCCGCGCTTCTGGGACGGCACGCGGTGGGTGATGGAGGCACGCCAGGGAAGAAGCCAACCCTCCTGAGCTCACAGCGACCTGCGCCGAGGTGCGGGGCCGTCCAACCCTTGGGTCCCTTGCGGCTCCGGGAGAGATGCCCGAGACTCGTGCCAGCCCGACCCCGACACCGAAGGCAGCCGCATGAGCGATGAGCCATTCCGCCCTTTGTCCGACCCCGACACCCCCGACGCCGCCCGCCGTGAGGAAAGCCACGGCTCGGAGCTCGCGCCGCCGAGCGCGGATACGAGGATGCCGGACGGCCCGCACGCCTCGCCGAACCCGGGACGCGAGCTCGAGCGCGTCGTACCCAGCCATCCCGTGGCGACCGACGCCCCGTGGTCTTCACCCGCCGAGCCGGCTCCTCCTACCCACGCGGGTGTCTTCTGTCGAGGCTGCGGGAGGCAGATCAATCCCTCCGCGGTCATCTGTCCGAGCTGCGGCGTGACCACCGGCGAGACGTCGCCCATGGGCCAGCACGAGATGCAGCTGGCCCACCAGCGGCGCACCGCGATGGTGACGATGCAGCAGAAGTCGACCGGCGTGGCGGTTCTCCTGTCCTTCCTGATCCCGGGACTTGGTCAGTTCTACGCCGGCGCCCCCGGGAAGGGCATCATGTTCATCGCCTTCAGCTTCGTCAACTTCCTCCTGATGTTCGTGTTCATCGGATTCCTCCTGCAGTCGATCAACTGGATCGCCGCCATGGTCGACGCCAACAGTGAAGCGACCAAGTTCAACATGCGGCTGATGTCGCAGATCTGACATGTACGAACCGAAGGAGAAGAAGGTATGGCTTCGAGCGCAATAGGCAGGCCCTTGGCGATCGCGGTATTGGCCACAGGGGCGTTCATTGCGGCTCCGACGACAGCGAGCGCCGCCTTCACCCGCAGCTGCGGGGACTTCACCGAGATCAGGGGAGGCCTCTACGAGGTCTCCACACGGAACATCTCCTGCCCAGCGGCGCGTCGCGCGCTGCGACGCTTCGACTACGTCGGCAGCCGGCCGAGCCCGCGCCTGCCTGGGTGGCGCTGCCGCACCGTCGGGAGGTACCAAGAGGGCGCCACGCTTCGCTGTACTCGCTCTGACAAGGTCATTCGCTTCACTGCGGGAGGTTGAGCCCTGCGAGACCCGGGGTCGCAAGCACCCCGGGGTCTTAACTCTTTACCCCAGCTTCGGGCTCCGCCAGTCCGCCGCCAACCGCCGCACCAGCTCGTCCGCGAGCCCGGCGATCGGCAGGCGCTCCTGCGTCAGCGAGTCGCGGTC
>Ga0136624_1000521_pt1 | contig 15082 bp, 14 predicted proteins | sample AntDrymUQ4692206_2_FD_104802 | JGI IMG/M metagenome (GOLD analysis project Ga0136624, IMG submission 104802) | Polar desert sand microbial communities from Dry Valleys, Antarctica - metaG UQ469 (22.06) | ecosystem: Environmental > Terrestrial > Soil > Desert | place: Antarctica: Dry Valley... | reverse complement strand
TGGATGCAGCCCGGTCAGCACGGTCACGCCGCCGAGCGCGGCCTGGGCGAATATCCCGACCAGCAGTGCCAACGAGAGGCGGACGAGGGGCCGCCGCCGGGGCCGCTGACGCAGCACAGCGGTGACGCAGCCGACCACGATCGCCAACAGCAACCAGGTCAAGAGCCGGTTCCCGAACTCGATGGCTCCATGCAGTCCCATCTCCGGAGTACTGACGAAGCTGTCGTCGGTGCACCGTGGCCAGGTGGGGCAGCCCAGCCCCGAACCGGTCAGTCGGACGGCTCCACCGGATACGACGATGCCGACATTGGCGACGAGCGCGGCGAGCGCAACTCGGCGAACCGTCGCAACAGACGGACGCTCGCGTAGGCGGGACAACACGGGTCGATCGTAGGCGCGACGCCGGGTAGCAGCGGGAGCTTGCTGCTGCTCCACTACCTGGTGACTTGTGACGTACTACACCCACGTATGGGTTTGCCCTCGGGGTCGAATAACGCGACACTGATGTTGTGAAAATGGTGCGTGAGCGGGTCGATGTGGCGACCGGCACCCGGGAGCGGGTGGCCCGGTCGATCCTCGACAACGGTCCCTCCACAGTCGCGGTCCTCGCCGGGCGGCTTGCGCTCACCCCCGCCGCCGTACGCAGGCACCTGGACGCACTGCTCGCCGAGGGTGTGCTGGAAGCGCGGGAGTCACGCCTCGCTGGCCCGCGCGGCCGCGGCCGCCCCGCCAAGGTGTTCGCCTTGACCGACGTGGGGCGCGACGCCTTCTACCAGACGTACGACGACCTGGCGGCGAGCGCACTGCGCTTCCTCGCGGACTCCGGCGGGCCGCAGGCGGTGACCGCCTTCGCGCGGCAGCGCGTCGCCGAGCTGGAGCGGCGTTACCGGCCCGCGGTGCAGGCGGCCTCGCCAAGAACCCGCGGCAAGGTGCTCGCCGAGTCATTGACCACCGACGGCTACGCCGCGTCGACGTCAGCGGCGCCCGGGATCCGCCATGGTGAGCAGCTCTGCCAGCATCACTGTCCTGTCGCCCATGTCGCCGAGCAGTTCCCGCAGCTGTGCGAGGCGGAGACCGAAGCCTTCGCCCGGCTGCTCGGCACTCACGTCCAACGCCTCGCCACCATCGCCAACGGTGACGGGGTCTGCACCACGTTCGTCCCTGCTCGTACGTCCGCTCCGACCAACCGGAGGATCTCCGTATGACCACCACCGCGCACCCTGAGCTCGACGGCCTGGGCCGCTACCAGTTCGGCTGGTCTGACTCCGATGCTGCCGGTGAGTCCGCCCGCCGCGGTCTTTCCGAGGACGTCGTCCGTGACATCTCCACCAAGAAGAGCGAGCCGCAGTGGATGCTCGACCTGCGGATGAAGGGGCTGCGGCTGTTCGGCAAGAAGCCGATGCCGTCCTGGGGCTCCGACCTGAGCGGTATCGACTTCGACAACATCAAGTACTTCGTCCGCTCCACCGAGAAGCAGGCGGCCAGCTGGGATGACCTACCAGCGGACATCAAGAACACCTACGACAAGCTCGGCATCCCTGAGGCGGAGAAGCAGCGCCTCATCTCCGGCGTCGCCGCACAGTACGAGTGCCTCGCCGGTGACACCCTGGTGTGGACGGCCAATCGCGGTCAGGTCCACATCAAGGAGGTCGAGCCGGGCGACCAGGTCTTCGCCTACGACGAGGAGAGCGAGCGATTCCTCGTCGTACCGGTCATGAGCATGGCCCAGACGGACGTCCGGCAGACCTACCAGGTACGCGTGGGCGGGCGCAGCTTCCGCGCCACGGACAACCACCCGGTGCTCACCCTTCGCGATGAGCGCCGACCCGGTCGTCAGCGGGCGCGCTACGCCCGCCGCTGGGTCACCGTCGGGGAGTTGCGGGTCGATGACCTCGTTGCCGTGCCGCGCTCACTGCCGGAGTTTGGTTCCTCCCGGGCGCTGCCACCGGTAGCGGGGATGAACACCCCGGACCGCTCCAGCGCCGACCTGATGTGGCTGCTCGGCCTCTTCCTCGGCGACGGCAACCTGCACAGCTCAGGACGGACACATCGCCTGCAACTCGCCATACCGGCCACCGACACCGAGTTGCGAGCCGAGGCCACCCGGGTCATCGACGAGCTGTTCGGGCTGCGCGCCATCCCGGCGGACGAGTTCCGTCTTGTCGTCAACTCCAAGGCCCTGGTCGATTGGCTGTGGACGCTCGGTTTCGCCGGCACCTCGTGGAGCAAGCGGGTGCCGGACTGGGTGTTTGCCCTCCCGTCGGCAGAGCGGCTGGCCTTTCTCGGTGGATGGGTCGACGCTGACGGCTACGTCCGGCCGGACAGCAGCGGTTCCGTGCTCCTCACCTGCGTCAGCGCTCCGCTCATCGAGCAGGCTGAAGCGCTCGCCCAGCTGTGCGGCCTGCGTACCGGAGGGCCGTGGGGCTTCGAGCAGCCGCACCGGCACGACCCCACACGCACCGGTGGAGCATTCCGCCTCGGCATCTCCGGCGACTTCGAGCGCCTGGGTTGCCGCAACCCCAAGCGCACTGACCGCTTCGGGCGTCGGGAGTACGCCCATAGCGACACCAGTGCCCGCGGCACCACCTTCCGCGGTCACACCAACGAGTGGCTCGGCTTCGCGCGGGTCACGGCGATCGAGGAGTTCGATGTCGAGCCGGTCTACGACATCGAGGTGGATGGACCGCACAACTTCGTCGCCGACGGTGTCGTCGTACACAACTCGGAAGTGGTCTACCACCAGATTCGGGAGGACCTGGAGGAGCAGGGGGTCCTGTTCCTCGACACCGACACCGCGCTGCGCGAGCAGCCCGAGCTGTTCCGCGAGTACTTCGGCACGGTCATCCCGGTCGGCGACAACAAGTTCGCTGCGCTCAACACCGCAGTCTGGTCGGGCGGTTCGTTCATCTACGTGCCGAAGGGTGTGCGGGTCGATATCCCGCTGCAGGCCTACTTCCGCATCAACACGGAGAACATGGGCCAGTTCGAGCGCACCCTGATCATCGTCGACGAGGGCGCCTACGTGCACTACGTCGAGGGCTGCACCGCGCCCATCTACTCCTCCGACTCACTGCACTCGGCGGTTGTCGAGATCATCGTGAAGAAGGGCGCCCGCTGCCGCTACACGACGATCCAGAACTGGTCCAACAACGTCTACAACCTGGTGACCAAGCGGGCAATCGCGCATGAGGGCGCCACCATGGAGTGGATCGACGGCAACATCGGCTCCAAGGTGACGATGAAGTACCCGGCCGTGTGGCTGGTCGGCGAGCACGCTAAGGGCGAGACGCTGTCCGTCGCCTTTGCCGGCGAGGGCCAGCACCAGGACGCCGGAGCGAAGATGGTGCACGCCGCGCCCAACACCTCCTCGACGATCATCTCCAAGTCGGTCGCCCGCGGCGGCGGGCGCACCTCCTACCGCGGCCTCGTCCAGGTCCAGGAGGGGGCGCACCGCAGCCGGTCCACGGTGAAGTGCGACGCCCTGCTCGTCGACACGATCAGCCGGTCCGACACCTACCCCTACGTCGACGTCCGCGAGGACGACGTGACCATGGGGCATGAGGCCACGGTGTCCAAGGTCAGCGACGACCAGCTCTTCTACCTGATGAGCCGGGGCATGACCGAAGACGAAGCCATGGCGATGATCGTGCGCGGCTTCGTCGAGCCCATCGCCAAGGAACTTCCCATGGAGTACGCGCTGGAGCTCAACCGGCTCATCGAGCTACAGATGGAAGGGGCAGTGGGCTGAGCATGCCTGACCGCACCACACAGGATGTCTCAGCCGAGGTCGCGGTCGCGGCGTCAGCGCAGCAGGCGGCGGTCGCCGCGCAGGTGTTGCGCCCGGAGCCGGGAGGCGCGGACCCTAGCGGGTTGCGTCCGCACACTCACGGCGGGGAGCGTCGCAGCCCGCGGCCACAGCGGATCACGTCCTACGACGTCGCGGACTTTCCCGTGCCCACCGGCCGCGAGGAGGAGTGGCGGTTCACGCCGCTGGACCGGCTGGCTGGGCTGCTCGATGGCACGCCGTCGGAGTCATACCTCGACTGGTCGACGAGCCTGCCCGCCGGCGTAGAGGTCGCGGAGATCTCCACCGAAGATGCCGTCGCCGCCGGTGCCCCCGCGCCGGTCGACCGGCTTTCCGCGCTGGCCGTGCAAGAGGGCGGGGACGCCGTGCTCGTCAGCGTTCCCAAGGGGGTCGAACTCGACGAGCCGATCCTGCTACGGCTCGCTGGAAAGGGCAGCGACGACATCGTGTGGGGTCACGTGGTCCTCGACGTCGGGGCATTGTCCCGGGCCACTGTGGTCATCGAGCACACCGGCAGCGCCCGCTACGCCAGCAACGTCTCCGTACTCGTCGGGGAGGGCGCGCAGCTCGACCTGGTCTCCCTCCAACTGTGGGCCGACGATGCGGTGCACTCCGGGCACACCGGCGTACGCCTGGGTCGTGACGCCCGCCTCCGCTCGTTCCAGGTGACCCTCGGCGGCGACCTGGTCCGCATCGTCGAGACGGTGGAGTACGACGGTCCTGGTGGCGACGCCGAGCTCAACGGCCTCTATTTCGCCGACGCGGGGCAGCATCTCGAGCACCGACTGCTGGTCGAGCACACCGCCCCGCACTGCCGCAGCCGGGTCACCTACAAGGGGGCGCTGCAGGGCGCTGACGCGCACACCGTCTGGATCGGTGACGTGGTGATCCGCCCCGCCGCGGAGGGCACCGACACCTACGAGATGAACCGCAACCTCGTCCTTACCGACGGGGCCCGTGCCGACTCGGTGCCCAACCTGGAGATCGAGACCGGTGAGGTCGTCGGTGCCGGGCACGCCAGCACCACCGGCCGCTTCGACGACGAGCAACTGTTCTACCTGCAGTCCCGCGGGATCCCAGAGGAGGAGGCGCGGCGCTTGGTGGTGCGCGGCTTCTTCGCCGACCTCATCCAGCGCATCGGCGTCCCCCAGGTGCAGGAACGGCTGCTTGCTGCCGTCGACGAGGAGTTGCAGCGGGCGCATCCGCGCGGAGGTGACACGTGAGCGCCCCCGCTGCCTATGTCAGAGCGTGCGCCGTGGCCGACGTACCGGAGACCGGCGCGACCCGCGTCGTTATCGCCGGTACACCGATTGCCATCGTGCGCAGCGACGGCGAGGTCTACGCCATCTACGACGTCTGCTCCCACGCCGACGTCCCGCTGTCCGAGGGAGAGGTGGAGGACCAGACGATCGAGTGCTGGCTGCACGGCTCCCAGTTCGATCTGCTCACCGGTCGCCCCACCAGCCTGCCCGCCATCAAGCCCGTCCCCGTGTATCCCGTGAAGATCGATGGCGACGACGTCCTCGTCGCCTTTCAGGAGTCCTGACTGCATGGCCACGCTCGAGATCCACGACCTGCACGTCTCCGTCGAGGCCGACGGTGCGCCCAAGGAGATCCTCCGAGGTGTTGACCTCACCGTGAAGCAGGGGGAGACGCACGCCCTGATGGGGCCGAACGGTTCCGGCAAGTCGACGCTTGCCTACAGCGTGGCCGGCCACCCGAAGTACACCGTCGTCAGCGGCACCGTCACCCTCGACGGCGAGAATGTGCTCGCCATGACCGTCGACGAGCGGGCCAGGGCCGGCCTGTTCCTCGCCATGCAGTACCCGGTCGAGGTCCCCGGGGTGTCGGTGTCCAACTTCCTGCGGACGGCGGCCACCGCCGTCCGCGGTGAGGCACCGAAGCTGCGCACGTGGGTCAAAGAGGTGCGCGAGGCCATGAAGCAGCTCAACATCGACCCGGCGTTTGCCGAGCGCAGCGTCAACGAAGGGTTCTCCGGTGGGGAGAAGAAGCGGCACGAGATCCTGCAGTTGGAGCTGCTCGGACCGCGGATCGCCATCCTCGACGAGACCGACTCCGGTCTCGACATCGACGCCCTCAAGGTCGTTTCCGCGGGAGTGAACCGGGTGCGTGACGCCGGGCGCACCGGAACGCTGCTCATCACCCACTACACCCGGATCCTGCGGTACGTCAGGCCAGATTTCGTGCACGTCTTCATCGACGGCCGCATCGTCGAGGAGGGCGGTCCCGAGTTGGCGGAGCGGCTGGAAGCGGAGGGCTACGAGCGTTTCGTCCGCGGGGGCGGTCCGGCGTGACCGCGTCGCCGCAGCTGCGCACGCCGACCTACGACGTCGAGCGCGTCCGTGGTGACTTCCCGCTGCTGGCTCGTACCGTCCGCGGCGGCCGTCCGCTGATCTACCTCGACAGCGGTGCGACCTCACAGAAGCCGCGGCAGGTGCTCGACGCGGAGCGCGCGTTCTACGAGCGGCACAACGCCGCGGTGCACCGCGGTGCGCACCTGCTGGCCGAGGAAGCTACCGACGCCTACGAGGATGCACGGGCGAAGGTCGCGAGCTTCGTCGGTGCGGCGCCCGACGAGATCGTCTTCACCAAGAACGCCACCGAGGGCATCAACCTGGTCGCCTACGCGCTGAGCAACGCAGCAACCGCCGGGGAAGCGGCCCGCCGATTCCAGGTCGGCCCGGGTGACGAGATCGTGGTGACCGAGATGGAACACCACGCCAACCTGCTGCCCTGGCAGCAGCTGTGCCAACGCACCGGCGCCACCCTGCGGTGGTTCGGGCTCACCGACGACGGCCGGCTCGATCTGTCCGGTCTCGACCAGGTCGTCAACGACCGCACCAAGGTCGTCGCTTTCGTGCAGCAGTCCAACATCCTCGGCACCGTCAACCCGGTGCAGACACTCGTCCGTCGCGCTCGCGAGGTCGGTGCGCTGGTGCTGCTGGACTCCTGCCAATCCGTGCCGCACAGCCGTGTCGACGTCCAGACGCTCGACGCCGACTTCGTCGTCTTCTCCGGCCACAAGATGTGCGGCCCGACGGGTATCGGTGTGCTCTGGGGCCGACCGGAGCTGCTGGAGACGATGCCGCCGTTCCTCACCGGCGGGTCGATGATCGAGACGGTGCACATGGATGCATCGACGTTCGCCCCCGCGCCGCAGCGGTTCGAGGCGGGCACGCCGATGGTTGCCCAAGCGGTGGGCCTGGCGGCCGCTGTCGACTACCTCGACGACGTGGGCATGGACGCCGTCGCTGCCCACGAACGCGACCTCACGGCGTACACCCTCGAGGCCTTCGCAGAGGTCGACGGAGTGCGCGTCATCGGACCGACCGACATGGTCGACCGGGGGGGTGCGGTGTCCTTCGCGGTGCAGGACATCCACCCGCACGACGTGGGACAGGTGCTCGACGACCTCGGCATCGCCGTACGGGTCGGTCACCACTGCGCCTGGCCGGTGTGCCGGCGCTACGCGGTAGCGGCCACCACCCGCGCGTCCTTCTACCTCTACAACACCCAGGACGAGGTCGACGCCCTGATTGCCGGGATCCGGCGCGCACAAAGGTTCTTCGGCTGATGCAGCTCGAGTCCCTCTACCAGGAGATCATCCTGGATCACTACCGCAAGCCCCATCACAGCGGGTTGCGCGAGCCGTACGACGCTGAGGTCCATCACGTCAACCCCACGTGCGGCGACGAGGTGACGCTGCGAGTGAAACTCGCCGGTGACACCGTGGCCGACGTGTCGTACGACAGCCTCGGCTGCTCGATCAGTCAGGCGAGCACGTCGGTGCTCACCGACCTCGTTATCGGCAAGCCGATCGAGCACGCGATGAGCGTCAGCGACGAGTTTCTTCGCCTCATGCAGAGCCGGGGGCGGGTCGAACCCGACGAGGACGTGCTCGAGGATGCCGTTGCTTTCGTCGGTGTGGCGAAGTACCCCGCCCGGATCAAGTGCGCCTTGCTGGCCTGGATGGCCTGGAAGGACGCCACCGTGCAGGCGCTCGTCGCAGCCAGCGCCGACCTCGAGACTCAGACCACCCACCGCAGGGAGACGACATGAGCGAGACAACCACGCCCGGTCCGACGTCCGTCGACGACCTCACCGAAGCGCTGCGCGACGTGGTGGACCCCGAGCTCGGCATCAACGTCGTCGATCTCGGGCTCATCTACGGCGTGGACGTGGGCGCGGACAACATCGCCACCATCGACATGACGTTGACCAGTGCGGCCTGCCCGCTGACCGATGTGATCGAGGACCAGACCCGCAGTGCACTGGAAGGCCTCGTCGAGGACTTCCGCATCAACTGGGTGTGGATGCCCCCGTGGGGACCGGACAAGATCACCGACGACGGCCGTGAACAGCTGCGCGCCCTCGGCTTCAATGTCTGACCCTTCTTGATCACCGCTGCCGGTCTAGAGCTACGGGCAGGTCCCAGAGTCCTGCTCGAACACGCCACCTTCCGCGTCGCGCCCGGGGACCGGGTCGGGCTGGTCGGTCGCAACGGCGCGGGCAAGACGACGCTGACCAGGGTGCTGGCCGGGGAGGCGCTGCCGGCTGCCGGGGCGGTCACCCGCGGCGGCTCGGTCGGGTACCTGCCGCAGGACCCGCGAACGGGCGACCTGGATCAGCTGGCCCGCGACCGCATTCTTTCCGCCCGCGGGCTGGACGCCGTCGTCCGTGGCATGCGGGAGACGGCGCTGCGCATGGGCAGCGCCGACGACGCCACCAGCAGCGCAGCGATGCGCCGCTACGCCCGCCTCGAGGACGAGCTGACCGCGCAAGGCGGCTACGCCGCCGAGGCCGAAGCCGCCGCCATTGCCGGGAATCTCGGGCTGCCCGAACGGGCGCTGGGCCAGCCGCTGCGCACGCTCTCCGGCGGCCAGCGGCGGCGGGTCGAGCTCAGCCGCATCCTCTTCAGCGGGGCGCAGACGCTGCTCCTGGACGAGCCGACCAACCACCTGGACGCCGACTCGATCGGGTGGCTGCGGGACTTCCTGCGGGGGCACGGCGGCGGTCTGATCGTCATCAGCCACGACGCGGCGTTGTTGCGGCACGTCGTCAATCGGGTCTTCCACCTCGATGCCAACCGGGTGGAGCTCGACATCTACAACATCGGGTGGACGGCGTACCTCCAGCAGCGGGAGACCGACGAGCGCCGCCGCCGCCGCGAGCGCACCAACGCGGAGAAGCAGGCGGCCGCCATGCGTGCGCAGGCAGACCGCATGCGCTACAAGGCCACCAAGGCGCGCGCAGCCCAGCAACTGGACCGTCGGGCCGAGCGCATGCTCTCCGGCCTCGCCGAGCAGCGCCGCTCCGACCGGGTGGCCAAGCTGCGCTTCCCTCGGCCGGCGCCGTGCGGGCGTACGCCGCTGGCGGCGAGCGGGTTGTCGAAGTCGTACGGGTCCGAGGAGATCTTCACCGACGTCGACCTTGCGGTCGACAAGGGCAGCCGGGTCGTGGTGCTGGGACTCAACGGCGCGGGCAAGACGACCCTGTTGCGACTGCTCGCCGGACTGGAGCCGGCCGATACCGGCGACGTGCTGCCCGGACACGGCCTACGGCTGGGCTACTACGCCCAAGAGCACGAGACGCTGGATCCCGCCCGGACGGTGGGGGAGAACATGCGCGCCGCCGCTCCCGAGCTACCGGAATCGGAGGCCCGTCGGGTCCTCGGCAGCTTCCTGTTTTCCGGTGACACGGTCGACCAACCGGCCGGCACGCTGTCGGGTGGGGAGAAGACTCGGCTGGCTCTGGCCACGCTGGTCGTCTCCAGCGCCAACGTGCTGCTCCTCGACGAGCCGACCAACAACCTCGATCCGGCGAGTCGCACGGAGGTGCTGACCGCCCTGCGCTCCTACGCTGGCGCTGTCGTGCTGGTCACCCACGACGAAGGGGCGGTCGAGGCCCTGCAGCCGGAGCGGGTGGTCCTCCTCCCCGACGGCACCGAGGACCTGTGGAACGGTGACTACACCGACTTGGTCGCGCTTGCCTGAGCCGGCCGTCAGCAAGAGCTTCGGAGGCCGTCCGGCGCGGTGCGCATGAGCCGAGCCACCCGGGGAACCATGGACCCGATCATGGCGACCAAACGCCGCACGATCTCGGGAGGCATCAGTGGCCGACGGCTTGGTGAAGGGCCGGCGCTTGACCGGCACGGAGCGAGACAAACTGGGGTCCGACCTCAAGAAGAAGTACGAGGGCGGGAAGAGCATCAGGGAGCTGGCCGAGTCCACCGGCCGCTCGTACGGGTTCGTGCATCTCATCCTGAGCGAGTCGGGAGCGAAAATGCGTGGCCGCGGGGGGGTAACTCGCGGGAAAGGCAAGGCAGGCTGAGGCGGCTGTCCACCGGGCAGGGCTCCACCGCCCGGTTGCGGTTGCGCGACCTGACCGGTGGAGGGAGTAGCCGTGGACCTGACGCTGAACGAGGACCAGCAGGCCGTTCGCAAGGCGGTGCGCGAGTGGGTCGACGCCGTCGTCACCCCGGACGCTCTGCGCAACGATCGGGAGGAGCGGTTCCCGGCGGAGGCGTTAGCCGGGCTGCGGGATACCGGTTTCATCGGCATGACGATTCCACCGGAATACGGCGGTGGGGGGGCGGACCCGCTCAGCTACGTCCTCTTCGTCGAGGAGGTCGCCCGCGGTGACGCCAACGTGCGCTCGATCGCATCCGTGCACCTCGCGCTCGTGGCCGGCCCCCTCGAGCGCTGGGGCAGCCAGCAGCAGCGCACCCGGTGGCTTCCGCAGCTGGCCACCGGCGAGGTGCTCGGCTGTTTCGGGCTGACCGAGCCCGATCACGGCTCCAACCCGGCCGACCTGCGCTGCTCCGCGCGGCGGTTGCCGGATGGCGGATGGCGACTGGACGGCCGCAAGGTCTTCATCACCAACGGCACCATCGCCGGGCTCGCCCTGGTCTTCGCCCGCACCGGAGGTCCGGGAGCTCGCGGGGTGTCGGCGTTCCTCGTACCGACCGACCGGCCAGGGTTCAGTGCGCACCAGGTGCACGGCAAGCTCGGCCTGCGTGCCTGCGACACCGCCGAGCTGGTCTTGGACGGCGTCGAGGTGGGCGGCGACGCGCTGCTGGGTGAGGAAGGTGCCGGGCTGCGGATCGCGTTGTCGGCGCTCGACGACGGCCGGATGTCCCTGGCCGCGTCCTGCACCGGCATAGCCCAGGCAGCGCTGGACTCGATGGTGTCCTATGCGGGCATGCGCGAACAGTTCGGTAAGCCCATCGCCGGCCATCAGCTGGTGCAGGAGCTCATCGCCGACGCGGCGGTCGACGTGGATTGCGCCCGGCTGCTCACCTGGCAGGTCGCGGACCTCAAGGCGCGGGGCGAGCCCTACGGGCTGGCCGCTTCCAAGGCTAAACTGTTCGCCTCCGAGGCCGCCGTACGCGTGGCCAACAGCTGTCTCCAGGTGCACGGGGGCTACGGCTACGTCGACGACTACCCGGCGGGGAAGTACCTGAGGGACGCGCGCGTTGCGACTCTGTACGAAGGGACCAGCCAGATACAGAAGTTGTTGATCGGCCGAGCCCTGACCGGAGTGTCCGCGTTCTAGGGAGTGCCTGAGTGTCGATGCCGGGTGGCCACGGAGGCTGGACGGCACTACGGTCCTACAGCCGCGACCAAGCCGTAGGCCGCCAGCGGCTCGCGCCGGGGACGCTGCGGCGCATCGTGGCCTTCGCCCAGCCGTACTCGCGGCAGGTCTGGGCTTTCCTCGTCCTTGTTGTCATCGACGCATGCCTCGTCGTCGCCACGCCGCTGCTGTTCAAGCGCATCATCGACGAGGGCGTGATCCCCGGTAACACCGGCGTGGTGGTGACTGTCGCGTTCATCGTCGCTGGCATCGCCGTCCTCGAGGCGCTGCTCACCCTGGTGCAGCGGTGGTACTCCTCGCGCATAGGGGAGGGGCTCATCTACGACCTGCGCACGCGCGTGTTCTCCCACGTGCAGCGCATGCCCGTCGCCTTCTTCACCCGCACCCAGACTGGGGCGCTGATCTCCCGGCTCAACAACGATGTCATCGGCGCCCAGCAGGCGTTCACCTCGACGCTGTCCGGTGTGGTGTCCAACGTCATCGGCTTGGTGCTCGTCACCATCGCCATGCTCGCGCTGTCCTGGCAGATCACCCTCGGCGCGCTGGTGCTGCTCCCGGTGTTCATCGTGCCCGCCCGCCTCGTCGGCCGGCGCCTGCAGCAGCTGACGCGTGAGCAGATGCAGCTCAACGCCGGCATGAGCACGACCATGACCGAGCGTTTCAATGTCGCCGGTGCGCTGCTCGTCAAACTGTTCGGCCGGCCGGCCGAGGAGGACGCGCAGTTCGCCCGGGGCGCCGCCCAGGTGCGCGACATCGGCGTACAGATCGCGATGAGCAACCGGGTCTTCTTCACCGCCCTGACCCTCGTCGCGTCGCTCGCCACCGCATTGGTGTACGGCGTCGGCGGCGTGCTGGCGGCGGGCGGTTCGCTCGAGGTCGGCACGCTCGTCGCGCTGGCTGCGCTGCTCGGCCGGCTCTACGGTCCGCTCACCGCGTTGTCCAACGTGCGGGTCGACGTCATGACCGCGCTGGTCAGCTTCGAGCGGGTCTTCGAGGTGCTCGACCTGCCGCCGATGATTGCCGACCGGCCGGGAGCTGCTGCCCTGTCCCGTCATGCGGCGACCGTCGAGTTCGACCAGGTCTCCTTCCGCTACCCCTCGGCTGAGGAGGTGTCGCTTGCCTCCCTGGAGTCGGTGGCGCTTCCCGAGCAGGGACCGAGCCAGCTGGTGCTCGACCGGATCTCCTTCCGGGCGGAACCCGGGCAGCTGATCGCGCTGGTCGGCCCGTCGGGGGCCGGTAAGACCACCATGACCCATCTGGTATCCCGGATGTACGACGCCACGGGGGGCGCCGTCCGCATCGACGGCCAGGACGTGCGCGACGTCACGCTGGAGTCGCTGCACGCCGTGGTGGGCGCGGTCACTCAAGACGCGCACATGTTCCACGACACGATCCGAGCCAACCTGCGCTACGCCGACCCGCACGCGACCGACGAGCAGTTGGTCGACGCGCTGCGGGCGGCCCAGGTATGGGACCTGGTCGCGGCGATGCCGGACGGGTTGGACACAGTCGTCGGTGACCGCGGCTATCGGCTCTCCGGTGGGGAGAAGCAGCGCATGGCCATCGCCCGCCTGCTGCTCAAGCAACCGTCGATCGTGGTGCTCGACGAGGCGACCGCCCATCTCGACTCCGAGTCGGAGGTTGCCGTCCAGCGAGCGTTGGCCACCGCGTTGGAGGGACGCACGTCGCTGGTGATCGCTCACCGGTTGTCCACCGTCCGGGAGGCCGACCAGATCCTGGTCGTGGACGGCGGACGGATCGTGGAGCGCGGAACCCACGAGGAGCTGGTCTCTGCCGGCGGTCTGTACGCCGAGCTCTATCGGACCCAGTTCCGGAACCAACCGGAGCGGTCGGTCAGAGTGACCGCGTGAGGCCACCGTCGATGGGAATCATCGCTCCGGTGAGGTAGGACGCCGCGGGGGACAGCACGAACGCGGCCACCCGGCCGAACTCCTCCGGCTCGCCGTAGCGACGCAGTGGGATCGTCGCCTCGTTGCCCCGCCGCGCTTGTTCGCTGGCGTCCAGTTCGCGGGTGCGCGCGGTAGAGATCCGGCCGGGCAGCAGCCCGTTGACCCGTACGCCGCGCGGCCCCAACTCGTCGGCGAGTGTCTTCGCCGCCATCGCCAGTCCGGGCCGCAGCCCGTTGGAGATGGCCAGTCCGGCGATCGGCTGGCGCACCGACGTGGACAGCACGAGCGCGATGGAGCCACCGCCCTCACCTACGGTGGAGGCGACGGTGCGGGCGAGCCGTACTCCGCCGAGGAAAATCGCCTCGAAGGCGTCGCGCCACTGCTCGTCGTCGATCGTGGTGATGTCTCCGGGCGGGGGACCGCCGACGCTGAGTAGCGCGCCGTCGAGCCGCCCGTATCGGGCCATCGCGGCGGCAACCAGCCGCTCGGGCGCGCGTGGGTCGGCGTTGTCGGCGGACAGTCCGATGGCGTGGTCGTGGCCGCCCAGTTCGGTTGCCGTTTGCTCCGCGGCGTCACCGTCGCGGCTGGAGAGCACCACCTGCGCGCCGTCAGCGACAAGCGCTGAGGCGGCCGCCTTGCCCAGCCCACTGCTTCCGCCGGTCACCAGGTAGACCCGCCCCTGCAGTTCCAGGTCCATCGCTCACCCTCCCTTGCGCTGCCCGCCGGTGGTGCGGTTCCGCACAGCCGGTTCAGTGCGTGCCGTGGTGGCATCTGTTGCTTCGTAGCGGTTCTCCCCGGGGATGCGTCGTACCGACCCCCACGAGAAGCGGGTCCAGACCACCAGCAGGCCCGCACCGACGAGTGCGCCGATCGTGTCGAAGAGCAGGTCGCCGACAGTGTCGATGTTGGACTTCTGCAGGTTGGTGCCTAACCAGGTGTCGCCGGCCCACTCGGCCAGTTCCCACACCGCTCCGATCATCGAACCGATGGAGAAGGTGATGACGAAGATGCCGACGTAATGGCGGGTGTAGGTCTCGTCTTTGGGGTCGAGCAGCACCTCGATGCGCGCCAGCGCAATGTAGATGACCGGCGCCAGCAGGCAGGGGAGCAGGAAGTGCACGACGTTGTCGAACCACGGGAGCTTGTCGTACGCCGCCAACGCCTCGCCCCAGCCCTGCAGGAGCATCGCGAGGACGAAGCCGAGATCGTAGGGACGCGGCAGGTTGACGACCCGGGCGAGGAGCGTCGCCGCCCCGAAGCCGCCCAGCAGGAGCGCCCCGCCCAGGTCACCGGCGACGGCAAACCCCACGGCACCGAGCAAAAGTGATCCCCGCAGCACGTCGATCCCGTCGCGGACGAGCGGGGTCCAGTCACCGAGGACCAGTCGCCGGGTGTCCACGGCCCTCTCCTACCCACCCTGCGGCGATACGCCCGGATTGATCGTCACCGGTGGCGAGGCAATCGCTTCAGTCGTACCGTCGGGGCGGTGAGCGGGGAGGCAGCGTGGGACCTGGTGAACGGCGGCTCGGACGAAACTGGTCGGGTGGCCGACTGGGTGGCCGGTGCCGCCCGGATCACGGTCCTCACCGGAGCGGGGATCTCCACCGAGTCGGGAATCCCCGACTTCCGCGGTCCGCAAGGGGTGTGGACCAAGGATCCCGCTGCCCAGCGCATGTTCACCCTGCAGGCCTACCTCGCCGACCCGCAGTTGCGGGTGCGCGCCTGGCGGAACCGCCGCGACCACCCGGCGTGG
>Ga0136624_1000520_pt1 | contig 15083 bp, 13 predicted proteins | sample AntDrymUQ4692206_2_FD_104802 | JGI IMG/M metagenome (GOLD analysis project Ga0136624, IMG submission 104802) | Polar desert sand microbial communities from Dry Valleys, Antarctica - metaG UQ469 (22.06) | ecosystem: Environmental > Terrestrial > Soil > Desert | place: Antarctica: Dry Valley... | reverse complement strand
GGGCGCGTCGGCCCGCACATCGACGTCGACGCCTGCACCCGGCTCGGCATCGCCGTCGCCGAGGGGAGCGGGCTCATTGGTGCGGCGCTGAAGCTCGTGGTCTTGTCCGCGCCGCCGCGCGCGTTGACGCTGGCGGTGGTGTTCGCCGGCGTCATGTCCAACACCGGAGGGGAAGTCGGCTACGTGCTGCTGATCCCGTTGGCGGCGATAATGTTTCACGCCGTGGGGCGACATCCGCTCGCCGGACTGGCGGCCGCGTTTGCCGGCGTGTCGGGCGGCTACAGCGCCAACCTGCTGCTCGGGACGGTCGATCCGCTGCTGGCCGGACTCTCGGAAGAAGCCGCTCGTATCATCGACCCCGCTTATCGGGTCAACGCCTCGGCGAACTACTACTTCCTCTTCACCTCGACGTTTCTCATCGCCACGCTTGGTACGGTCGTGACCGAGCGTGTCGTCGAACCGCGGCTGGGACGGTACGAGGGCGGCGCCGAGCTCGACGCAGACCAGACGACGACGCTCAGCGCGGCGGAGGGGCGCGGATTGCGATGGGCGGCGGCAGCGGCCGTGGTTCTCACGGCGTTGATTCTCTGGGGCACGGTGCCCGAGACAGGTTTCCTGCGTGATCCACAGACCGGCGACTTTCTCCGCTCCCCGTTCATGACCGGGATCGTCGCGGTGATCTTCGTGATGGGGGTGGTGCTCGGCCTGGCGTTCGGCCTTGGCGCTGGCACGATCAGAAGTGACAACGATGTCGTCAGAGCGATGGGCAAGGCGATGGAAACCCTCGGCGTGTACCTGGTGCTCGTGTTCTTCGCCGCGCAGTTCGTCGCGTTCTTCAGCTGGACGAACCTCGGTCTGATCTTCGCGATCAATGGCGCTGAGATCCTGCGTACCGCCGGACTCGGGACCATCCCGCTCATCGTCGCGTTCGTGCTCGTGTCGGCGACGATCAATCTGTTCATGGGCAGCGCGTCAGCCAAGTGGGCGATCATGGCGCCGGTCTTCGTGCCGATGCTGATGCTGCTCGGCTACACGCCGGAGTTCACGCAGGCGGCTTATCGCATCGGCGACAGCACGACCAACATCATCTCGCCGATGATGTCCTACTTCGCGCTCATCATCGCGTTCATGCAGCGGTACCGGCCGGCTGCCGGAATCGGGACGCTGGTCGCCACGATGCTGCCGTACTCAGTGGCGTTCCTCATCGGCTGGACAGTGCTGCTGGTGATCTGGATCCTGCTGGGGTTCCCGGTGGGTCCGGGCGCCCCGCTGTACCTCGATGATCGCGTGGTGATGTGAGGGTTCACGACCTACTCGGCGCGTCACGCGGTGACCGGGTCGACGCGCACGCAGGCCGCCGACGGCACGTGGCACGTCACAAGTCACGGGCCATCTGGCTGCAGCCGTATTTCGAGAGCGGGTTTCCATACGGCCAGGACCAGTTCATCTCCGCGGCGGGCACGGCCTGGGCGGCGATGGCGCTGACCGGAGCGGTGGATAGCCGAACGACGACGGTGCGGTGATCGGACCGGTCCGCGCCGCTCACCCGCGAATAATGCCGAGCACTTCGTCGCGCCGCTTTTCCATGATCTCCGGCGTCAACCCTTCGAGATTGAGCCGGAGCAGCGGTTCGGTGTTCGACGCGCGGACGTTGAAGTGCCAGTCGTCGAACTCCGCCGACACGCCATCCAGACGATAAACCTTGCCGTGCGCGTACTCGCGTGCGAGGGTGTCGATCTTCTCCGCCGCCAGATCGATGCTGGCCAGCCTGGTGTTGATCTCGCCGGAGATGAAATACTTCTCCCGCAGCGGCTGGAGCAGGTCACGCAGCGACTGACCCTTCTGTGACATCAGCTCGAGAATGAGCAACGCCGGAATGAACCCGTTGTCGGCGTAGAAATTGTCGCGAAAGTAGTAGTGCCCGGTGACCTCGCCGCCGAAGATCGCGTTCTCTTCGCGCATCCGGCGCTTGATGAACGCATGCCCGACGCGGTTCATCAGCGCGTGTCCGTTGTACTTGGCGACCGTGTCCTTGACGGCGTAGCTGGCGCGAACGTCGTAGATGATGGTCGAGCCTGGCTCTTTCATCAGGAACGACTCGGCCAGCAGCGCCGTGATGAAGTCGCCGGCGATGAATTCGCCCGAGCCGTCGATGAAAAAGCAGCGGTCGGCGTCGCCATCCCAGGCAATGCCGATGTCCGCGCGGTCCGCGATCACGCGCTCGGTGATGTCGCGACGGTTGTCCTCGATGAGCGGATTCGCTTCGTGGTTGGGGAACGTCCCGTCCACCTCGAAGCACAGCCGCGTCGTCTTGCACGGGAGCCGATCGAACATGGGCGGCGCGATGAAGCCGGCCACGCCGCTCCCGGCGTCGAGCACCACGTTGAACGGCGTGATGGCGCGCTCGTCGATGAACGTCATGACGTGGCCGATATACCGGTCCATCATCTCGCCGCGTTCGAGCGAGCCCGGCGTGCCCCCAGGCCGCGGAATCGTGCCGGCCAGGATCATCTCCTTCATTTCCCTGATGCCGGATTCGCCGCTGAGCGGGAACGCGTCCTTTCGCACCAGCTTGCAGCCGTTGTATTGACCGGGATTGTGCGAAGCCGTGACCTGCGCGCCGCCATCGAGCCCATCGGCGGCGACCGCGAAATACATCATGTCCGTCCCGGCGAGTCCGTAATCGACGACGTGTCCGCCCTGCGCGACGGCGCCCTCGATGAATGCCCTGGTCAGCGCAGGGGACGAGACGCGCATGTCGCGGGTGACGGCATACCGGCCCGGGCCGAGGAAGGCCACGAACGAACGACCGAGCTGACGAAACAGCTCCTCGGTCACTTCTTCCGGATACAACCCGCGCACATCGTACGCTTTGAACACTTCCGCACTGATCGGCATCGCTCTCGGCTTTCAGCGCCCGCGGCTGTCAGATGTCAGGGTCCCGTGTGACATCTGATGGGCGAGGGGCAATTTACGTTTTGGTGTAATCGGTCAGAAGGGTCTTGTTACCGAGCACGGCGCCCTCGCGCACCAGGCAGTTGCGGCCGACGTGACAGTTGCGCCCGAGAATCGCGTTCTCGATCACCGCGTGCTCACCGAGGCGCGTGTTGGGCCAGATGATGCTGCCGTTGACCTGGGCGTGCTCCTCGACCACGGCGCCGCGGCCGATGACCGAGTAGCGGCCGATGACCGCGCCAGCCTTGATGTGCGCGCCGCTATCAACGAAGCACGCCGGCTCGAGCCGGGCGCCGTCGTCGATGCGCGCATCGGGGGCGACGATGGGCTGGGTCAGGTCCGCACCCGCCAAACTGCCGGCAGGGAACTTGCCGTCGAACATGTCACGATGCACCTGCACGTACTTTTCCGGCGTGCCGATGTCGATCCAGTAGCCCCGATCGACGTACGCGAAGAACGGTTCTCCCCGTTCAATCAGCGACGGGAAGTAGCCGCGCTCGATCGAGTACGACACGTCCTTCGGAATGCGGTCGAACGTGTCTGTTTCGAGAACGTAAATGCCCGCATTGATCGTGTCACACGTAATCTCGTCGGCGCTGGGCTTTTCGAGAAACCGTTTGACGGCACCGTCAGGGTCGGTTTCGACCAATCCGTACGCGGCGGGGTCGTCTACCGGCGTGAGGACGATGGTGGCCATGGCGCCGCGCTCGCGGTGCATCTGCACGACGCGGTGGACGTCCACGGATGTCATCACATCGCCGTTGAAGACGACGATCGTGTCCGACACCCCCTGGGCAGCGTAGCGGATGGCGCCTCCGGTCCCGAGCGGCGCAGGTTCGACGACGTACCGGATGCGCACGCCGGTGCCGCCGCCGTCGCCGAAGATCTCCTCGATCCGGCGCGGCTGGTAGTTCAGGCTCAGAATCACCTCATCGATCTCGGGCACCTGCTTCAGCAGATCGATTTGGTAGTGCAGGAAGGCGCGGTCGAAGATCGGGACGATGGGCTTGGGCGTGTGAATGGTGAGCGGGCGCAGCCGTGTGCCTTTACCCCCTGCGAGGAGAATAGCTTTCATGGGAACCGATCGAGTTTATCCGAAAAAAGGCGTGTAAAATGGGGCGACTCGCGAGATGAATCTTCCGAATTCGCTGACCGTCGCGCGAATTTTTCTGGTTCCGGTGCTGGTGTCGGTGCTGCTGACCAAGTTCGAGGGTCGCTTGGTGCTGGGCTTGCCTGTGGAACTGGTCGGCGCCGCCATCTTCGGTTTGGCCTCGCTCACGGACTGGCTCGACGGCTACTTGGCCCGTCGTCGCGGGCAGGTCACCTGGGTGGGGCAGATGCTCGACCCCATCGCCGATAAGTTGCTCATCTCCGCGACGCTGGTATCGCTGGTCCAACTCAACCTCGCCCCGGCGTGGATGGTGACCGTGATCATCGGCCGCGAATTCGCCGTCACCGGCTTGCGCAGCGTCGCGTATGCGCGTGGCCTGTCCATGCCGGCGTCCTCTCTCGGCAAGCTGAAAATGGTGTCGCAAGTGGTAGCCATCCTGCTACTGATTCTCGGATGGGAACGAATGCCGCTGCTGCTCCTGGCCGGGCAGACCGCACTCTGGGTGGTGTTGGTCACGGCGCTCTGGTCGGCCCTCGATTACTATCAGCGCTTCACGATTGCGGTGGCGCGCATCGCGAAAGTCGCGGACTTTTCCGCGGCCAGAGCGCGCGCCCAGAAACGCAAGCGCGCTTAGAGCCAACACGCCGCCGACTAACGCCGCAAGGCGACGTAGTCACCCGTCACGACTTCGTAACGTGCCCGATCGACGACGACCTTCGCCGTCTCGGCCGACACTTCCATCACGATACCGGTACCGATGTCGATGAGCGGCGTACCGTCGCTGCGATCACGGTAAAAGGCGACACGGGAACCCGGGGTGATGCCGTAAGCCGCGCCCCGGTCGATGGACAGAAAGTCGCCTGCGCCGAACGCCTCGTGCCGGTTCACTCCCTGGAGCACGCGCCCCAGGTGGCTGAAGTCTGGCTTGACGCTCGCGTCCGCGACATCGGGAGGCAATGTCGCGTCGACAAACGTCTCGAGGTAATCCCCGGCGATGATGGCGTCGCACGCGTAATCGACGCGCGCCAGCGCTGAATATTCGTCGGCGGCGACGACGGTCACCCACCCGGCCGTATGCACCGCGCCGAGATCGGTCGCGGACACAGGGGTACCGTTGCGTGGCGGCAACAGACGCCGGGCATAAAATCGCTGGCCCGCGGCCAGGCCCTGGGGCGTCCCAGCGTTGAGCACGACGATGTTGTCGCGGCTCGACAATTCGCGCAGGTCGGCCGAATATGGCGCCAGGATGCGCAATGGCGGCGTCTCGTGCGCGCTCACCAGCAGATCGGTGCACGCGACGTGTGCCGGGAGGACCGTCTTGGGTCCGAAAATCGGCGCCGGCGGGGGCACCAGGGTGATGAGCGGGGCCTGAGCGGCGAGCGGCGCTGCCGCCAACAGCCACATGCCGAGGAACAAACCTGAGATGCGCATATTTACTCAACCTTCAGTTCGGCGATGCGCTTCCGGGCGTCCTCCATGTATTGGCTCTGCTCGAATTCCTGCAGAATTCGCTCGTAGTACGGGAGCGCCTCGGCTGCCTTACTCTTATCGGGCGATAGCCGCGCAATCGCCAGCAGCGATTCGCCAAGGTGGTAGTAGACGGCGTCGCGGCCGGTATATTCGGGGTCCAATTTCAACACTTCGCGGAAGCGGCTGATGGCCCCCGAATAGTGCCGGATCCGGTAATACGTCAAACCGATGCGGTAGCCGGATTCGCTCAACCGATCCTGTGCCTCGCGCAGCAGCTTGCGGGCGTCTGGGACGATCGCGCTGTTGGGATAGCGGTCGAGAAACACCTGGATTTCCCGGATGGTGTCCCGTGTCGCGGTCTGGTCGCGATCGGCGGCAAGCATCTGCTCGGAATAGGCGTAGGCCAGACGGTACTGCGCGTAGTCGGCCCGTGGATTGGTCGGGAAGAACGTCAGGAATTCGCGAAACTCGTTGACGGCGAGGAGCCGGGATTCCGTTGTGTTTTCGCCGATGTAGCTGTCGCCGACCGCCAGCTTCGCGTCCGGACGGTACGGGCTCTGCGGGTAGTTGTCCACGATTTGCCGGAAGAACTCGCGCGCGCGCACCCATCGGCGCTCTTTGAGTTCTTCCTGCCCGCGGTCGAAGAGAAACTTGTCGGCGTCGAGGGTGCCGGGCGGTACCAGCGCCTGGCTGGCGGCGCAACCCGACGCCACGATGGCGATAGCGACCAGCCACAGCTGACACACATTACGCAGAACACGCACAGCGGACCGCCTCGTCATTTCCGAATCGCTTCCATCCAAGTGAACATCGCGCGAAGGCCGGTCTCGAGGTCGACGGACGGCTGAAAATCGAGGTCCGCCCGCGCACGCGACGTATCTGCGTAGGTATCTCGCATGTCGCCCTTTTGTGCTGGCTGGAGGTCGATCTCCAGGCGCCGGCCCGACACGCGCGCGATCATCTCGAACACGTCGCAAAGCGACACGCGAGATCCACCGCCAATATTGTAGACGCGTCCAGCGACGCCCTGGACGGCCGCCGCGGCTGTCGCAGTCACGATATCCGCAATAAACGTGAAGTCCCGCGTCTGGAAGCCGTCGCCGTACTGCATCACCGGCCGGCCCTCGAGCAGGGCGCTGAAAAAGCGGTTGAAGCCCATATCCGGGCGTTGGCGGGGCCCATACACCGTGAAATAGCGTAACGAGACCGTCGGAACCCCATGGTTGACGTAATAGAGGTGGCACAGGTGCTCTGCCGCAAGCTTGGTCACCCCGTAGGGCGACACCGGCTGCACCATCGCGTCTTCCCGCATCGGCATCTCGGTGTTGTCGCCATACACTGACGAGCTGGACGCGTACACGACACGCTCGATCGGCAGGCCGACACACGCTTCGAGGAGCCGTTGCGTGGCGTCCACGTTCTGCGAGGTGTAGGTCTGGAAGTCGCGCCCCCAGCTCTTGCGCACGCCGGCCTGGGCGGCGAGATGAAACACATGCGTGATCCCGGTCAGCGCTTCGCGCAAATCGATCGCGTTGAGATCGGCTTCGGTAAGGCGGTAGCCGGGCTTGCCGCGCAAATCCTGGAGGTTGCGCTCCTTGATCGCGCGCGGGTAATAGTCGGTGAAACAGTCGATCGCTACGACCTCAGCCCCCTGCGAGAGCAGCCGCTCGCTCAGGTGCGAGCCGACAAAGCCCGCTCCACCGGTTACCAGTGCTTTCATGTCAACACGTCCTTGACGCGCGCGGGCAACCGAACCGGACGCCCGGCACGGTCGACAGCGGCGTGAATCGTATGTCCTGACGCGATCAGTGTGCCGTCAGCTGGCCGCGACACGGTGTAGTCAAAAGCCAGGCGCACCGCCGAGACCAGCCGCGCCGTCACCGTAATGGCGACTTCATCGTCATAACGGGCGCTACGTTTGTAGTCGCAGTGCGCCTCGATGACGGGGAGCCCGTACCCCTCGTCTTCCATCGACCGATACGTCCAGCCCGTGGTCCGGAGCCAGTCCGTGCGGGCGATCTCGAACCACACCAAGTAATTGGCGTAGTACACGATGCCCATCTTGTCGGTCTCGGCGTAACGAACGCGTACGGTGGACGTGGACTCGCGCGTCACGAGCGGGATTGCGCAGCGGTGACGGCGGCCGCGCGCAGTTCGCGCGTGGTCGCCTCGGGGTTATCCGTGCCGAAGATCGCCGAACCGGCGACCAGCACGTCCGCGCCGGCGGCGACGACGTCGGCTACCGTCTGCAGATCGACACCGCCGTCGATTTCGATCGCCGCGTCGTTGCCCGCCGCCGACAGCATGGCGCGCACCGCGCGGACCTTCTCGAGGCTGCGCCGGATAAAGGTTTGCCCCCCGAAGCCGGGGTTGACCGACATGACGAGGACGTAGTCGACGTCAGCCGCGACATTCTCGATGCTGACAACCGGTGTGGAGGGGTTCAACACGACGCCGGCCTTGACGCCGCGTTTCTTGATCGCGCTGATGGTCCGGTGCAGGTGAGGCAGCACCTCGACGTGAACCGAGAGCCACGCTGCACCGGCATCGATGAAGGCGTCGAGATACCGGTCCGGCTCCTCGATCATCAGATGTACGTCGAGGGGCCTCGTGGCAACACGCTTGATGGCCGTGACCACCGGCGGCCCAATGGTGATGTTGGGGACGAAGTGTCCGTCCATGACATCGACGTGAATGAGGTCGGCGCCGCCGCGCTCCACGGCGGCGATGTCGCGGGCCAGGTGGGCGAAGTCGGCCGATAGGATAGAGGGAGCCAGCCGAATGCTCACCGACTGACCTCGATCGAGATCGCGTCACCCGGGTGGACTTGGTACCCGCCCGCGGGCGTTTGCCGGATCACCACACCAGGCGGAATGCCGGGCGCTGACTGCTGCGCCACGATCGACACGCGAAACCCGCGCGATCGCAACAGCGCAGCGGCTTGATTCCCGGCCACACCGATGATGTCGGGCATGACGTAGCTGGCCCGATCCTCACCGCGATTGACCAGTAGACGGACTTCAGCGGTGCGCGCATTGGGCGGGGGGTCCTGGGCGATGACAACGTCGGGCGGGTAGTCTCGATCACGAATCTCCGCGATGGTGGCGGCGGTGAAGCCTTCCTGGCTCAAGAGCATCTGGACCGCGCGTTCCGATTCGCCGATCAGATTGGGCGCCACCACGATGCGAGGCCCGGAGCTGATGAGCAATCGAATACTGCGTTGGCGCCGAGCTGTCGCGCCGGGTGCCGGGTCCTGTGTGAGCACGTGACCCGCCGGAACCTTCGGGTCGGGCCGCTGTCCTTCGTCCACCCGCGTCACGAGGCCCAGCTCGGACGCCATCAGCCGCGCCCGATCGACGGGCTCCCCGACGAGGTTCGGCACCTGCACTTCGAGTGCGCGGACCGCCACACGCATCGCGAGCGCGGCAAACACCACGAACGTGACGATTAACCCGCCGACGATCAACAGCAGCCTGCCGGCACGCCAGACTCGGGGTCGCAATTGCATGAACAGCCTTCAATCGTACATCAGACGCCAGGCACCGGACGTCGGGCTCCAGGCGTCAGGCCCCAGACCCCAGACTCAAACGTCAGGCCTCAGGCGTCAGGGTTCAGGCCTCGGACGTCAGGCGCAGACGCCAGGGATCAGGGGCGCTTCTGGAGGATGGCACCGAAGAAGGCTTCCAGGCCGAACGCGGGGTTGGTACGCAGATACCCCTCGACCGTCTGCATCGCCGTTATCGATGGCGCCAGGCCGGCCGATTCAAGGCGTAGGATCGAAAACTCCGGCGCGGTTTCGAGAAAGGCGGCCACGACCGCCTCGTTCTCCTCGGGTTCGCTCGAGCACGTGCTGTAGACGATGCGGCCGCCGGGCGCGACCAGCGGTTGTATCCGTTCCAGGAGGCTGAGCTGTGTCCGCGCCAACGCCAGGAACTGCGACGGGTCTCGTCGCCAGCGGATGTCGGGATCGCGGCGCACGGTGCCGAGCCCTGAGCACGGCGCGTCGATCAGCACACGATCGAACACGTCGTCAGCGAACGGAAGCTCGGAGGCGGCTCCAATCTGGACCACCCGCACGTTCGCCGCCCGGGTGCGTGCCATCGTCGCCGCCAGCAGCCGCACGCGTCGCCAGCGGACGTCCGACGCCACGACCTGACCACCGGGACCACATTGCGCCGCCGCGACCAGCGTCTTGCCCCCCGGCGAGGCGCACGCGTCGAGCACGCGCTGCCTCGGCTCGCATTGCAGCAGCTCCGGAACGAGCTGTGACGCTTCGTCCTGCACGACGCAGTACCCGTCTCGAAACGCCGCCGAGGTCAGGGCCCGGCCGGACGTTACCGTCAACCCGAACGGCGCCGTGGGCGTAGGGGTCGTTGCGACTTCCTCGACGCGCAATCGTTCCATCAGCTGGTCACGCGTGCCCAGCAGCCGATTGGTGGCGAGCGTCATCGCCGGGGGCTGGTTATTGAAACGCAGCCATTGCTCGGTCGTGCTCTCGCCATGGCGATCGAGCCAGCGACGAACGAGCCACGTTGGATGCGAGTGGACGACCGAGAGATGTTCGACCAGGTTGCCGCGTTCCGGCCAGACGAGCGTGTCACGCTCGCGCGCCAGGCGCCGCAGAACGGCGTTTGCGAAGCCCGCGGCACTCTTGAAACCGCCGGCCTTCACGAGCTCCACGCTGTCGTTGACCACCGCGCTGATGGGAACCCGTTCGAGATACAGGATCTGGTACGCGCCGAGCCTCAGCGCGTCGAGCACAGCGGCGTCCAGCCTCGGCAGCGGCTTTGCGCTGAGGCGCTGGAGCTGGTAGTCGAGCGCCCCTCGCCAGCGCAACGTGCCGGTCGCGAGATCGGTCGTGAGCGCACGATCACGGCTATCGGTGAGCGGATCGCGCGCCCGGGTCAGCGCTTCACCGAGGTCGACCCGGCCAGCCGTAATGTCGCGCAGCACGCGGAACGCGGCCTCTCGAGAGGGGGCGGGCATGGGCGTTCAGCCGAAGCGCTGGCCGGCGAGCACGCCGTGGCCGGCGAGGTAATCACGCGCGGTCATTTCCCGCCGCCCCTCAGGCTGCAGGTGAAGCACATCGACCGCGCGGCCGTCCCCGCAGGCGATGGTGATGCCGGCAGCGCCCGCGGCCACACAGGTGCCGGGCTCCGCGTCAATAGCGTGACGCTCAGAGACACGTCCCTGATGAATGACGAGCCGCTTGCCGCGGAGAAACGTGAACGCGGTTGGCCACGGACGGAGGCCGCGGATGCGATTGTGAACTGTCATCGCCGGTGCCGAGAAATCCAGCAGGCCCTCGTCCTTGGTCAGCCGCGGCGCGTACGTCGCTGCGCCATCGTCCTGGGGTTCTTCTACGCCATGGCCGGCCGCCACCGCCTCAACCACCTCGACGAGCAGCGCGGCGCCCAGCGCCGCGAGGTCGCGTTCGACGACCTCGCTCGATTCGTTGACGCCAATGGGCCGCACCGCGCGCGCCATCATCGGTCCGGCATCGAGCGCCTTGACGACACGCATGATGGTGACGCCGGTCTGCGGATCCCCGTTGATGACGGCGCGGTGAACGGGCGCCGCGCCGCGATACTTCGGCAGCAGCGACGCGTGAACGTTGATCATCCCGAGCCGCGGCGTTGTCAACAGCCACTCAGGGAGAATTTTTCCGTACGCTGCGACGACGCCGAGATCGGCGCCGAGGGCGCCGAAGTCGGCGTCGAGGGCGCGGGTGAGCCGTTCGGGCTGAAGGACGGGAAGACCGCGCTCGAGCGCCAGCGCCTTGACGGGCGCGTCCGACACCTTCTGGCCGCGCCCCCGAGGCTTATCGGGCTGCGTGACGATGGCGACGACCTGATGCGACGAGGCGAGGAGCGCAGCCAGCGTCGGCACGGCGAAAAGAGGAGTGCCGAAAAAGACGATGCGCATCACCAGCGCCCGCTCTTGGCGAGCTTGCGGATCTTCCGCACGATGAGCTCGCGTTTGATGCCGCGCAGCCGATCGACGAAGACGCGTCCGTCCAGGTGATCGATCTCGTGCTGAAACGCGCGGGCGTGCAATCCCGTCCCTTCGATCTGCTGCTCGACGCCGTCGCGATTGAGCCCCTTCAGCACGACGCGCGCCGGCCGAGCCACGGTGGCGTTGAAGTTCGGGAGGCTCAGGCAGCCTTCGTCCTCGAGCTGCATGCCCTCCCGTTCGACGAAGACCGGGTTGATCATCGTGATGAGCCCGGCGGGGTCGCGGCCGAGGGACAGGTCGACGACAAAGATGCGCAATGGCACGCCAATCTGCGGTGCCGCGAGGCCAATTCCCGGGGCCGCGTACATGGTTTCGACCATGTCTGTGATGAGAGCGAGAACCTCCGGGGTGATGACGTCGACGGTCGTGGCTGGCTGGTGCAGCATCCGCTCGCCGTATTTGAGGATTGGCTGCAGCATCAACTCACCGATTCGGCAACGGACAGAACACGACGGACACGAAGAGCACGAAGGGCACGAAGGGCACGAAGGATCATTCTTTTAAGATTTGTCTTCGTGTCCATCGTGTCCATCGTGTCCATCGTGCCCTTCGTGTCCGTCGTGTTTGCGCGTCACGCGGTCGCGCAGGCGCGCGTTGGTCTCGCGATAGCCGGCGTGGAGCTGGCCCATCGAGTCGCCGCCGAAGCGCTCGAGCAGGGCGTCGGCGAGCACGAAGCACACGACGGCTTCGCCGACGACGGCGGCGGCGGGGACGGCGCAGACGTCACTGCGTTCAATCGCCGCGGGGGCCTGCTCGAGTGTCCGAAGATTCACCGAGCGGAGCGGCTTCATCAGCGTGGAGATCGGCTTCATGAAGGCCGAGACGCGGACTTCTTCGCCGTTGGTGACCCCCCCTTCGAGGCCGCCGGCGCGATTGGTCGGGCGCATGATGGCGGGACCTTCACCGCCTGCCGACGGACGCGTGACGATCTCGTCGTGCACCTGCGAGCCCGGACGCCGCGCCGCGGCAATGCCGTCTCCAATGCCGACGCCCTTGATCGCCTGAATCGACATCATCGCCTGTGCCAGTCGGCCGTCGAGCTTGCGATCCCACTGCACATGAGAGCCGAGACCCGCCGGAACGCCATGTGCGATCACCTCGAAGGTGCCTCCGAGCGTGTCACCGGCCTCGCGCGCGCGGTCGATGGCCGTGATCATCGAGGCCTCGAGTTCCGGGTCGGCGCAGCGCAGCGGCGAATCGCCCGGGATCGCCCGGGCGGCCGCAAACGTCACGGGTGAATGATCCGGGACGCTCACGTCGCCGATCCCGGTAACGTGGCTAACGACCTCGATGCCCACACTGCGCAGCAATTGCCGCGCGACGGCGCCCACCGCGACCCGGGCGGCCGTCTCACGGGCGCTGGCACGTTCGAGCACGTCACGCAGGTCCTGCAGCTCGTATTTCAATCCTCCCGACAAGTCGGCATGGCCGGGCCGCGGACGAGTGACGGGTGCCCGATTGGCGCCGGTCGCACCGTCAGGGGCCTCCGCTTCCACGTGCATGGTCAGCTGCCAGTTCTTCCAGTCCTTGTTGGCGATCAGGATCGCTAACGGGGCGCCGGTCGTCTTGCCATGACGCACGCCGGCGATGAAGTCGGCGCGATCGGATTCGATCGCCATGCGCTGTCCGCGGCCGTAGCCGCCTTGACGCCGGTGCAAATCCTGCGTGATGTGATCGAAATCAATCGTGAGACCTGCAGGCACGCCGTCGAGGATGGCCACGAGCGTGCGGCCGTGTGATTCACCAGCCGTGAGAAACCGCAACATCGGCCACCGATTGTACTAGAACTTCCTGCGATCTCCGGACCGGCGCCCGCACGAACGGTTCGTGATTTCGGGCTCTTTCCGCCGGGCCAGCCGTTTGCACCGTAGAGCGGCATGCTGCGATTCGATCGATATCTCATCGAGCACGATCGCGCCCTCGATCTGGCGAGCGGCCGACTCGTCGACGTGGAGCGCTCGACAGGTTCACAACCGGCAGTGTGCCTGTTTCAATCGCGCGCCGGCCGCACGCTGATCGACTGCGAGGCGGTCGACGGTCACCGCGTGGAGGTGTGGGAGCCCTGGCTTGCCGGCCGTCAGCCGCGGGACGCCGACCAGGTCCGCATCGACTTCGTGGAGCTGCTCGACAGCGCGCGGCTCGGGGCGCCGCGTGGCTTCGACCTGCTGGCAGGAAGCACTCGAGACGACGCCTATTTTCGGCGGCTGCTCGCGCGCGAAGCGCGGACGCGTGGTTGGGTACCGGTGGCGGTCCCGGTGCTCGCAACGCTCCTCGGCACTCGCCATTCGGTACTTCCTTCCTGGCTTGCCGATCGGTCGCTCGTGTTATTCGTGGACCTGCCAGGGCTGCCGAAAGAGGCGTCCGTAGCACTGCTACACCTGGCGCGCCGCGATGCCCGGCCGCATGTCCTGGTCCGAACGCTGGTCCGCCAGCGATCACGGCTGCCGTTTCCGTTCGAGACGCCCGGCCGAACGACATTCGTAGTGCACGAGGATGCTGACCCGCTCAGCGAATCCGCGCCGGCGGCGACCGACCCGCGCGGCGCGCGCGCCGAGGCCACGGCCCGGTGGCAATGGCTGCTCGATCGGATGGCCTCGAGCCGGCCATCGCCGCAGCGCGCCTTGCATCTGGCTCACGTCCTGGTCGCGCGTGACCAGACATTCGAAGCGCGGGCGCTGGTCGAGCCCCTGGCCACGACCGGTTCACCGTGGGCGGATTCCGCCGCCACGGTCATCTCGTCGATCAACGCGCGCGGCGCGCAGCGGACTAGCAGGGGGTGGGAAATGGTGGACGACTTCGTGGACGTGCTCCAACTGTGCCAGGACATCGAGGACGAACAGGCGGCGCTGGCGCGGGTGGGCGCGTTTGTCCGCGAGCGGCTGCAAGCATCGAGCGTTGCGTTCGTGGTACGCGAGGGACAGACGCCGCGCGTGATCACCCGGATCGGGTCCACCGCCACGGGCGTCGATCTCGCCCTGCGGACCATGGAAACCGGCGTGTCGGTCGCGCCGTCTCGAACGGAAGGGCCTGTTGAATCGGCGTCGCCGGTTCGCTATGCGGCGGAGGTGATCGGCGCGCTGTGGTGCCGGTGGTCGGCCGGCATGTCGATCGCCCCCCAGCAGGCATCGACGCTGCTCGGGATGGCCGCAGCGGCGGCCGCGCCGAGCGTACGGCTTGCTCTCGCCAGGGCGGCACCCGTGGCGCGCGTCAACACGATCCCTGAGCTCGTCGGTGAAAGCGCCGCGATGGATGCCGTCCGCGAGGCAATCGTCCGGGCCGCGGCGTCGCCGTTTCCGGTCGTCATCGAGGGCGAGAGCGGCTCGGGCAAGGAGCTCGCGGCGCGCGCGATTCATTCGCGGAGTCCACGGCGAGACCGGCGCTTCTGCGCCATCAACTGCGCGGCGCTGGTGGACGACCTCGTCGAAGCGGAATTGTTTGGGCATGCGCGTGGGGCCTTCACCGGCGCGCACACCGATCGGCCCGGGCTGTTCGAGGACGCCGGCGGCGGCACGCTCTTCATGGACGAGATTGC
>Ga0136624_1000519_pt1 | contig 15088 bp, 17 predicted proteins | sample AntDrymUQ4692206_2_FD_104802 | JGI IMG/M metagenome (GOLD analysis project Ga0136624, IMG submission 104802) | Polar desert sand microbial communities from Dry Valleys, Antarctica - metaG UQ469 (22.06) | ecosystem: Environmental > Terrestrial > Soil > Desert | place: Antarctica: Dry Valley... | reverse complement strand
GGGAAACGACCTGCCGCTGTTCCGGCGCGTGTTTCATCCACGGATAGACGACGTGTTCTTCGTGGGGCTGCTGCAGCCGATCGGCGCGGTGATGCCGCTCGCCGAGCTGCAGTCGGAGTGGATCTGCGACCACCTCGCCGGCCGCTACCACCTCCCGCCCGAGGCGGAGCGCCAAGCCGACACGGCGGCTGAGCGCGCGGCGATGTTCAAGCGCTACGTGGCCTCCAAGCGCCACACGATGCAGGTCGACCTCGAGGACTATGTGCTGGCTGCGCGCCGGGAGCGCCGCCGCGGCGCCAAGCGCGCACAGGTCGCGGGCGGCCGCCCGCCAGTGCCGCCGCGGACGCCGCTGCGTGACCGGAAGCCGACGGCCGACGGCGCTGACGGCGCTCAGGCCGCCACCACGGCGAGCGCGACGAACGCGTACTCGAGGAAGAACAGCTTCCAGACGCCCATGTAGAAGCGCGTGAACGCCTCGCGGTCGCGTGGATCGGTCCTGACGCCCATGCGCAACAGCACGGCCAGCGCGGCGAGGTGCGTTCCGGCCAGCACGGCCGGGTGGAACTCGTCGATCCAGAGCGGCCCGGCGAGCGCCATTCCGAGATAGGCGACCGAGAGCATGCCCAGCCCGATGCGCAGGACGCGCAGGGCGCCCAGGCGCAGCGTGAACGTGGCGATCCGGAACCTCCGGTCGCCCTCGGCGTCCGGCACGTCCTTGAGGATCGCGATCGCGAACGAGAACGGCAGCACGAACACGGTGAGCGCCCACACGGGCGGCGGCACCGACCAGCCCCCGCCGCCCAGCGACTGCGTGAAGTGCAGTGCCACGCCGAGGTTCACGACGACGGATCGGACCGCGGTGATGCTCAGCGCCGCCACCGCCGGGAAGCGCTTGAGCCGCAGGGGCGGGACGGAGTAGGCCGTCCCGACCGCGAGGCCGGTGAGGACCGCGACGGTCTCCACCGCGCCCTGGCTGAGCGCCAGCAGCGCGGGCACGATGGCGCACGCGAGCACGACGCGGCGGGCGGTCGCCGCCGTGATGTCTCCCGCGGCGAGCGGCAGGAACGGCTTGTTCACCCGGTCGATCTCGACGTCCTCGAGCTGGTTGACGCCGACGATGTAGACGTTGACGCACAGGCCTGCGAGCAGCGTCCAGGCGAGATCGCCGAGCCCGTCGCCGAGGGCCGCTCCGGGCAGCGCGTCCACCGCGATGACGTAGAGCCCGGCGATGCTCGCGACCGTGCCGATGATCGTATGCGGCCTCGAGAACCGCCAGAGCGCGGCGCCCAGGGCCGGGAACGTCGCCGAGCGACGCGCGACGACCCGTGCCGCCCGGCCCGTCACGCCGTCCGCCGCCGCTGCCAGCGGTCCCGGAGCGCGAGCACCGCTGCGAGCGGCACGAAGAGCGCACCGGCCAGCGATCCGGCGGCGAACCGGAACGCCGTCCGCAGCCGCGCGGCGCCGCCCAGCGGCGCTCGGAGCGTCTCGCGCGGCGGCGGCCGCACCGGTTTCGAGGGGCCGGCAACGGGCTTGAGACCGCTCGCCGCAACGCCGTACGGTCCGCGCGAGCTTCGGTACCACGACGGGGCCACGGTGACGAGCTCGACCTCGGTGAAGCCCGCGCGGGTCAGCCAATCGCGGTACTGGGCCTCGGTCGGGAACAGCATCCAGGTTTCGGCGAGCCGGCGCAGCAGCGGATTGGCGGGACTCACCGGCCCGACGATCAGCGCGCGCCCGCCGGCGCGCAGCACCCGGTAGGCCTCGCTGACGGCGCGTTCGGGATCCGGCCAGTACTCGATGCTGCCGGCCGACACGTAGCGGTCGAAGCGCCCGTCGGGGAACGGCAGCGACTCGGCGTCGCCGAGCACCTTCGCGCAGCGCTCCAGAATCGCCTTATCCCGCGCCCGGGAGAGCTGGTGCGGGCTCTGGTCGAGCATCGTCACGCACGCGGCGTCGACGCGCTCGACGATGCCCTCCGTGGTGAACCCGGTTCCCGCGCCCACGTCGAGCGTGCGCAGCCCCCGGTCGTCGAGCGCGGCGCCGGCGAGCGCGGTCGACCGCATCGCCGGAGTCCAGAACAGCGGGTTGACCCAGCGGTCGTAGACGAGCGACAGCACGCGGTAGAACCAGTACGCCTCCGTCTTGTGCTGCAGCAGCCGCACCAGTGGTCCGTCACTGTACGGCTCGGGGCCTCGTCCGGCGAGCGGCAGCGCGCATGCGCGCCGAGCCTGGCGCGCGTGAACGCCGACTCGGGTATGCCTTGGGCATGCTCTCCGTCGGCGCCGGCGCGGCGCCCGATCTCGACGCGTGGCTGCCCGACGCCGCCGTCCGCACGCATCATCGCCGTAGCGTCGCCGCGACAGCGGCTGACCTGTGGCGGGTCGCGCAGGAGATCCGGCTGGCGGACACGAGGGCGCTCGGCCGGCTGGTGCGCTGGCGGATCCCGGGCACCGCGGCGGCGCAGACCTACGGCCAGCTCTTCCGCAGTTACCCGTTCACGATCCTCGACGAGGGCGAGCACTTCCTCGTCTCGGGCCTCTGCGGCCGGATCTGGACGCTGGAGCGCGACTACCCGCGGCTCTCGGGAGCCCGCGAGTTCACGGCGTGGGACCAGCCCGGAACCGTCCGAGTCGTCTTCGCCCACTGGGTCCTCGGCCGCGGCGCCGGCATGGCCGAGCTGTGCAGCGAGGCGCGCGTCCAGCCGATCGACCGGACCGCCGGCCTGCGCCTCAAGGCGCTTTGGGCCGTCATCGGCCGCTTCGAGCCGCTCGTGGCGAGCGAGCCGCTCAGCCAGGCGGCACGGCGGGTGAGGCGCTCCTGACGGGCGCGCCTCGCTCGAGCCCGGCGAGGGGCGACTCGCCGCGGTAGACCAGGCGCCGACCGCGGCGCACCCGGAGCGACATCACTCCCGCGAGGTGCTGGCGCGACCGTGGCTCACCCCGCTCCTGCTCGGGCACCGGGACGAGCAGCTCGAGCGCGTCGTCGCCGCCGGCGTCGCCCTCGACGTCAAGCGCGAACGTGGGCCCTCGCGTCCGCAGCCGCCAGCTCCCGTCGCCGAGCACGACGCGCGTGCGGTATGCAGGTGGAGCGAGCGCGAGCACGCGGCGGCCCAGGCGGACGACGACCGCCGTCGGCGCGACTTCGCCCCCGAGCAAGGGCAAGCGGCCGCCGGCGAACGAGACCGAGACGTCGTCGCCGAACGCCGACGCCTGCCCCCACCACCAGTGGTCGGGGAAGCCGCGGCCCCAGTTCTTCTCGGCGTAGCCCATGGCCCCGTCGAGGTCGAGCACCGTCGATCCGGCCCGGACGCGCCCGCGGACGGCGGCGGCGAGCACCGCCGGGTGCCAGTACTGCGAGAGGAACGGGATGGCCTGGGCCGGCCCGAGCGCACCGAACGACCGGCGCGGCCACACCATCCGGTCGTCCAGCGAGACGTCAAGGCGGCAGTCGGGACCCATGTCGACCGAGACGCCGGCGGCGTTCCCGCGGAGCGTGCCCTCCGCGCGCATGCCGAACGCCTGCGGGTCGGCGGCTGCGGTGGGCGTGATCACGGTCCGGACGAAGTGGTTCCGGCCTTCGGCCGAGGCCACCAAGCCGCCCGGGTGCAGCGCGAGCGTGCACAGGCCCCATGTCCCGCGCGGGCCGGCGCAGGCGGCGCCCAGTGCGACGACCACGACGCCGGTCCGCGGATGGGTTATCCGCCAGTAGTAGCCCTCGAACGGGACGCCGTGCGCGCGCGCCGGATCGCCCCGCGGCAGGTCCGCGCCTGTCGCCCGGTACGCCCTGGCGAGCGCGCCGTTCATCTCCTGGCGGATACCCGGACCCCGGCTCGCTAACCGCGTCACGCGCTCCTTGCCGTCCGACCCTCCCCGTACCTTGGCGCCCATGCCCCTGTGCTTCATCGAGCCGCAGGACGCGATTCGCGTCATCGCCGAGTCGGTCGGTCGCGAGGCGCGCCGCCAGTTGCTGGGCGAGCTGGTCCGTGCGTGGGTCGACGAGATCCCCGAGGAGGAGCTGGCCTCCCACTACGCCAAGGCCGTCGACGACCTCGACGAGCACGACCTGTCCATGCTGGCGGCCTGGCACGCCTCGATGGAGGTCGGCACCCCGATCGCGAACAAGGACTTCCTCGTCAACGCCTTCACGACGCTGGGGGAGAACCGTCGCGAGGCGCTCAAGATCGCCGCCGGGCTCCGGGGCGAGGACGCCTTCAACGCGGGCGTGGCGGAGGAGCAGGCACTGGAGACGGTGCTCCCATGGCTGTCGCGCAATCGCTGCGAGGAGCTCGTCGCGGAATGCATCGAGCTCTACTGCTGGGATCGGCTGGGCTCCGACAACTAGTCGTCCAGCGGGCACGGGGAGGAACTCGCCGCTGGCGCGAGGATCACGCGACGCGACGCAGGATGTCGTAGCGCCCCACGCCGGGAGTGCCGTCGAGGTGCCAGCGGAAGAACGCGCAGTCCAGTCGCAGCGAGCCGAGTTCCAGCGAGGAGCCGCAGAGCACCTCGCCCGACGCGCGGCGGGCCGACTCCTCGCCCGTGTCGCCCGCCGGCCACAGCTCCAAGCCGGCGCGTCGGGCGTGGCCGTCGGCGTCGTAGGTGGTGGACAGCCTGCCGGCCTCGACATCGAGCACGACCTGCCTGGCCCGGCGGCTCGTTCCCGGCTTCGTCTTGCTCGCCTCGGGGCTCGTTCCCGGCTTCGTCTCGCTCGCCTGGGGGCTCGTTCCCGGCTCCGCCTCGGGCTCCCACAGCGCGGCCCACGTCGCCTCCTCCGAGTGGTCGCGCGCGCCGGCCGGCCGGACGGCGGTGAGCGACGCGCAGCCGGCGCTCGTCCACGCCGAGACGGTCCGGGCCAGCTCGATCCGCTTCCAGTCCGGATCTCCCCACGCGTGCCCGCGCTGGCCGAGCGCGTCGATCGTGCGCTCGCGCCCCCCCGCCTTCACCACACCGCGCACGCGGCACGGTTGCTCGTAACCCGCCATTCCGCCCAGTCGCCCGACCGGCGCGTCGGCGGTCAGCGCGACGGGGTCGCCCACCGCGGAGAACTCGAGCGCGAAGCCATAACCGTCCTCGCTCCCGAAGCTCACCGTCCAGCGTGCCAGCGGCGCCTCGATCGTCTCCTGCAGGCCGGCGAGCGCCAGCCGGCTCCAGCCCGCGTCGCCGGCCACGGCCAGCTCGCCTCGGGCGAGCGCCGCCACGGGCGTCCGGCCGGCGAAGAGCAGGGCCAGCACGCTGCCCTGCCGGGGACCTGTCGGCGCGCCCGAGAGCCCCAACCGCGCGATCCCGAAGAGCTCGGCGGACGCATCCCCGAACGCGAAGGTCACGCTGTCGGTCGTGGCGTCGCGAAGCGCCTCGTCGGCGGTGGTGACCGTCACGTGTTGAGCTCGCTGCGGCGCGAATCCACGTCGACGGCCGTGCCCTCGAGGTCGTCGTCGCGGCGCGGGGCGTGCGGCATCTGCGCGCCGGCCATCGACGCCGTGATCCGCCGCATCGCATGGCGCAGGAAGACCCGCCGGATCAGCGATCGCGTGGGAGGAATCAGGAACAGCAGCCCGAACACGTCGGAGAGGAAGCCCGGAGTGAGCAGCAGCGCGCCGCCGAAGATGACGAGCACGCCGTTTGCGACCTCCCGCGCGGGGATCCGACCGGCCCGTAGCGCCTCGCTGAATCGCCGCCAGGTCGCCCGTCCCTGCGAGCGCATGAGCAGCGAGCCGAGGATCGAGTCGGCGACGAGGATCCCGATTGTCCACCAGACGCCGATCGCCTGACCGACCTGGATGATCACCGCCAGCTCGGCGATCGGAACGGCGATGAACAGCGCGACGAGCAGGATGGGCATCGCCTGAGAGGCTACGCCCTCAGATGGAATCGATCATCCGGGTGAGAACGCGCTCGATGAAGGCGCCGGCGTCCGCCGGATCAACCGGCCGCCAGAACGCCGCCGGCCGGATGCGGCACGATCACGGACACCGCCGGCTGCCGGTGCAGGCCGACGAGCTCGATCAGGCGCCTGATGTGCGGCTGCGGGTGGCGCAGCGAGAGCGTCTTGCCGCGGGCGCGCAGTCGCTGCGCCAGGCAGGCGAGGTCGATCATGAGCGAGGGGTCCGCGAAGTCCAGCTCGGCCAGGTCGACGATGACGTCGCGGGTCGCCTTGAGCGCCGTGGAGATGGGCCGGCGACGACTTCCGCTCGTCGTGCGGTCCTCGTCCCCGGTAACGCGCAGGACCCCGAGTTGTTCGTCGAACGAGACGATAGGTGGGAACCTAGTCAGATACGCGGCTAGACTCAAGCGGATGGTCGACCACGACGATGTCATCGAAGCGCTCACCAACGTCATCGACCCGGAGCTGGGCCTCGACTTCGTCGAGCTCGGACTCGTCTACGGCGTCGAGATCGACGGCGGCACCGTGAGCATCACGTTCACTCTCACCACCCCGGCGTGCCCGATCGGCCCGCAGGTGTCCGAGCAGATGGAGGAGTTCGTGGGCGAGCTGCCCGGCGTCGAGGAGGTCATCCCCTCGATGGTCTTCACGCCTCCGTGGTCGCCCGAGAAGATGTCCGAGGACGCGAAGTTCGCGCTCGGCTACTGAGGCTCCCCTTCCCGTTCGCACCGCCGCCGGCCGGCGTTGCCGGCTCCCCCGCGGCCGCCTCCAGCAGCTCCGCCAGGCTCGCGCCGAGCAGCTCGCCGACGTGCTCGAGGTCCGGCATCGCGTCGTAGTCGCCAAGCAGCCCGAAGTCCATCCCGCCGTCGTAGGACATGATGGCGATGGCGAGCGCGTGCTGCTTGGGCAGGAACGCGACGGGAAACAGATCCTGCAGCCGGCGGCCCAGCACGTAGAGCGGTAGCTGTGGCCCCGGCACGTTGGTGACCAGGAGGTTGAACAGGCGGGTGGAGAAGTTCAGCCGCGACGCCTGGGCGAAGATCGTCGGCGGCGCGAGCGCCTGCATGCCTGCGAGCACCTCCGCGCCGAGCGCCTGCTTGGAGTCCTTCAGGCCGTCCATCGCCTGGCGCACGACCTGCAGCCGGGCGACTGGGTCCTCGACGTAGACGGGCAGCGGCGCGCGCATCGCGGCGATGCGGTTGCCGAGCTGGTCGCGCTGGTCGCCGCCGCGAATCGAGACCGGGACCAGCGCGCGCAGCTCGAGCCCCTCGGTCCGCACGCCGCGGGAGCGCAGCCACTTCTGCAGCGCACCCGCCACCACGGCGAGGACGACGTCGTTGACCGTCCCGCCGAACGCGTCCTTGACGCGCTTGAAGTCGCCCAGCTCGTGCCGTACCCAGACCAGCCGGCGGTGCGGGCCGATTCCCACGTTCAGCGGCGTCTCCGGTGCCGGGTTCATTCCCGCCCACACGACCTCGCCGAGCCCTTCGAGCGCCTCGCGCGTGCCGTGCAGCGCCTCACCGGGACGGGTGGCGGCGCGCACCGCGCGGGCGCCGGCGTCGAACGGCAGCGCGAGCAGCCCGCGCACGCCGCGGGTCGCCATGTCCAGCCCACTCGGCGTCGGACGCGGGCGCCACGGTCCCTCACCGTGCGGGACCGGGGCGGGAACCGGCGTGAGGTCGAACAGGACGGTCGCGAGGTCGATGCCGGCGACGCCGTCCACGAGCGCGTGGTGGGTCTTGGAGAGCAGCGCGAAGCGGTCGCCCTCGAGCCCCTGCACGAGCCACGTCTCCCATAGCGGCTTGGAGCGGTCCAGCGCCTGCGAGTGGACGCGCGCTGCCAGCGCCCGTAGCTGCGCCTCCGACCCCGGCGCCGGCAGGGCTGTGTCGCGCACGTGGTATTCGAGGTTGAACGAGGGGTCGTCGATCCAGAGCGGCCGGCCCGTCTCCAGCGGCGGGAACGCAAGCTTCTGCCGGAAGCGCGGGACGAGGTGCAGCCGTGAGCGGACGTGGTCGGCGAGATCCTCATACGCCGGCGCCGGCCCTTCGAAGATCATCACCGCTCCGACGTGCATGTGCGCCGTGGGGCCCTCCTGCGCGAGGAAGGAAGCGTCCACCGCCGTCAGCCGGTCTCCGTGCTCCTGCGCCATGCGTTCCTCCTCTCAGACTCAGACCCGGCAAGCAGCCTATACGTGTCACCCTGGACCGACCGTGGCCTGGGACTTCTCCACCGAGCCCGAGTTCGAGCGGCAGCTCGACTGGATGCGCGCGTTCGTCCGCTCCGAGGTCTGGCCGATCGAGACCGTCGCGGAGGAGCTCGGCCAGGCCGGCTTCGAGCGGGCGATCGCCCCGCTCAAGGAGGAGGTCAAGGCGCGCGGGCTGTGGGCGGCGCACCTTCCGCCCGAGCTGGGCGGCCAGGGGTTCGGCCAGGTCAAGCTCGGGCTGATGCACGAGATCCTCGGCAGCTCGCCCTACGCGCCGTTCGCGTTCGGCAACAACGCGCCGGACTCCGGCAACGCCGAGATCCTCGCGCTGGCCGGCACGGAGAACCAGAAGCAGCAGTGGCTCCACCCGCTCCTGGCGGGCGAGCTGCGCTCGGCGTTCTCCATGACCGAGCCCGCCACCGCCGGCTCGGATCCCACGCTTCTGGCGACCACCGCGGTCGACGACGGAGACACGTGGGTGATCGACGGCCACAAGTGGTTCTCGACCAACGGCTCGGTGGCGGACTTCCTCATCGTCATGGCGGTCACGGATCCCGACGCCCAACCCCATCAGCGTGCATCGATGTTCATCGTGCCGGCCGAGACGCCCGGCGTGCGGATCGCGCGCGACGTGGCGACGATGGAGCACCCGGGCGAGTCCTACGGCCGCGTCGGGAGCCATGCGGAGATCGTCTACGAGGGAGTTCGCGTGCCGAGGGACAGCCTGCTCGGCGCACGCGGCGCGGGCTTCCTGATCGCCCAGCAGCGGCTCGGGCCGGGGCGCATCCACCATTGCATGCGCTGGCTCGGCGTGTCCCGCCGCGCGTTCGACATGCTCTGCGAGCGGGCGGTCAGCCGCCACGCGCACGGCTCGGCGCTGGCCGAGAAGCAGACGGTGCAGAACTGGATCGCCGACTCCGCCGCGCAGATGCAGGCGGCGCGGCTGATGACGCTGCACGCCGCATGGAGGATCGACACCGAGGGCGCGTCGGCCGCGCGCCGGGAGATCGCGCTGATCAAGTTCTTCGGCGCCGGCGTGCTGCACGACGTCGTCGACCGCGCGCTGCAGGCCCACGGCGCACTGGGCTACTCCACCGACCTTCCGCTGGAGGCGATGTACCGCTTCGCCCGCGCGGCGCGGATCTACGACGGGCCTGACGAGGTCCACCGCCAGTCGGTCGCGCGCCAGATCCTGCGCGGCTACGAGGCTCCGGCGGACGGCGTTCCGAGCGAGCACGTCCCTGCCGCGCGCGCAGCGGCTCGCGACAAGTTCGCCGGGCTGCTCGAGGCGGTGACCTCCAATGACTGAGTGGCTCCGGGGCACCGAGCACCGGCTCGCCCTGATCGCCGGCTTGTCGGCGGCACTGCTCGCGGCCGCGGTCGTGGCCGTCGTCGCACTGGCCGGCGGCGGGTCCGGGGACGCGCCGGGGGTGCGTTCGAGCACAGCGGGGCTCCGCGTCGACCGCTTCGACTCGGGCCGCGCCTGGGCAGAGCTGAAACGCCAGGTCGCGCTCGGACCGCGCCCGGCGGGCTCGCGTGCGCTACGCCGCCTCTCCGAGCGCCTGCGCCGCGAGCTGCCGGACGGGCGCTTCGAGCCGGTGCCGGGCCATCGCGGGCTGCGCAACGTCGTCGGGCGGCTGCCCGGCGCCAAGCCGGCCATCGTGATCGCCGCGCACTACGACACCAAGGCCCTGCCGGGCTTCGTCGGCGCCAACGACGGGGCGGCCGGGACGGCGGCTGTGCTGGAGCTGGCTCGCGCGCTGGGTCGGACGGACCGCCCGCCGGACGCGCCGGAGCTGCGCTTCGTGCTCTTCGACGGCGAGGAGGCGACCGACGACGCCCGGGCGTTCACCGCCACCGGCCTGCGCGGTTCGCGGGCCTATGCCGCAGCGCGAGCCCGCGAGGTCGGCGCGCTGATCCTGCTCGACTTCATCGCGGCGAAGGAGCTGCGGATCCAGCGCGAGGCGACCTCGGACGCCGCCCTGTGGCGACGGCTGCGCCGCGCGGCGCAATCGGTCGGCGCCGCCTCCGCGTTTCCCAGCGGCCGCGGAAGCGCCGTGACCGACGACCACACGCCGTTCCTCGCGCGCGGGGTTCCGGCGATCGACCTCGTCCAGTGGCCCTACCGGTGCTGGCACAAGCGCTGCGACGACCTCTCGGCGGTGAGCGAGCGGTCGCTCGACATGACGGGCGAGACCGTGCTCGAGCTCGTTCGTACACTCAGCAGGACGTGATCGCCGCTCCCGAGAAGCTTCTCCTCGCCGCCCCGCGCGGCTACTGCGCCGGCGTCGATCGCGCGGTCCAGACCGTCGAGCGCGCACTCGAGCTGCACGGGGCGCCGGTCTACGTGCGCAAGGAGATCGTTCACAACAAGCATGTGGTCGAGCAGCTCGCCGAGCGCGGGGCGATCTTCGTCGACGAGCTCAGCGATGAGATCCCTGCGGGCGCCGTGACCGTGTTCTCGGCCCATGGCGTCTCCCCAACGGTGCAGGCCGATGCGCAGTCGCGCGAGCTCCGGACGATCGACGCGACCTGCCCGCTCGTGACGAAGGTGCACCGCGAGGCGGTGATGTTCGCCGCCGACGGGTACACGATCGTCCTGGTCGGCCACGCCGGTCACGAGGAGGTCGAGGGGACGATGGGCGAGGTGCCGGGCTCGATCGTCCTGGTGGAGAGCGAGGCCGACGTCGACGCGCTCGAGGTCGACGATCCGAGCCGCATCGCCTACCTGACCCAGACGACGCTCTCGGTCGACGAGACCACCGCGATCATCATGCGGCTGCGCGAGAAGTTTCCCGCCATCACGGGACCGCGCACGGACGACATCTGCTACGCCACCACCAACCGCCAGCTCGCCGTCAAGCAGATGGCCGAGCAGTGCGACCTCGTGCTGGTGATCGGCTCCAAGAACTCGTCGAACTCGAACCGCCTGGTCGACGTCGCGCGCGACTGCGGCGCGGCGTCGCACCTGATCGACCACGAGGGCGAGGTCCGCGAGGAGTGGCTGGAGGGCGCGCGCGTCGTCGGCGTCTCCTCGGGCGCGAGCGCGCCGGAGGAGCTCGTGGAGCGCCTCGTCGACTTCTTCCGATCCCGGGGGACCGAGGACATCTCGGAGTTCGAGGTGCTGCGCGAGGACGTGCGCTTCATGCTGCCGAAGATCATCCGGGAGCAGATGGCGGCCCGCGGGGGGTAGTCGCCCGGTCAGCGCGGTGGCTCGTTCTCCAGCCACGCCCGCAGCTCGTCCCCGTGCTCGTCGAGGCGCGGAGGGGGAAGGCGGACCGGCGGGCGCTCGCCGTCCAGGCGCAGCGGCGGCGTCGGGAGGGGATAACCGCCGGCCTCGCGGACCGGCTCCATCCCGAGCGACTCCGCGAGCGCGAACGCCTCCGCCACGTCGTTGATCGGGCCGACCGGGACGGCGACGGCGCGCAGCGCCTGAACCCACTCCGCCGCCGGGCGCGTGCGGAGCACCGCCTCCAGCCGCTCGGCCAGCGCCGCCGCATTGGCCACCCGCGCGCTGTTGGTCGCGAAGCGCTCGTCGGCGGACAGCTCGGGCAAGCCGAGCGCGCCGCACAGGCGCCCGAACAGGCGGTCGTTGCCCACGGCCACCGCAAGCGGGCGGTCGGCGGCCTCGAACGTCTCGTATGGCGTGATGCTCGGGTGCCGGTTGCCGCGCCGGCGCGGCACCACGCCGCCCAGGACCCACGCCGAGCCCTGGTTGAGCAGGGACAGCAGCGCGGCGTCCATGAGCGAGACCTCGACGTGGCGGCCGGCGCCGGTGCGTGTGCGCTCGGCGAGCGCCGCCTGGATGCCGACCACGGCGAGCAGGCCGCACACGAGGTCGACCACCGCCGCGCCCGTCTTGAGCGGCCGCCCGTCCTCCTCGCCCGTGACGCTCATGAGGCCGCCCATCGCCTGCGCCAGGAAGTCGTAGCCGGGCAGCGCTCTCGCCTCCTCGCCGGTGCCGAACGCGGTCACCGAGCAGGTGACCAGCCCGGGATTGGCCGCTCGGAGCGTCTCGCCGTCCAGGCCCCATCGCGCCATCAGCCCGGGGCGGAAGGACTCGATCAGCACGTCCGCGCGGCCCGCCAGCCGGCGGGCGAGCTCGACGTCGCGAGGATCCGCGAGGTCGAGCGCCAACGAGCGCTTGTTGCGGTTGAGCCCGAGGTAGTAGGTCGCCTCGAACCTGTCGTCGGGCGAGCTCCTGCCTCGCGCTGCGGGCTCGTCGTCGCTGCGCCCGCCGCCTCGCTCGCGCCACGGTGGGCCCCACGCGCGCGTGTCGTCGCCGCCGTCGGGCCGCTCGACCTTGACCACGTCGGCGCCGAGGTCACCGAGCAGCATCGCCGCGAGTGGGCCGGCGAGCACGCGCGAGAAGTCGGCGACGAGGATGCCGTCGAGGGGCGCCATCGGCCCGCCACACTAATGGGGTGCGGACGCTCGTCATCTCGGACCTGCACATCGGCGCCGCGAGCGGCAGGGACCTGCTGCGCCGCCCCGAGCTGCGCGCACCGCTGATCGAGGCTCTCCGCGACGTCGACCGCCTGGTCGTGCTCGGCGACGGCCTCGAGCTGCGTGAGGCGCCGCACCGCGATGCCGCCGCGCTGGCCGGGCCGTTCTTCGCCGAGGCCGGCGAGGCCCTGGGCCCGGACGGCGAGCTGCTGCTGCTCGCCGGGAATCACGACCACGGCCTCGTGGCGGGTTGGCTCGACGCGCGCCTGCAGTCCGAGCCGCCCGGCTTCCTCGGCCTGTCGGAGCCCGTCGACCCGGAGCACGCCGGGCCGCTGGCGCTGCGCCTGGCGAAGCTGGCGGGCCCCGCGCGGCTACGCGTCGCCTACCCCGGCGCCTGGCTGCGCGAAGACGTCTACGCGCTGCACGGACACTACCTCGACCTGCACTCGACGACGCCCACGTTCGAGCGCCTGGCCGCCGGCGCGATGGCCCGCTGGGTGGTGCGGCTGCCGGACGCGGGCGCGCGCCCCGACGATTACGAGGCGGCCCTGGCGCCGCTCTACGCGTTCATGCACCAGCTCACGCAGCGCTCGGAGCAGACCGTGGCCAGCGCCGGCGCCGGCGCGTCCGCGCGCGCTTGGGTGGCGATGGCCGGGGACGGACGGCGTCGCCATCCCATGCGCGCCGCCGCGCTCGGGACAGGCTACGTCGCGGCGGTCGCGGCGCTCAACGCGATGGGCCTGGGCCCGATCGACCGCGACCTCTCCGGCGGCGCGCTGCGGCGCGGCGGCCTGCACGGCATCCGCGAGGTGCTGCGCCGCCTCGGCGTCACCACGCCGCACGTCGTCTTCGGGCACACGCACCGCTCGGGCCCCTGGCCGCGCGACGGCGCGGCGGAGTGGACGACGCCGGCCGGCACGCGAATCCACAACACCGGCTCGTGGGTCTACCAGCCGCACTTCCTGTCCGACGTGCCCAACGGATCGCCCTACTGGCCGGGCACCGCGATCCGCGTGAACGACGACGGCCCGCCGCGGCTCATCCGGCTGCTGGGCGACCGGGGTCATCCGGAGCTGCGACCCCCGGCGTGAAGCACGTGGCGTGGCAGACGACTCCGGGCCCGATTCCCAACTCGAGCACGCCGGCGGTGTGGTGGGGATGCTCCATCAGCGGCTGGCAGCCCGGCGTCGACACCGCCAGCGCGCGGCCGTTCGCGAGCACCTCGCCCTTGCCGTCCAGCACGGCCCAGGCGCCGCCGCCCTCGTATGGTCCCGAGTAGGCGCCGGGCTGGTCGGCGGTCTGGGCGGGAAGCAGCACACCTTCGGCGTCTTCCGGGCGCAGCGGCGGGAGCAGGTCGCGCTCGACGCCGAGCAGCCTCTGGATCTCGCGCTCGGTCTCCTGGTAGGCGCCCTCCCCGTAGTGCAGGGAGAAGAGCGCGCCCGTCGGGTCCCAGAGGTACCGGGCCGGCCAGCCCTCGTTGCCGTACAAGTCCCAGATCTCGAGCCGCTCGTCGACCACGACGGGGTACTCGACGCCCAGTCGCTCGACCGCTCCGACGACGTTCTCGACGGCGCGCGCGGGCGGGAAGCCGCCGGCGTGCACGCCGATGACGCGCAGGCCAGCGCCCGCGTAGCGCGCGTGCCACGCCTTGAGGTAGGGCAGCGTGCGCAACGAGTTCACGCGGCAGAAGTCCCAGAACTCGACGAGCACCGGGCGGCCGCGTTGCTTGTCCATCCGCAGCGGCGCGACGTTCACCCAGGTCAGCTTGCCCGGAAACGGCGGCGCCGGAATTGCGTGCGCGGGCGCCCGCATCGGTCGAAGCTAGCACGAGGCCACGGATGGTCCTGCGTGCGCCATCTAGGTCCGACGGACGTCGCTCGACGGATGTACGAGCGGGCGCCGCGACGAAACCTCTGCCCCCTGCGGTGTTTCTATCCGTAGTTGCGGGCGATCCGGTGCGATCGCCCGAGTTCACTTTTTCATAGGAGAATCCCACTTGCGCAAGCTGCTCTGAAGTTCACCGTCCAGCCGTTCGTGCAGGACGTCAACACGCTGGTCTTCTACGTCGCTTCCGAGGCGGGCACCGGTATCTCGGTCGAGTCGCCGATCACCGGCGAGATCACGTCGCGCGGCCGCAAGATGCGGATCACCATCCCGCTGGCGCTGCGCCAGTCGGTCCCCGGCGTCGACGCCTCGCTCACCGGCCTGAACCAGTCGTTCGGCGCCAGGAAGGGCAAGAACTACCTCGTCCGCAGCACGTCATGCAGGGGCGGCAAGCACGGCTTCGCCGCCCGGCTCGTCTTCTCGGAGCGCGCCGACGGCGCTGCCGTGCCGGCGCCGGCCAGCGGCAAGGCGACCTCACGCTGCAGGAAGTAGCGCGCTGAACCCACGCATCCGCTGCACCCGACGGCCCCGCTCCCCGCGGGGCCGTCCTCGCTCACTCTTCGCCTTCGGCGGCGAGAAGCACAGGCACTCACTCTTCGCCTTCGGCGGCGAGAAGCACAGGCACTCACTCTTCGCCTTCGGCGGCGAGAAGCACAGGCACTCACTCTTCGCCTT
>Ga0136624_1000516_pt1 | contig 15097 bp, 14 predicted proteins | sample AntDrymUQ4692206_2_FD_104802 | JGI IMG/M metagenome (GOLD analysis project Ga0136624, IMG submission 104802) | Polar desert sand microbial communities from Dry Valleys, Antarctica - metaG UQ469 (22.06) | ecosystem: Environmental > Terrestrial > Soil > Desert | place: Antarctica: Dry Valley... | reverse complement strand
TCGGTGACGCTCATCGTCTCGTCCTACGAGAGGAGATTGATCAGGGTCGACCGAACGGCCGAGGCGTGATCACCGGCTGCCGCACGTGGCCGGTGATCGATGCTGCACACCTTAGAGAAGGGATGTGACAGTGCGCCGACGTCCCGGTCGGTAGGTCGTCGTCGAAGTCACCGGCTGAGGTCGAGACCGATCGGGGAGATCAGCGGGACGTCGCCTGCGGCGACCACCGCGTCGGCGAGCGGCGTGACGGCGGCGAGCAGCTGTTCGATCTCAGCGTCGTCCAGCGTCTCGTACGCAGCGAGCGCCGACCGATCGGTGCGATCTTCGATGTCGGCCTTCAATGCCAGGCCTCGTTCCGTCAACTTGCCGGTCGCCGCCATGAGGCCACGGGTCTTGAGGCCCTCGGCCATGGCATCCCATTCGGCGTCGTCGTAGTCGCGTGCCCTGGCGAGCACCTCGCGTGGGGGCCCGCCTGCGGCCGAATGCACGACATTCGCCTCCCTTCCCCCGATACCGGCCGCGACGAGAGCTGCGACGTGTCCGTCGCCGCGGTGCTCGCGAAGCAGCGTTGCGGCGTGCCAGAGTGCAGCGAGTGGTTCCTCGGGCCAGGTGACGGCGAGGTTGGATGCGAACAACGCCCGACCTGCCATCGGCGCAGCGCGCGCTGCGCGGCCCGCCAAAGCGGCCGCCGTCGCCACGTCGGCGCTGTCGGCGACGTCCCCCAAGACCCGCCGCAGCGATCGTACCGATCCGCTGAGCCGAGCATCGAGAGCTGCGCTTGGTTCGGCGAAACTCCACGCATCGGGCAGCGCCTTTGTCACTCGCGCTGGCGAGAAGTTGTAGAACAACGCAGTCACCACCTCGGGTCCTGCGGGGCCGAGTGGCGCCGCACGGCCGGCGAAGTAGCCCATCCAGAACCCGCGGTAGCCGGCCGCATCGAGCGCCTCTCGCGCCTCGGGAGCGAAGTAGGTGACGACATGGATCGGTTCGAGCTGGCGCCAGATGTCGCGAGCCAGCTGCTGGTTCCGCGTCATCGTGCCAGTGTGCATCCTGCTCACACTGGTCGACGAGCCGTGTGGCGCCACCTGCGCACCGGCGCCGAAGGTCGTGCGGTCGATTGGTCTGATACAAGTGCAATACAAGTTCTGCTAGCGTTGAACGGGTGACGTGGAATCCAGATCAGTACCATCGCTTCGCGGAGGAGCGGGCGCGCCCGTTCTGGGATCTGATCGGCCTGATCGAGACCGATCCTCCTATCGAGCGCGCCGTCGATCTGGGTTGTGGCTCGGGTGAGCTGACGGCCGAGGCGGCGCGCCGCCTCGGCGTGTCGAAGATGCTCGGGCTGGACTCATCGCAGCAGATGCTCGCTGCCGCGGGAAAGCAAGATGACGGCCGCACGACCTACGCCGTGGGGGATTTGTCCACGTGGAGCGATGACGGCGCCGTCGACCTGGTGCTGGCCGCCGCCAGCCTTCAATGGGTCCCCGATCACGTCGACGTGCTTGCCCGATGGACCGCGTCGTTGGCACCGGGGGGACAGCTCGCCGTGCAGGTACCGGACAACGGCATGCATCCGTCGCACCAGATCGCCACGGAGCTGGGCCAGGTGGAGCCGTTTCGATCGGCAATGGAGGGCGACGTGCCCGTCGACCCCACCGTTGCCAACGTGCTCGAGCCTCAGGAGTACGCCGAGACGTTGTTCGAGCTCGGCTACGAGCGCCAACTCGCGCGGTTGCAGGTCTACGGCCCGGTGCTCGACTCGACGGCGGACGTGGCCGAGTGGATGAGGGGCACGAGCCTGACGCGCTACTTCGCCCGCTTGCCCGAGGCGCTGCACGAGCCGCTGGTGGATGAGTACCGGCACCGGGTGGTCGCGCAGCTCGGGGACCGCAGCCCGTACTACTTCGCGTTCCGAAGGATCTTGTTCTGGGGACGGCGACCCGGCTGACGTACCATGCGGTGATGGCACGATTCGGACGGATGATGACGGCGATGGTGACGCCGTTCGACGATGACGGCGACCTCGACGTGGACGGCGCGGCGTCGCTGGCGCGGTGGCTGCAGGAGCAGGGCAACGAGGGTTTGGTGGTGTGCGGCACCACGGGCGAGTCGCCGACCCTCACCGACGACGAGAAGCTGAGCCTGTTCGAGGTGGTCAGCGAGGCGGTCACCGTGCCGGTGATCGCCGGCTCGACCGGCAACGACACCGCCCATTCGTGCCATCTCAGCATCGAAGCCTCCAAACGGGGCGTGGCAGGCATCCTCGCCCTGTGCCCGTACTACAACCGGCCGTCGCAGGCCGGCATCGAACGGCACCTGCAGGCCATCGCCGGGGTCACCGAACTGCCGTTGATGATCTACGACATCCCGATACGCACCGGACGCAAGATCGATACGGCGGTGCTCAACCGCCTGGCGCACGAGGTGCCCAACGTCGTTGCCGTCAAGGACGCCACCGCCAACCCCGCCGAGACGGCCCGGCTGATCGCCACAGCTCCGGACGGGTTCGAGGTGTACAGCGGCGACGATGCGTTCACGCTGGCACTGCTAGCGGTCGGTGCTGTCGGCACGGTCAGCGTCGCAGGCCACTGGGTCACCCCCGTTCACGTCGAGATGCTCGACGCCTGGGAAGCCGGCGACACGGCCGAAGCTCGCCGGCTGAACGCCGTGATGCTGCCCAGTTTCGCCTTCGAGACCGGCGACGACTGCCCGAACCCCGGACCATCCAAGGCGATGCTGCGCACCCTCGGGCAACCGGCCGGCCATTGCCGCCCACCGATGGGCCCGGATTCCGACGGGCTCGAGGACGAGGCTCGCCGCATCTACGAGGCGCTGCAGGTGGCCCGTGGCTGAACCGTCATACAGCGGGGGCGGCGCCCCCGCGCCCCATCGCCGTGCGGCTCCCTCGCGGTCGGGCGCCCGGACGGCGTCTACGACGCCGATCCGCATCGTCTTCCTCGGCGGCCTGGGCGAGATCGGCCGCAACTGCATGGCCATCGAGCAGGGCGACGGCGATGCCCGCCAGATCCTGCTCATCGATTGCGGGCTGATGTTCCCGGGCCCCGAGATGCGCGGCATCGATCTCGTGCTCCCGGACTTCTCGTACCTGATCGAGCACGCCGACAAGCTCGTCGGACTCGTCGCAACCCATGGGCACGAAGATCACATCGGTGGCATCTCGTACTTGTTGCGCGACGCCTCGTTCCCGATCTACGGATCGGCGCTCACGTTGGGCCTGGCCCGCAACCGCATCGAAGAAGCGGGCCTGCTCGACAAGACGGAGCTCGTCGCCGTCGCCGACGGGGCCCGGATACGGATCGGGCTGTTCGACGTGGAGTTCGTGGCGGTGACGCACAGCGTTCCGCACGCCCACGCCATCATCGTGCACACTCCTCAGGGCGCCATCGTGCACTCCGGCGACTACAAGCTCGACTTGACGCCCGTTGACGGCCGGCACACGGACCTGGCGCGATTTGGCGAGCTGGCCAAGACGTCAGGTATCCGGCTGCTGATGTCGGACTCGACCAACGCCGAGGAGCCGGGGCACGCCCCGAGCGAGACGAGTGTCGGCGGCGTGCTGCGGTCGCTGTTCGCCGCCAACCGCGGTCGGCGTGTCATCACCGCCAGCTTCGCCAGCCACCTGCACCGCATCCAACAGATCGCCGACGCCGCGATCGACAGCGGCCGCAAGGTGGCGACACTCGGCCTCAGCATGCGCAAGAACGTTCGGCTCGGGATCGAGCTCGGCGTGTTGTCGATCCCGGAGTCATCACTCGTCGATATCGAGGACATCGCCGCCTACGAGCCTGGCGAGATCTGCGTGATCTCCACAGGCTCCCAGGGCGAGCCGATGTCGGCGTTGTCGCTGCTGGCCAGGGGTGAGAACAAATGGGTCAAGCTCACCGACACCGACACCGTGATCCTGTCCAGCCACGCCATCCCCGGCAACGAGATGAACGTGAACCAGGTCATCGACGGGATGCTACGGGCCGGCGCCGACGTGGTGCACTCTGGCGTGTACGACGTGCACGCCACAGGGCATGCGCAGGCCGACGACATCAAGACCTACCTCTCGGTGCTGCAGCCCGAGTGGTACATCCCGATCCACGGCGAGTTCCGCCACCTCGTGGCGAATGGTCGGCTCGGCGAGGTGATGGGCGTCCCTCGCGACCGGATCCTGGCTTGTGAGGATGGCGACGTGGTGGAGCTCACCGATCGCGGCGTGGCGCGCACCGGCCGGGTGCCGGCCGGCTACCTCTACGTCGACGGCATCGTCGGCGACGTCGGGTCAGGTGTGCTGCGCGACCGGCGCGTGCTGTCCGAGGAGGGTGTCGTCGTGGTCGTCGTCACCGTCGACACCCAGACCGGCAAGGTGCTGACCGGCCCCGAGATCATCACCAGAGGATGGGTCTACGCCCCGGAGGCCGAGGCGCTGCTCGACGAGGCGTGCGACCGGGTTGCCCAGACGGTCGAGGCGTCGCTGGCGAACGGCGTCAAGGACGTTGAGGCCTTGGAGCTCGATGTCCGGCGCGTGGCGCAGAAGTTCGTGAACGAACGCACGAGGCGGCGCCCGATGATCGTGCCCGTCGTCATGGAAGCGTGACGCCCCAGGAACGGCCGGGGCCGCCCGAGTGCCCGTCCCGCCAGCGACCTGATCGGTAACGTGGCAGGCGACATGGCCACCTGGGGTCGACGCAACGACCGACGACGAACACCGAGCCCAAGGACGCCTGCGCGGACCGAACGCGCGTCACGGACGACGAAGCAGTACCCGGTCACCGAGAAGTCGGAGCTGCGCAACGCCGTCGAAGGCCGCGAACACGACTTCATCGGGTTTGGACTCGTCGCCGTCGGTGTGCTCCTCGGTCTTGCCATCTACTTCGGGCTGGCCGGACCGCTCGGCCGGGGCATCGAGATCGTCATCGGCTGGTTCGCCGGGCTCGGCCGCTTTGCCGTCCCAGTGGCACTGATCGCCGTCGGCGTCGCCTTCATTCGCGACGGCAAGGCGGCGGCGCCGGTCCGTCTGGCCCTTGGCTGGATGCTGCTTGCCGCAGCGGGTCTCGGCCTGCTGCACCTGATCAATGGGCCGGATCGCGTGACGGCCAGCTTCGATGCCGTCGGAGACGCAGGCGGGTGGGTCGGGGCGCTGCTGGCCGAACCGCTGAGGGCTTTGCTCGCTGTTGCCGGAGCCGTCGTCGTGCTGGTGGCGGCCGGCGTCGGAGGGGTGCTGCTGATCACGTCGTCGTCGCTCAAGACGCTGGCCACGACGTCGAGCCGCAGCATCGGCCGGGTGATGCGGCCTCTCGGCAGCGCCGCCAAGCGAACGATGAACGAACTGTCATCGCTGAGCAGCGAGCGCCACGACGGGGTCAGCGATCACGGTCGCCCGGCGATCGACGCCTCCGGACAGCCAGGACTCCCGCCGCCGGTGCTGTACGACGGCGCCGGCGACATCGACGACTCCACGCCGACCGCTCGACATCGCCGGCGTGGCGCCCCGTCCCCGTCCCCGGGTTCCGAGTCCGGTACCGGCAACGGGGCTCAGGTGGGTGCGTGGCGCCTGCCGCCGCTCGCCTCGCTACAGCGGCTGGGGGAGCAGAAGGTCAACATCGCCGAGGTCGAGGCGCGAGGGACCACGCTGCACGAGTCGCTTGCCCAGCACGGTGTGGAGACCTCGCTGGTCGGCGTCACGGTCGGGCCCACCGTCACCCGCTTCGAGCTGGAGCTGGGTGCCGGCGTCAAGGTTGCCCGCGTCACGACCCTGCAGCGCGACATCGCCTACGCCATGGCGGCCAGCGACGTGCGCATCCTGGCGCCCATCCCGGGCCGGTCGGCGATCGGCATCGAGGTCCCCAACCACAGCCGGCAGATCGTCGCCCTCGGTGACCTCATCGCTTCGCCGGAGGCAGTGGCGGCGACGCACCCGCTCGACGTCGCCATCGGCAAAGACATCGCCGGCCGGGCCGTGTTCCTCGACCTGTCGACGACCCCGCACCTGCTGATCGCAGGGGCCACCGGGTCGGGCAAGTCGAGCGCCCTCAACTGCATGCTCACCTCGATACTGATGCGTTCCACACCAGACGACGTGCGCCTGATCCTCATCGACCCGAAGCAGGTCGAGATGGGCCAGTACAACCGCCTGCCCCATCTGCTGACGCAACCGGTGACGGACCCGAAGAAGGCGGCCAATGCCCTCGGCTGGGCGGTGCGTGAGATGGAGCGTCGCTACGACGTGCTCTCGATGGTCGGCGTGCGCGACATCGTCGGCTACAACACGGCGTTCGATCGCGGCCAGCTCGAGCCCGAACCTGGCCGGGGTGAGCAGCTCGAACGCCTGCCCTACATCGTCATCGTCGTCGACGAGCTCAACGACCTCATGATGGTGGCCGCCCGCGACGTCGAGGACTACATCACCCGCATCGCCCAGAAGGCCCGTGCTGTCGGCATCCACCTGATCGTCGCCACTCAGCGTCCAAGCGTCAACGTGATCACGGGGGTCATCAAGGCCAACATCCCGGCTCGGGTGGCGTTCGCCGTCTCCAGCCTCACCGACTCTCGCGTGATCCTCGACCAACCTGGCGCCGAGAAGCTGGTTGGCAAGGGCGACATGCTGTTGCTGCCGGGCAACTCGTCGGTGCCCCAGCGCGTGCAGGGTTCGTGGGTGAGCGAGGACGAGGTACGGGCCGTGGTCGCTCACTGGCGCCAACAGTCGCCGGAGGTGGAGTACGTGAGCGGCGTCGGCGACAGCGGCGACGATGCGGTGACGGCCACGTCGTCGTCCGCCTACGGGCGTGAAGATGACGACGACGAGGACACCGGCCTGATGCGCCAGGCCATGGAACTGGTGGTGCGCAGCCAGCTCGGATCGACGTCGATGCTGCAGCGCAAGCTGAAGGTCGGATTCGCCCGCGCCGGCCGCATCATGGACCTGCTCGAGCAGCGGGGTGTCGTCGGCCCCAGCGAAGGTTCGAAGGCACGGGCGGTGCTGATGACCGTCGAGGAGTTCGAACTGCTCCAGCGCGCCGAAGATTAGGTTCCTCGCATGAAGATCTCCATGGGACTCAGCTACTCGGGTGACTTCAAGGCCGACGTGCAGCGCGTCGTCGACCTCGAGCAGGCAGGGCTCGATCTCGTGTGGGTGGCTGAGGCGTACACCTTCGACGCCATCAGCCAGATCGGCTACCTCGCCGCCAAGACGTCACGCGTCGAGCTCGGCACGGGGATCATCAACGTGTTCTCTCGCACGGCTTCGGCCGTCGGCCAGACCGCTGCTGGCTGCGACTTCGTCAGCGACGGTCGATTCGTGCTCGGTCTGGGGGCGTCGGGTCCGCAGGTGATCGAGGGCTTCCATGGCGTTCCCTACGAGGCGCCGATGCCGAGGATCCGTGAGTACATCGACGTCACACGGATGGTGCTGCGTCGCCAGCCCGTCGTCTACGACGGCAAGGTCGTGCAGGTGCCGCTGCCCGATGGTGAGGGCACCGGCCTCGGCAAGCCGCTGAAGCTGATCAACCATCCGGTACGCGCCGACGTACCGATCTTCTGGGCATCGTTGATGGGCAAGAGCGTCACCGCCACCGCCCGCCATGCGGACGGGTGGCTGCCGATCTTCTTCGACCCGCTCAGGTTTCGTGAGGTCTGGGGCGAATCGATCGACGCAGGCCTGGCCGAGCGCGATCCGGCACTTGGCTCCCTGCAGATCTCGGCCGGCGGCATGGTGGCGATCGGCGACGAGTACGCCGGCGACGGCGCTGACGCCGTGCTCGACCTCGCCCGTCCCACCGCCGCGCTGTACATCGGCGGCATGGGCGCCCGCGACAAGAACTTCTACAACTCCATCGTCCAGCGCTATGGCTACGTTGATGAGGCCCGTCGCATCCAGGATCTGTACCTCTCCGGCGACAAGCTGGCCGCGGCCACCGAGGTGCCACGCTCGTTGCTGGCGAGCACGAACCTCGTCGGCCCGGAGTCAGAGGTGCGCGAGCGACTCGCCGCCTACCGCGAAGCCGGCGTCACCCACCTGTCGATCATCCCGGTCGGGCCCGACCCGGTCAAGCTCGTCGAGCACCTGCGCGATCTGCTGGATTGATCGTGTGAGGTGATTGACGGCGGTCAGCCGGTGAGCTCGGTGATGGTGTGGATCACAAGGCCTGCGAGGCCGCCGACGATCGTGCCGTTGATGCGGATGAACTGCAGGTCACGGCCGACCTGCAGCTCCATGCGCCGCGACGTCGTCTCGGGATCCCACCGTTCGATGGTGGTGGCGATGAAGTTGGTCACCTCGTTGCGGTAGTGCTCGACGATGTAGTGGATGCCGCGCTCCAGCCAGCCGTCGACGCGATGTTGCAGGTCGGCGTCCGTGACCAGGCGGGCGCCGATGCGCTCGAGGCTGGCGGAGATCCGCTGGCGCAGCTCCCCGTGCGGCTCGGCGGCGAGGCGGGTGATGCCCTCGCGCATCTCCGCCCACAATGACCCGATCCACGCCCGCACTTCTGGGTGTTCGAGCAGTTCGGCCTTGAGCTGCTCGGCCTTGCGTGCCAGCTCGGGGTCCTCAGCGAGGCGGACGACGAAGATCGCCAGCCGCCTGTCGATCGACTTCCGCACCTCGTGGTCCGGATCGGCACCGACATCAGTGATGAAGCGGGAGACGGCGTCGTAGATCTTCTCGAAGATGCGATCGTCGATCGATTCTGGGACCCACCACGGCGACTCCTCTTCGAGCCGGGATCGGAACGTCTGGCGATTGTCGTCGAGGAACCCGTCGAGACCGACGAGCACGGCGTCGAGCAGGCGCTGGTGGTGCCCGCTGGTGATGGACGCGTCGAGCACCTTTGCGGCCAGTGGAGCAGCCTCGATGCGCTGCACCCGTCGTTCCACCGCACGCTCGATGCCGTCCTGTAGCTCGGTGTCGTCGAGCACCTCCACCACACCGGCGACGGCATCGGCGAGTGCGTCTGCCAGGCGGCGTGCGTTCGCAGGCTCGGCCAGCCACGTTCCGATGCGTTCGGCCAGCCGGGCCTCTGCCAGGCGCTCGTCGAGCACGTCGCGACTGAGGAAGTTGTCCTCTACGAACTCGCCGAGGCCCCGTCCGATCTCGTCCTTGCGGTGACGGACGATGGCCGTGTGCGGGATCGGGATCCCGAGCGGGTGGCGGAAAAGGGCCGTCACGGCGAACCAATCGGCCAGGGCGCCGACCATGGCCGCCTCGCTGAACGCCCGCACATACCCGATCCACGTGGCCCGCTCCTCGTTGGCCTCTGCGACGACGAACACGAAGAGCGCCAGCACGAACAATCCGGTGGCGACGATCTTCATCTTGCGCAGCGCGTCGGCTCGCTCCACGTCGCTCATCTCTCGCACATCCGCCGAGACCATACGCTGGGTAGCCTCGAAGCTTGTGCCGCAGCGCTACTACCTCGAAACGCTGGGGTGCCCGAAGAACGACGTCGATTCCGCCAAGCTGGAGGGGACGCTGCTGACGGCGGGCATGCGGGCGACCGCCCACCCGGCCGACGCCGATCTCGTTGTGGTCAACACGTGCGCCTTCATCGAAGAGGCGCGCCAGGAGAGCATCGACACGATCCTCGCCCTCGATGAACTGCGCTCAGCCACCTCACGTCTGGTGGTGACAGGGTGCATGGCCGAGCGTTACGGCTCCGAGCTGGCCGAGGCGTTGCCAGAGGTCGATCAGGTCGCCGGGTTCGGCCAGGCCGTCGCCGCAGTGACTGGCCGCAAATCGATCCCGGTGCACTCGGTTCCGCTGCCCGAGATGGACCTGCTCAACCTGCCCCGCCCGAAGTCAGCCGTGCCGTGGGCATACGTGAAGGTGGCCGAGGGATGCGATCGCTCTTGCGGGTTCTGTGCCATCCCGAGCTTTCGCGGGCCCCAGCGCAGCCGAGATGTCGACTCCATCCTCGACGAGGTCGAGCAGCTCGACGTGCAGGAGATCGTGCTCGTCGCCCAGGACCTGGCCTCGTACGGGAAGGACCGGCCCAGCGAACTGGGGGCCGGGTCCATCGTGCCGCTGGTGCGCGCCGTTGCCGACCGGGTACCTAGGGTGCGGCTGCTGTATCTGTACCCGAGCGATCTCAACGACGAGCTGATCGACACCATCTGTGGCGGCGACGTGCCCTACTTCGACCTCTCGTTGCAGCACGTCAGCAAGCCATTGCTGCGACGTATGCGGCGCCCCGGCGACCGCGACCGGTTTCTGGACAAGATCGACGCCATCCGGTGGCGCCGACCCGACGCCGCGTTCCGCAGCAACTTCATCGTCGGCTATCCCGGCGAGACCGAAAAGGATCACGACCAGCTGCTCGACTTCGTCGAGCGGGCCCGGGTCGACTGGTGTGGCTTCTTCGCCTACTCACCCGAGGAGGGCACGTACGCCGTCGGCCTCGACGGCGTCGTCCCTGTTTCGCTGATGGCCGAACGCCTTGCTGAGCTACGGGAGCTGCAGGACGGCATCACCGCCGCTGCGCGTGACGGCCTGATCGGCACGACCCAGAGGGTGCTCGTCGATGAGTCGGGTGTTGGCCGTAGCCACCGCGAAGCCCCGGAGATCGACGGCATCGTCAATGTCGAAAGCGTGCTGACGGTCGGTGAGTTCCACGACGTCGACATCGTCGACGCGCTCGGTCCTGACCTCGTCGCCGCCGGCGCCCGCCTCACCGAAGACGAGCCGGAGCCGATGTGCCCGTAGATCCAGCCGCGTTGGCAACGTGGGCGAACGGCATCACGGTTGGCCGCCTGATGCTGTCGCCGCTGATGTTTTTGGTGATCCCGGAGCACGACCGTGGCGCCTGGGTTGCATTCGCCCTGTGGTTCGCCCTGAGCATGAGCGACGGGATCGACGGTGTCATCGCTCGTCGCCACGGCACCACCCGCTCCGGGGCCTTCCTCGACCCGCTGGCCGACAAGGTGCTCGTGCTCGGGGCGATGTTCACGCTCGTGCGCTACGACGTGTTCCCCTTCCTTCCCGTCGCCGTCATCACGGCTCGCGAGCTCGTCATCAGCGTGTACCGCACCGTCGTCGGCAGCAGGGGCGTGAACATGCCAGCCAGTCGCATGGCCAAGTACAAGACGCTCACACAACAGCTGGCGGTGGGCTTCGCCCTGCTGCCATGGACGGCCCGCGACGTCACGTGGTTGTGGTTGTGGCTGCTGTGGGCGGCCGTCGTGCTGGGCCTCGTCAGCGGTGTCCAGTACCTGACACGCTCGCGCGCTGAGCGGCCGGAGCAGGTTCATGCGATGTGACGTCGTCGCCATCGGCACCGAGCTCCTGCTCGGTCAGGTCATCGACACGAACTCGGCTCACATCGGCGAGCGGCTGGCAGCCAACGGCATCGACTCGCTGCTGCAGATCAAGGTCGGCGACAACCTGTCGCGGATGATCTCGGTGCTGGGTCAGCGCATCGAGCAGGCCGAAGCCGTCATCGTCTGTGGCGGCCTCGGTCCGACGCACGACGACATCACGAGGGAGGCGATCGCCGCCGTAATGGGGGCGAAGCTGGTGGAGGACGAGCAGGTTGCCGAGACGATCCTCCAGATGTTCGCAGCGCGCGGTCGGCGGATGCCGATGAACAACCTGCGCCAGGCCGAGGTACCCGTGGGAGCCACGGTCATCCCGCAGACGCGCGGGACTGCCCCCGGGCTGATCTGCCCGGTTGGCGACTCCGTCATCTATGCCGTGCCGGGGGTGCCCCACGAGATGCGCGAGATGTTGGAGCGGGTGATCCTGCCCGATCTGCGCCGCCGGGCGGGTGTCGACTCGGTGATCGTCAGCCGAGTGATCCGCACGTGGGGCGACAGCGAGAGCGGACTGGGCGAGCGGCTCGCCGGCATCATCGACGAGCTTGACGAGCCCGGCCGCCCTACGTTGGCGTTCCTGGCGTCGGGATGGGAGGGGCTCAAGATCCGCCTCACGACGCGTGCCGCTACCAGCGGCGAGGGTCTGGCCGAGTTGGATGTGTGGGAGCGACGCATCGTGGAGCGCATCGGCAGCATCGTGTTCGGCTACGACGACGACACCATGGAGTCCGTGGTCATCGAGATGATGCGACGCCGAGGGTTGACGCTGGCCCTGGCCGAGTCCGTCACCGGCGGGCTCGTGGCGGCGCGGCTCACCGAGGTGCCCGGCGTCAGCGACGTGCTACGGGGCGCTGTCGTGTCGTACGCCACCGACGTCAAAGTGGGGCTGCTCGACGTGCCGGCGGGACCGGTGGTGTCCGAGCAGGCGGCTACGGCGATGGCCGACCACGTTCGCCGCTTGCTCGGCGCCGACGTGGGCCTGTCGCTCACAGGTGTCGCAGGACCGGATCGTCAGGACGACGAACCGCCAGGCACCCTGTGGGTCGGGTTGGCCTTCGGCGACTCCGTCGAGGCGCATCTCGTACGTCTCCCAGGCGATCGCACACAGATGCGCCAGTTCTCGGTGATCACAGCGTTGGACGCACTCCGTCACCGCCTCGTGACGCGAACGTCACCGGTCACGCCACGAGCCATCGCCGAGCGATAGCAGCAAGCCCTTCTACGAGCGCCTCCATCGGGGGCACGAACCCGGCATCGTCCCAATCGGCCCACTTCGGTCCGAGCCCGCGCACCCGTGGCGGCAGCTCCAGTTGCACTCCTGATTGGCGAGGTGCGTTGACCGGGTTGTCGGCATGCAGTCCCCGCAGCCCGAGGGGGATCCGGTCCAGGTCGGTGACGAGGTCGTAGTCGGGCAGCGACGGCGCCAGCTCGGCGGCGATGTGCGCTGCCAGCTGGCGGTTGCGCCCACCCAACAGCAACGACGTGAACATGCCCCACCGCCCGTAGCCATGCACCGTGATGACGACATCGACGTGATCGAGGAACGCGGCGAGCGCCGGTGACTCGGCGGGACGGACGTGCGTAGACGGGAAGTGGGCCGGGTCTGGACCCGGATGGATCACGGCGTACAGCGAGCCGCCCGACCGGTGCGCTGCTGCGGCGGCGATGACGTCGGTCATCTGCTCGAGCTCTCCGCCGTGGTACGCCATGAACCCGAACGGGCTGCCCAGCTCGCACCGCTCGATGACGCCCGGCTCGGCAAGCCGGCGGCCGAAACTGCGCTCGTCGATCACCACGCCGTCCACTGTGCCAGCCCTGACTCCGAGTCGAACTGCCAGAAGCGGCGCGTACGGGGACCGTAGGCTGTGCTCTCAGCCTCCGTAGCTCAGGGGATAGAGCAGCGGCCTTCTAATCCGCAGCGCGCAGGTTCGAATCCTGCCGGAGGCGCCAGGCCGTTGGAAGCGAAGTCGGGTCACTCCCCGGTGACGCCGTCGAGCCGTTCCCGCAGCAAGTCGGCATGGCCGTTGTGACGGGCGTATTCCTCGATCATGTGCACGTAGATCCACCGCAACGACACGTCGTGCACCTCGCGGCGTTTGCGTTTACCGATCGCGTCGAGGTCGACATGGCGGGCGGCGATCTCGCGGCACGTTTCGACCTCCGCCCGGAACGTGCTGAAGTCGGCGGACACGTCGGCGTCGTCGACGTCATCGAAGTCACCGTCCTCGTTGTCGTCGGAGTAGTAGAGCGGTAGCGCGTCCTCGTCCAGCAGGCAGCGGCGGAACCAGTTCCGCTCGACCTCCGTCATGTGCCGCACGAGACCGAGTAATGACAGCGAAGAAGGAGGCGCCGAGCGGCGGCGTAGGTCGGCATCGTCGAGACCATCGCACTTGCTCAGGAGCGTTGCGCGATGGAAATCGAGCCATGCGTCGAGCATCGCCCGCTCGGTGGCGACGAACGGGGGATCCTGACGTTCTGGCGCCTCAGCGAACTCGGGCTCGGCCATCGGTTCCTCCACGATTTGCGAAACTAGTCCGACGGGGTCCTGGAAGTGGTTGCTTGTCGGAGATCAAGTCGAGATCGTCGCGTTCGCCGCTCAGCGCTGATGCATTCGAGCGGCAGCGCCGTAGCCTGGAACACCGGTCGCTTTGACAGCTGCGAAGGGTTGAGCGTGAGGTTCAAGAAGGGCGAGACGGTCATTTACCCCCAGCACGGTGCATGCATCGTGAAGGGGATCAAGAAGATGGAAGCGTTCGGGGAGAAGCGGGAGTACCTGATCCTCGAGACAGTGATCAACGAGATGATCCTGAACGTTCCGATCGACAACACCGAGCAGGTCGGTGTGCGACCGCCCGTGTCGGCAGACGAACTGGAAGACCTGGTGTCGGTGCTGGCCAAGCCAGACCCCCGTGTGCCATCCAACTGGAGCCGGCGCTTCAAGAACCACCAGGAGAAGCTGAAGAGCGGCGACGTCTACCAGGTAGCTGAAGTGGTCCGGAATTTGGCTGCGCGCAACCGCGACGCCTCGCTGTCGGCGGCCGAGCGCACGATGTACGAGCGGGCTCGCGTGAACCTGATCTCGGAGATCGCGCCTGCGCTCAAGGTGTCGTCCGATGTCGCCGAGGACTACCTCGACAACGCCTTGGCCAAGGGTGTGCTGAAGGACGAGCCAGCGGAGCCGGTTCAGCGCAAGCGGAAGTAGCTCGGAGCCGACGGCCTTCGTTTGGTGCGAGGCACGTCACGGCGCGGATACTGTGCACCGGGATGAACGCCGAGGAAGCCGCTATCGCCATTGTCGAGGACGACGATGGCACGCTGAGGGTCTCAGGGGAACTGGATGCCTTCTCCGTACCGACCCTGACGTCGGTGCTCGAGCAGCGCGCCGCCAGTGATGGTGGATCCGTCGTGCTCGATATGGCCGGGGTCACATTCGTCGACTCGTCGGCACTGCAGGCGCTCGTCGAGTTCCATCAGCGCTTTAGCGAGCAGGGCGGAGCACTGCTGATCGCCTCGCCGAGCCCGGCGCTGACGCGCCTGCTCAACATCACCGGCCTCGACAAGCACTTGAACGTCGCCGAACCGTCCGGCGAGGAATAGGCCGTAACCGTGATGCTGGTCTCGCTCGCTGCGCTCGCTCGACTGCGACTCGTCGCTGGCGCTTCCCTCGCCACCTGACCCCGAGCCGTTCACATCCCGGGGGCCGAAGCGGTCACGCGCGTTAGTCGGTCGGTCGGCCGCCGCGTCGTCCGTCAGTTCCGGTGACGAGGTCGCCGAGTGCGATCGCGTA